>Ga0207683_10002145_pt1 | contig 17336 bp, 15 predicted proteins | sample KBSM73metaG_FD_184333 | JGI IMG/M metagenome (GOLD analysis project Ga0207683, IMG submission 184333) | Miscanthus rhizosphere microbial communities from Kellogg Biological Station, Michigan, USA - KBS M7-3 metaG (SPAdes) (version 2) | ecosystem: Host-associated > Plants > Roots > Rhizosphere >... | reverse complement strand
CGCCATGATCATCGTGGAAACGCACGCCGAGCACGGCTCGCATGAGGTGTAGAGGTCGGTGCCGGACAGGTCCGTGGTCTTCAGGTTGCGGCAGGCGTCGCGGATCGCCTCGACTTCACCGTGCGAGGTCGGATCGAAATTCTTCGCGGTCTGGTTCAGCCCTTCGCCGACGATCTTGCCGTCCTTCACGACGACGGCGCCGTACGGCCGCGCGCCTTCGCTGTCGAGCGCCTGCGCGGAGAGCGTGATCGCGCGGCGCATGAATTTTTCGTCGTACATGTCTTCTCCAAACACGGTTCAAGCCGGCCGGAAAGCGTGCCATGCTGGCGCCAACAACGCAAAGGGAGGGCGCGATGCGTCCGTTCGAAGGAATTCGCGTCATCGACGTGACGCATGTGCTGGCGGGGCCGTTTGCGGCGTATCAGCTCGCGGTGCTGGGCGCTGACGTCATCAAGGTCGACGATCCGAACGACCCGGACCAGAGCCGCTCGTCCGGCACCGACAAGGAACTCAACTACGCCCTGATGGGGACGGGCTTCCTGACCCAGGCCTCGAACAAGCGCGCGATCACGCTCGACCTCAAAACCGAACGCGACCGCGAGATTTTGAAGAAGCTGGTCGCCACCGCCGACGTGTTCGTCGAGAATTACCGGCCCGGCGCATTCGAGGCGCTCGGGCTGGGCTACGACGATCTGTCGAGGATCAATCCGCGGCTGATCTACGCGTCGTTTTCGGCCTTCGGCCAGGAAGGTCCGCGCGGCAACCAGACCGCCTACGATCACGTGATTCAGGCGACCTCCGGCATCATGGCGATGACCGGCACCAGGGACGTGCATCCGGTGAAGTTCGGCTCGCCGGCGATCGACTATGCGACCGGCATGACCGGTGCGTTCGCGTTGTCCGCCGCGCTGTACCAGCGCGAGCGCACGGGCAAGGGCCAGCGCATCGACATGGCGATGCTCGACGTCGCGATGATCCTGATGAGCTCGCATCTCACCGGATACTTGCGCAACGGCGTGCACCCCAAGCCGAGCGGCAATCGCCATCCGCATGCGACCAACGGCGCATTCGCGACGAAAGACGGAACGCTGGTGATGCTCGGTGCCAGCAATGTCCGCCAGCAGAAGCGGCTTTGGGTCGCGCTCGGCCGTCCCGAGATGGCCAAGAAAACGAACGACGAGCGCGATGCGGACCACGCCCGCGAGATCGCCGTGCTGGAAGAGATCATGCTGACCCGCACCGCCGACGAGTGGGAGGAATTCCTCCAGGCCCGCCACGTTCCGGCCTGCCGCGTGCGCACGATGGGCGAGGCGGTTGCCGACCCGCATTTGTCGACGCGCGGCATCATTCACAAGCACGCGGGCGCGACCGGCGTTGACGGCGCCTTCGGCGTGCCGCTCGCGGCATTCAAGTTCGCGCATGGCGGCCCGAGCATCGAGACCCCGCCGCCCACGCTCGGCGAGCACAACGACGAGATTTTCGCCGAGCTGGGTTACGGGCCGAGGGCGACCGCGGCGGAGTAGGGCGGAAGACCCCACCCGGCCGGCCCGCGGCCGGCCACCCTCCCCGAAGACGGGGAGGGATGACCGAGCGTGAGGAGAGACGCGCCGAGTATGCCGCGCCTTCAGCTCACACGCCGCTCCACGTTCCCGCTGCGCGCCGGCACGCCGAACTCGCGCCGGCACACGTCGGCCAGGATCGCGACGCCTTCGCGGATCTGCGCATGCGTCGGACTGGCGAAGCAGATGCGCAGGCGCGAAGCCGAGTGCGCCTTGTCGGTCGACCACTCGTTGCCCGGATTGATCGCGACGCCTTCCTTCAGCGCCGCCTGATAAAGCTTCATCGTGTCGACATTGTCGGGCAGCTTCACCCACAGGAAGATGCCGCCTTTGGGATCCTCGAATTCGGCCGCGGTGCCGAACTGTTCGTTCAGCGCTTCCATCAGCGTCTCGACCTTCGCACGCAGCGCCTTGCGCAGCGCCGGCAGGTGGGTAGCGAAGTGCGGCACGCAGTATTCGGCGAGCATCATCTGCTCGACCGAGCCGGAGCCGGCATCCGTCTTGAGCGGCAGCATGCGGGATAGGATCGGCCACGGCGCGACGAGGAACCCGACACGCAGTGCGGGCGCGATCGACTTGGAGAACGACCCGATGTGGATCACGTTCTGCGCCTCGCTCATCGCGTAGAGCGCGGGCGGGCGTCTGCCGTCCCAGATCAGGTCGGAATAGCAGTCGTCCTCGAACACCGCGACGCCGTACTGTTCGGAAAGCCGCAGCAGCTCGGCGCGCCGCGGTTCCGGCAAGATCGTCGCGGTCGGGTTCTGCACCGTCGGGATTGTGTAGATCATCTTCGGCTGCACGCCGCGCGACTTGCAGTCGGCCAGGGCAGCGGCGAGCGCGTCCATGCGCATGCCGTCCTTGTCGAGCGGGATGCCGACGACTTTCGCGCCGATCCGCGCGAAGCGCGTCAGCGTGCTCTGGTAGTTGTCCTTCTCACAGATCACGGTGTCGCCGCGTGTCAGCAGCGCGGCGTTGACCAGATCGAGCGCCTGCGACGAGCCGGACAGCATCAGGATGTCGTCGGCGCTGCACGCAATGCCGGCGTCGCCCTTGAGCTTCGTCACGAGGAACTCGCGCAGCGGTCGGTAGCCCTGCGGCCCGTGCGCGACATTGTAGGTCGCGAGATTGCGCCCCTCGCGCTTGAGCGATGCGGTCGCCGCGGCAATCAGATCGTCGACCGGGACTTCATCCGCATCGTTGTTTCCGCCAGTGAAATTGTATTTGGCGAGGCCGGTCCAGCGCACCGCGGGCGGCGGCGATCCGGCGGGAATCAGCGGCCCGAAATCAAACGACTGACTCATTCAGTCCTCCCCTTTGAGAGAGGCATAGCATGTGGCGCAGCACTGGGCAGGGGGGACGTCGCGCATGAGGGGTGCGTGCGCGACTCACGACTTCTTGGCAAAACACCATCCCGCTCACCTCGATCACGGAACAGTACGCATCGGGCGCTTCTTTCGAGTTTTCGCGATGCTGAACCGGCGTGGGCCAACTGCCCCGCAGGTACAAAGCCGTGCTAAGCTCGCGTCAACAAAACACGAGGGAGGAGGCCCTTCATGACGACACGCCGCAATTTCTTCAAAGGTGCGGGCTCGCTCGCAGGACTCGTGTTCTGCGGCTGCGGGCTGCCGACCGACGCGCATGCACAGAAGGCGCCGGCGCGACTGCCGGTGATGGTCAAAGGCAAGCGCATCAAGACCATCGACGTGCATACCCACTGCTTCTTCCAGCAGGCGATCGACCTGATGGGCGAGGACGCCAAGAACGTCCCGCCGCCGGTGAAGGGCGTGAAGGAGCACTTCATCGTCGTCGAGCAGCGTCTCAAGGAGATGGACGAGATGGCGATCGACATGGAGGTGCTGTCGATCAATCCCTTCTGGTATCGCAAGGAGCGCGATGTCGCCGAGGCGATCTGCAAGATCAACAACGAGAAGCTCGCCGAGCTGTGCGGTTCGAAGCCGGACCGCTTCGCGGCCTTCGCGTCACTGCCAATGCAGGTTCCCGATCTCGCGGCGCAGATGCTCGAGACCGCGATCAAGAAGCAGGGCCTGAAGGGCGCTGCGATCGGCGGCAGCGTGCTCGGTGACGACTTCGCCAACGAGAAATATCATCCGGTGCTGAAGAAAGCCGAAGAGCTCGGCGTCGTGCTGTTCATTCATCCGCAGAGCACGCCGCAACTCGCGCCGCGCTTCAAGGGCAATGGCTGGCTCTCGAACACGATCGGCAATCCACTCGACACCACGATCGCGCTGCAGAAGTTGATCTTCGAAGGCACGCTCGACAAATTCCCCGGCCTGAAGGTGCTGGCGGCACATGGCGGCGGGTATCTGCCGTCCTACGCGATGCGCGGCGACCACGCCTGCTTCGTCTCGCCGCAGAACTGCAATCCCGACATCAAGCTGAAGAAGAAGCCGTCGGAATACGTCAACCAGCTTTATTTCGACGCGATGGTGTTTTCGGGCGAAGGCCTGCGCCATCTCGTTGCGCAGGTCGGCGCGAGCCAGCTGATGCTCGGCACCGACCACCCGATCCCGTGGGAAGTGCGTCCAGTCGATCACGTGATGGGCACGCCGATCTCCGACAAGGACAAGATGGCGATCCTCGGCGGCAACGCCGCGAAGCTGTTCGGCATCAAGGCGAACGGGGTCGGCTGACCACACGTGCTCAGGAGGCGCGGCATCGCGCAGCTTTGGCGATCGGCCGGATTGATGCTATCGCGATAGCGTGACGCTCTATCCGACCGATCTCGCCTCTTTCCTCGACCTCATCCGCCAGAATGGCGATGCGGCCTACAGCTTCATGTTTGCCTTTGCGTCGTCGCACAGCCTGTTGCTGACTCTGTTTGCCGGATATGCGGCACATTCCGGCGCGCTGGGACTGGGCACGCTGATCGCGGTCTGCTGGCTCGGCAGCTTTGCCGGCGACGTCGTCCGCTTCTGGATCGGCCGGCGTTTCGGTTCACGCTGGCTCAATGGGTCTTCTTCCCGCATCGCCCGCATGGTCAATATCGCCGCCCGGCTGGCGGACCGTCACTATGTCTGGATGATCCTCTTGCACCGCTATCCCCACGGGATCCGCGGCGTGGCGGGTTTCGCCTACGGCCTGTCGCGGCTGCCGTGGTCCACGTTTCTCACGCTCAATTTCGTCGCCGCGGGCCTGTGGTCATGCGCCGTCGTGTCCGCTGGATATGCCTTCGGGCAGGTCTCGGAAAAACTCATGAATGACGCGTCTTCGGGCCTCGGAATCGTGATGCTCGTCGCGTTCCTCGCCCTCTCCTGGCTGTTAAGCAAGAAGCTCGAGCAGGTCGCCGAGCGAAGCTGAATCGCCGCGCTGGCTAGTATCCGTCGTGACCGTACGGCGACGACGCACGGTCGACGCCGACGAGGAAGTCCCAGTCGGTGCCCGATCGGACTGGTGCGAGCGCCGGCGTCTTGGCGACGGCCATCTTTGCCGCGGAATGGCGGCTCGCCGGTATCCGGTCTGCCTTGGGCGGACGCTGTGCCAGTGCCGGCGCGGCAAGCGCTGCGAGGGACAGTATAACGAGCGCGAAACGAAGGATGGGTTTCATCATGGCCTCCACGGGCGCTGTTCGATCGTCCGATCTACGCACGCCGCGCCGAAACGTTTCGCGCCGGTCACGTCATCGTGTGACCAGAAAATCCTTCCGCACCTCGTCCTTGAACCGCAACCCGTGTCCCGGCCGCTCCGGCGCGGTGATGAAGCCGTTGGCGATCTCCAGCGGATCGACCCAAAGGTCGTCGAGCAGGCCCATGTTCTCGGCCCAGATGCCGTTCGGGATCGAGGCGAGCAGGTGCACGTTCAACTCCGGGAAGAGATGCGGCGCGATGGTGACGCCCCACGTATCGGCGAGCGTCGCGATCTTGCGCAGGTCGGTCATGCCGCCGCGCATGGGGTCGGGCTGCAGGATCGGCAGGCAGGGATTGATGAAGAACGGCCGCAGATCATAGCGCGTGAAATGCGTCTCGCCGCCGACCACGCGCATGTCGAGCGCGTCCGCGATGCGCTGGTAGCCGGCGAAGTCGTCTGCCGGCACCGGCTCCTCGAGCCAGTAGATGTTATACTGCTCGAACTTGCGCCCCATCTCGATCGCGACGTCGGCGCTCCAGCCCATGTTGACGTCGATCATGATGTCGATGTCCGGCCCGACCGCTTCGCGCATGCGCCGGACGTTCTCGAGATCCTGCGCCAGCGTGTGCACATGTGCGACCTGCATCTTGATCGCCTTGTAGCCCTGCTTCACGTAGATGAGCGCTTTCTCGATCATCCCGTCGCCGCCCGCGCCGCGGAAGCAGCCCGAGCCGTAGATCGGAATCTGCGAACGGTAGTGGCCCCACAGCCGATGCAGCGGCAGGTCGGCGCGCTTGCCGACCGCATCCCACAGCGCGATGTCGAGCGCCGACATTGCCATGCAGGCGATACCGCCGCGGCCGTAGGTCATGGTGGTGGTCCACAGGTCCTTCCAGATCGCCTCGACGGCCGTCGCGTCCTTGCCCTTCACGCGCGGGATGACGCATTCATCGAGGAATGTCGCGATCGAGCGCAGGCCGGGGCGGAAATGAAACAGATAGCCCATGCCGGTGATGCCGCCGGCCGTCTCGACATCCACGATGAGAATGCCGCGGTCCGGGCCGAGCGCATGCCCCTTGATCCACTCGGGGTTTGCCCACGGCATGCGCAGCACCGTCACGCGCACGTCGCGGATGGTCATGTTTTTGGAGTCGGTCACGGGCGTTTCCTGTTTTTGCTTGTTCGGCGGTCGCGGAGGGAAGGGGACTATAGCGAGCGCATGGCCGTGCAGTAGAGCATGATCCCGAAAAGTGGACACCGGTTTTCGGAAAAGATCATGCTCCGCCAATCAGCCGTCAACCCTCCCGCCGAGGCATCTTGACTTTCCGCCCGTCTCGTCAGATATTTCTGTTATGACAGAAATTACCGACAACAGGAAACAGCTCCCGATCGCCATCGAGCGCTTCGTGCTGCATTGGGGCGAGATGGGCGGGCAGTGGGGCGTCAATCGCTCGGTCAGCCAGATCCATGCGCTGTTGTTTCTCTCCGAGCGGCCGCTGACCGCGGAGGAGATCGCCGACACGCTCGGGCTCGCGCGCTCCAACGTTTCCAACTCGATCAAGGAACTGCTCGGCTGGAACCTGATCCGGCGTGTACCGATCCGCGGAGAGAGGCGCGATCATTTCGAGGCCGAAACCGACATCTGGGAAGTGTTCTTGCGCATCGCGGCCGGCCGCAAGGAGCGCGAGATCGATCCTGCGCTCGCGGTGCTGAAGGCCTGCACTGCGGACGCCGACCGCGACGCGGCGGTGCATGCGACGGCGCGCGCGCGGCTGAAGGAAATGCTCGGCTTCATCGAGATGATGGAGCGCTTCTACACCCAGATGCTGTCGGTGCCGAAGCCGCAGATCGCGACGGCGATCAAGCTCGGCGCCAAGGTGCTCAATTTCCTGCCCGGTGCGAGGAAGAAAGCCGGCGCATGATCCCGAAAAGCATGTCCCGGGCCTGAACCGGGATGGACACCGGTTTTCGGAAAAGATCATGCGCAAAGGAAAATAACGATGCGTTCGCAGGTCGCCGCGTTCGAGGCTCCGCTTCACTCCCCCGGGAGCGAGCCCGAACTCGGCGATCTGCGTTTCCGTGCGCTGATGCGCGAATCCGACTGGATGTCGTTGCCGCTCTCGATCCGCAAGCGTTTCTCCAAGCGCCTCGCGGCCGGCGATACGATGGTCTATTCGGGTGAGACGCTCACCAACGATATGAGCCGAATGGGCTGGTGGCTGGCGCAGGCGGCGCGGCTGATCGGCGGTCCGCTACCGCTCGTGCGCGACGCGCATGCGCCCAGCGTCGTGACCGTCACCGAGGACGTCGCGACACGCGGCCAGCACTGGACGCGGCTTTATGCGCGGCGGCGCGGATTTCCGCAGGTCGTGCACTCCTCGAAGCGCTTCGCCGGGCCAACCGGTTTGGAAGAGTATGTCGGCTGCGGCATCGGCATGGCGCTCACCATCCATGCGGAGCCTGCGCATGTCCCGGAAAAGTGGACACCGGTTTTCCGCGAAGGACATGCGCCAAGGCAAGAAGGCTACGCGCTGATCTTCCGCGCCGCACATTATTTCGTTCAGCTCGGACGCTTTCGCCTGCGCCTGCCGAACTGGCTCTCCCCCGGCGCGCTCGCCGTCACGCATGCCGAACTCGGCGACGGGCGCTTCCTGTTCAAGCTCGACATTGTTCACCCGCGGCTCGGTCGGCTGATCTGCCAGACCGCCGCCTTCCGGGAGGCACACCCATGACGACGCTGCTCTGGACCTTGATCGCGATCCAGATCGCGATGGCGGCTTTCGACACGATCTATCATCACGAGCTGACCGAGCGGCTCGCCTGGCGGCCCTCGCAGCGGCATGAACTCGCGCTGCATGCGGCGCGCAGCTTCGTCTACGCGGGTCTGTTCGTCGTGCTCGGCTTCCTCGAACTGCGCGGCGTGTTCGCGATGGTGGTCATCGCGGCGCTCGCGGTCGAAATGTTCATCACGCTCGCGGATTTCCTCGAGGAGGACATGAGCCGCAAGCTGCCGGCGACCGAGCGCATGAACCACACCCTGCTCGCGATCAATTATGGCGCGATCCTCGTGCTCGTGCTGCCGCCGCTGGTGAGGAGCACGCTCGATCCCGCCTCGATCAGGCTCGTCTCGCACGGATACTGGAGCGCCCTGATGGTGTTCGCCGGCATCGGCGCCGTGATCTTCGGCCTGCGCGACCTGCTTGCGTCGCGCAGGCCCGATGCGGCCGTCACGCCGCCCGAAGATCTCGTGAGCACATTGCCGCCGCACCAGACCGTGCTGGTCACCGGCGCGACCGGTTTCATCGGTCGCCGCCTGGTGCAGGCGCTCACCGTTGCCGGCCATCAGGTCATCGTGCTGGCGCGCGATCCGGCGAAGGCGGCGACACTTAATCCGCCGTTCCGGCTCATCACCGGCCTGTCGCAGCTTCCCGACGACACGATGATCGACGCGATCGTCAATCTCGCGGGCGAGCCGATCGCGAACGGATTGTGGACCGTGGGCAAGCGGCATCGCATTCTGGCCTCGCGCCTGCGCATGACGGGCAACGTCGTGCGCCTGATCAAGCGCCTTGCGCGCAAGCCGGCGGTCCTGATCAATGCGTCGGCCGTCGGTTGGTACGGCTTGCAGGACGACGAAACGCTGACCGAAGCCGCCGATGGTCGCCCGTGCTTCACCCGCTCGGTCTGCGCCGATTGGGAGCGTGCGGCGGTGCAGGCGGAGCGCTTCGGCGTGCGCGTGGTACGGCTGCGCATCGGCCTCGTGCTCGGCACCGAGGGCGGCATGCTGGCAAACCTGCTGGCGCCGTTCGAATATGGCCTCGGTGGCCCGATCGGCTCCGGCAGGCAGTGGATGTCGTGGATCGAGCGCGATGATCTCGTGCGGCTGATCGCGCACGCCATCGCGACGCCGTCGCTGGCCGGCGCGGTGAACGCGACGGCACCGGAGCCGGTGCGCAATGCGGCGTTCACGCGCGAGCTTGGGCGTGTGCTTCATCGCCCCGCGGTCCTGCCTTTACCTGCCGCGCCATTGCGGCTGGCGGCCGGTGATCTCGCCGAAGAACTCCTGCTGGGTGGGCAGCGTGTCGTCCCCGAAAAGGCCCTGAAACACGGCTTCGTCTTCCGCTACCCCACGTTGGGCGCGGCGCTCGCCGCGATCCTCGGCGCACCCGCCAGCGACAGCGTCAGCCCCGCACCTGAAGGACATTCCGCCCTGCGACATGCCGGACTGTGACGAAAGGCCAATTCTTTAGTCATCCCCAAGCCTTGACCCTTTCGGGCCGCTCCTTTCATATGCCGCAATGACAACGAGCCCGCCGGTCAACGGCGGCAAGGGGTGAGCAGCGGCGCGGCATCCGGCGAGGGCTTCGATCCCCCGGCCGGCGCGCGTCTCGAGGGAGGGGAGCGGCGTCGTGGCAATGAACCGCGCCGAAGCGGATACGTTTCCGAAGCTCCTGATCGACAACGCGGCGACGCGCGGCAGCCGCATCTCCATGCGCCACAAGGACTTGGGCATCTGGCAGTCGTGGACCTGGGCCCAGGTGCTCGATGAGGTGCGGGCGTTCTCGGTCGGCCTGGAGCAGCTTGGGCTCAAGCGCGGCGACAAATTCGCCGTCGTCGGCTCGAACCGGCCTCGGCTTTACTGGGCGATGTGCGCCGGCCAGGCGCTCGGCGCCGTGCCGGTGCCGATCTACGCGGACTCGGTCGCCGACGAGATGGCCTATGTGCTGGAGCACGCCGGCTCGACATTCGCGATCGTGGAGAACCAGGAACAGGTCGACAAGCTCCTGTCGATTGTCGAGCGCCTGACCACGTTCCACATGGTCTATGACGAGCCGCGCGGCCTGCGCGACTACGAGCGCGGCAAGCTCTCCTGGATCGACGACGTTCAGAAGCTCGGGCGCGAGAAACTTGCCGCCGATCCGTCGCGCCTCGCGGCCTGGGAAGCCTCGGTCGCTCAGGGCAAGGGCGCGGACCTCGCGGTGATGCTCTACACCTCGGGCACGACCGGGCGTCCCAAGGGCGTGATGCTCTCGTTCGACAATGCCATCATCTCGGCGCGCAACGGCAACGTCTTCGACAAGCTCGACGAGAACGAGGAAACGATCGCCTATCTGCCGCTCGCCTGGGTGGGCGATCACCTGTTCTCCTATGCGCAGCATTATGTGGCGGGCTACTGCGTCAATTGCCCGGAGGCGGGCGAGACCGTGGTGGAGGACCGACGCGAGATCGGGACGACCTATGCGTTCGCGCCGCCGCGCGTCTACGAGAACCTCCTGACGCTCACCATGGTGCGCATGGAGGACGCGAGCGCGCCCAAACGCGCGATGTTCCGCTATTTCATCGATCACGCGCGCAAGTGGGGCGAGAAGATCCTGAACAAGGAGCCGGTGCCGCTCACCGCGCGGCTGATTTACCGGCTCGGCGATATCCTGGTGTACGGACCGCTGAAGAACCGGTTCGGGCTCACCCGCATCCGCGTCGGCTATACGGCGGGCGAGGCGATCGGGCCGGAGATCTTCCGTTTCTATCGCGCGCTCGGTATCAACCTGAAGCAGCTCTACGGGCAGACGGAAGCTTCCGTCTACATCACGGCGCAGCCCGACGGCGAGATCTATGCCGACACGGTCGGCAAGCCGAACATCGATGTGGATGTGAAGATCGCCGACAACGGCGAGGTGTTGTTCAAATCTCCCGGCGTGTTCCTCGGCTACTACAAGGATCCGGAGAAGACCGCCGAGACCAAGACGCCGGACGGCTGGGTGCGCACCGGGGATGCCGGCTTCTTCGATCCGAAGACCGGCCACCTGAAGATCATCGACCGTGCCAAGGATGTCGGGCGGCTGAAGGACGGCACGCTGTTCGCGCCCAAATACATCGAGAACAAACTGAAGTTCTATCCGAACATCAAGGAAGCGGTCGCGATCGGCGATGGCCGCGACGATGTGACCGTCATGCTCAATATCGATCTGGTCGCGGTCGGCTCGTGGGCGGAGCGCAACAACGTCGTCTATGGCTCCTATCAGGAACTCGCCGGCCATCCCAAGGTCTACGAGATGCTGGAGAAGCATATCGACGAGGTGAACAAGTCGCTGGTCGAGGAAGGCGTGATGGCGAGCGCACAGATCAAGCGCTTCCTCGTGCTGCACAAGGAGCTCGACGCGGACGACGGCGAACTGACCCGCACGATGAAGATCCGCCGCGGGCTGATCGCGGAGCGCTACGGCGCGCTGGTCAACGCCCTCTATGACGGCTCGAAAGTGGCGGACGTCGCCACTGAAGTGACGTTCGAGGATGGCCGCAAAGGCAAGCTCGCGGCGCGCGTCGCCGTTCGCGACGTGAAGACCCATCCGGTGCCGCCAGCCGCCATGGAGAAGGCCGCGTGAGATCTCCGACCGGCAACGAGATCGCGGCCGGCGAGTCGATCCTCTCGGTCGAGAACGTTTCGCTCGCCTTCGGCGGGGTGAAGGCGATCTCCGACGTGTCGCTGGATATCCGGAAGGGCGAGATCCGCGCGATCATCGGCCCGAACGGCGCCGGCAAGACCTCAATGCTCAACGTCATCAACGGCTTCTACACGCCGCAGAAGGGCCGCATCACCTTCAAAGGTGCAACGCGCACCAAGATGCGCCCGCACGAGGCGGCTCTCGGCGGCATTGCGCGCACGTTCCAGAACGTCGCGCTGTTCCGCGGCATGACGGCGCTCGACAACATCATGACCGGTCGGTCGCTGAAAATGCACAGCAACTTCTTCTGGCAATTGCTACGCCACGGGCCGGCGATGAAGGAAGAGGTCGAGCATCGCAAGCGTGTGGAAGACATCATCGAATTTCTCGAGATCGCGCACATCCGCAAAGTGCCGGTCGGCGTGCTACCCTATGGCCTGCAGAAGCGCGTTGAGCTGGGCCGCGCGCTCGCGATGGAGCCGGACTTGCTTCTGCTCGACGAACCGATGGCCGGCATGAATCTGGAAGAGAAAGAGGACATGTCGCGCTATGTGCTCGACGTGAACAATTTCTACGGCACCACGATCGCGCTGATCGAGCATGACATGGGTGTCGTAATGGATCTCTCCGATCGCGTGGTCGTGCTCGACTACGGACGCAAGATCGCCGACGGTACGCCGGACGAGGTGAAGGCCAACAAGGCCGTGATCGACGCCTATCTCGGCGTGGCGCACTGAGAGCCCTGATGGACCTCCTGTATCAAATCTTCGTCGACCCCTTCGTGCAGATGGTGCAGGTGCCCGATCTGTTCGTGCAGACTTTATGGGAAGGGCTCGTCTCCGGCGTGCTCTATGCGCTGATCGCGCTCGGCTTCGTGCTGATCTTCAAGGCTTCGGGGGTTTTCAATTTCGCGCAGGGCATCATGGTGGTGTTCGCGGCGCTCACCCTGATCGGAATCTATACGCAACTGCGCGGCTGGGGAGTGCGGCCGGGCGACCTTGCGGCCTTTCTCGCGCTCTTCATCACCGTCGGCGTGATGTTCGTGCTCGCCGTCGGCGTCGAGCGGCTGATGCTCCGCCCGCTGGTCAACCAGCCCGACATCATCCTGTTCATGGCGACGTTCGGCCTGACCTACTTCCTCATCGGACTCGGCGAGCTCGTGTTCGGCGGCGAGCCGAAGGTGATGATCGCGGATGACCTGCACCTGCCGCACGGATCGATCGACTTCAAGATTCTCGGAGGGCTCGTGTCGCTGCAGAAGATCGACATCGCTGCCGCGGTGATCGCATCGATCATGGTCGCGACGCTCGCAGTGTTTTTCCAGAAAACGCGCATCGGGCGTGCGTTGCGCGCCGTCGCTGACAGCCACAAGGCCGCGCTCTCGGTCGGCATATCGCTCGAGCAGATCTGGGTCATCGTCTGGTTCGCGGCCGGCATCGTGGCGCTCGCGACCGGCATCATGTGGGGCGCGCGCTCGAATGTTTCATTCGCGCTGCAGATCATCGCGCTGAAGGCGCTGCCGGTTCTGATCCTCGGCGGCTTCACCTCGATTCCCGGCGCTATCGTCGGCGGCGTGATCATCGGGGTCGGCGAGAAGCTCGGCGAATTCTACTGGGGACCGTTGCTCGGTTCGGGAATCGAAAGCTGGCTCGCCTATTTCATCGCACTCGCCTTCCTGCTGTTCCGGCCGCAGGGCCTGTTCGGCGAGCGGATCATCGAGCGAATCTGAAGGACCGCACGTGTTCTACAGCGAAGCCGGACAATTCAAATCGACCTACGAGGCCGACGCCGCGGTGTTCCCGCTGCGCCAGGACCGTATCGGCATCGCAGTCATCCTTGTCCTTGCCTTCGTCGTGATTCCGCTGACCGGGTCCAATTTCGTGCTCTCCTCGGTGATGATTCCGATTCTGGTGTTCTCCCTCGCCGCGATCGCGCTGAACATCCTGACCGGATACACTGGCCTGATCTCGCTCGGCACCGCGGGCTTCATGGGTGTCGGCGGATATGCCTGCTACAAGCTGACCTCGGTCTTTCCCGGCATCAACATCGTGGTGCACATTGCGCTGTCGGGCTTCTTTGCGGCAGGCGTCGGCGTCCTGTTCGGGCTGCCGTCGCTGCGCATCAAGGGCTTCTACCTCGCCGTCGCGACGCTTGCCGCGCAGTTCTTCCTGTCATGGTTCTTCATCCGCGTGCCGTGGATTTACAACTACAATGTGTCCGGCGCGATCGAGGTGCCGACCCGCACATTCTTCGGGGTGGTAATCACCGGTCCGAACGCGACCCCGATGGCGCGCTACTATGTCGTGCTCGGCTTTGTCGTCGTCATGACCTGGCTTGCTTCCAATCTCGTGCATGGACGCATCGGGCGGATGTGGATGGCTGTTCGCGATATGGATATCGCCGCCGAACTGATCGGCATCAGGCTCTACCCGACCAAGCTGTTGGCATTCGCGGTTTCGTCGTTCTACTGCGGCGTCGCGGGTGCGCTGATGGTGTTCCTCTGGCTCGGCGCGTCCGAGGCCGACAGCTTCAACATCAACCAGTCGTTCCTGATCCTGTTCATGGTGATCATCGGAGGGCTGGGCAGCCTCATCGGCTCGTTCTTCGGGGCGGCGTTCATCTGGGGCCTGCCGATCGCGATGCGCGTCGCACCGGAATACCTCGGGTTGACGATCAATTCCGCGACCGTCGAGCACCTGCAGTTCATGGTCGTCGGCGCGCTGATTATTTTCTTCCTGATCGTCGAGCCGCACGGATTGGCGCGGTTGTGGCAGATCGGAAAGCAGAAACTCAGGGTGTGGCCGTTTCCGTACTGATGGTGCACACTCAGCGCAATTTCCGCCCATGGGCCGGAACGGCCCGGCGCGCGGAATAAATCCCCGGCGGCATAAGCCTCCGGAACCTGGGAGGCCGGCGTGGTTCGCCGCCACGGCCGGCACGAAACGAAAAGGAGGGACGCGATGCAATTCAAGCACCTCGTTCTCGGCGCATCCTGTGCGGCACTGGTCGGCGCTTCAGCGCTTGCCACCCACGCGCAGGCGCAGGAGGGCATTTATGTGCCGCTCCTCACCTACCGGACCGGCGCATTCGCCAATTCCGGCATTCCGATTGCCAACGGCATGAACGATTACCTTTCGATGCTTAACGAGCGTGACGGCGGCATCGGCGGCGTCAAGGTCGTGATCGAAGAATGCGAGACCGGCTACGACACCAAGAAGGGTCTCGAATGCTGGGACACGGTCAAGACCAAGAAGCCGGTGGTGGTGAACCCGTATTCGACCGGCATCACGCTCGCCATAATCCCGAAGGCGGCGCCGGAAAAAATCCCGGTGCTCGCGATGGCCTATGGCCTGTCGGGCTCCGCCGACGGCAACAATTTCCCCTGGATCTTCAATCCGCCGGCGACCTACTGGGACGGTCTGTCGATGATCATCAAGTACATCGGCGAGAAGGAAGGCGGCCTCGACAAGCTCAAGGGCAAGACGATCGGCTACATCTTCTTCGACGGCGGCTACGGCCGCGAGCCGATCCCGCTGCTGGAGCAACTCGCCAAGGATTACGGCTTCAACGTGAAGCAGTATCCGGTACCTGCGGCCGAGATGCAGAACCAGTCCGGCCTGTGGCTCAACGTGCGCCGCGACCGTCCGGATTGGATGGTGATGTGGGGCTGGGGCGCCATGAACCCGACCGCGATCAAGGAAGCCGCCAAGATCAACTTCCCGATGAACAAGTTCGTCGGTATCTGGTGGTCGGGCTCCGAGGATGACGCGCGGCCGACCGGCGCAGAGGCGAAAGGCTATCTCAGCCTTAATCTCAATGCCGTGGGGGCGAACTTCCCGGCGATCCAGGACATCGTCAAGAACGTGATCGACAAGGGCAAGAGCCAGACGCCGAAGGACAAGGTCGGCGAGAATTTGTATAATCGCGGCGTGCTCAATTCGGCGATCGTGGCCGAAGCGATCCGTAACGCCCAGAAGATCACCGGCAAGAAGCAGGTGACCGGCGAGGACGTGCGGCGCGGCTTCGAGACGCTCAACATCACCGAAGCGCGCTGGAAGGAGATGGGCTTCGAGGGCTTCGCGGCGCCCATCAAGGTGACGTGCGACGACCACAACGGCCACCACTCGGCCTACATGCAGCAATGGGACGGCACCAAGTGGGTCAAGGTCTCCGACTGGATCGCACCCATGAAGGACAAGGTGCGTCCGATGCTGGAAGCCGCCGCCAAGGACTACGTGTCCAAGGACCCGGCATGGCCGAAGCGCAGCGAGCCCTGCGACAAGTCGAGCTAGAACTCGGCTCTCTCCCGCGTCCCCTCTCTCCGCCTGCGCGGAGAGGGTGGCGGGCATGAAGCGTAGCGACATGCTCGCCGGGCGAGCGGCAGCCTTCGCCCGGCCTGTCTCTCTCCGCGGAAGCGGATGATTGGCGTTCTATCGGAGTTCTGATGACAGCGACTCTCCAAGCCACCCCGGCGGCGGCATCCGTCCCCGCCGACGCGATCCTGACCGTCAACAACATCGAGGTGATCTACGATCACGTCATCCTCGTGCTGAAAGGCGTGTCACTCGGCGTGCCGAAAGGCGGGATCGTGGCGCTGCTCGGCGCCAACGGCGCCGGCAAGACCACCACCCTGAAGGCGATCTCCAACCTGCTGCACTCCGAGCGCGGCGAGGTCACCAAGGGCTCGATCGTGTTCGACGGCGAGGAAGTGCAGGCGCGCTCGCCGAACGAACTGGTGCGGCGCGGTTGCGTGCAGGTGATGGAGGGCCGCCACTGCTTCGGCCATCTCACCATCGAGGAAAACCTGCTCACCGGCGCGTTCACGCGGCGCGACGGCAAGGCCGCGATCAAGCGCGACATGGAGCTGGTCTATTCGTATTTCTCGCGCCTGAAGGACCGGCGCAGTTCGCTTGCCGGCTACACCTCCGGCGGTGAGCAGCAGATGTGCGCGATCGGCCGCGCGCTGATGGCGCGACCCAAGATGATCCTGCTCGACGAGCCTTCGATGGGGCTCGCGCCGCAGATCGTGGAAGAGATCTTCGAAATCGTGCGCGACCTGAACACCAAGGAGCAGGTCTCGTTCCTGCTCGCGGAGCAGAACACGTTTCAGGCGCTCAAATACGCCAAATACGGTTATATCCTCGAGAACGGCCGCGTGGTGATGGACGGCGAGGCCAAGGCGCTGCGCGAGAACGAGGACGTGAAGGAATTCTATCTCGGCATCGCCGAGGGCAAGCGCAAATCCTTCCGTGACGTGAAGCACTACAAGCGCCGGAAGCGGTGGCTGGCGTAACACGATGGCCGATCACTTCGACTCTCTCGAAACCCGCGATCCCGCTGCACGCGAAAGGGATCTGTTTGCGCGGCTCCCCGCCGCGATCGCGCGTGCGATGACGGCGCCCGGCTGGGCCAAGCATCTCGCGGCGATCGATCCGAAGGCGATCACCAGCCGCGCACAACTCGCCAAGCTCCCGGTACTGCGCAAGTCAGCGCTGCTCGGGCTGCAGAAGGAGACACCGCCGTTCGGCGGCTTCAACACCGTGGCGCCCGGTAAGGCGAAACGCCTGTTCATGTCGCCCGGTCCGATCTTCGAGCCCGAGGGACATAGCGGCGATTACAACGCCGCGCGCGCGCTGTTCGCGGCGGGCGTGCGCGCCGGCGACATCGTGCACAACTGCTTCTCGTATCATCTCACGCCCGGCGCGTTCATTCTGGAAGCGGGCGCGCACAAGCTCGGCTGCGCGGTGAT
>Ga0207683_10002142_pt1 | contig 17337 bp, 12 predicted proteins | sample KBSM73metaG_FD_184333 | JGI IMG/M metagenome (GOLD analysis project Ga0207683, IMG submission 184333) | Miscanthus rhizosphere microbial communities from Kellogg Biological Station, Michigan, USA - KBS M7-3 metaG (SPAdes) (version 2) | ecosystem: Host-associated > Plants > Roots > Rhizosphere >... | reverse complement strand
GCAAAGCCGCCGCGAAACCGAGTGACCACCGTCGCACGGCGTTGCTCGCGCATGCAGCGCGCCAGGATCGCGAGCGGATCGATGCCGTCGATTAATCCCGCGGACCGGAGTGAATCCGGTCCGCTCCATCCCTGGGCGCGCTCGAGCAGCACCTCGATCGTGCCGTTGCAGCCGCTTCCGGTGTCCTCGTTCGCGTCGTAGGTGACCACGGTGGGGCCGTGCTCGGTGAGCCAGAACCCGCGGCGCAGCACGTCGCCCTCGAGGCAGCCGCCGCTGATCGCGCCCGCGACGCGGCGCTCGCGCGTGACGATCATCCGCGCGCCGGGGCGTCGATACGACGAGCCATGCACGGCGACCACGGTCGCGACGACGTGCTCCTCGCCGGCGACCGCCGCCGCACCTTCGAGCAGCGCGCGCACCGTCATGCGCGGCCCTCGGGCAGCAGCTTGTCGAGCCGGATCGGCAGGTCGCGCACGCGCTTGCCGGTCGCGTGGAACACGGCGTTCGCGAACGCCGCGCTCGCGCCGGTGTTGCCGATCTCGCCGATGCCCTTCGCGCCGAGCTCGTTGACGTAGGGATCGTTCTCCTCGACGGTGATGATTTCGATGTCCGGCACGTCGGCGTGGACCGGCACGTGGTAGTCGGCGAGATCCCGCGTGATCACGCGGCCGGTCCGCGGATCCCGCACGGTCTCCTCCTCGAGCGCCATCCCGAGTGACCACACGACGCCTCCGATCAGCTGGCTGCGCGCGGTCTTCGCGTTGAGGATCTTGCCGGCGGCATACGCGGCGACGACGCGCGAGACCCGGATGATCCCGAGCTCCTCGTCGACCTTGACCTCGGCAAACACCGCGCCGTGCGCGTGCATCGAGTACTTGTCGTGGTCCTTCGAGAGCTCGGTCTTGTGCTCGGCGACGAGCTCGGGCTGGCCGGACTTCCTCACGAGGTCGGCGAGGTCCGTGACCCCCGGGTTTGCCTTCCTCAGCGCATCGAGCAGGGTGCGCAGCTTCGCGCACGCGAGCTTGACGGCCGAGCCCGTGCTCGCAGCGGTCATCGAGCCGCCGGAGACCGGAGTCTCGGGATAGGCCGTGTCGCCGAGGTCGAACTTCACCGCATCGAACGGCACGCCGAGCTCGTCGGCCGCGATCTGCGTCATGATCGTGTACGTGCCGGTCCCGATGTCCTGCGTGCCGGCGAGCACCTGGATCGTACCGTCCGCCTTCACCTTCGCGAGCGCCGACGACGGCGACACGTGCGTCGGATACGTCGCGGTGGCGAGTCCCCAGCCGACGAGCAGCGTCCCATCGCGCATCGATCGTGGCGCCATCTTCCGCCGGGCCCAGCCGAACGTCGCGGCGCCCTGCTGGTACGCCTTGCGCAGCTCCTTGCTCGAGAACGGCTTCTTCTCCTGCTCGTCGGTCTCGGCGTAGTTGCGCAGGCGCAGCTCGAGCGGATCGATGTTCGCCGCGTACGCGAGCTCGTCCATCGCGCTCTCGAGCGCGTACGTGCCGGTGGCCTCGCCGGGGGCGCGCGTGAACGTCGGCGTCGAGATGTCGAGCTTGACGACCCGATGTGTCGTCGCGACGTTCGGGCACGAGTACAGATGGCGCGTCTGCATCCCGCATGGCTCGACGAACTCGTCGAACCGGCAGGTCTCCGAGGTCGTCTTGTGCTCGATCGCGGTGAGCTTGCCCTTGTCGTCGCAGCCGAGCCGCACGAGCTGTGACGTCACCGGGCGGTGGCCGACGAGCGAGAACATCTGCGGGCGCGTCACGACGAGCTTCACCGGCCGGTTCACGGCCTTCGCCGCCATCGCCGCGAGCGGGACGTGCGACCACGCCGAGCCCTTGCAACCGAACCCGCCACCGACGAACTTGTCGATGACGCGGACGTTCTCCTTGGCCAGGCCGAAGATCGTCGCGAGCCGCTGGCGCACGCCGAAGATCCCCTGCGTCGCGTCGTAGACGGTGAGGTGATCGTTGCCCTGCCACGCCGCGATCGTGCCGTGCAGCTCCATCGGGTTGTGGTTCTCGACGGGCGTCGTGTACGTCTGCTCGACCTTGAACTTCGCGGCCGCCATGCCCGCCGCGACGTCGCCGCGCGTCGAGTCGGTCTCGCCTCGCGGGCCGGCCTTCTTCGGCGCGTAGGTCTCGCCACCGCTGGAGTCGAGCGTCAGCGCGACGCCCTTGGTGTCGAACGATGCGCGGACCAGATCCGCGGCATGCTGCGCGCGCTCGAGCGTGTCGGCGACCACGACGGCGATCGGTTGATCGGGATAGAGGATCGCGGCGTCCTGCAGCAGCTGCAGCGTCTTGTCGATCGGGCCGCCCTTCTTGTTGGCGTCGGGGAGCTTCGCCGCGTTCTCGTGCGTGAGCACCGCGAGGACGCCGGGAGCCGCCTTGGCGGCGCGCACGTCGACCTCCTGGATCGTGCCGCGCGCGGCGCCGCTCGTGACGATCACCGCGTGCGCGACGTTCGCGACCGGGGTCTCGACCGCGTAGACGGCACCGCCGGTGACCTTGAGCCGACCGTCGACGCGGTCGTGCGGCTTGCCGACCTCGCTCACGTGGTCACCTTCGTCAGCGCGCGAATCAGCGTGCGCCTCGCGAGGTCGATCTTGAACGCGTTCGTCGGCTGACCCTTCGCGCCGGCGACCGCGGCATCCGCGGCCTTCGAGAACACCGCCGGCGTGGGCGGTTGCCCGACGAGCGCGGCCTCGGCATCCCGGGCGCGCCACGGCTTCGTCGCCACCCCGCCGAGCGCCACGCGCGCGGTCTTGATCGTGCCGCCTTGCACGTCGAGCACGACCGCGGCCGACGCGAGCGCGAACGCGAACGACGCCCGGTCGCGCACCTTCAGATAGTGCTGCTTGCCGGCGATCGCCGGGATCGTCACGTACGTGATCAGCTCGCCGGGCTGCAGCTGGGTCTCGACCTCCGGGTGATCGCCGGGCAGCGTGTGGAAGTCGACGAACGCGATGTCGCGCTCGCCGCGCGGACCGTGGACGTGCACGCTCGCATCGAGCGCGACCATCGCGACGTTCATGTCGCTCGGGTTCGTCGCGATGCACTTGTCGCTGGTGCCGAGGATCGCGTGCGAGCGGTTGAAGCCGCTGATCGCCGCACAGCCCGAGCCCGGATCGCGCTTGTTGCACTGCGAGTAGTGCATGTCGCGGAAGTACGGGCACCGCGTGCGCTGCAGGATGTTGCCGCCGGTCGTCGCCATGTTGCGGATCTGCGGCGACGCGCCGGAGAGCAGCGCCTCGGCGAGCACCGGGAACCGCTGCTGGATCAGCGGGTGATACGCGAGGTCCGAGTTCCGGACGAGCGCGCCGATCTTCACGCCGCCGCCCTCATCCTCGACGCCGCTCAGCGGCAACCGCGAGATGTCGACGACCATCGCCGGGCGCAGCACGCCGAGCCGCATGTAGTCGACGAGGTTGGTGCCACCGGCGATGTACATGCCGCGCGGCCCCTGGTCGACCGCCGACGGCTCGTCGCTCGCCGCGATGTATCCGAACGGCTCCATGTCACGCTCCCTTCCGGGCCGACTGGATGGCCGCGATGATGTTCGGGTACGCGCCGCACCTGCAGATGTTGCCGCTCATCAGCTCGCGCACCTCGGCGTCCGTTCTTGCCTTGCCCTCCGCGAGCAGCGCGACGGCGCTCATGATCTGGCCCGGCGTGCAGTAGCCGCACTGAAAGCCGTCGTGCGCGACGAACGCGGCCTGCATCGGGTGCAGCGTGTCGCCGCTCGCGAGGCCCTCGATCGTCGTGATCTTCTGGCCCTGGCTCATGATCGCGAGCTGCATGCAGCTCTTGATGCGGCGGCCGTCGAGATGCACGGTGCACGCGCCGCACTGGCCGTGGTCGCAGCCCTTCTTCGTGCCGGTCAGGCCGAGTCGTTCGCGCAGCGCATCGAGCAGCGACACCCGCGCCTCGACCTTGAGCCTGCGCTCGCCGCCGTTGACGGTCAGCACGATGTCGTACTCGGGCGGCGGGGGTGTCTGCGGCGCGGCGGCGGCGGCGACCGGCTTGTCGTCCTGCTTGCCCTTGCCCTTGCACCCGAACAGCGCGAAGGCGAACCCGGCACTCAGGCTCGTGAGCGCCCACTCGCGGCGCGTGAACGTGATCGGCGGCGGTGTGCGCATCGCCTCGGCCGCGGCGGCGAGTGCGTCGACGAGCATCTGGCCGTCGGCGAGCGCGAACGAGCGATCGCCGGTGGCAGGCTCGTGCAGCCGGATCGGCGGATCGTCGGGCCCGAGCAGCCATGAGCCGTCCTTCGCGACGACCGCCAGCTCGGCGCCGAGGCCTCGCAGCTGCGCGCGGATCGCCGGGAGCTCGCGCTCCGCCAGTTCCGGAGACCACACCTCGATGAAAGCGAGAACGCGCGGACGCCTCGTCACCATGCCCTCATGCATGGACCGGATCGGCGCGCGGCGGGCGGGAGCTACGGTGAGATGCGCGTTAGCGGGAGCGTGCTCACGAACCCAGGATGCCTTGCAGCCACTCCTGCGCGAGCTCGCCGCCGGTCTTCGCGATCTCGTCTTGCGATTTCCCGGCCTTGATCATGTCAGCAAGCTTTGCGCGGACCTTCGACGAGCACAGCGAATACGCGTAGCCCATGCGCTCGCCGGCGCTCTTGCCCTCGTCGTTGACGAACGAGGTGACTGCGACGGCGGCCTTCGGGCAGCTCGCGTGCGCGGTCGGATCGCTCGCGGTCAGCGACTTGAACGACGCCTTGGCCTCCTTGCCGAGCGCGTCCATCAGCTTGTCGTTGGGCCCGTTGAACGTGCACGTCACGGCGGCGTCGGCGCTCTTGGTCGCGAGCGACTGCATCTTCGTCGTGAACGACCGCGTCCAGGCCTCGACCTCCTTGCAGGGGTCGGCGGCGGCGACGGAGGTCGTGGCGATCAGTGCGAGGAGGCCGAGCAGGTGGTTCCGCATGTCATCGCTTCTTTCGTTTTGGAGCGGGCTTCTTGACGGCTTCGAGGTGATCGATGCGTTCGCGCAGTGACGTGGTGAGCGCGCGCAGCTCACCGACCTCGTCGCGGAGGCGCCGCACGTCGTCGGCCAGCGGTGCACCCTCGCCGAGATCGCGGATCACTTCCTTGCCGCGACGGCGCAGCCGGCCATCGAGCTCGCGCTCGGTCATCCGGCGCAGCGCGGGGATCGCGGCGGGATCGCCGATCACGGCGAGCGCCTCGATCGCGGCGGCCTGGACGCGGAAGTCGGGGTCGGCGAGCAGCAGCTCGATCCGCTCGCGGACATCGCGTGCCTCGCGATCGCGCCGGCCGCGCATCAGCTGGGCGAGTGCATTCGCCGCGGCGCGCCGGCCCTGCGTCGGCCGGCCCCAGCGCATGCCCTCGGCGAGCAGCGCGACCGAGCCGTCGTCGCGCGCCTCGGCGAGCCCGCGATACGCGTGCTGGCGGATCACGTCGGTGAACGACTCGCGCGTCGCGGCCTTGCGCAACAGCTCGCCGGCGCGCGGCGTGCGGGTACGGCCGAGCGCAAGGCAGGCCTCGGCCTCGACGAAGTAGCTCGCGTCACCCTTGTCGACGATCGGCGCGAGCGCCGCGGCCGCCGCCTGATCGAGCGTGAAATCGCCCAGTGCCCGCGCGACGATGCGCCGCGCCCGCGGGTGCACCTCCGCCTTCAGCCGCTTGACGAGCCGGTCGCGCGCCGACGGCGTGCGCAGGATCCCGAGCGCGATCGCGGCCTCGCCGCGCACCGCCCAGAACTTGTCCTTCTCGAGCGCGGTGCCGAGCGCCGCCTCCGCCGCCGGACCGCCGCGCTTGCCGAGCACACCCGCAGCCGCCGCACGATCGAGCGCCAGCGTCGCCCCCGCGAGCTCCGCGATCCACGTCGGCTCGGGCTTGTCGATCTTGCGCTGCGCGAGCACCACGCGGCCCGGATCGAAGATCATCTGCGTCGGCTCGGCGTCGAGCCGCAGGTGGAACACCTGGCGCTGCTCGGTGATCTCGATCGGCACGTCGACGTCGCGGTCGCCGATCCGGAACCGCATCTTCGTCGGCAGCCGGAACACCGGCGTGCGACCCTCGACGCGCTGGGTCTGCTCGACCACCACGGTCGCCATCGATGTCTCGGGATCCCAGCTGATATGGACGTCGAGGTCGGGATGGCCCGCGCTGTCGATCACCCACTGGCTGAAGAACCAGTCGGCGTTCTTGCCGGTCGCGTCCTCGACGGCGCGTGCGAGGTCGCGCGACTCGACGAGCCCGTGGCGGTGCTTGCCGAGGTAATGCGCGAGCGTCTTGAAGAACGCATCGTCGCCGAGCGTGTTGCGCAGCATGTGCAGCACGCGACCACCCTTCTCGTAGAGGTGGTGATCGAAGATGTCGATCGGCTCGTCGAACAGCTTCGTCGCGATCGTGCGGCGATAGCGGTGCGCGTCCTCGCCGAAGTACGCCTCCGCCCACTCCTCGAGCTCGAGGTCGGCGGCGTCGCGGCCCTCGTGGTGCTCGCGCCAGATGTACTCGCTGTACGTGGCGAACCCCTCGTTGAGCCAGCCCTCGCCCCAGTCGCGGCACGTGACGAGATCGCCGAACCACTGGTGTGCGAGCTCGTGGCTGACCAGCGCGTCGACGTCGTAGTCGATGGCGGCGCGCTGATCGAGCAGGATCGTGTCGGTCAGCGTGGTCGCACTCGTGTTCTCCATGCCGCCGAAGATGAAGTCGGCGACGAACACCTGCGAGTAGCGCGGATACGGATACGGCACGCCGAACTTCGTCGAGAACAGCTCGAGCATCTCGGGCGTGCGCGCGAGCGTGCGCTCGGCCTTGTCCTCGAGACCCTTCTGCACGTAGTAGACGACCGGCACGTCGCGCCACTTCGTCTCGATCGTCGAGAATTCGCCGACCGCGAGCGTGATCAGGTAGCAGCTGTGCGGCACATCGAGCCGCCAGTGCAGGGTGCGCTTGGCGCCCTTCGTCCGATCCGAGACGAGCACGCCGTTCGACAGCGCGAACATCGTGGCGGGCACGGTGACCTGGAGCTCGCTCGTCGCCTTCTCGATCGGCGCGTCGACGCACGGGAACCAGTACCGGCTGTCCTCGTCCTGGCCCTGCGTCCACGCCATCACGGGCTTCTTCGGATAGCCGTCGTCGGGTGCGGTGAAGTAGAGCCCGCGCCTGGGCGAGCCGCGATACTCGATCGCGATGACGAGCTCGGCGGCGCTCGGCACGTCGACGCGCAGCTTCTTGCCGTCGTAGCGGAAGCCCGCGGGCTTGCCGTTGACGCTGACTTTCTCGATCAGCAGCTCGACCGCATCGAGCTCGACGACCTTCGTGCCGGTCGCGATCACCGCACATCGCAGCGTCGCCGTGCCCGCGACCGTGCGCTTGGCCGGATCGACCTCGAGCACGAGTGCGATGTGCTGGATGTCGACGACGCGGTCGGGTGCGTAACGAGGCCTGGTTCCCGGAAACGCAAACTCGCGAGTCACTTGCGAGTCGTATCAGCTTTTCTCGTATGATGGAGCGGGTGAGGGCACTGGCGGTGGTCTATGTGCTCGCGGCGTGCGGCTGCGACGGCGTGTTCGGCCTGAACACGGTGCCAAACCCGACGGGCGATGCCGCGCCGCCCGCCGGCCTGTCGTTCGTGCAGGACGTGTCCACCAAGGTCCAGCTCGGCGGCCTGACGGCGACCGTTCCATTCAGCCAGCCGCCGGCCGCGCACGATCTGATCGTCGTCGCGATCGCCGCGTACCACAACACGCCGACGCTGGTCTCCGACACCGCCGGCAACGCGTACTCCGAGCTCTCGGCCGAGGGCATGACCGCCGGCGGCAGCTCGCTCTTCATCTACTACGCGGCGGACGTGAAGAAGGTCGAGCAGTTCACGATCACGGTGGCATCGATGGAAGGCTCCGACATCGACGACGAGCTCTCGGTCGACGCGCTCGAGTACCACGGCGCGCAGGCGAGCTCGCCACTCGACCGGATGCAAAGCCATTCGGGCGCCGGCTCGACGAGCCAGGTCGACGAGGACTGCCTGCCGCTCCAGGTCACCGGCGCCGAGATCATGGTCGCAGCGCTCACCCGCGACTTCAACGGCAGCACGATCCCGGCGCCCGGCTGGATCACGCGCGGCTCGATCGATCTCGATCACACGATGTACGCGGTGCTCACGACCGCGGATCGGATCGCGGCCGACGAGATCGCGCACCCGGAGTTCAGCAGCGAGCACAACGCCGACGGCTACACGTGGGCGTGCCTGTGGGCGACCTTTCGCTAGCCGCGGACTACGCCAGCTTCGCGAACGCGCCGGCGATCCGCTTCACGCCTTCCTGGATGTTCTTCATCGAGGTGGCGTACGAGAGCCGGACGAAGCCCGGCGCGCCGAAGCCCGAGCCCGGCACGACGGCGACCTTGTGCACCTCGACGAGCCAGTCGCACAGCTGGATATCGTCGTCGAGGATCAGGCCTTCCGGCGTCTTCTTGCCGACGTAGGCCGAGATGTCGGGGAACGCGTAGAACGCGCCCTTCGGCTCGCGGCACGAGACGCCGGGGATCGCGCGCAGCAGCTTCACCATCTCCTGGCGGCGCTCGTCGAATGCCTTGCGCATCGTCTGCACGCAGTCCTGCGGACCGGTGAGCGCGGCGAGCGTCGCGATCTGCGAGATGTGCGTCGGGTTCGACGTCGACTGGCCCTGGATCTTCGCCATCGCCTTGATGAGCGGCAGCGGGCCGGCGGTGTAGCCGATGCGCCAGCCGGTCATCGCGTAGGTCTTGCTGACGCCGTCGACGAGGATCGTGCGCTCCGCGACCTGCGGGCTGACCGCGGCGATCGAGTGATACTGCGCGTCTCCGTAGACGAGCTGGCGGTAGATGTCGTCGGAGATGACGAGCAGGTGCTTGTCGACGACGACCTTCGCGAGCGCCTCGATCTGCGCCTTGCTGTACACCGCGCCGGTCGGGTTGCTCGGGTTGTTCAGCACGATCGCGCGCGTGCGCGGCGTGATCGCGGCCTCGACGGCCTCGGCGGTCACGGCGAAGTCGTCCTCGGCGCGCGTCTCGAGGATGATCGGGCGCCCGCCGGCGAGCATCACCATGTCGGGGTAGCTGACCCAGTACGGCGCCGGGATCAGGACCTCGTCGCCCGGATCGATCAGGGCCATGAAGAGGTTGTAGAGCGAGTGCTTCGCGCCGGTCGAGACGAGCACCTGCTCGGGCGTGATCGAGGTCTTGTGGACGGCCGACAGCTCGGCGGCGATCGCCTTGCGCAGCGGCAGGATGCCGGCGACGTCGGTGTACTTGCCGACGCCCTTGCCGAGCGACTCCTGCGCGGCGGCCTTGATGTGATCGGGCGTGTCGAAGTCGGGCTCGCCGGCGCCGAAGCTGATCACGTCAACGCCGTCGGCCTTGAGCTTGGCTGCCTTCGCCGTGACGGCGAGGGTGATCGACGGCTTGATCGGATCGAGGCGCGACGCGAGCTTGAACGGAACGGACATGTCACTTCCCTTTGTACTTGGCGGCGAGCGCGGCGACGACGGTCGGCGGCACGAGGCCGGTGACATCGCCGCCCAGACTGGCGACTTCCTTGACGAGCGACGACGAGACGTAGTGGTTGCGCTCGTCGGTCATGAAGAAGACGGTATCGACCGTGGGCGCGAGGCGCCGGTTCATGTGCGCGAACTGGAACTCGTACTCGAAGTCGGCGAGGGCGCGCAGGCCGCGCACGATCACGGTCGCGCCGTGCTGGCGGCAGAACTCGACGAGCAGTCCGTCGAACTCCGCGAACTCGAGCCGGCCGTCGGCGTGCGGCATCGCCTCGCGGATGAACTCGATGCGCTCCTCGGCCGTGAACAGCGGTCCCTTGCGCTGGTTCACCGCGAGCGTGACGATCACCTTGTCGAACAGCGCGAGCGCGCGGTTCAGAATGTCGAGGTGACCGTTCGTGATCGGGTCGAACGTTCCCGGATAGACGGCGATCGATCGTGAGAGCGTCATGTTCGCACCCGGTAGAACGAGACCAGCGTGTCGCCGTAGCGGCGCTCGTCCGTTCGTAGCAGAGATCCCAGCTCGTCGGGAGGCGCGTTTCGCCGATCATGCTCGATGACGATCACCGCCTCGGGTGCGAGGTTTGCGGGCGGCAACGCGAGCGCGGCTCGCACGGCCAGGTCCGACCGGTAGGGCGGGTCGATGAAGACGAGGCGCCACGGGGCGGCGGGGGCGATGCGGGGACGTGCTGCGAGCGACACCGCGTCGCCGACGAGCACGGTCGCCCGGTCCTCGAGCGCGAGCTCGGCGAGGTTGCCGCGCACCGCCGCAAGCGCGGGCTTTGCGGTCTCGAAGAAGGTCGCGTGGGCCGCGCCGCGTGAAAGTGCTTCGATCCCGAGTGCGCCCGAGCCGGCGAACACGTCCAGCACCTCGGCACCGTCGCAGGCGGGCAGGATGTTGAAGATCGCCTGACGCACCTTTTCCGAGGTCGGCCTCGTTGCGGCGCCGGCGGGCGCGCGCAGGACCCTGCCGCCGAGACTGCCGCCGACGATGCGCATGTGCAGGGAATGTACGACTTCTTTTTGTCCTGGCGGGGCAATACGGCTACGATGGACAAGGACGTCGAATGGTCGGAAACCTGGCCGCATGGCTGATCGACAGCGCGCTCGCAGACGGCGCTGGACCGCGCACCGCGCTGCGCGAGGGCGATCGTGCGTGGACCTACGACGAGCTGGCCGCTCGCGTCGGCCGCGTGTCGGCGGCGCTGCGCGGTCTCAAGGTGCAGCGCGGCGAGCGCGTGCTCCTGCTCATGCGCGACACGCTCGAGGCGGCCGCTGCGATCCTCGGCACGATCCACGCGGGCGCGGTCGCCGTTCCGGTCTCCGAGCTCGCCACGCCCGACGACGTTCAGGACTACGTCCTTCACGCGGGCGCGGTGGTCGCGATCACCGACGGCCAGCACGAGGACGTGCTCGACGCGATCCGCAACGAGACGCCGGATCTCCGCGAGGTGATCTGCGTCGGCGCGAAGCTTCCCGGCAGCCACGACTTCTGGCCGCTCGCCGACGCCGCCCAGCCGCAGCCGGCGCAGCCCTCCGGTGAAGGAGACGTCTGCTTGCTCCTTTACTCGGCCGGCTCCGGCCCGGGCGAGCTGCGTGCGGTCCCGCACTGCACGCGCACCGTGCGCGCCGCGAACGACTCGTTCGCCAAGGAGCTGCTCCAGCTGTCGAGCGCGGATCGCATCCTGTGCGTCGCGCGCCTCTCGACCGCCTACGGCCTCGGCTCGGGCCTGTTCCTCGCGCTCGCGGTGCAGGCCGAGTCGTTGCTGTTCCCCGCGCAGCCGCACTCCGGCCCGCTGTTCGAGGCGCTCCGCTCGTACAAGCCGACCGTGCTGTTCGCGACGCCGTCGGTCTACGCGCAGCTCGCGCACGACGCCGAGAAGGAATCGATCCCCAAGCCGCTCGCCAAGCTGCGCAGCGCAGTCGCCGGCGCCGAGGGCATGCCCGAGCGGCTCATCCCGCGCATCCGCTCGGTCCTCGGCACCGAGGTCGTCGTCGGCTACGGCCTGACCGAGATCTTCCAGTTTGCGCTCGCGGGTCGCTCCGATGATCCGGGCGCGCGGCCGGGCGTGTGCGGCAAGCCGCTCACCGGCGTGTCGGTCCGGCTCGTCGACGAGGACGGCGATCCGGTCGGCGTCGACGAGATCGGCACGCTCGAGCTGCACTCCGGCTCGCTGTTCACCGGCTACTGGGGCGGCAACGGCGGCGATCATCACGAGCTCCGCGCCGACGGCTGGTTCACCACGCGCGACCGCTTCATGGTCGATCGCGAGGGCTTCTATCACCACTGCGGCCGCGTCGACGATCTGTTCAAGGTCGGCGGCAAGTGGGTCTCGCCGTCCGAGGTCGAGCGCGCACTGACCGCCCACGAAGGCGTGTGGGAGTGCGCGGTGATCGGCGCTGATGACGACGAGGGCCTCATCAAGCCGCTCGCGTTCGTCGTCACGAACGTCGGCTGGGAAGGCGGCCCCAAGCTCGAAGGCGAGCTCAAGGAGTACGTCAAGAAGTCGCTCGCGCCGTACAAGTACCCGCGGTGGATCGAGTTCGTCGAGTCGCTGCCGCGCGGTCCGGGCGGCAAGCTGCTGCGCTACAAGCTGCGCCCCGCGCGCCGTCGTCGCCGCGCCGAGACCGGCACCGGCCACGACTTCTGAGCCGCGCGGATGACCGCATCGACTGACCTGCTCGTCGCGCTCGGGCTCGTCGAGGCGGGCGCTGACAAGCTCGCACGTGCCCGCGCTCTCGCCATGGCACGAGCCCCGGTGCCCGTCGGGTTGCGCGCGATCCATCCCACGTGGATCGAGGCGGGCCTCGCGGGCCTGCCGGAGCGCGCGCGCTCCGCGGTCGCCAGCGCCGGCGGCGCCGTCGCGAATGCCGGCGGAGCGACGACGAACCCGGTCGACGTCTGGCTCGCGCGCTCGGCGACCGCGCACCTGCCTTCCATGATCGTGGCGCCGTCGCTCGTGGCGCTCGTCGCTGCACATCCGGCGTTCCGGCTCGTCGACGCGATCCCGACCGCGCCGCCGACGGCGGTCATCGCCTGGCTCGACGGTATCGGCGCCGATCAGCTCGCGTTCGCGACCGGCCAGCCGCTCGCGCGGCTCGGCGACGCACCGGCCCGCATCCAGCGCGCGCCGCGCAAGGGTCAGCTCGGCTCGCAGCGCGCCGCGATCGCGCGCTGTACCGGCGTTGCGATGGACGAGCTCGCGCACGTGCGGATCGGTGCGCGGGCACTCGCGTCCCGCCTCTCCGTGCAGTCCGCATGGCAGGTTGCAGTCAGGCTCCCGCGGCCGGTCGGACTCGTCGTGCACCGCGAGCTCGTGGCGCATCGTGCCGACGCCGATGCTCCGGCCTGGGCCGCCTTGCTCGCGTGATACGATCGGCGCATGAAACCGGGGCGCGTCATCGGGGGTGACGAGCACGACGCGCGGACGCTCGCACAGCAGCTCGTCGACGACGCGCGGCGCGAGGCGGAAGGCGTGCGTGCGCAGGCGACGATCGATGCCGAGCGCATCGCGGCCGAGGCCCGCGCGGTCGCCGAGCAGACGATCGCCCGGGCGCAGAGCGAGGCAGTCAAGCTGCGCGACGACGCGAAGGTCCTCGCGAACGAGCTCGTGCGCGGCGCGCGCGATACGGGCAAGCAGGCCGCGCTCACCGGCGACGGAAAGCCGGACGACGCGACCGCGCCTGCGACCGCGATCACCGACGGACAGGTTCGGCCCGCCGCGGCCGCGGGTCGTGCCGGCGAGGCGACGGGGCGAAGCGAGGCGGCGGGCCGCGTCGACGAGGTCGTCGGGCTCGTCGTTCGCGCGACCGTCGCCGGGGTGGCGCTTGGCGAGATCGTGCGCATCGACCGGCGCGGGGCAGGGCCGCTGGCGGCCGAGGTCGTCGGGTTTCGAGGCGAGCAGGCGGTGCTGCTGCCGCTCGGCGAATTGACCGGCGTCGCGCCGGCCGGTGCCGTGTGGCGGACCGGCGAGGGGCTCGCGTTCCGCGCCGGCGACGACCTGCTCGGCCGCGTGCTCGACGGCATCGGCCAGCCGATCGACGGCGGTGCGCCGCTGACCGGCGAGCGGTGGGCCGTGGATCGAGCCGCGCCACCCGCGCTCGACCGGCCGCCGATCGCGGCGCCGCTGCCGACCGGCGTGCGCGTGCTCGACACGATGCTGACGATGGGGCGCGGCCAGCGCGTCGGGCTGTTCTCCGCGGCGGGCGTCGGCAAGTCGACGCTGCTCGGCCAGATCGCGCGCAACGCGCAGGCGGATGTGATCGTCGTGTGTCTCGTCGGCGAGCGCGGCCGCGAGCTCGCGGAGTTGCTCGGCGACGAGCTGGCGCCGGCACGCTCGCGCACGGTCGTCGTGTGCGCGACGAGCGATGCCCCTCCGCTGGTGCGGCTGCGTGCGGTGCACACCGCGACCGCCGCGGCCGAGTGGTTCCGCGATCGGCGCGGCGCCAACGTGCTCTTGCTCGTCGACTCGCTCACCCGCGTCGCGCGCGCGCAGCGCGAGGTCGGGCTGTCCGCCGGCGAGCCGGTCGCGCGTCACGGCTATCCGCCGAGCGTGTTCGCGCTGCTGCCGCGGCTGGTCGAGCGCGCCGGCGCGACGAAGGCGGGCGCGATCACCGCGCTCTACACCGTGCTCGTCGCCGGCAACGACCTCGACGAGCCGATCGCCGACGAGGTGCGTGGCCTGCTCGACGGTCACGTCGTGCTCGATCGCCGGCTCGCGCAGCGCGGTCACTTCCCGCCGGTCGATGTCGTCGGCAGCGTGTCGCGCGTGATGCCGAAGGTCGTCGACGGCAAGCACGCCGACGCTGCCGCTCGCGTGCGCGCGCACCTCGCGATCTATGAAGAGCATCGCGACTTGATCACGCTCGGCGCGTATCAGGCCGGGCGCGACCGCCAGGTCGATGCGGCGGTGGCCGCGTTCCCGGCGATCGAGCGGCTGCTCCAGCAGCGCCGGGACGAGCCGGCCGACTGGGATCGCGCGGTCGCTTCGCTGCTCGCACTCGCTGGCACTCGCTGACGAGACCGGACCCCAGGTCCGGGAGCCCGCACCCCTGCTGAGAGGCTGCAACCGCTACGCCGCCGCATCACTGTATGTTCATGGGGCAAGGTGGCCTACATTGTCTACGGGTGTTCGCAGAGTTGACGCGGACTTCCGTTACGACCGATCTCCGTGCGATCGTGGCGCACCCCTTGCTGACGTGTCGTCCGCCATCCATGCGGCGACGAACCTCGAAGATCACGAATCCCATGACGCCCCTCGGTCCGGTGCCGTTCGTCGGCCGGCAAGACGAGCTCGCCGAGCTCAAGCAGCACCTCGCTGTCGTCTCGCTCGTGTCGCTGCATGGACCCCTGGGCTCGGGCAAGACCCGGCTCGTGACCGAGCTCGCGCCGACGCTCGGCGTCCCGTGCACGATCATCGAGTGCTATCCGGGTGACCGCGCGAGTGCGCTGCGGTCGCGTGCCGAGCGCGCGCTGCGCTGCGTGCCCGGGACTCTCGCGCAGACGCTCGCGGCACAGGCTCGCGTGCTCGTGATCGACGACATCCAGCACCTTCGGATCGACGAGGCGTCGAGCCTGCTATCTCCGCTCTTGCTCGGCCCGACGGCGCTCGGGCGCGTGATGGTCGTCGGACGCGATCCGCTCGCGGCGGCCGTCGGCGCGAACATCGCCGAGGTCGAGCTCGGCGGACTCGACATCGACAGCGCGAGCACGCTGTGGACGCACCTCGAGGAGACGTTCGGCGCCGCCGAAGGCTGGGATGCCGCGTACGGCCGAACGCGCGGCGTGCCGCTCGGGCTGCGTCGCGAGTATGCGCGGGCGCGGTTTGGCGCGAGCGCGTGGGAGATCAGCGGGCTCGAGCCGCCGGCGCGCGCCGCGATCGAGGCGCTCGCGGTGCTGCGGCAGCCGGTGGCGCCCGCCGCGGTGTCGGCGCTCTCGCCGGGTGTCGATACGGAAGCAGCGCTGACGAGCCTCGTCGCGCGGCAGCTCGTCGACGCGGTCGGCGATGGTCGCGTCGTGCTGCACGAGGTCGTGCGCGTCGACGTGCTCGCCCAGCTCGATCATGAAACGAAGCAGCGGTTGTCGGCCTCGGCGGCGGAGCTCGTCGCGAGCACCGCGGCGACCGCGAGCGGACCGCGCCTCGCCTGGCAGGCCGGCGATGACGGCGCGCTCGGCTCGATGGATCAGATCACGCGCGTGCGCGAGGTCTGCTGGCACTGGCTCGCCGCGGGCGAGCGCGACCGCGCAGCCGACGTGCTGCTGGCGGATCGCGAGCTGTCGGCGCGCAGTGGTGGCGCCGGCGAGTTCGAGGCGCTGCTCGATGCGCTCGGCGACCGGCCGCGGCCGCGCCGCATGACCGGCGGCAGCGTGCACGAGACCGCGCAGGCGACGATCGTCGCGGTGCCGCTCGACGCAGATCGGCTGCGAGCGCTCGCCGCGCTGCGGATCGAGATCGCGGTGCGCGGCGGAAGGTTCACCGAGGCGTTCGAGCGCGCGACCGCATCGCCGGGCGCCGTCTCGCCGCTGCTCCACGCCGAGCTCACGCTCGCGTCGGGCGATGTCGCCGGTGCGCGCCGCGCGCTGCAAGGCCTCATCGGATCGCCGGATGCCAGCGAGCGCGCCCGCGCCGTTGCGATGCTCGCCGAGCTCGAGCTGCTTGCCGGCAAGCCGGAGACCGCGATCGCGCACCTCGGCTCGCTCGGCGATATCGCGCAGGCCGAGCCGCTCGCGCGTGCACGCGTTCACCTCGCGGCCGCGCGCTGCGACGAATACGCCGGCCGCGTGGCTGCGATGCGCTCGGCGCTCGCGCGCGCTCACGGCGCCTGCAAGAGCGTTCCGGTCTGCCTCGAGGCGAGCGAGCTGTCGGCGATCGTCGACGCGCGCCGCGCCGTCGGGCTCGCCCGCGAGGGCCGGCTCGTCGAGGCCGCCACCGCGCTCGATGCCGCCGATGCGGTCGCACGCGATCTCGACGCCGTCGCGGTCGCCGATGAAGTGCTCGCGGCTCGTGCGCTCGTCTCGCGCCGCCGAGGTGACAGTACGGCTGCCGCCGCGCTCCTCGGTGATCTCGTCCGCGCGCGCCGCGAGCGTGGCGACGAGCTGGGTGCCCTGCGCGCCGAGCTCGATCTCGCCGAGCTCGAGATCCTGCGCGGTCAGCCGTCGCTCGCCGCCGAGCTCGCGAGCGCCGCGCTCGCCTCGTCGGTTCGCCGCGAGCTCGGGCACCTCGCCGCTCGCGGCTCGGCCGTCGTCGCCGCGATCGATCTGATGGAGCTCCGCCTCGACGCCGCGCTGCCGCGCCTCGAGGAGCTGCACGGCTCGCACGCGCTCGACGCCGCCGCCGGCGCCCAGGTGTCGGTGCTGCTCGCGACCGCGCGTGCCCTCAGCGGCCAGCGCGCCGGTGCGATCGAGCTCGCCCAGAACGCGGGCGCCGAGTCGCGCGACGAGCTCGACCGCCGGCTCGCCGCGGGGGAAGTCGCACTCGCCGCCGGCGATGTCGGCCTCGCCCTCGAGATCGCGCGCGACACCGCCGTGCTCGCCGAGCGCGCGCATCGCACGATCGAGCTCGCCTCCGCGCTCGTGATCGTCGCCCGCCTCGAGCTCGCCCGAGGCGATCGCGGCAACGCTCGCGCCGCCGCCACCCGCGCTGCCCGCGAGGCAGCCGCGGCCGGCCTCATCCGGGTCCGCGTCCACGCACTGCTCGCGCTCTCGGCCCTCGCGCGCGACGACGACGATCCCTCGTCGGCCGTCTCCTACGCCCGCGATGCCTCCGAGCTCGCGCTCGGCGCCGGCCTGCCGGTCGAACGCCTCGTCGCGCACGCCGC
>Ga0207683_10002141_pt1 | contig 17338 bp, 15 predicted proteins | sample KBSM73metaG_FD_184333 | JGI IMG/M metagenome (GOLD analysis project Ga0207683, IMG submission 184333) | Miscanthus rhizosphere microbial communities from Kellogg Biological Station, Michigan, USA - KBS M7-3 metaG (SPAdes) (version 2) | ecosystem: Host-associated > Plants > Roots > Rhizosphere >... | reverse complement strand
GTCCCGGAACGAGATCGAGTCCCACGAGTCCTTCCAGCACTGGTTCTCGAGGCCGGTCTTTTCGTTGCGCCGCTGGTACGCGAGGTAGCCGTTGCCCAGCAGGTCGGCGTAGTCGTCGATCCAGTCGAGCGCAGCGCGGGCCTCGTACTCGAGTTCGCGGACGAGCTTCCGGTCGCCCGTCCAGCGCTCGTACTCGTCGAGCAGGACAACGAAGAGCGGCGTCGCGTCCGCGCAGCCGTAGTACGGCGAGTGCGGCCGCTCCTCGAACGCGGTCATCTCGCCGTAGCGCATCTCGTGCAGGATCCGGCCGGGATCCTCGTCGCGGAAGTCGTCGAGGCTGCTGCCCTGCCACTCGCCGAGCGCACTGAGCGTTCCCGCCGCCAGCTCGGGTGCGAACGGCAGCGCCTGCAGGCTGGTGAGGATGCTGTCGCGCCCGAACATGGTCATGAACCACGGCAGCCCGGCGGCCGGCAGGCTCTTGCCGCCGGCCACCTCCGGCGTGAACCGGAGGGCGGCGAGGTCGACGAGGCTTCGCCGGTAGATCGACTCGAGCGGCTCCCAGTCGCACCTGAGCCTCGGCGCCGCGTCGAGCCAGCGCTTGAGGCTCTGCTCCATCGTCAGCCTCCGGCGAGTGCCGGTCGCCCCGGCCGACTCGAGCCCGCCCATGCCGGCGACCACGTGCAGCTCCGTCGACCATGAGCCGTGCGGCTGGATCCTGATCGTGAAGGTGAGCCCGTTCTCGTCGAACGTGGCGCGCTCCGACGCGGAGATCACGGTCTCCCGACGGAAGGTCTCGCGCTCGTAGCCGAGCACCAGCCGCCGGCGCTCTGGGCGGTTCGAGTAGGTGCCCTTCTTCTTCAGCGCGTCCTTCACCTCGAACAGGTCGGCGAAGTCCGAGGCGGCATCGAGCCGGACGGTCAGCTCGATCCGCTCGTCGTCGTGGTTGAGGATCGTCAGCTCCTCGTGGAAGCCGCCGCCCACCGTGCGCCGCCGGATCACGGACAGCTTCGCGTCGATGTAGACGGTCCCCGTGCCCGGCACCAGGAAGAAGCGGGTCTCGAAGTACTGGAGATCGTCGACCGAAAGCGCGCCCAGCCGCTCCCCGTTCAGGGACAGGATCCACCGCGAGAGGAAGCGCGTGTCGAACGAGAACAGACCGGCCGCGTCCGTCGGCGACGCCTCGATGTCCCCACGGGAATCGCTGACCACGAAGGTGTTGCCGTCGAGGATCTTGACCTCGCGGTCGTTCATCGCCGACTCGCCGCCCACCCGGCCGCGCGACCCTTCCGGCGGGACGCGCGCGGCCCTGGAAGCAGCCGCTGGACCAGAACGATCAGCTGGACGTCCCCCTCGATCTGCAACGCGCCGCGCAGGAACGCCGCCGTCGCGTTCGCCTTTCCCCGGAAGATCTGCTCGAAGAGCGCGCGCGGCGCGCGCAGGGTGACGTCTGCGTGGGCGTTCCCGCGCGAGACGGCGAGCTCGCCCCTGGTCACAGTGAGCACCCAGCGCTCGGTCCGCCTGCCGTCGACCACCTCGAACCGCACCGTGCCGGTGGCCTTGGCCAGAGAAGGCTCGTGCCCCCGCGACGCCACACCGTCCATGAAATCCGCTATCGGGTCGGTCCTCGCCATTCCCCTCCCGTTGCCCGCCGCTCGTTTGTCGGAGAATAGACCTCGCCCGGCTGGAGTAGCGTACGCGCGTGGCGAGCGAAGCGGAAAAATCCGGAGCGGTCACGGGAGCGCCCGAGCGGAGCGACGGGCGGGAAATCCTCCTCGTCGAGCCGCGCTGGCCGGTGGCGCTCGCGATCCTGACCTTCATCGCCATCTCCGTCGGCCTGCGGATCGGGGTGCCGCACCGCGAGTCGCTCGGCCCGCACTGGCTCATTCCCGGGATCGAGTTCGGCCTGCTCGCGTGCCTGGTCGCCGCCGACCCCGGGCATCTCGCCCGCCGGCGGCGCTGGCTGCGCCGGATCGCGATCTTGCTCGTCCTCGCCCTCGCGGCCGCCACTCTGCTCTCGACGGGAATCCTGATCCGGGATCTGATCGTCGGCGGAAAGGTGACGAACCAGGCAAGCTCGCTGCTCGCCTCCGGTGCCGTGATCTGGCTGGGCAACGTGCTCGTCTTCAGCCTGATCTACTGGCTGCTCGACAGCGGAGGACCGGTGGCGCGGTACCTGGGCGAGCGGCCCTACCCCGACTTCGCCTTCTCGCAGCAGATGAGCCCCGAGCTCGCGCCGCCCGGCTGGCACGCGATGTACGTCGACTATCTGATCCTCGGGCTGACGACGAGCACCGCCTTCAGCCCGACGGACGTCATGCCCATGACTGCGTGGCCGAAGCTGACGATGGCGCTGCAGTCGATCATCGCGCTGAGCGTCGTCGGCCTCGTGATCGCGCGCGCCGTGAACGTCTTCTCCTAGCCCCGTGGAGTCCTCGGGCACGAGGGGTCGTCGGATCGAGCTCCTCGCCACGACCCTGCTCGCTGCCGCCGCGCTCGCGACCGCGTGGAGCACGTTCCAGTCGGGGCGCTGGCGCGGCGTGCAGGCCTCGAACACCGGCAAGTCGACGGCGGCGCGGGTGCAGTCGTCCGAGGCGTCCACGCGCGCCGGCCAGCTCACGCAGATCGACATCGCCACGTTCATCCAGTGGGTCGACGCGGAGACCGCGGGCAACCGGAAGCTGGCCGGGTTCTACCGGCGGCGGTTCCGCCCCGAGCTCAGGACAGCCTTCGCGGCGTGGCTGGCCACCCGGCCGTTCGAGAACCCGAAGGCGCCGACGAGCCCGTTCGCGATGCCGCAGTACCGCCTGGCGGAGAGCGAGAAGTCGAAGCAATTCGAAGCGACGTCCGAGCTGCGCCTCGCGGCGGCCGGCCGCGCGAACCAGAACGCCGACGACTACCTCCTCGCGGTCGTGCTCTTCGCCTCGTCGCTCTTCTTCGCCGGCATCTCCACGAAGGTGCCGTCGCCGCGACAGCGGGAGGTTCTCCTCGGGCTCGGCGGCCTGATCTTCCTCGCAGCCCTGATCTGGGTGGCGACGATCCCGGTCAATTTCTCATAGATCGACCGTCGCTCGTTCTGGATCTAACGACGCTCGTTCGAGTGATCTTCGGGTCGGCTAACCCTTTCTCGGGATGCCGCCCGGCCCCCCGTCCGTACGTTGAGACCAGCCTTAGGGCGTAATCGAACCTCGGCAGCGCGGGGCCTCGCCTCGCAGACAGGAAGGACGGACACGGTGCTCGGACGGAGTCGGTTGCAGAAGCGGTCTCGCCGCAGGCGCGGGCCGCTCGCGGTCTGGCTGTGCCTGGTCGCCGGGCTCTCCGTGCTCGCGCTCGTGTGCGCCGGGGCGAGCTGGGGCGGCGACGGCTACGACCCGGCGGCCGACGCGAACTCGATGTACTCGACGACGCTGTACTCGGGCGCGCAAGCATGGTGGAACGCCGGCTACACGGGCAAGGGCGTCGACGTCGCGGTGATCGACACCGGCGTCTCGCCGGTTGCCGGCCTCGACGCGCCCGGCAAGGTGATCTACGGGCCGGATCTCTCGCTCGAGTCGCAGGCGCCGAACCTGACCAACCTCGACACGTCCGGTCACGGCACGTTCATCGCCGGGCTGATCGCCGGCCGCGACGCGAGCCCGACCGCGCGGTCCGGCGCCGCGTCGCCCTCGGCCTACCGCGGCATGGCGCCGGATGCCCGCATCGTCTCGCTCAAGGTCGGCACCGCCGACGGCGGCGTGGACGTGAGCCAGATGATCGCCGCGATCGACTGGGTGGTCGAGCACCGGCACGACGACGGCCTCGACATCCGCGTGCTCAACCTCTCCTACGGGACGAACTCGGCCCAGAGCGCAGAGGTCGACCCGCTCTCGTACGCGGTCGAGCAGGCCTGGAAGCGAGGCATCGTCGTGGTCGCGGCGGCCGGCAACAGCGGCTACCAGGTCGGCGGCGGCGCGCCCGGAGTCGCCGACCCTGCCTACAACCCCTACGTGATCGCCGCCGGCGGCTCCGACTCGATGGGGACGCCGACGCTTTCGGACGACACGGTCGGCCCCTACTCGGCCAGCGCTCGCTGCGGCCCCTGCAAGCGGCCCGACTTCGTCGCCCCCGGGTCGCACCTCCAGGGCCTCCGCGTCCCCGGCTCGTACATCGACCAGACCCAGCCGCAGGGCGCAATCAGCAGGCGGTTCTTCCGTGGCACGGGGACCAGCGAAGCGGCTGCGATCGCCTCGGGCGCGGTCGCGCTCGTCCTCGACAGGTATCCGGAGCTGGACCCCGACGACGTGAAGGCGTACTTCAAGAGCAACGCCGTCAGCCTGGTCGGCCAGAGCCGCCTCTCTCAGGGGAAAGGCGAGATCGACCTCGGCGCGATGCTGACCGACCGGCCGTGGCAGAACAAGCAGCAATGGCACCCCGAGGCGAGAGGCGACGGCTCGCTCGAGGTCGCGCGTGGCCAGGACCACCTGACCCGCGACGGCGTCGTGCTCACCGGCGAGCAGGACATCTTCGGCAAGCCGTTCGACTCGGCCGCGATGGCGAGGCTCGAGGCTCGGGCCGACAGCTGGCGGGGCGGCCGCTGGAACGGCAGCACCTGGACGGGCAACGGCTGGAACGGGAACAGCTGGTCCAGCACCGTCTGGGCCGGCTCGAGCTGGTCGGGATCGAGCTGGTCGAGCGGCACGTGGTCGGGCAACAGCTGGTCGGGCTCGAGCTGGTCCGGGAACAGCTGGTCGGGCTCGAGCTGGTCCGGAAACAGCTGGTCGGGGAACAGCTGGTCGGGCTCGAGCTGGTCGAGCGCCGCCTGGCTCGGCGCCAGCTGGGGAAAGTAACGCTCTGCCCCCAGAGACGATGACGTCGGCGCCCCGGAAGGAGAAGGCCGTCAGACGGTTCCTGCTCTGGCTGGGACCGGCGCGCGTCTGGCTGTTCATCGCCGCTGTCGCGGCGCTCTCGGCCGAGGTCTGGGCTCCCATCCTCGCCCACGGCGGGCCGCCCGCCGCCGGCGACGGCATCTCGATCCGCTGGTGGGAGCTCGCCGCCGCCTTCTACCTGGCCGAGGTGTTCGTCGTGCACATGCAGTTCCGGAAGCAGGCGCACACGCTGTCGCTGACGGAGGTCGGCCTCGTCCTCGGGCTGTTCTTCGCGGCTCCGGTCGACCTCCTGGCCGCGCAGGTCGCCGGCGCCGCGGTCGCGCTCTCCGTGCACCGCCGCCAGCGCCCGGTCAAGCTCGCCTTCAACCTCGCGCAGATGCCGCTCTGCACCGGCATCGCGCTCCTCGTCTTCCGCTCGCTTCCTCACGACGGCCCCGAGAGCGTGCAGACGTGGGGAGTCGTCCTGCTCGCGGTGACGATCGCGCACACGGTCGGAGTGGGGCTGGTCTCCGCGGTGATCGGGGTGGCGGAGGCAAAGTTCGTGGCACCGCAGCTCCACCGGACGCTCGGTGTGTCGCTCGTCGGGGCGCTGGCGACGGCGAGTCTCGGCATCGCTGCGGTCGTGCTGATCGGCGACCGGCCGCCGGCCGGGCTGCTGCTGGTCGTTCCCGCACTCGCCTGTGTGGCCGCCTTCCGCGCCTACATGGGCCAGCGGGAGCAGCGCGAGCACCTCGAGTTCCTGTACGAGTCGATGCGCGAGACACAGGGCGCGCCCGAGTTCGGCCTCGCGATCGGGCAGCTGCTGATCGCGGCGCGACGCCTGGTGCGGGCCGAGTACGCGGAGATCCAGCTGCTTGCGCCGAAGCCCGGCGAGCCGGTTCTCCGCAGCATCAGCGGCCCGGCGGGCGAGGCCCTGATGCACCCGGAGACGGTCGCGCCGACGGATCAGCTCGCCTTCGACCGGATCGCCGACGCGCGGCGGCCGCTGCTGCTCGGCCGCCGGCGCAACACCCATCCGCTCGACCGGTTCCTTGCCGACCGCGGTCTCGGCGACGCGATCGTCGGCACGCTCCGAGGGGAGGAGCGTGCGCTCGGGTTCCTGATCGTCGGCAACCGCGCCGGCGACATCGGCACGTTCACCGAGACCGAGCGCGAGCTGTTCGAGACCTTCGCCGGCCACGCCAGCGTCCTGCTCGAGAACAGCCGGCTGGAGCAGTCGCTGGCACAGGTGACCGAGCTGCAGGAGGAGCTCCGCCACCAGGCGTACCACGACGCGCTGACCGGCCTCCCCAACCGCGTTCTCTTCGCCGACCAGGTGACCGAGACGCTCGCCCGGGAGAGCGGAGCAGCGAGCCATGCCGTCCTTTTCCTCGACCTCGACCACTTCAAGAACATCAACGACAGCTGGGGCCACGCGGCCGGTGACGAGCTGCTGGTGCAGGTGGCCGACCGTCTTCGCGGCCAGATCCGGCCGTGCGACGTCGCCGCCCGGCTCGGCGGCGACGAGTTCGCGCTGCTGCTCGAGGACACGGACGTGGCCGAGGCGGAGGATGCCGCCCGGCGAATCGCCGCTCGCCTGAACACGACCTTCTCGGTGCTGGGCAAGGAGGCGAAGATCCACGCGAGCATCGGGATCGCGGTGACGGGGCCGCATGCGGGCACCGCCGAGGAGCTGATCCGCAACGCTGACACGGCCATGTACGCGGCGAAGCGGAACGGGCACGGCCGGTCGGCGCTCTACGAGCACGCGCTCCACAGCCGTCTGAGGCAGCAGGGCAGGCTCGCGCTGGAGCTGGAGCACGCGGTCGAGCGCCGGGAGCTCGTCGCCCACTACCAGCCCGTCGTGTCGCTCGTCGACGGCTCGATCCAGGCGTTCGAGGCCCTCGTCCGCTGGCCGCACCCGGAGCGCGGGCTGCTCGCTCCGAGCGAGTTCATCGACACCGCAGAGGAGAGCGGGCTGATGTTCGACGTCGGTCGCTGCGTGCTCGCGGAGGCGTTCCGCTCGGCGCAGATGTGGGAGGCAATGGTTCCGGACGCGGGCGACATCGGCATCTGGGTCAATCTCGCCCCAAGCGAGCTGACCAACGACCGTCTCGTCGAGGAGCTCGCGATCGCGATGCGGGGAACCGGGCTGGATCCCCGTCGCATCACCCTCGAGATCACCGAGTCGAGCATGAGCCTGGACGAGCAGGGCGCCGTGCGCGCGCTCAGACGGCTGCGCGAGCTCGGCGTCCGCGTGTCGATCGACGACTTCGGAACCGGTTACTCCTCCCTCAGCCGGCTCGCCGAGCTGCCGATCGACATGCTCAAGATCCCGAAGACGTTCATCGACCAGCTGACCGAGGACGACGACACCAACGTGGTCGACGCGATCCTGCGGCTGGCCGACTCGCTCGACCTGGTCACGGTCGCCGAGGGCATCGAGCACGTCGCCCAGGCGGAACGGGTGCGCGAGCTCGGCTGCGGGCTGGGGCAGGGCTACCTGTTCAGCAGGCCGCTCCGCGCCGGGGACGTCGTCGACCTGCTCCGCGCCCGGCAGCCTGCCCGCCCCGCGGCGATCGTCGCCGCCTGACGCGCGTCGACCGTGCCAGCACTGCTGAGAAGCCGGAGGGCCGCCGCCCGAGGGGGCTCAGCGAAGCGTGCCGGTGAGCGTGCCCGCGTCCGCGATTCCGTCGTCGAACACGCCGTTCACCCACTCGTGCGTCCACACGGACGAGTAGGTGAGGCTCAGCCGGCCGCGCGCGTGCGCGTAGTGGCCCGTGCCGCCCACGACCCGCAGCTGGACACGAAAGTCGCGGAACGAGTGGCTGGCGATGTCCTCCATCGACACGACGCTGCCCGGCTGGACGGACGCGGTGAGGGTGCCGACCCTGCCGGAGAAGGTGATGCTGCCGGCGAGCGGCGCGCACACGGGGCCGCAGGTCGACGACGTGAACGTCGGACCGGCGGCGGTCATCGTCCCCGAGTACGTGCCGCGGCCGAGCCCTCCGTCGAAGGTTCCCGCGATCGCGTAGCCGGAGGTCCACTGCGACGAGCCGGTCAGCGCCGTCGCCCGCTCCCTGGGGCCGGCAAGCGCCGCGCCGGCCGCCACGCAGGCGGCGATCGCGACAGCTGCGACCGCGGCCGAGGGCCGAAGCCGTTCCCCTCTCCCCAACATCCACCTCTCGTCATACCGGCAAATGCGAGCCGACTCAACCCCGGATGCTCGGACCGGCATTCCTCGCAGCCGCGGCCGGGGGCCTGCACTGGGGCATTGCGGCCGATCCGGCCGAAATGTCGTATCGTCCGGAAGGTTCTGCGGTGACCGATGTACAAGGGGGGCGAGTGGCAAGCTGCGGGCGGCACCGCCGCCCTCTTCGTTCTGGGTTCCTGATCCGAGCGGCGCTCGCGCTCGCCGCAGTGGGCGCTGCCGCCCTGGTCGTCTCGGCAATGGCGCTCCCCTCATCCGAGTCTCAGCGGACGATCCGTTTCCTCGAGATCGCCCGGTCGACGCAGACTCGGCTGATCGACCACAACGGCAACCGCCAGCCCGACATGGGCGACTCCATCGCCGGCGCCTCGAACCTGTTCCGCTGGGAAGGGTCTCGCCGGGGCGCACGCCTCGGCCACATCTGGCGGCTGTGCGTCCTCGCGACGAGGACGAGCGGCAACTGCTCGGCGACCGTCTTCCTGCCTGACGGGACCGTCCGCATCGTGGGCTATGTGGAGTTCGACCGCGCGCCCGACGAGCTCGCGATCGTCGGCGGCACCGGGGCGTACCTCGGCATGCGCGGAAGCTTCACCTCGCAGCCGCTCGGCGGCTCGCCCTCGACCAGGTCGTCGGACCTCGTCCACCTGCTGCGCTAGCTCCCGCGCCGCTCTCGTCCGGCATGCCGGTAGGGTTGCTGCGCCGTGGACATGCGCCGATTCCTCCCGATCATCCTGATCGCGTTCGCGGCGCTGTTCATCCTGCCCCAGCTGTTCAAGGGCGGGGGCTCCAAGACCCTCTCGTCGAAGGACCGGGCGGTGATGACCCGCGACGCCATGCTCCGCATCGACAGGGCCCAGAAGGCCTCGTTCGCGAAGACCGGCAAGTACACGGACAGCCTCGCGGACTTCGTCGTCACCGACAAGGTGCTGGCTCGGGAGCTCACCGTCCCGCTGACGATCGACCTGAGCACGAGCGGCGACGACAAGAGCTACGTCGTCACCATCTCGAGCGACGTGCTCAGCGTCGCGCGGGCGCGCAGGGGAGCGAAGGTCGTCTCGAGCAGCTGCCGGACGCTGAAGTCGCGCACCGGTTTCAAGTGCCCGGTGCCGCCCGTCCCGACCACCACGACGACCTCGACGACCACGACGAAGTGACCGAAGCGCGCTGGTGGGAGCTCCGCCGCGCGCAGAACCTCAAGCCAGCCACCTACACCTGCCCACTGTGCGGCCGGCGGCTCGCCTCGATGAGCGACCACGTGCTGCTCTTCCCCGAGGGCGACCACGGGCAGCGGCGCCACGCGCACACCGGATGCGTGCAGAAGGCACGGGCGGCCGGCAGGCTGCCGAGCCGTTCGGAGTGGAGGAAGACGCAGCCGCGGCGCCGATGGCTCCGCCGGGGCTAGATGCTCGATCGACAATTCGCAGCATCTAGGCCTCCGGGACGACAGCGACCAGGCAGAAGACCCGGCGCGTCCCTTCGGGATGGTGCTCCGCGTCGCGATCGCCCGTGTACTTCTTCAGCACCGCGCCGAGCTCGGAATCGAACTCGGACGCCTCCTCCTCGGTCAGCCACAGGTAGGCACGGCTGACACCGGCGAGGTCGCGCCAGGCCTTCGGCTCGGTCTCCTCGGTCGTCGCCCAGCGGCGGAACTCGTCCCGGAGGTGCTGGAAGGTGGTGCCGGCGACGACGTCGACCGCCGCGGTGGAGATCGTCTCCGGGTCGAACCTGAGCGTGCGCCCGACCGCCCGCCAGGGGCGCTCGCGTCCGTCGTCCCGCGCCGTTCCCCGCTCGACGATGCCCCAGCGCTCGAGCGAGCGCAGGTGGTAGCTCATCGCGCTGGCCGACAGGCCGGTCAGCTCGGCGAGCTCGCTCGAGGTCCGTTCCGCGCCCTGGTAGAGCTCGTCCACGACGGCCAGCCGGGCGGGGTGCGCCAGCGCCCGGAGGGCACCGGGGTCCTCGATCTTGACATCGCCCTTGAGACGCCGAGGTGAGGCCATCGGACGGGATCCTACGCCGCCGGATTGACAACGTGAAGCATCTGTTTCATAATCATGAAGCGAATGCTTCACGATTATCTCTCGATCTGGCGCCACCGCGACCTACGGCTGATGATCCCCGCGCGCGCGATCAGCGCCTTCGGCGACGACATGGCGCTGCTGGTGCTGACGCTCCGGGTCTATTCCTCCGGTCGGGGCCCGTGGTCGATCACGATCCTGCTCCTCTGCGCGACCATCCCGGTCGTGGTGCTCGCGCCGGTGGCCGGCCGGCTCGTCGACACCATCCCCTTCCGCACGCTCGCGTCCGTCGCCGCGGTCTGGCAGGCGGCGTGCTGCGTCGCGCTTGCGTTCGCCGACCCGCTGTGGCTGGTCTACGCCCTTGTGGTCGTGCTCCAGCTGGGCCAGGTCGTCGCCAACCCCGCCTGGGTCGCGCTCGTGCCGGAGATCGCCGAGCCGGACGAGGTCGGGCACGCGATGGGCGCGTCCCAGTCGCTGTCGACGCTCGCCGCAGTCGCCGCCCCCGCCCTCGCCGGCGTGCTGACCGGGGTGTTCGGCTACGGCGCCCCGCTGCTGATCGACGCCGCCACCTTCGCCGGGCTCGCTGCGGCGGCGCTCGCGATCCGGGCAACGCGCCGGCATGCTCCGCCCGGCGAGACGGCGCCCGCCGAGCATCCGGCCGCCTTCTCGCTTCGGGGAGACGCGATCCTCTGGCCGCTCGTGCTCGGAGTCTGCGCGCTCGTGCTCGTCGGCGAGTCGACGAACGTGGTCGAGGTCTTCCTGCTTCGCGGCACCCTCGGCGCGGGGACGGTCGTGTTCGGGCTGGTCGCCGCGGTGCTCGCCGTCGGGGTGGTCGTGGGCTCGCTGTTCGCCGGCAGGAACGCGCCGGACGGAGTCAGAGCGGTGCGCACGGCGGTGGCCGCGTTCGTCCTCGCGGTGATGCTGGGGGTCGCCGGGCTTGCCCCCGTCGTGTTGGTCTTCGCCGCCGCCTGGGCGATCGTCGGCGTCGCCAACGGCATCGCCAACGTGGACGCGACCACGCTGCTGCTCGGCCGGACGCCCGACTTCTGCCGCGGCCGGGTACTCGCGACGGTGAACGGGATGGTGCGCGGCAGCTCCCTGGCTGCGATGCTCCTCGGGGGGCTCGGAGGAACCCTGCTCGGCCCGCGCGCCACCTTCGTCGCCGCCGGAGCCCTGATGGCGCTCGCCGCCCTCGCCCTGCTGGTACGCCTCACCAGGACGCTTTCCGCTGGCTCCGCGCGAAGCGCCGCCGCTCCTTGCGGGCCTCCGAGCGAAGCTGGGCGTCCTGCTTGACGGCGAGCCAGTGCAGCTCGTTCTGGAGCTTCCGCCAGCTGTCGTAGCGATCCCGGTCGAGCGTGCCGTTCACGATCGCCGCCCGCACGCCGCAGTCCGGCTCACGCTCGTGCGAGCAATCGCTGAAGCGACAGCTCGCAGCGGCCGCGGCGACGTCGTCGAAAGCGGTCGCGAGCCCCTCCTCCGACTCCCACAGCCGGAGCTCCCGCATCCCCGGAGTGTCGAGGAAGAGGCCGCCGCCGGGAAGCAGCAGGAGCTGGCGGTGGGTGGTCGTGTGCCGCCCGCGGCCGTCGGCGCGAAGGTCGCCGGTGGCCATCAGCTCCTCGCCCGCGAGGCGGTTGACGAGCGACGACTTGCCGACGCCCGACGAGCCCAGCGCAGCCACGGTCCTGCCCAGGCCGAAGTACTGCGCGAGCGCATCGACCCCCTCTCCGGTGACGTTGCTCACCGCGTGGACCGGAACGCCGATCGCAACCGGCTCGACATCGAGCAGTGCCGCCTCGACGTCGGCGCAGAGATCGGCCTTGGTCAGGACGACGACCGGGGCGGCGCCGCTCTCCCAGCCCAGGGTGAGGTAGCGCTCGAGGCGCCGGGGATTGAAGTCGCCGTCGAGGCCCGCGGTCAGGAAGACGACGTCGACGTTCGCGGCGACGATCTGCTCGACCGCGTCGCCGCCGTCCGTGGCCGCCATCCGCGAGAACTTCGTCCGGCGCGGCAGGACCGCCTGGACGAGCGCCCGCTCGGCGCCGTCGGGATCGGTGATCGCGACCCAGTCGCCGACGGCCGGCAGCTCGCCGCGCCCGCCGGCGCCGTGGCGAAGCCGGCCGGAGAGCTCGGCCCAGCGTTCCCCGCGCGCGGTGTAGAGCAGGTAGGCACCCCGCTGCTCGACGGCGACGCGCGCGGGCTCGAGGCCGTCGGCGGCGAACGGGGCGAACTGGTCTTCGATGGCTGGAACCCAGCCGAGGTGCGTAAGCAACGCGAAATCTCCTTTGTAGCTAGCAAACGCGTCGGTGCCAGAGCCTGCTCTGGCTTCGACTCCATTTCGGACAGCCGGAACGGGCGGCAGGAAACGCGCTACTCGGCTAGCTACAGCATCCGTGCCAGAGCTTGCTCTGGCCTGGATTCCGTTTTCAGCGCGCCCTGCGCCGGAGGCGATCGGCAAGCGAGGACTTCGTCATCTGTGCCACCTCCTGGAGTCGCAGGGCGTCGGAAACCGGAACTGTACCCGACAGCCACGACTTCTGGAGCCAAGTCCAGGGGACTGTCCCTGGAAACAGAAGCGTCACGCACTGTCCACCGAAGGCGGTGTCCCGGGGACAGTCCCACGGACCGGTCCGGAAGGGGCTACGGAAGACGGAAAGCCCGCTCACCGAGGAGCCGGTAGCCCTCGACCGACGGGTGGTCGCCGTCCGACGTCCACTCCTCCCTCATCCGGCCCGGCCGCGCCGGGTCCTCGAGCGTGGAGTAGAAGGGCAGCACGGGGACGCGCTCGGCTCTTGCCAGCTCGCCGATCAGCCCGTTGAGCCGGCGGATCTTCGGGTCGGCCTCGGGGTAGCCGTTGTTCCAGGGCAGCAGGGTCGCGACCTCGACCTCGAGACCGAGCTCCTTGCCGCGGCGGACCATCCGACGGAGGTTCGCGGCCGCCGTCTCGACCGGCCGGCCCTGCGCGATGTCGTTGATCCCGCCCTGGACGACCAGCACCCGCGCCCCGTTCGCGCACTCGTCCAGCCGCCGGGCGATCTGGTCGGTGCGCTGCCCGTAGACGCCGCAGTTGCGGAAGCGCAGGTCGGGCTGCGCCTTCTGCGCCCAGTACTGCCACTGGCTCTTCTGGTTCGCGCCGAAGCCGAGCGTCTCGCGCATCCGCGGGTCGGGGTCGTAGCCGGGGGAACCGGCCGTGATCGAGTCGCCGAGGGTGGCGACCAGAGTGGCACGCGGGGCCGTGCTCGACCCGCCGCAGCCGGCGAGGAGGAGAACGGCGCCGAGAGTCACGGCCGCACGCCTCACCCGAGGTCGAGGTACTCGTCGGCGCCGCTGACCGCGAGCCCCGGCGTCGGCCCGCCGCCGATCGCGTAGATCCGCGTTCCGACCGCGACGACGCCGAGCCCGTGGCGGGGCGTTCGCAGGCCGGGCAGCCGCCGCCAGCCGCCGCGCGCGAGGTCCCACGCGTACACCGACGCGATCGTCCCGGCCGGCTCCTCGCCGCCGACCGACACGAGCCGGCCGGCGGCGACGGCGGCACCTGTGCCCCCGCGTGGATGCGGGACGCCGGGAAGCTGCCGCCACCGCTCCTCGCCGGGCGCCCAGCTCTCGAACGTCGCGACGTTCGTGTCGTAACCCGCCTTCCTCCCGCCGACGGCGTAGATCCGCCCGGCGGCGGCGGCAACGGCGAGGTGCTCGCGCGGCGTCGGCGCCGGCACGATCGACCAGCGTTCCGTGCGCAGGTCGAGCGCAAAGGCCCGCCGGGCCAGACCGGAAGCACCGACGCCTCCGACCACGTACAGCCGCCCGCCGACAACCGCGGCACCCCCGGCGGCACGTGGCTCGGGCATCCGCGGCAGCGCCCGCCACCGCCGACCGTCGAAGGCGAACACCGTTCGCAGCCGCTCCCCGGCCCCGAGACGGCCCCCGTAGCCGCCGGCGACGTATACCGAGCCGCTGCCCGAGGCGACCAACGGGTGATGAACGGCGACGGGCAGGTCGGGCAGGCGGCGCCAGCGGCCGGTCGCCGGCGACAACGCGTCGGCACGCGCCGACGGGACGCCCGCGGCGGTCAGCCCGCCGACCACCACGATCCGGCCGCGGACCACCGCCGCGCCGATTTCTGTGCGCGGCTGCGGGAGTGGAGCGGCTGTGAGCCACGCGAGTGCGGCGACGGCGACCTTCGCCCAGATCACGTCGAGATCTCCCCCACCCGCTCGCCACGGCTGTTCAGCAGCGGCGCAGCGGCGAACCCGTCGTCGAGGCCCAGGAACGAGGCGAGCGCGGGGCGCAGCGCGCGCATGTTGCCGTCCTCGACCTTCAGCGCGATCCCGGCGCCCTCCGGCGTGGCGGCGCAAATCAGCCCCTCCGCCCCGCCCTTGGCAAGCCACCCGGGCCGCAGGCGCATCAGATCGGTGTCGGTCGCGCCGCGCTCGTAGCCGATCAGCTCGGGGTGCGCGGTCATCGCGGCGACGATCCGCCCGCCGCCATCGAGTTGCGCGAGGCGCGAGAACGTGTACGCCATCCGCTCGAGGCTCATCCCGAACGTGGGCACGCCGCAGCCGTCGACCCCGGTCGCCACCTCGTGCGCGTCGAGCTCGGCCGCGGCCGCGATCTCGCTCAGCAGCAGCTGCTGGAGCGGATGGTCGGGCAGCCGGTAGCCCTCGATCGGCCAGCCGCGGGCGCGGCAGACCGCGAGGAAGCCGGCGTGCTTGCCGGAGCAGTTGTGCGAGAGCAGGCTCGGCCCGCGTCCCTCCTGCGGGCCGAGCTCGAGATCGACCTCGGTCGCCGGCGCGCGCTCGAGCAGGCTGCGGGCGGCCTCGAGCTGCGGCGGCTCGGCCCGGTGCGACGCGCAGGCGATCGCGAGCTCCACCTCGGTGACGTCCTCGCGCTCCCGGGCGAGCGGGAGCGCCTGGAGCGGCTTCGACGACGATCGGTAGAACGTGACCAGGCCGGGATCACCGGCCGACTCGGTGATCCGCCCGTCCTCGACCGCGACCGCGTGCACGCGATGGACGGCCTCGACCAGGCTCCCGCGACGCACCGTCACCGCGATCGCGTCCACGCCGTGACCCTACGTGGCGCCAGGCGGCGCGGGGCTGGTGGGCTCAGAGAACAGGTACTAGGATTGGCCCGAGAAATCCGGGAGGGAGAAGCATGGCCGCCGTCGCCAAGCACTCCTGCGGCTCGATCGGGCTCCGCCCGACCCGGCTTCGTGCGGGCCTCGTCCTCGGAGCCGCGGCGGCCGTGACCTGCATCGCGCTGCCGTCTCCTGCGCCGGCGGCGGACGTCGACCTGACGCCGAGCGTGCTCAAGGATCGCGCTGCGGTCGGGCTGCCGGCCGTCGGGGCAAACCCGGCCGTGCGCGCGGCGGCCGCCGCACTGCTCGGCGGCCAGGACCCGAAGGCGGCCTTCTCCTCCGCGGGCGGCACCGGGACGCTCGTCACGGCCAGGGTCCCGACCGGCTCCGCGCTCGCCGCCGCCCAGGTCAAGAGCGCAGTCTTCGACCCGCGCGACACGTCGATCGCTGTGCTGCGCAGGGACCGCACCGTCGCAGTCGCAGCCGCACTCGACCCGCAGCGCCCCTTCAGGACACCGGTGCTCGCGGGCGGGGTCGTCGACCCGGGCGTGGCCGGTTCGCTCGCCGTCCTCTTCCCGCCGAACGGCGGGACGATCCCGGCGATCTCGCTGCAGCAGAACCGGGACGGCGACCTGGTCACGATCGAGGTCGCGGCCACCGCCGTACCGGCCGAGCAGGGGGCGATCCTCGTGCAGCTCAAGGGGCGCGACCGCATCACCGGCCCCCAGCTCGGCTACGGGCTCGACTACACGCTCAAGATCGGAACGCGCTCGGTTCATGTGAAGACGAGCCCGGTGCCGACCGTGCTCACGTCGAGGTCGTTCGCGACCGGGCCCGGCTTCACCGGCAGCGACCGGGAGAACTTCGTCAAGGCGGTGGATCAGCTCCCGGCGATGGGCCGGAGGATCGTCGACGTGATCGGCGGGGCGATCACCGTGCGCGTCCTCACCAACTCGGCCCCGAACTGCGGCGCCCAGACGTCCTGCGCGGGCTTCGACCCCGGCAACGGGTACTTCCTGATCGTCAACCGCTCCCAGCTGCACAGCTCATCGGGAAGGTTCGTGATCACGCACGAGCTCGGGCATCTCGTCGACTTCCTCGGGTTGGACACCTTCTCCCACGAGCAGTTCAAGACGCTGTTCTCCAGGTCGTCGAAGTGGAGGGGCTGCTTCCGGGTCGGCGGCCAGTGCGCCCCCTTCCTCGAGGTGTTCGCCGACCAGTTCGGCTTCTTCGGGACGAACGCACACGGCATCCAGTCCGGCTACAACGACGACCGGCTGGCGACCGGCCCGGGGTTCGCGACCCTGTTGCGCTCGCAGTGGGCGTTCCGTCCGCCCCAGAATCGCAATCCGCTTGCCGGCTTCGGCCCGCTCGCGAAGAGCTTCGAGGGCGCCCTCCACAGCGGCGACGATGCGCTCTAGTCAGCCGATCCTGTTTCCGCTGCTCGTTGCGGCGGCGCTCGCCACGCCCGCGGCCGGCTCGGTCGACCGCGCCGCCGCGCTCCCGACGAAGGTGCCGGGAGCTCTGACGGTGGGGGTCGACATCGGCACTATCGGCCTGGCCGAGGGCTCGGTCCAGAACGGGGTCGTCAAGAGCGCGAGCGGGTTCGAGATCGACCTCGCCCGTGCGCTCGCCCGCCGGCTCGGCCTGCAGCTCCGGCTCGTGGACGTGCCGTTCGCACGGGTCTTCACGGCCGGGGCGAAGCCTTTCGACGTGTCGATCGCGCACGTCACGATCACCGCCGAGCGGGCGCGGTCGGTGGATTTCTCGGCCCCGTACTTCGTCGTGGACAAGGGCGTCCTGGTCGCTCCCGGCGTTCCTCCACCGACGACCCTGGCCGAGCTCCGCAAGCTGCGGATCTGCGCCCAGACGGCGACGACGAGCATGCGGTACGTCCGATCCGTCCTGCGGCCGGCGCGCGCGCCGCACGGCTTCCCATCGCCGATCGACGTGCTGCGGGCTCTGTCCGACGGCTTCTGCCAGGCGATGATCGCCGACCTCGAGATCCTCGTCGCGGCACGACAGGACGAGCCGGATCTGTACGGACCGATCGCCGGCCGGATCGTCACCGACGAGCACTACGGGGCGGTCTTCGCGAAGGGATCGAAGCTGACGCGGCCGGTCGGCGCCGCCCTGCGCTCGCTCGCCAGCACCGGCGCCGTCACCCGGCTCGCAAACCACTGGTTCGGCGCCGGCTCGG
>Ga0207683_10002139_pt1 | contig 17363 bp, 12 predicted proteins | sample KBSM73metaG_FD_184333 | JGI IMG/M metagenome (GOLD analysis project Ga0207683, IMG submission 184333) | Miscanthus rhizosphere microbial communities from Kellogg Biological Station, Michigan, USA - KBS M7-3 metaG (SPAdes) (version 2) | ecosystem: Host-associated > Plants > Roots > Rhizosphere >... | reverse complement strand
GTCACGGGCAGGAGCGCGGCGGCATAGAGCAGCGCCTGGCGGCCGGACGAGGACCCGTCCGAGTCCGTGACGCCGAGCATCGGGAATCCTCCCCTCGCGTAGTCCTCGCGATAGAGCCATCCGATCGCGAGGAAGTGCGGGAGCTGCCAGAGGAACAGGATCGCGAAGAGGCCCCAGCCGGCCGGGCCGAGGACGCCGCGCGCCGCGGTCCAACCCATGAGCGGCGGCAGGGCCCCCGGCACCGCTCCGACGACGGTGCAGAGCGAGGTCACGCGCTTGAGCGGCGTGTACGCGAGGACGTACGAGACCAGGGACAACGCCCCGAGCGCGAAGGTGAGCGGGTTGACCGGGGCGAGCGCCGCGAGGCCTGCCGCGGAGAGGACGACGCCGAACAGCAGCGCCTCCTCCGGCCTCATGCGCCCCGCGGGGATCGGGCGGCGCCGCGTGCGGTGCATGCGCGCGTCGGTGTCGCGCTCGAGGTACTGGTTGAGCGCCGACGCCCCGCTGCACAGGAGCGCGGTGCCGGCCATGAAGAGCAGAAACCGCGGCAGCTCGAACGACGCTCCGGTCCCGACCGCGTAACCGACGGCCGCGGTGACCAGGACGAGCCCGGTGATCCGCGGCTTCGTGAGCTCGAGCCGGTCGGCGGCGGCCGACGGCGAGACCGGGATCGCCTCGGCGCGGGCTACTTCCATGCGGAGGCCCTCCCCGAGATGGCGGAGCGGATGGGGACGACGTTGTTGCGGCGGCGCTCCGCCGCGAGCGCGGACGCGCACACGGCGACCGTCCCGCCGAGCAGGAGCGCGCCCGCGGCGACGTGGGCCGTGGTGATCACGACGGACTTCTTCGTCAGGACGGTGGCGGCGCCCAGCGAGATCTGAACGACCACGAGGAGCGCGAGCGCCGCTCCGGCTCGCCGCAGTCCGGCCCGCCCCGAGCGAAAGGCGCGCGCCGCGCAGACGCCCACGAGCGCCGCGACGATCAACGCACCGACCCGGTGGACGAAGTGAATCGCGACCGGAAAGGACCCCAGCGGGGGGACCACGCGGCCGAGCGAAAGCGGGAAGTCCGGAATCGCGAGCCCCGCCTTGTCGTGCCGCATGACGGCGCCGACGAGCAGCTGCAGGAACACGGCGCCGGCCGTGACGGCGGCCGAACGGCCCACGGGGCTCGCGGCGAGCGCCTCGCGGAGCGTGCGCGCGGACGACGTCCAGCGCGGCGAAGTCACGACGGCGATCGTGACGACGAGGCAGAAGAAGGTCTGGGCGAGGCACGCGTGCGCCACCGAGACGGCGGTGGGAAGGAGCAGCAGTACGGTCAGGCCTCCGAGCACGCCCTGGGCGACCACGGCCGCGAGCGCGAGGTAGCCGAGGCGGCGCACCCAGCGGCGCGGCTCCCGGCGAGCCAGCCAGACGGCGAGCGCGACGGTCAGAAGCCCGACTCCCGAAGCGATCAGGCGGTGCACGTGCTCGTAGCGAATGCCTCCGACCCACTTGGACACCGGAAACGTGAACATGTTCTGGCCGTAGGTGGTCGGCCAGTCGGGGACCGAGAGACCCGACTCGGTCGACGTCACCAACCCGCCGGCGAAGACGAGCAGCAGCGTCGCCGCGGCGACGGCGATGGCGAAGCCGTGAAGGCCGCGAGCGCGCGGCGCCGGCGGCGTGCGCCCGAAGGGGGTCGCGTCAGCCATGGTGCGCGGGCGCCGGCCCACCGGGCTCGCTCTGGGGCCAGTAGTCGGAGCCGTGGCCGGGGACGCTGTACTCGTAGGGGCCTCGATAGACGGTCGGGATGCGGCCGGTGAAGTTCTCGTGGGGCGGCGGGGAGGTCGTCTGCCACTCGAGCGTGTTCGCGTGCCACGGGTTGTTCCCGGCCGGGCGCCCGCGGCGCATCGACAGGAAGAAGTTCGCGACGAGGATGAGCTGCCCGAGCCCGAGCACGAACAGCGAGATCGTCATGAACTGGTTCATCGGCTGCAGGCCCTTCAGGTGGGTGTACTGCGTGTAGTCGTAGATGCGGCGGGGCATGCCGCGCATTCCGAGGAAGTGCATCGGGAAGAAGACCAGGTTGAAGGTAACGAACGTGATCGCCCAGTGGATCTTCCCCCACCTCTCGCTCATCATCCGGCCGAACATCTTCGGGTACCAGTAGTAGAGGCCGGCGAACGCGCCGAACAGCGAGCCGCCGAACAGCACGTAGTGGATGTGCCCGACGATGAAGTACGTGTCGTGGATGAAGATGTCGACCGGCGTCGACGCCATGAACACGCCCGAGAGCCCCCCGATGACGAACATCGAGACGAAGGAGAGCGCGTTCAGCATCGGCGTCGCGAAGTGGATGTTGCCGCCCCACAGCGTGCCGAGCCAGTTGAACGTCTTGATGGCCGACGGGACCGCGATGACCATCGTCGAGATCATGAACGTCGTTCCGAGGATCGGGTTCATGCCGCTCTGGAACATGTGGTGACCCCACACGATCCAGCCGAGTCCCGCGATCCCCATCATCGAGTACGCCATGGCGCGGTAGCCGAAGACCGGCTTGCGCGAGAAGACGGGCAGGATCTCCGAGGTGATGCCCATCGCGGGCAGGATCATGATGTAGACCTCGGGGTGCCCGAAGAACCAGAACAGGTGCTGCCAGAGCAGCGGCTGACCGCCCCCCGCGTTGGTCAGCGGCTGGCCGCTGACGATGAGCCCCGTCGGCAGGAAGAAGGTGGTCCCGAGCGTCCGGTCGAAGAGCAGCATGATCATCGCGGCGGACAGGACCGGCAGCGCGAGGAGCAGCAGCACCGCGGTGATGAAGAGCGCCCACACCGTCAGCGGCAGCCGGAAGAAGCTCAGTCCGGGGGCGCGCATGTTGATGATCGTGGTGATGAAGTTCACCGCGGTCAGCAGCGAGGACAGGCCGAGGATCAGCAGCGCAATCAGCCAGAGGGTCTGGCCTCGCGGCTGCACGGCGGAGAGAGGCGCGTAGGACGTCCAGCCTCCGGCCGCGGCTCCGCCCGTGACGAAGAAGGACCAGATGATCACGACGGCGCCGGGCACGGCCGTCCAGAACGACGCCATGTTCAGCTTCGGGAACGCCATGTCGCGCGCGCCGATCTGGATCGGGACGACGTAGTTCCCGAACGCTCCGATCAGGAGCGGCATGACGGCGAAGAAGATCATGATGGTCGCGTGCATCGTGAAGAGCGAGTTGTAGAACTCCGGGAGCATCTGGCCGCCCGGCATGCCCTCGGGCGCGAGCTTGCCCATGAACGGCAGCGGCCGGCCGGGCCACGCGAGCTGGTACCTCACGAGAGTCGCCAGCAGGCCTCCGATGACCAGCATGAAGAGCGCATAAAACATGTATTGCTTGCCGATCACCTTGTGATCGAGCGAGAAGATGTATTTGCGCCAGAAGGAAGTCGGCGCGGCGTGGGCGTGGGCGTGAGGCGCCGGGGCATGGGCCTCACGCGGTACGGCGACCGTGCTCAAGACGTTCCTCCTTTTTCAGGGGCGGCGGCAGGGGCGGGAGCGGCCTCCGGCGCGGCGGCCGGAGGTGCGGGAGCCGCGGCGGCCGCGGGTGCGTTGTCCGCAGCCTGGGCGGCCGATTGCTCCGCGAGCCACTTCTGATACTCCTCGGGGGTGTCGACGGTGACGAAGCCCTTCATCCGGAAGTGACCGAGGCCGCACAGCTCCGCGCAGGCGATCTCCCAGTGGCCGACCTTGTTCGCCTCGAACCAGATCCGCGTCTTCATCCCGGGCACCGCGTCCTGCTTCACGCGGAACTCGGGGAGGAAGAAGGAGTGGATGACGTCCTTCGAAGACAGGGTCGCGACGACGGCCTTGCCCACCGGGAAGTGGAGCTGGTTGAGCGTCGCGATGTCGTCCGGCGTGCCGAACTTTCCGTCCGGCCCGGGATACAGGATGTTCCACGCGAATTGCTCGCCCGTGACGCGGATCTCGAGCGCGTCGTGGGGCATGTGCTCCTTGACGTCCTCCCAGATGCGCCGGGACAGCAGCGCGAGCATCACGCAGATGAGCGCCGGGATGATCGTCCAGATCACCTCGAGACGGTTGTTCCCGTGCGTGTAGTGGACCTCGCGGCCCGGCCGGCTGCGGTACTTCCACAGGAAGAGGAGCAGCACGCCCTCGACGAGCACGAAGATGACGCCGGTGATCCACATGATGAGGTGGAACATGTCGTCGATCCGCGGCGCGTACGTGGACACCTGCTCGGGCAGACGCATCCAGGTGGGCCACGCTCCGGCCGCCGCCGGCGAGAGCGCCGCCGCCAAAACGAAAAGCGCCGACCGGACGGGCCGGGCGGCGCTGAGGGCTCCAAAAGTTTTCTTCACGAGGAGCAAGATTATCGGTTTTCCTTCTCTTCGCGAAGACGAATCGCTCTGTCCGGCCGCGGGCCCGGAGACTATCCCTTGAAGGCGAAATCGACCGTCTTCGCCTCGCTGCCGGTGATGGTCACGTTCTGGGTCTGCGTCCCGTACTTCTCGTGCCACGCCTCGATGACGTAGTTGCCCGGAGGGAGATTCTTGATCTCGAACGTCCCCTGATCGTTGGTCACCGCGAAGAAGGGGTGGTTGAAGACGCCGGTGTACGCGCCCATCCACTTGTGGACGTCGCACTTGAACCGGAGCGGGACCTCGACGTTGTCGAACTTCTTCACGGTCTCCATGCCCTTGAAGGGCTGGCCGATGTTGAACTCGGCGTTCTTCTTCGGGAGGGCGTGGATGTTGTGGAGCGTGCCGTCGCTGTTCAGGATCTTGAGGGGCTGGCCGGCCTGGATCCCGAAGATGTGCGGGCGGTACTGGCAGCCGTGCTGGTCGAGAGTCACCGGGGTCGTGGGCGCAGGATAGGTGCCCGTCACGCCCTCCTTGACGTACACGAGGACCCACTGGAGGGTCTTGTTCGGGTTGACGACGACCTCCTGCTCGTAGACCGGCTCCTTGTGCTCGCCCTTGCAGAACGCGTCGGCGTCCATCTTGATCTGCGGCATCGTCGGGGCGGCGCCGTCGAAGGCGACCTTCCCGGTCACGGTCGCGGATCCGGCCGCGGGCGCCGCCGCGGCGGGAGCGCCGGCGGGGGCCGCTGCGGCCGTTCCCGTGGCGGTGGAGGTCGTGGTGCTGGATTCGTCTTCCATCAGAGCGTCCTCGTCGCTCTTGCCGCCGCAGGCGCTGAGCGAGAGGGCGGCGACGGCTCCGAGGAGCAGAAATAGGGCGCGTTGAAACATCCCGTTCTCCTTCAGTGAATTCTCCGCGGCCGCGCTCGCGAAATCTCCGAGAGCGATCGGCCCGAAGCCGGTGGATCATACAGAAGCGCTGTCGGCTTTTCCAGCAATCGGAGCCGGCGCCGGCGCTCGAAGAACGCGGCGGGGACGGCATCCGCCCGATGGTATGGTCCCTCCACTCCCGTGCCGAGCGCGACCACGCTGACCGCGGAAAACCTCTCGAAGTCGTTCTCCGGTCCCCCGCTCTTCCGAGGCCTCTCGCTCTCGATTCGCGGCGGCGTCGTGGGCGTCGCGGGACGCAACGGCAGCGGAAAGACGACGCTCCTCAAGATCCTCGCGGGACTCATGCGGCCGTCCGCCGGCCGCGTGCTCGTCGAGCGCGATGGGCGCCCCATCCCCGATCCCGATCGCCGGCTGGCGGTGGGATGGTCGGGGCCTGACCTCGAGCTCTACGGGGAGCTGACCGCCGGGGAGAATCTCCTCTTCTTTCGCCGGGCCGCCGGCCGCCCGGAAAGGCGAGAGGACGCGCGCCGCCGGCTTCGCGACTGCGGCCTCGACGAGGAGGCGTTCGACCGGCGCGTCGAGGAGTTCTCGACCGGGATGCGCCAGCGCCTGAGGCTCGCGTTCGCGACGCTCTTCGAGCCGGACCTGCTGCTCCTCGACGAACCGGCGAACGGCCTGGACGCGGAGGGCCGCGCGGTTCTCGCGGCGCTCGTCGCCCGAACGCGGGAGCGGGGCGCCGTCGTCCTGGCGTCGAACGACGAGCGGGATCTCGCGGGCGCGGACGAGAGGGTGGAGCTGGGTGCCGGGGCCGGCCGTAAGGCGTAAGACGTGAGACGCAAGACGGAGCTGTCAGCGACACCGGGCCGCGTGGACCAGGCTCACGGCTCCGTCCTCGACGCGGTCCTCGCGATCGCGCTCAAGGACGCGACGGCCGAGCTCCGCCGCCGTACGGCCGTCGTCGCCGTCCTCTTCTTCGCCGCCACCGCCCTCGCCCTGGTCTCCTTCGCGATCGGGCCCTTCGGGCTGCCGCCGGACGACCGGCCGCCGGTCCAGGCGGCGCTCCTCTGGATCATCCTGTTCTTCGCGGCGGCCACCGGGCTGCCGCGCGCCTTCGCGCACGAGGAGGAGACCGGCACCGCGCTGGCGCTGCGCAAGACGCTGCCCGCGGGCCGCGTGCTCGCCGGGAAGGCGCTGTTCAACTTCGTCCTCTTCCTGGCGATCGCCGCCGTGACCGTTCCCGGGTTCGCCGTCCTGCTCGAGGCGCGGGCGGGATCCGCGGCCGGCCTCGCGGCGACGGTCCTCGCCGGAGGCTACGGGCTCGCGGTCGTCTCGACGTTCCTGTCCGCGCTGTCGGCTCGGGCCGGGCAGCGGCACGTCCTGTTCGTGCTGATCGCGTTCCCCCTCCTCTCGCCCCTGCTCCTGACGGCGATCCAGGCGACGCTCGAGGCGCTGCGCGGGGGCTTCCCCGGGACGCCCCTCCGGGTGTTGATCGCTTACGATGGGGCGGCCAGTTGCGGCGCGTACTTGCTGGCGTCGGTGGCGTGGGAGGAATGAAGGAGACAGCTGACGGGTGACAGGGAACGGACCCGACCACCCATACCGATGACCTGTCACCCGTAAACGGAATGAAGATCCTCAAGCTCCTCCTCCTCCCCTACATGGCCGCCGTCGTCGCCGCGGCGTTCCTGTGGCCCGAGCCCGCGAAGGGCTTCATCGGGGAGTCCTCGCGGATCGTCTTCTTCCACGTTCCGTGCGCGTGGACGTCGAGCCTCGCGTTCGTCGTGGCGGCCGCGTACTCGCTGGCCTACCTGGTCAAGCGCAATCCCTGGCACGACGAGGTGGCGCACTCCGCCGTGAAGATCGGCCTCCTGTTCGGGGTGCTGACGCTGATCACCGGATCGCTCTTCGCGAGCATCATGTGGGGCACCTGGTGGAACTGGGATCCCCGCGAGTCGTCCTACCTGCTCCTCGTGTTTCTCTATGCCGCCTACCTCTTCCTGCGCGCGGCGGTGGACGACCCGGAGCGCCGCGCGAGAATCGCCGCCGCGTACGCCCTCTTCGCCGCGGTCGTGATGCCGTTCCTCGTCTTCGTGGCGCCGCGCGTGACCGCCTCGCTCCATCCGCAGACGGTGATCAACCCGCAGGGCAAGATCCTCATGGACACTCCGACGCGCGCCGTGTTCTTCGGCGCCCTGGCGGGCTTCTCCGGACTTTTCCTCTGGCTGCTGTCGCTGGACGCTCGCGCGACGCGCGCATCGCGTCTCGAAAGGGCTCGCTAGCGGTCCAGAGCCAAAAAAAGGGCCGCCCGAAGGCGGCCCTCGACTCGGTTCGTCTTATCCCTCAAGGAAGCTTCAGCAGCCAGGCGCTCCGCCCGTGCGTGGCCGCGTAGAGCAGGCGCGCGCTCGGAATGATCGTGAGCCCGGGAACCTCGACCGCGGGCAGGCCCGCGCCGGCGACCGTCCAGGCCGCCCCGCCGCTGGCGAGCCGCACGACGCCGAAGTCCGTCGAGGCGTAGAGGTCGCCCGTCAGGTCGTCCCGCACGAGGTCGTTGATGGGCTGGTCGCCGATGTTCAGGCTGCGGTCGACCCACGTCGCCGAGCCTCCCGTGTAGGTGACCTCGAAGACGTGGCCGGGCTGCGTGGGCGTGTTGGCGTTGTAACCGGAATACGAGATCCACGCGTGATGCGGGTTGGAGGGGTCGATGGAGATCGAGCTCACGAAACGCGCCGGGTCGGTGGTCGAGAGGGTGTCGATGCGCGTCCAGACCACGGCGTTCGCCGCGGCGTCCGAGTTGTCGCTCACGAAGACCCGTCCCGTTCCCGTCGCGGCCCAGAGCGTTCCCGTATTGCTCGGCGCGCGCTCGATCGCGGCCACCGCGCTGCCCTGGCGCGTCGCGCCGTAGGTGGGGCTCGTGAGGTCGGTCGCTCCGGTCGGGCCGATCCGCACGAAGTCGCCGCACGCCGGGTCCGCGGCCGAGGTCGTGAACTCCGGGCAGCGCGTCTCGAGGTAGTCCTGCGGGCCTCCCCAGTCCTGCGTACGCCACACGCTGAATGAGCCCTGGAAGATCGTGCCCCAGTTGGTCGGGTTGTTGTCGGCGGTCACGGGCGGGTAGAAGAACGCCCCCTCCGGGCTGGTGATCATCGGCCCGCCCACGACGCACCACTTCGTCGGATCGCCGTTGCGGAAGTTGACGTCGTTGGCCTGCCCGGTGAACGTGTTGACCCGCAGCGAGTCGTCCGCAGGGCCGAAGCCCGACTGGCCGCCGTCGCCGTACATCTCCTGGTACGCGACGACGTTCGACCCGGTGTACTGCCAGGTCCCGTTGTCCTGCGTGCCGCCCTGGAGGTTGTTCTGCGGGCGCTGCTGGGAGACCGAGAGGCTCTGGTACTGAAGCGTCGAGAAGCCCTCGTTCAGGCTGGCGAGGTTGTCGGGGACGCGCCACAGGAGGCTCTGGCAGTAGGCGAGATTGCCGCCCGTCAGTCCGCGCTGCGCGCACTTGTACGAGACGTCCGCGAAGCCTCCGTCGGAGCGGACCACGCCGCCGTCCGAGCCGGTGAAGAACTGGAAGACGTCGTTGGGATTGACGACGACGGCGTGCTGGTCGGGATGGATCGCGTCGGCGTGGTGCGGGTCCCCGTCCTTGGTGACGTCGCTCCACGTGACGCCGGCGTCCGTCGAGAGCAGCCAGCCCCGGGCGTTCGAGACGCCCGCGTTGTTCTGGTTGTAGTCGTAGGAGCCGCCGACGTAGACGACGTCCGGATTGCCCTTCGGCGAGTAGACGACGTTGTCGTACCAGCACTGTCCCGTGCAGTAGTTGAGCACCTGGGGCGACGAGAGGTCGGTGAACGCAGCGGCGCCGGCCGCGTCGTCCGTCCGGAAGAAGCGCGCCGGGACGAAGCCCTGGCCGCCGTCGCCGACGTACAGGCGCGTCTTGCCGTTCGCCTGCTTGACGGTGGAGAGATCCGCGCGGTCCACGACGTCGCCGGCGAATACGGGAGCGAGGATCTGCGTCCACGTTGCGCCGCCGTCGAGCGAGCGCCAGGTCCCGATCTGGAACGCGGACGCGTACATCGTCGAGCTGTTCGAGGGATCGAGCTCGAAGTCATTGGAGCCGAACAACGAGCAAGGAGCGAAGAACGTCTCGAAGACCGTGTCGCACTGCGCCCCGGTCGCGCCGCCGTCCCACAGGAAGGTGAAGTTCGCGCCGCCGTCGGTGGATCTCCACACTCCGTACGGGGTCGCGACGGGAGGATCGATGGTCTCGCCGCCCTCGACGGAGCTGATGCCGCGGATGCCGCGCGCGGATGCCACGTAGATGGTGTTCGCGTTGCCGGGGTCGACGACGATCGCGCTGATGGAGCGTGCGTCGAACGCCGGGCCCGAGTAAGCGGGGGTCACGGTGTTGGCGGCGAGGTGCGTCCAGGTCGTGCCGCCGTCGGTGGACTTGTAGATGCCCATGCCCGCCTCGGAATCGCCGGACACGTTCGGCTCTCCCGTGCCCGCGTAGAGGCGGTTGCCGCTGGGGTCGGTCGGATCGATGATGAGCGCGCCGATCGCGTTCGTTGCGAAGCTCCCCGAAACGAACTCCCAGTTCGGATTGCCGGAGAGCGCCTTGCTCGTGCGCCAGATGCCGCCGCCCGCCGCGGCCACGTAGAGCCGACAGCTCTGCTTCGTGCAGCTCGGGGCGATCGCCATCGCCGTGACGCGGCCGGCGGTCACGTACGGCGCGTGGTCGCCCAGGAAGTTGAGTACCGCGGGATAGGTCGCCTTGCTGGGCCCGATGAGCGTCCAGCTTCCCGAGGAGTTGCCGCCCGCGCGAACGGCGGCCCACGCCTGCTGCGACGCGATCGTCTGCGCCCAGGTCACCTCGCTGGCCGGATACGCGCGGTTGAGATACCGCTCGACGTCCGGCGTGGAGTCGAACGAGCGTTCCTCGTTCGAGCCGACAGACGTCTCGGCGTTGCGTCCCGCGTAGCCCTCTTTTTCCGGAACCACCTTCGCGGGGCGCCGCGCCACGCGGAGCTCGTGTCGGGGCAAGGAACTGGAAGCGGAAGCCGGCGCCGAAGACGTCAGCCTTCCCACGACGAGAAGGGACGCGCCTGCCGCCAGCGCGACGCTAAGGGGAATCGCGAGATCTCGAAGACGACTCATCCTCATGAAAACCTCCGTTCAAAAAAAATCGAAACTCCTGGCCAATCGCCGGCAAAACCGGCGCGAGAGATGGACGATCGACGACTGTCGGGAAGGATTCGCCGGCGCTCCCGGTGTGAAAAAAGTGCGCCGGCTCGCGGAGTGAGGTTCTCTCGACCGTGGACAACCCTTGTTCGCCGGCCGAGCACGCCGGCCCGGTAAACCTATTCCGGGGCGAAACTCGCGGTCAATAGGAATCCCTCCGAGAACCCGTCGAGAACTACAATCCCGGGGGACCCGCCGGAGGCCTGCTCAATTGCAGAAGCTCGACACTCTCCTCGAGGGGAAGTACGAAATCCTGGACCGCCTGCGCGAAGGCGGGATGGGGACGATCTACCGCGTCCGCCATCGGCTCCTCGACGAGGTCCGGGTCATCAAGGTCATGCGGCCCCACGCGGTCGCCGACAAGGACCTGAAGCGGCGGTTCTTCGAGGAGGCGCGGACGGCGACGCGCCTGAAGCACCCGAACATCTGCACCATCCTGGACTTCGCCCTCGACGACGAGGGGACGGCCTACCTCGTCATGGAGTTCATCGACGGCGTCAACCTTTCGGAGCTCCTCGGCGTGAAGGGCCCGCCCGGTATCGCCCTGGCGCTCGAGATCGCCCACCAGACGCTGCTCGCGCTGGGCTATCTCCACCGGAAGAACGTCGTCCACCGGGACATCGCGCCCGACAACATCATGGTCAGCCGGACCGAGGACGGCAAGCCGCTCGTCAAGCTGGTGGACCTCGGCATCGCCAAGGTCGCCGACGCGCCCACCGAGATGACCCAGACGGGCGTGTTCCTCGGCAAGCTCCGATACGCCTCGCCCGAGCAGTTCGGAGCCCTCGAGCCGGGGCAGAAGCTCGACGGCCGCAGCGACCTCTACAGCCTGGGCGTGGTGCTCTTCGAGCTCGTCACCGGGGTGCGGCCGTTCTCCGGCGAGTCGCCGCCCGAGCTGCTGCGGGCGCACCTCTTCAATCCCCCGATGCCGTTCAACGAGGCGGACCCGATGAGCCGCGTGCCCCCCGAGCTGCGGGCGACCATCCTCAAGGCGCTCGAGAAGAAGCGGGAGAACCGCTGGGCCAACGCCGAGGAGCTGGACCGCGAGATCCAGGCGCTGCAGCGGCGAAACGAGCGCCAGGAGGACCTCGACAGCACGGTCGCCTTCCTGTCGTCGATCCCGAAGATCGAGCCGCCCGAGCGCCCGTTCACGCCGAGTGCGCAGAGCCGGCTCGACCGGCAGTTCGGCCCCCAGACGACCCCGCCGCCGACTGCCGTCGCCTCGGGGCCGGACCTCACGCTCCTCCCGACCGTGCTCGCGCCCGGCACCGCGGATCCCGCGCACGGGATCGAGCCGCCGGCGGCGCCGGACCGGCCGGCGGCGCCTTCGGGCACCGGGCGCGTCCCGACGGCGACGACCGCGGAACAGCTCTCGCCGCCCGGACGAGGCTCGCGCACGCCGGTCTGGATCGCCGCCGGCGCCGGAGTGGTCGCGATCGCGGCGATCCTCCTCCTGCGCGCCCCGCGGCGGGGCGCCGACACCGAGGCCGGTGAGCCCGAACGGCGCGGCGCGGCTGCGCAGAACGTGACGCCCGCGCCCGCGCCTACGCCCGTTTCCGTTGCGGGTCCGGCCGCCGGTCCGACTGCCCCCGCGCCCTCCCCCGTCGCGGCCGCCCCGCTTCCCGAGGAACCGCCCGCGTCGCCGCCTCGCGAGGCGGAGCCCCGCCGCGAGGCGTCCGCCGACGAAACCGCACCGAACGCGGCCGCCGGCGTGCCCGCCCGATCCGCGGCGTCTCCCGCTCGAACGGCACGCCCGACTCGCGTGGCTCGCGCCGCGCCGCCCGTTCCAGCGCAGGTCCCGGCGCCCGTGCCCACGTCTCCTTCGAGCAACCTCGTCGCGGAGGCGCGTCCTGCGCCGCCCGCCGCCGAGCCGACGCGCCTTCCGGCTGCCGCGGCCGCCGCCCCCGCGGTCCCGCCGCCCCCGCCCGCGGCCGCGCCCGTCGCGACGGCCGCGCGTCCCGCCGCGACGGAGAACGATCGGATTCGCGAGGCGCTCCACCGCTACGAGCGCGCCCAGAGCACGCTCGACGCGGACCTCTACAGCCGCGTCTTTCCGTCCGTGGACCGCGACCGCATCGCCCACGCGTTCGCGAGCCTGCAATCCCAGTCCGTCGAGCTCGAGGTGCGCCGGATCCAGCTCTCTACGGACGGCACGAAGGCGGACGTCTTCGCCTTCGAGCGCCGCACGGCCGTGCCTCGCGCCGGCAGCGAGCAACGAATCCAGGCCGATCGGGTTCTCCACATGGAGAAGCAGGGCGATACGTGGGTGATCACGAGACTGGAGTAGGCAGTCCGCAAATCTATTAGCCGCGGCTAATACGTCGCGGCGGCACCTGCTCAGTGCTTACGGGTCTTCTAGAAGCTGTAATCCAGTCCCACGAGCGGGGTGAACTTGTCCTGGAGGCCCTGCTTGGAGATCGAGAAGAGCCCGTTCACCGTCAGGAGCAGGTTGCCGACCGGATTGATCTTGACGCCGACCGAACCGAGCAGCGTGTTCAGGTCGCCGGACTCGGACACGAGACGCGGCAGCGTCGCGGTCACGAGAGTGGGCGGCGCGGTGGGATCCGGGTTCGTGTTCGCGGTGAACACCGTGTTCTGCACGCTGACGACCTTCGTGTTCACGTAGGTGCGTCCGAGGACGTCGGCGATGAACGTCAGCTTCGGTCCGACGCTGACGTCGAACCCGCCCGTGTAGACGATCTGGCTGGACTGGTGCACGCCGTCGGCGGGATGGAGCGCCCACTGGTAGCCGACGTTCGCGTGCGGCGAGAACGAACCGAAGTGGAACGAGCCGATCGCGTAGGCGAGGAACTGCGTCGCGCCGGTGCCGAGGAGGTTGTCCTGATCGCCGGTGGGCAGCCGCGCGTCTACGGCCACGGCGACCCCCTGGTTGGTCCCGGGAGTCAGGCGGTACTTCGCCCGCAGCACGACGTCGCCGACGCCCGAGGCGTCGCCGGATCTTGTGAAGGACTCCGTCGAGCCGCCGTTCTGGAACCGGTGGATGCCGGGCGCGACGGGGCCCGAGCCGAGACGATCGATCGAGGCGTCGGCGCGCGCGTCGATCGCGACCTTGACGATCGGGATCGCGGTCGACACGTCGAGCCGGTCCGTGAGGCCGTAGCTGAAGACGAAAGCCGTGATGTCGGACGTGATCTTCATCGAGAGAGCGGTCGTGATCACGTCGCCCTCGAAGAACGGCTCGAGGTCGGAGTTGTCGTGGTTGACGTCCTGGTGCGTGAACACGAGCCGCACGTCGCCGTCCGTCAGCGAGAGCCCGTTGATCGAGTCGAACGTGAAGTGGCTGTAGTTGAGGCCCAGGTTGAAGCGCCCCTTGCCGAGCGTGTCGGCGCGCTCCGCGTAGACGGGACCGAAGCTCTCCGTGCTGCGGGTGAAGACCCCGAGCGCGGGGTCGTACGTGTAGGCGAAACCGCCCGCCGAGGACGCCAGCGGGAAGGACGAGAGCTGGTTCGCGATCAGGCCGTTGAACTGCTGCATGGCCTGGAACTGCGGCGAATCTTCCCCGATGAAGTGCGCTTCGTGGCTCGGAAACCCCGCGGGGGGAGGCGCGAGGGTGATGCCCTCTCGGAGGAAGTCCGTGAGCAGGTCCCGGAGATGGAAGCTCTGGGCGCTCGAGGCGGCCGGGAAGGCCGCGAAAGCGAGCAGCACGAGGCGTAGAAACCGGCGCATGGAGACCTCCGTGAAATCGGCGGAAGCCTATCGCGACGGGACGCGATTGCGGCCCCTCATTCCCGGCCGGCGACGACAAACTGTTCCTTTCCCGTACTGTCCCGGGCGACAGTTGCTCCTGGCGTCTGGACGCGAGAGACTGTCTTAGTGGGAAGCCTGGGATACCTGGCGGCGGTTAACGTCGTCATATGGGTCGGACTGTTCCTCTACCTCTGGCGCCTCGATCGGCGGATCGCGGAGCGCGAGAACCGACAGGGTCCGCTGAAAGGCTGACGCGATGAAGAAGGGCTACTGGATCGCGGCGGTGCTGACGCTCGCCTTCGTGGGCTTCGGTCTCACGGCCTTCCAGAAGACGCTGACCCCCTACCTCTCCTTCGACGAGGCGACCAAGTCGAAGGGCGTCGTCCAGGTGATGGGCGCGCTCGACAAGGAGAGCGACCGGTACGACACGAGCCGCGAGGAGCTGTCCTTCCAGCTCGTGGACCCGCAGGGGCACCGGATGCCCGTCCAGTATCGAGGCATCCGGCCCGGCAACTTCAAGGACGCGATCTCGATCGTCGCGATCGGGCGCTACCGCGAGGGGCGCATCGACGCCGAGAAGCTGCTCGTGAAGTGCCCCTCCAAGTACCAGGGCGCCGAGGTCGAGAAGGCCTACGCGTCGAAGCCCCCGGTCAGCTGACGATGTTCTGGCCCGGCGTTGCGGCGATCTGGGGCGCTCTCCTCGCGGGGACGACCTCGGCGGTCACCTACTGGCGTGTCGACCGCGGACGCCGCGACCTGCTCGCTTTCGCGCGAACCACCTACACGGCGTTTGCCGCGTGCGTCGTGGCGTCCGCCGCCATCCTGATGACGCTCGTGCTCCAGCACCGGTTCGACGTCTCGTACGTCAACTCGTATTCGAGCCTCGAGCTGCCGCTCCACTTCCTGATCTCGACGTTCTGGGCGGGTCAGGAGGGTTCGTTCCTCCTCTGGACCTTCTGGGGATCGCTCATCGGGCTCTTCGTGTGGCGAAGCGCGAAGGAGCAGGAGGCGCCCGTGATGGTCGTCTACCTGTCGACCTTCCTCGGCATCGTCGCGATCCTCTGCAAGCAGAGCCCGTTCCGGCTCCTCCCTCCCCCGTACCCCGCGGACGGCGTGGGCCTCAACCCGCTGCTGCAGGACCCGTGGATGGTCATCCATCCGCCGATCATGTTCATCGGCTTCGCCAGCCTCTCCGTGCCGTTCTCGTTCGCGATCGCGGCGCTCTGGAAGAAGCGGTGGGACGGCTGGATCGTGCGCGCGGTTCCCTGGGCTCTGCTGACGTTCCTGACGCTCGGAACCGCGATCCTGATGGGCGGTTACTGGGCATACAAGACGCTCGGCTGGGGCGGATACTGGGGCTGGGACCCCGTCGAGAACACGAGCCTGGTGCCGTGGCTCTTCACGGCCGCGCTCGTCCACGGGATGTTCCTCCAGCGATCCCGCAAGCGGCACCGGAAGATCAACCTGCTGCTCGCCTGCACGGCGTACGCGACGATCCTCTACGGCACGTTCCTCACGCGCTCCGGAGTCCTGGCCGACTTCTCCGTGCACTCGTTCATCGACCTCGGCATCACGGGCTGGCTCGTCGCGATCCTCGGGACGTTCATCGGCCTCTCGGTCGTCCTGCTCGCCTGGCGCTGGAGGAGCATTCCCGTCGTCGAGGAGGACGAGACCCCCGTGCTCTCGCGCAATGTGCTCTTCGTCCTGGGAATCGCGGTCTTCTGCGTGCTCGGCGGCGTCATTTTGCTCGGGACGTCCGCGCCGCTCATCACGCGGCTGTCGGGCACTCCCTCCCAGGTCCAGACCTCCTTCTACGGGAAGACCACGACTCCGGCGGGATTCCTGCTGGTCTTCTTCGCCGCGCTCGTTCCCTTCGTGTCCTGGAAGGGAGAGACCTTCACGGGACTGCTGAAGAGCTCGCGCCGCTCGCTGATCGTCGCGGCCGTGGTGGCCGCGGTCGCGGCGCTGCTGGGCGCCGATCGGGCCGACACGCTCGTCCTGATCTTCGTGGGCGCGTTCGCGGCCGACATGAACCTGCGCGCCGTGGTCCGGAAGACGAAGAACGGGAAGCTCGGTGGCGCCGGCGGCTATCTCGCGCACGTCGGCGTCGGCATCATGCTCGCCGGCATCGTCATCTCCGGGGCGTACGCCGTCTCGAAGCGCACGACGCTGAAGATCAACAAGCCGACGCGCATCGGAGACGCCACGCTGACGTTCCTCCGGGTCGTCCCCGGGACCGCCGACCGCAAGCAGGCCATGGAGCTGAAGGTCGAGACGGCGGCCGGCCGATCCTTCTACGCGTATCCGAAGATGTACGTGAACAGCCGCACGGGCCAGCTGATGGCGAACCCCTCGATCAAGAGCTCGGCGACGATGGACCTCTACATCGCGCCCCAGCAGTACGACCCCGGCCAATCCGAGACCTTCGGGCGGGACGTGCGGCTCCAGAAGGGCACGACGACGAACATCGACGGCACCGGCTTCACGTTCCGCGACTTCAACGCGGACCGCTCCGCCATGATGCGCGGCGAGAAGACGATCCTCGTGCTGACGGACCTGACGATCACGCCCGCGGACGGGTCGAAGCACGACGCCACGATCCGGTTCGTGTTCCACCTCGACGGGCGCGAGCCCGAGGCGGAGGAGCTCGCGATCCCGGGGCTGCCGAACGGAAAGATGAGGGTCGTCTCGGTCTCGCCCAACGACGGCGCGGTCGTCCTCCGGATGACCGGAGTCTCGAAGAACCCGGCGGACGAGCACCAGGCGGCGACCGTGGAGTCGCTGTCGGTGGACGTCACGCGCAAGCCCCTGATCGTCCTGGTCTGGGCCGGCTTCTACGTGATGATGGCGGGTGGAGTGCTCGCGTTCGTCAAGCGCGCGCGCGAAGCCCGGCGCGCGGTGCAGCAGGCGGAGGCCGCGGAGCCGACGCGGGCCGAGTCGCCGATCGCGGCGACGGGACCGGTGGTGCCGGCGCACACGCGGTCCACGGTCGAGCGACCGTAATCCTCTAGTCCCCGACTTCCAGCTCCAGCCCGTCGTGCGCGGCGGTCACGCTGCATCCCATCGGGTGCTTCGCGGCCAGCCTCTCGAGCTCTTCCTGGAGCGCCTCGTCCCCCATCTCGATCGGGACCTTGCCGAAGTGCGAGAAGACCGCTCGCGGAACTCCGTGGCTCGCGAGCCAGCCGAGCTGG
>Ga0207683_10002136_pt1 | contig 17378 bp, 16 predicted proteins | sample KBSM73metaG_FD_184333 | JGI IMG/M metagenome (GOLD analysis project Ga0207683, IMG submission 184333) | Miscanthus rhizosphere microbial communities from Kellogg Biological Station, Michigan, USA - KBS M7-3 metaG (SPAdes) (version 2) | ecosystem: Host-associated > Plants > Roots > Rhizosphere >... | reverse complement strand
GGAAGGTCTACGACGCCAACGACATCGTCGACGAACTGACCGGGAAGAGGAAGTAAGGACTTGAATTGCTTGCTAAGGCGAGCCATTCCGCCAGCTGTTTTTGGGAACCGGCGACTTTAGTCGCCGGATCTTCGACGGCAAGGCGTTCAATGACCTGATGCAAGCAACTCAAACCGATGTGGGCGATTGGGCCTATCCGGTAACGCGCGATGTCGAGGTGCGCGTCTCGCCGCAGCCTAATGCTCCCGTCATTGAGAAGCTTGGGATGGTCCTCCTGCGCGCCATGCCTGAAGACGGATCCAATATCCCTACGTTCCTGCGAATCGTCACACCGGCCGGAAAAATCGGTTACGTACTGGTGGACTCCGTGGCTCCGATCGGCAATGACCAGATCTGCTACGTCAAGGACGTAAGTGGGTGGAAGATCGGTGGTTATATCGGCGGTGGCGACACACAATAGTCATGATATTTGAATTCAAGCGCCGTGACGGCCGGTTGCCCGTCTGCACCGATCGAGTATCCTGCTGAAGGCCCACACTAGTTTCCGGAAGGGGGCTCAATTGTTTACCGCACGCCTTGCCGCTGCCGTGACAGCACCGCTGCTGATCGCAGGCGCATTCCTTGCCCTCTCGGCCGCACCAACTCAGGCCAAAGGAGCCTGCGATGATGGCGACCTTGCGGTCCTATCCTCGCCGGTCGCGCCGTGGAAAGGCGCACCCTTGCGAGTCGTCTTTGCGGCGGAGCATGCGATCCAGGGCGAGCTCTCGTTGATCGCGCCGGATGGAAGCGTCGCGGCGAAATCGCGTCAGCGGTATGGCGGACCACCATATTTCTGGTTTGTTGAGGTGCAATCCCCCGCCGCAGGGACATGGCGCGCCACGCTCGCGGGCAGCGACTGTACGCGCGAGATAGCGGTACGCGGCGATGAGCCGCCGCGACCAAGCGCGACGGCTGGCACTGTCTGGCCGCTTCGCAATACATGGAATCGTGCGACTGAAAATCTATTTTCTGCATGGGTCGAGAAGCTTTTCGACGCCCCGCTCGACGCGGCGCCGTCGTGGCCCGCCTTGCACGAAGTGCTGCGCGATCGGTCGAGAAACATCCTGTTCAATCATCTCGGCCTCGGTGAAGACGAGATGAAGATCGTTCTTCGTCCAGATTGCGCGGATCTTCCCTACTTCTTGCGCGCGTATTTCGCGTTCAAAATGGGGCTGCCGTTCGGGTTCTCGAAGTGCTCGCGCGGCGGAGCAGGAAAACCGCCAAAGTGCTTCGGATGGGCGAGCATCCAGGCCAATGAGGGCTCAAAGCGGCCGGGACTCGCGGCAACGTTCGGCGACTATATGCGCGTCGTCGCCGACGGCGTTCACTCCGGAACCGGACGTACACCAGCGGCCGATGACAACACCGATTATTATCCGGTGCCGCTCAAGCAGGAAACGCTACGCCCAGGAACGGTGTACGCGGATCCGTACGGACACATTCTGATGCTGGTGCGGCGCGTGCCGCAGACGGCTGACGCAGCGGGCGTTTTCCTCGCAGTCGACGGGCAACCCGACGGGACGGTCGCGCGAAAACGTTTCTGGCGCGGCAACTTCCTGTTTGCGCAAGATCCGGCGCTCGGCAGCCCGGGGTTCAAGCGCTTCCGGCCGATCGTGCTGGAGAACGGTGCTTTGCGGCGACTGACCAATTCCGAAATCGCCAAAAATCCTCAATACGCCGACTATTCGCTCGACCAGACCAAACTCAGCATAGAAGCCTTTTACGACCGGATGGACGACGTTATGTCCCCGGCCCCACTCGATCCGTTGCGCGCGATGAAGGAGGCCATCACGGCACTCGAAGAACAAGTGAAAGCGCGCGTGACGTCTGTTGAGAATGGACGAAAATTCCAGAACAGCGGACGCGGCGATGCCGAGATGCCGGATGGAGCAACGATCTTCGAGACGACTGGAGCGTGGGAGGACTTCGCGACGCCGGCGCGCGATCTGCGCCTGCTGATCGCGATTGATGTGGTGCGTGGATTCCCAGACCGGGTAGCGCGGCGTCCGGAGCGCTTCGCAATGCCGAAGGACAAAAGTTCGGCGGACGTAAAAGCCGAACTGGAAAGTGTTCTCGCCTCGGAGATGGCGTCACGCAAATTCTCATATACACGGACCGACGGCTCCCAGTGGACGCTTGCATTGAAAGACGTCGTCAATCGCATGCGCGCGCTTGAGATGGCGTACAATGTGAACGACTGCGTCGAGTTGCGCTGGGGCGCACCAGAAAACAGCGAGGAAGCTTCGACGTGCAGGCGGCATGCGCCATCGGCGCAACGTGCAAAGATGACCCAGTACCGCGCATGGTTCCAGGAGCGGCGACGTCCCCCGAGGGCATAGTCGCAAGTCTGTCGGCTATTTGCTTTGCGCTTTCTTCGCCTTCGCTTCGGCCGAGCATGGATTCTGGTCTGAACAAGCGTCACCGATCACACCCACAGCCTGGATTTCAATCTCGATTCCGGGGCGGGCAAAATTGGTGACCGTTATCAGTGCACTTCCCGGGTAGTTTCCGTTTTTGAAAAAGTCTTTGCGCATTTCGACGAACCTGTCTCCGTAGCGCGATTCCTTGATGAAAACAGTCATGGCCGCGACGTTATCCAGGCTGCCACCTGCCCGCTTCAGAACGCTGTCAACCTGAGAAAACACCTGTTTGACCTGAGCTTCGAAATTGTTCGCAATGTTATTGCCCTGGTTGTCCTGCGTGGCGGTTTGCCCCGCGACCCAGACTATGGTTCCGCCCGAGGTGATGACACCCGGTGAGAACGCCCGCGACAACTGGAATGGTGTCTTTTCCATGTATTCAGCCGCCCCAGCGGCGGTCCCGAACAACATGGCGATGGCAAACGTCGCAATCCGATTCATGAGATGCTCCCGTCTAAACATTGGCCTGCTCGCTGGCCGAGTGTTCTCGATGGAAAAAATCGCGTCAACCGGAGTCGCTCAAGGAAACGGCGGTATCAGCCGTATCGCAGTTTCAACGCGAGGATCGGTGCCATCAAGGCAAGTGTTGCAGCGTTGGACCCGATAAGCGGCCAATCGCCAATCGCGATCCCGTAGATCAACCAGAGCAGGATACCGAGGGTGAAGGCGCTGGTTGCCGGCAGCGACAACGCGCGGGTCTCTTTCTCACGAATGGTCTTGAGCACCTGCGGCAACCAACACAACGTAGTGAGCAGCGCGCCCGCAACACCCACAAAATCAATGATCCAGGGCAATGCCATGCGTCCTCCATAGGCATGATTCGGCTTCCGCCGTGTGACATTCTTGCGTTTGACGCCGTCCGCGCGCAGGCTCGCCACGTGACTTCGACCGAAGCAGGGCCCCGCCGCCTCTCCTGTGCCCGCTGTGGCGGGGCATTCGATTGCGGGCTTGGTGATAACTGTTGGTGCGCGGCCGAGCCTTTCCGGCTTCCGGTCACCGCCACCAGCAACGAGGATTGCCTTTGTCCGGCGTGTCTGCGTCAAGCTGCGGAAGCACTGGTCCGCAAGGCCAATCCTCATCTATAGAGAGCGGCCGCAGTCCGCGGTCCCTTCAGACGAGACAACTCACATGATCGACCTTTACGCGCTGACCAGCCCGAACGTGCAGAAGATATTCATCATGCTCGAGGAATGCGGGCTGCCCTACAACGTCAAGCCGGTGGACGTATGGGCCGGCGAGCAATTCACACCCGAGTTCGCCAAGATCAATCCGCTGCTGAAAGTGCCGGCAATCGTCGACAGCGACGGCCCGGGAGGGGCGCCCTACACTGTGATCGAATCCGGCGCGATCCTCCTCTATCTCGCCGAGAAAACCGGCAAGTTCATTCCGCATGATCCCGTCGCGCGCTATGACACGCTGCAGTGGCTGATCCTGCAAGTTGCCAATGTCGGCCCGATGGGCGGCCAGCACGTACACTTCAGCAAATTCGCCGGACCCGGCCACGACTACAGCGCGACCCGCTACCGCACACAGGTTCTCAAGCTGTTCGATCTCTATGAAGCGCGGCTGGCGGCGCGCCCCTATGTGGCAGGCGCCGACTACACGATTGCCGATATCGCGGCGTGGCCATGGTTACGCAATTTTGAATTGCTGGCCGTCGACCCAAGCAAATATCCCAAGATCAAGGCCTGGGCGGATAAGATCGCAGGACACGATGCCGTGAAGCGCGCACTGGCTCAGCTCGGCACACTAAAGTCCGTGCGGGATAAGGCCACCGACGACCAAAAGGATCGATTCTTCGGGCGGGGAAAATACGCGCGCGTATAGAATTGATAAACGGCTTGGCGTTGCCACGGTCTCGTCACGATGCGACCCTAGCTTGACGCCGAATCGAACCCTGCAGAAGCGGCCCAGCGCGATGCCATCGGCATCGCGTGTGGCGTTTTGAGTGTCTTGATGTTCCGATTTTTTGAGAAAGTACTGGTGCCGACTGCGGTGTCTGACGGCGCTGAGCCGCCGCCGGGCCTTGCCGCATTCTACTGGCATTTCGCCCGCCAGGCGAAGCCGTTGTTCATCGGGCTTTTTGCGATCGGCTTTGTGGTCGCGCTGCTGGACGTGATGATCCCTGTATTCATCGGCAAGGTCGTCACATTGGTTACGGAAAGCAAGCCGGAAGAGTTGCTAGCGACGGCGTGGCCGTGGCTGATCGGCATGGCGTTGGTGCTGCTGGTGCTGCGTCCCGCCGCCTTCGCGACCCAGCATCTGCTGATGAACCAGGCGATCGCGGCAAATGTCACGAACCGCATTCGCTGGCAGAACCACTGGCATGTCTCTCGTCAGTCGTGGGCGTTTTTCCAGAACGATTTCGCGGGTCGTATCGCGACGCGCGTGATGCAGACCGGACCGGCGATCCGCGAAAGCCTGGTCTCGCTCCTGACCGCCGTCTGGTTCATCCTGATCTACGGCACTTCTTCGCTGATCCTGCTGGCCTCTGCCGACCGTTGGCTTGCATTTCCGGTCCTGCTCTGGTTCGCAGGCTATATCGTGATGCTGCGCTATTTCGTGCCGCGCATGCAGAGCAAGTCGAAGGTGATGTCGGAAGCGCGCTCGTTGCTGACGGGACGCATCGTCGACACATATACGAATATCGTCACGGTAAAGCTTTTTGCCCGAGCACGGGACGAAGATGCCTACGTACGCGAGGCAATCGACACCCACACCGGGCGCTTCCATGAATCCCTCCGCCTCAACACCTTGTTCGCGCTTACGCTTATCTTTCTGAACGCATTGCTGATCACGGGTACGGGTGCATTCGCGATTGTCCTGTGGCGCTACGGCCATGTCAGCGTCGGAACTGTTGCCATGGCGCTGCCCATGACGACCCAGATTATCAGTGCCTCCCACTGGGTGGCGTGGCAGGTAACGGACATCTTCGAGAACATCGGCGTCGTGCAGGAAGGCATGATGACGATCGCCCGGCCGATTGCGCTCAGCGATCCCCCGGGAGCGGGGACCCTTACGGTCCCGCGCGGTCACATTCGTTTCGAGGACATTCGCTTCGGTTACGGGCGCGAAAGCGGTCTCATTGACGGGCTTACGCTCGATGTCATGCCCGGCGAGAAGATCGGGCTGGTGGGCCGCTCCGGCGCCGGCAAGTCGACCCTAGTCAATCTGCTGTTGCGTTTCTTCGATCTGGAGGGCGGCCGCATCCTCATCGACGGCCAGGACATCGCAACGGTCTCCCAGGAGAGCCTGCGTACACAGATCTCGATGGTTACGCAGGATACATCGCTGCTGCATCGCTCGATCCGAGACAATATCCGTTACGGGCGTTCCAACGCGAGCGATGCCGACATTGTTGCGGCCTCGGGGATGGCGCACGCGCATGAATTCATCGTGGAGCTGGAGGACTGGAAAGGACGCCGCGGCTACGACGCTCACGTCGGCGAGCGCGGCGTGAAACTCTCGGGCGGTCAGCGCCAACGGGTCGCGATTGCGCGCGTGATCCTGAAAGATGCGCCCATTCTCGTGCTGGACGAGGCGACCTCCGCGCTCGACAGCGAAGTCGAGGCCGCCATCCAGTCGAGTCTCGGCACGCTGATGGAACGACGCACCGTCATCGCAATCGCACATCGTCTATCTACCATCGCGCAGATGGACAGGCTGGTGGTGCTCGATCACGGCCGCATTGTGGAACAGGGCACGCACGACGAATTGTTGCGCCGCGACGGCCACTACGCCGCGCTGTGGCGGCGTCAGTCCGGCGGCTTCATCGATGCCACGCAAGAGGCTGCGGAATAGCGCTGTCATCGTCTTGTCATGAGCATTGGTCCCACTCGCTGACGGTCAGCGAAAGAGGACACCGCCATGGACACCAGCGCTCTTGCCGATACCACCCCTACGACCGGCATCGTCTGGGCGTATCGTTTCAGATCCGACGGCGCAGCCGAGCCGATTCCCCAGGATAAAATTGAAGCCAGCCTTATAGAGCATGGCGCCGGCTGGATCTGGCTGCACCTCGGGCTCGCGGACACGCGTTGCCGTAACTGGATCGCGCAACGCGCACCGATTTCAGATCTGGCGCGCGAGGTCCTCGCGGGCCCTGACCGGCACCTCCGCCTTGATATTCTCGGCCACGAGATTGTCGGCGTGCTACCGGACCTGCATCAGGAATTCGCGCAGCCAGGTGAAGATCTTGTGCGTCTGCGTTTTGTCATGACTGAACGCATGCTGATAACCGCCCGCCAGCGCCCGGCACATTCGATCGAAAGCAATCGGCGCGCAATCGAAAGCGGAAAACGTTTCCCGACCGCCATATCGTTTCTCGATGCCGTTATCGACCAGTTTGCTGATGCCATCGCACGCATGGCTGAAACCCTCGGAGACGAGCTTGACCGCGCCGAAGACCACGTTTTGCACGAAGAGCCGGACGACGAACGCCAACGTATCGGTCGTGTCCGTCTGCAGTCGGTGCGTGTACACAGGCAGCTCGCGCAACTTCGCGGCATGTTTCATCGCCTTGAGCCCAGACTTGCGGCTCACGATGCCCAGGTCGCCAGCGCTATCGGCGCCCTGGCACAAAAGCTCGATGCGATAGACCATGAAGTCGGTTCGCTGCATGAGCGCGCACGCCTGTTGCTTGATGAACTCGACGCCAAAATGATGGCTGTGACTAACCGACGATTATTCACGCTCTCTATTCTGACGGCGTGTCTGCTGCCGCCGACGCTGGTCACTGGTTTCTTCGGCATGAATACCAAGGATATGCCATTCCAAAACACCGAGGGTGGCACATGGCTGGCAGCCTTGGTTGCGCTCGCAGCGGGTCTCGCGTGTTATTGGGCGCTGCGGCGGTTGCGGGCGTTTTGATGTGTCATTGCAGTTGGCCACACTTGCAGTAGGCAGCCGATCACCCATAATGCCGCCGCCAAACAACTGAAGGCTTGCGACCATGATACTTGAGATTGCACAGATCGATGTGAAACCCGGCATGGAGACCGAGTTCGAGGCTGGCGTAAAAAAGGCCGCGCCGATCTTCAAGCGCGCTAAAGGCTGTAAATTCATGACGCTGCAAAAGTCGCATGAAATGCCGCAGCGCTACCGCCTGTTCGTTCAATGGGAAACTCTTGAAAATCACACCAAGGATTTCCGCGAGTCACCCGATTTTCACGAATGGCGTAAACTGGTCGGCCATTGCTTCTCGACGCCGCCGAATGTCGAACACGTCACCGAGGTGATGCGCGGGTTCTGACGTGAATCGCATCCTGACAACTCATACCGGCAGCCTGCCGCGCACGCTGAAGGTCGTGGAACTCCTGCTCGCTGAAGATAAGCATCCTGGCGCGCGCAGCGCCGAATTGAGGCAAGCCGTACGCGAGGCGGTCGAACACGTCGTAGCCAAACAGGTGGAGTGCGGCCTCGACATCATCAACGACGGCGAACAGGGACGCACGGATTACACTGTCCATGTGATGCAGCGCCTCACGGGCTACGACGGCCCAAGCGCGCCACCGATGGGCACGGGCGATGAGGAATTTCCTGAGCTGGCGCAACTGTTGAAGCAGTTTGCGTCGCCGTTCCAGCATCGACCTGCGTGCAATGGCCCAGTCGACTGGAAAGACTGGCCGGCGGCGCAGGCCGACATCGACCTGGCCAAGCAGGTGCTGAAGGGAGCGGCCGCCGAGGACGTTTTCATGACCTCGCCCTCGCCCGGCCAGATCGCCCGCTATCTCAAAAATCGCTACTACCGAAACGATGAGGACTATATTTTCGCGCTGGCCGATGTCATGCGGCGCGAATACAAGGCGATCGTCGACGCCGGTTTAATCCTGCAGCTCGATTGTCCGGATCTCGCGATGCTGCGGCACATGGTCTATCTCGACCTCCCGCTCGAGGATTATCGCAAGATTATCGCCGTCAATATTTCGGCCCTCAACCACGCCGTTCGCGATCTTCCGCCTGATCGAATGCGCATGCACGTGTGTTGGGGCTCGACAATGGCGCCCCATCACACTGACGTTGAGCTCAAGGAGATCATCGATATCGTCCTTTCCGGACGGCCGCATGCAGTTTCGTTCCCGGCTGCCAACGCGCGGCACGAGCACGAATGGAAGATCTGGCGCGACGTTAAATTGCCGCTCGGCAAGAAGATCATTCCGGGCGTGATCGATTCGACCTCAAATATCGTCGAACATCCCGAAGTCGTCGCCGACCGTATCCTGAACTTTGCCTCGGTGGTTGGGCGCGAGAACGTCGTCGCAGGTGTCGACTGTGGCTTCGGCACCTTCGCCGGACGCGTGCAGGTCGACACTAAAATTGTGTGGCTTACACTTCAGTCGTTGACGGAAGGCGCGCGCCGGGCCTCAAAGCAATTGTGGACAAGGGCCGCCTGATTCTCAGCGCAATATGTCCCTGTCACAGTTGAACGTGCACCGTTGCCAGCTGCGATCGATAATGTTCTGGACGTCGTCGCCCCACGACGAACGTCGTCCTGCACGACGATCAGCCGAGATATCGTAAGCAAATGGCGAACGGACCTCCCGCCATGGGGTTACGGTTGCCTGCGGATCCTGTGCGATGGAGGGCGCACGATTCTGCCGTTTTTTCGCGACGTGCTGATTCTTGGCCGCCCGCGTTTTTGACGCACTGGGTAAGTGTTTTCGCACTTTGGGTTGCGGCGACGCTGCGTTGGTTGTCGGCTCATCCTGCCATGCGAGCAGGGCCTCTTTCGGCGCAGCGCTGTCGTCAGCTGGCACGGACAGCGCCGACGGGGTGGGCTTCACGGTCGCACTGAAATCAATTGGGCTCGGACGCCAGGTCAATCGCACCGGCGCACGTGCAATCGGCTGGTCCGTGCCGCTGCGCAGTTCCGCCGTGATCGTCATCAGGCCGACAAAGTCGGACGGCGGCGTCACGAACGTATTCCGCAAACTGTCGTTGGCGCCGGACTGATCCTCCAGTGCAATTCGCCACTGGCCTTCGCCGAGAACGGCGCCAGAGCTCAATTTCGTGCCGGCAGCAAGACCGCTTAGCGTAATCGTCGTACCGGGCGTTGCGTTAGTCACCGTGATCGCTAGGGGTAACGCCGCATTCGACTCTCCGATGGCGTCGGCAACAGCAAGCGTCGGAGACACCACTTCTTTGGCAAGCGTCGGCGTCACAACTTCTTTCGGTGTTTCGGCGAGCGCAAGATTTACGGTCTGAGGCGCAGCGACCGCTGATGTCTCCGCACCCTTTGCCAACGGCAATCCATTTCGCAATTGCTCGAAATTGATGACATCGAGTCGCCCGAGAGCAAACGCAACGCAGACCGCGGTCCAAAGTACAACGCCAGCTGCAATGGCAAGTGCCGTTACACGCATGTTGGCGGTTCCCCGGCGCGCTGAAAGCTGGCGGGCTTTCGGTATAGCATCCACCGCGCGTTTGTACGTCGAACGGCCACGTTCATCCGCCAAGACTTCATCGCCATGCTGCGACGTCCAGTCGGGATAAGCCTGCGGGCCAGAGAACTCAGCCGACCTCAGCGAAGGCTGAATCGACGGCGCCACGACCTCACCCCGACGCCACCTCGGTGGCGCATAGAATTTCGGATCTTCCGGACTCACTTCCTGCCGGATCGGTGTACTCATACGCTACTCCCCACTAACCCACGACAACGGCTCGTTGCTACCGAGCCATCAGGCTCCCATCCAAGTCGTCCACAGCTGGCAAAATGTTACCGATTTTTCGAGTGCACCTGGTGGTATTTTAGCACCCTTCCTAGGCGCATGTCGTTATAGGGCCTGAGAAAAGCGGCCCGAGTATGGCCCCCTAGTTCCCGAACAGACGCGCTGGCGTCTCGACGAGAATGCAGCGCCGCATTTGCTCATCGGGCGTCCACTCGCAGAACAGATCGAACAGGTGCCCGTCGTCCGGCATGATTTCGCCCGGAATCGACGGATGCGGCCAATCCGTTCCCCACATCAGCCGCTGTGGGTTGGCGCGAAGCAGTGCCTCGTGAAACGGCCTCGCATCCGGATAGTCAGGAAACCGATCGGACAGCCGATAGGGCGCGGACAATTTCACGTGCACGTGGCCTTCGCCGAGAACCCTCAGCAGCGCCTTAAAGCTTTTATCGTGCACACCTCGCCCTGCGGGGATGTGAAGCATGTGATCGACGACCACCGGCATCTCTCGCGCGATGTCTCGAAAGGTCGGGGCCAGTTCCTCCATCAGCCGCCAATCGCAGAATACTTGCATGACCCAACCAAGCTCGCGCATGGCCGTCCGAAACACCTCGAAGACGTCAAGTCCGACACCGCGCAAGTAGCCGGGCCGGCCTGCTTCCGAAAAAAGATGAAACCGCAGTCCGCGCATGCCGAGCCGGTGCCAGTCCCGCAATGTCGAGGGCTGGATCTGCGTATCAGTTATCGCCACGCCACGCAGCCGTTGCGGATAGCGCGCCAGCGCATCGAGCAACACCCGATTGTCAAAGCCGTGCGCATTGCCTTGCACCAACACGCCACGTGTGAATCCAAGATGATCGAGCAGCGCGATATAATGCTCGACCGGCGCATCAGGCGGTGTGTAACCACGGCCAGCCGTATAAGGGAATTTATCTGAGGGCCCAAAAATGTGGGCATGCGCATCCCAGGCATTCGGCGGCGGCCGTTCACCTGGCGCGGAGGGGTGCGCCACCGGGCCGGCGATGCGCGGAGGATCTTTCGGGATTTCCGGAGGCAAACTCATCCAAGCCGAATATGTGTTTCCTTAACCAGCCGTTTTAGCCCAGGCCGCCCGCTCCGCGTCTATCATGAAATCGCGCGTGATCGGCACTGCATCCCGCCTCGTGGACAGAAGCAGTTGGAACACCATGTGTGATCCGTGAAGGAATTCGAGTTCGACGGCAGCGAGATAAAATTCCCACATCCGACAGAACCTTTCGTCATAGATCGCCGCCGCCTGGGCTCGATTTTTGGCGAATCGCTCACGCCAATGTTTCACTGTGTAACGATAGTGAAGCCGCAACACTTCCATATCGTCGCACCACAGACCGCATCGCTCAGTGGCGGCAAAAGTCTCCGACAGCGCCGGCACATACCCGCCGGGAAAGATGTATTTGCGGATAAACGGGCCGGTGGTGCCGGGTTGTGACATCCGGCCGATGCAGTGGATGAAGGCATAGCCATCAGGCTTCAGTAGCTCGCGGATTTTTAGGAAATACTCGTCTAGATGTCCGATGCCGACGTGTTCCATCATACCGACCGAGACTACGCGGTCAAACTGGCCGGTGACCTGCCGATAGTCCAATTCTCGGAACTCCACACGATCGGAAACGCCGGCAGCCCCGGCATGCGCGCGTGCTACCTCTATCTGCGCCGGTGAAACGTTGATCCCAGTGACATGGGCACCCGTCTCGCGCGCGAGATGAACGGCGAAGCCGCCCCAGCCCGAGCCAATCTCGGCGACGGTCATACCGGGCTTTAGTCGCAACTTGCTGGTGGCGTGAATCAGCTTGTTGCGTTGGGCCTGTTCGAGAGTGTCATGCTCGGGATCACGAAAATAAGCGCATGAATATTGCAACTGATCGTCGAGGAACAGGCGGTAGAGTGCAGTCGAAAGGTCGTAATGGTGGCGAGCGTGAGCGGCGGCAATCCCAATTGGATTCGCCTGATGCCAGCGGCGCATACCGCGCCACACCCGCCGCATGAACTTCTGTGAGCCGTACGAATAAAGTCTGACGCGGTTGACCGAGAACAGCAGCAGAAAATCATGGATCGCAGCACCATCCTCCAGAGTGAGCTTGCCGTCCATATAAGCCTCAGCGGCGTATAGCTCCGGATTGATAAACAGCTTGCTGTAAAGCTTGCGATCGTGCAGATGGATAGCAACGTCAGGTCCGGGCAGGCGATCTCCGAATACATGCACCTCACCGTCGGCGTCACGGACTCGCAGGGTGCCCTCGCGGATGAAATTCCGAAGCAGTTTGGACAACAGATGCACTGATGGTCCTCCGCGGTTGCTCCAAATCTCCCTACAACGAGTCCAAAGGGAGCACGCGCGGCGGATGAAACGAGCTGAATCACCTCACCGCGTCGATCTTCACACGATTAAACCCAAATTTAGGATCTTAAAGACCACCATGCGACCTTAAGTCCGCACACCCCCTAATGGCAGAAGCCCGGCACAAGCCAGCTATGCCTTCCGGGGAATCCTATCTCCTGCTATCGCTTGTTTCGCCCAAATTTCATGGGAATATCGGGCAAGGAAAATGAACACAGATATTATGATGAGTTCTGCTGATACCATTGTCAAAATGATCTCGGATAGGTCCAGCCACACCGGCGGCACGATTCACTTGTCGGAGTCGCTCGAAAATGTAGGGCTGGACTCTATGGAAGTGGTTTCCCTAATTTTTGATATTGAGGAAGCATTCAATATACAAATTCCACTGAACGCGAATATGGACATTGAGGGCAAGACCGTGGCCGATCTTATTCAATCGGTCGATAAACTTGTTGCCGCCAAAGTAGCATCGAATTGAACCGGGTTGTCATTACCGGGCTCGGCGCTGTCTCGTCTGTTGGACAATCGACAAAGGACTATTGGGATTCTCTAGTTGCGGGCCGATCGGCCTTCGCGCTGCCAACCCTCGGAAATGCTGCGCAGGCCGGCGACAGGCTCGTCGGAGAAGTTAAGGGCTTCGATCCGGCGGCCCATTTTGAATCATCGCAAATCCTGCCTCTCGACCGGGCTTCACAATTTGCCATTGTTGCTGCGCGTCAAGCGGTGAGCCAATCGGGACTTGCCCTGCGCGGCGAACTGGCTGAGCGGACTGCTGCGATCATCGGAACCGGATCGGGCGGACATACGACCGTCGATGAAAGCTTCCACCGCCTCTATGCAAAAGGCGCCGCGCGCTTGCATCCACTGACCATCCCCAAGGCCATGATCAGTGCGCCGGCGAGCCAGATCTCGTTGTACTGCGGCATCGAAGGTCCCGTTTTTGCGATTTCATCTGCTTGCGCATCGGCAACACATGCCATCGGCCAGGCATTCCACATGGTGCGGAGCGGCAGTGTGACCTGTGCCGTAACCGGAGGCACCGAGGCGAGCATTACGTTCGGCGCGATGAAGGGATGGGAAGCCATGCGCATCATGTCGTCCGACACCTGTCGGCCCTTCTCGAAAGACCGAAAGGGAATGGTGATCGGCGAAGGGGCTGCTGTGGTGGTGCTTGAATCCTTGGATCACGCGCGCCGCAGGGACGCAGATATCTTGGCCGAGATCGTCGGATTCGGAATGAGCGCGGACTCAAAAGATCTAACCGCTCCCGACCCAAAAGGAATGGCGCGGGCGATCACCGCGGCGCTGGCGGATGCAGCCTTGTCTCCAAATACGATTGATTATGTCAACGCTCATGGAACCGGCACCACCGCCAACGACAATGCCGAAACGGCAGCTCTGCATCACAGTTTCGGCGCCCACGCACGGCAACTCGCCGTCTCGTCTACAAAATCTGTCGTCGGTCATACACTCGGTGCTGCGGGCGCGCTGGAATTTGTCGCCGCCATCATGGCGATTCGTGATGGTGTCATTCCGCCTACCATGAACTTTCTCGGGGCGGATCCTGACTGCGACCTCGACTACGTCCCGAATGAAGCGCGGCGCATGCCTGTCCGGGCGATCTTGAGTAACTCCTTTGCCTTTGGCGGACTGAATGCTGTTCTTGCGGCGCGCCAATTCGAGGGATGATCGGCTCCGAAACTCGATTACTGCTCAACGATCCGCGCCAGGAACCACTATTAGCCGAGGCGGATATTGGCGTCCTTCACAACCTTGCTCCACAAAGCCATCTGATCCTGCACAAAGGCACGGAATTCCTGTGGCGTGGTTGTACGCGTGTCGATGTTCAGTTGTTCGAAGCGGCTGACAACGTTCGGATCGCGCAGCGCCGCATTGAGACTGGAATTGAGAGTCTTGACGATCGACGCTGGCGTGCCGTGTGGCACGAAGACCCCGTTCCATTCATAAGCTTCGAAGCCGGATAGCGTGTCTGACACCGGCGGGATATCGGGCAGACTGGCCAACCTGCCCTTTCCCGTGTGCGCGATCGCCTTCACTTTACCGCCCTGGATAAGTCCAACGACCGACGAGCCGTTGGCGAAAAAAAACTTCACCTGTCCCGACATGACATCGTTGAGGGCGAGACCGCCGCCACGATAGGGAACGTGACTGATTTTTATGCCGGTCCGGTGCCGAAACATTTCCAGTGACAGGTGCTGCAGCGTGCCATTGCCAGACGATGCCATGTCAATTCCGTCCGGCGCTGCCTTGGCAAGCGCAATGACATCGGCAACAGTTTTCACCGGCACTGAAGGGGTCACGACCAGGATGTTCGGTACCAGCGATACGAGGGCGACTGGATCGAAATCCTTACCGTAGTCGAACGGAAGGTTCGAATAGAGCGAACTGTTTACCGAAAATGCCGTCGCGTCGTGCAGAACAGTGTAGCCATCGGGATCAGCCTTCGCGACGACGGCCTCCCCGATTGTGCCACCAGCGCCGCCCCGGTTCTCGATCACAAACTGCTGGCCAAGCATTTCGCCGAGCTTGGCGAACACGATACGGGCGGTCGTGTCCGCACCACCCGCCGGTGGGTATGGCACCATCACGCGCACAGGCCGGCTCGGCCAGACGGCCTGGGCCCCGGCCCGAGGTGCAAACGGTGTGGCCGCCAATGCCGCGAGGAGCAGGCGTCGTGTGAGATGGGTCCCCGGCATCAATTCCTCCCCAACCTTGTTCAGCTTTTGCCGCCAGTTTAGCACCGCATCGAGACCGCGACAGATGGAAACACAGCCGGTTTTTGCGGCTGCGGTGGGCCGCGCCAGTCAAAGTCGAACGGTTGTGTTGTGGGTTCGTTTACGATCGAGGTCACAACTCAGGATACTTAATCCTCGCGTAAACATCAGATGGTTTAGTGGCGCCGAAATACGAGGGGCGTCCCCTGTGATCAACATCGAGGAATATCGTGCGCGGCAGACACGACAACCCACGCGCTGGTCGTCGCTGTTCGCAACAGCGGTGGCGGCTGTTGGTGCTTTCGTCATCGGTGCATATGCGGTTCTGAACCGGGATAAGATCCCCGGACCGAGCCAATGGATCTCCTTGCTGAGCGCACCGGCGGAAGCTGACAACAAGCTCACTTTTTCCGGCGAGAGGGTCGGTCGTTCAGAAACGGCGCCGCTGTTGAAGATCTGCGTGACGAAGGATGTCGTTCGGGACGCCGATTCTGACCGCGAGATTGACCCGGCGAAATTGTTTCAAATTCTGGCCTCAGCCCGCCACGCCGATCGACTTACGACACCGCGAGACCATGGAGCGGTCGAACTGGCAGCGAAATGGGGCGCGGTTGCCGATTGCGTCTATCGGTCGAATTCCTCGGGTTTGTGCGACATCGACAATCGAGCGCTCGCCGTTCAGTCGGCAAACACGTTCCTTAGTCAGGCGGATCAGATCGCTTCGAAACCAGAGAACTTTTCCGCCAACCAGGTGGAGGTGGACTCCCTGACGCAGATGAAAAGCCGCGTACTGGATTCCATGCAAGACCTAGTAAGAAATGGCGTGCTGATCGTCTCTGATTTCACTCAGTTTACGCCGGCCTCCGTTCGGAAGACCCTCGCCAAATCCGATCCCGAGAAAAATGCCTGCGCCAAGTAGTACCGGCATCGCTTCCCGCGCAAATACATCCTCTTTCCCCGCCGCAGGACTCGCCCCATATTCGGGGTGATGGCCAGACCCCCCGACAAGCCGAAAAAGGACCCCGCGCGCCCAACGCGCGCAAAGGCTGCACGTCCCGACGACAAACCGACGCCGGATACGCTCGCCAATCTGCTCAATCCCGGCATCGGCCGCGGCACCGCAGGCCTGGGTTCCGGCACAGGACTGCAGCCGCCCCCGGACAATTCGTGGGACCGCCGGCGCGATTTTTCCGACGCCCACAAGGCGCGCAAGTCGACCCCCCGGGAATTCAACGAGGCTCCGCAACGCGACTATACGGCCTCGCCGATCACCGGACTTGATCCGCAGCTCGCGCAAGAGCTGGGCATTGGCGACGACGAGGCGTCATCGGCGCCAGCCCTGAAAAAGGAAGACCCGAAATACCGACTTCCGCGTGCCGACCTGCCGACCCAACCGGGCGGCTTTGCTGGCATTGCAAGCCAGCAATCGCTCGAGCAATTGCTGCGCGAGGGTCGTCCGGAATTCACTGCCATGCCGTGGACGCCGCACCGTCCACCACGACCGGAAAAATCGGAAGGCGGAAGGAAACTGGTCATTGCGTCCGATTTCGAGCCGAAAGGCGACCAGCCGCAAGCGATCGCGGAGCTCGTCGAGGGCGTGAAGCGCACGGACCGCACCCAGGTGCTTCTCGGCGTCACCGGATCCGGTAAGACATTCACGATGGCCAAGGTGATCGAGGCCACGCAGCGCCCGGCACTTGTTCTCGCGCCCAACAAAACCCTGGCCGCTCAGCTTTATGGCGAATTCAAATCGTTCTTTCCCGATAATGCGGTTGAATATTTCGTCAGCTACTACGACTACTACCAGCCGGAAGCTTACGTTCCGCGCACCGACACCTACATCGAAAAAGAATCCACGATCAACGAGCAGATCGATCGCATGCGCCATTCGGCAACGCGCGCTCTGCTCGAGCGTGACGACGTCATTATCGTCGCGTCGGTGTCCTGTATCTACGGCATAGGATCGGTGGAAACATATTCGGCGATGACCTTCACCCTCAAGCAGGGCGGCAAGATCGACCAGCGCCAATTGCTCGCCGACCTCATTGCGTTGCAGTACAAACGCACGCAAGGTGATTTTTTCCGCGGCTCGTTTCGAGTGCGCGGTGATACCGTCGATATCTTTCCCGCGCACTATGAA
>Ga0207683_10002135_pt1 | contig 17379 bp, 16 predicted proteins | sample KBSM73metaG_FD_184333 | JGI IMG/M metagenome (GOLD analysis project Ga0207683, IMG submission 184333) | Miscanthus rhizosphere microbial communities from Kellogg Biological Station, Michigan, USA - KBS M7-3 metaG (SPAdes) (version 2) | ecosystem: Host-associated > Plants > Roots > Rhizosphere >... | reverse complement strand
CCGCAGCACAACGGCGGCGACCACGACGCCGACAACAACGGCGGTCCGAGCGACGGCGATGGAAACATCTGATCGGAAGATCGACGGGTCGCGGCGGCTGCTCATGGGCGCCGCGACCGTCGCTGCGATCCTCGTAGCCTGGGGCGGTGCTGCGAACGGAAGCGTCTCGGTCAACGGTCGAGCACCGGCGTTTGGCTGGCTACAGCCGCGGCCCGCGCCACACGGTTGGAGGCTTGCCCGGCTTCCGTCCGGTGCGGCGACATTTGCCTACCCGAGGACCTGGAGGCCGATTCGCACCGACCCCGGAACGGCCTCGGTTGCGCTGCTCGGCGACGGCCGCAGCATCCGCGGCTACCTCAACGCAACTCCCCGCCAGGGAACGGAGACGCGAGCGAACTGGCCGAGCTTTCGGATCCACCATTTGCGCGAGGACGACAGCTCGAAGGACGTTCGCCTGATCGCCAGTGCGCACGGGCTCCGGTTTCGCTCTGGCCGAGGCTCAAGCGTGATCGACAGCTATCGCACGTCGCGAACCCGGTACCGCGAGATCGCGTGTCTCGTCGCGGGCGCTCGCACCAGCTCCGTCGTCGTCGGTGCGGCCCCATCGAAGACCTGGACGCGGCAGGCGGAGACGATCGAGCGGGCGATTGCAAGCCTTCGAACCAGCTAGCTCGGCTGCTGTTCGGGCCTAGCCGGAAGCAGCAGCGCCGCCCAGAGGCCGATCAGCCCGAACACCGCGACGGACGCCATCGCCCACGCGTAGGCGCCGTTCCCGCGTGTCGCCGCCGCGACCAGAATCGTCCCCGCGATCGCGGTGCCGAAGGAAGAGCCGAGGTTGGACACGCTGCGCGAGAGGCCGGAGATCTCGCCTTGCTGCTCCTCCGGGAAGCTCGACTGCACGACGTTGACCGAGGGAGTGAGCATCCCGCCGAGCCCGAAGCCGACGAGGAACAGGCCGGGCACGAAGGCGACGATGCTCGACCAGGCGACGACCAGTCCGATCAGCAAGCCGATCCCGACGAGCGTGACCAGGAAGCCCCACACGATCAGGGTCTTCTGTTGGCGCCGCTTGGCGAACCGCTCTGCGCCGAGCGAGGAGATCAGGAGCCCGACCGTCGCCGCGGTGAAGACCACGCCTGTCCTGATCGCGCTGTACTCGCGGACGGTTTGGAGGTAGACGGAGACGACGAACGAGGTTCCCATCAGGATCAGCCACTGAATGTTCTGCGTGACGAGCGCGAGGTCGCTGAGCCGGTTCTTGAACAGCCCCGTGGACAGCAGCGGCTCCTTGCCCTTCCGCTCCTGGGCTCGGATGTAGAAGTAGAAGCCGACGAGGAGCACGACGCCGATCACCAGGAAGACCGTCAGGAGGACGTTGTTGGTGCCGGCCTGCAGGATTCCGAACACCAGGCAGAACATGCCGGCTCCCGAAAGCGCCGCCCCGACCCCATCGAACGGCCGCGTCGGATCGGGCGGCAGCGGATCGGTGATCCGGCGCCCCAGCAAGATGATGATGACGACGACCGCCGCCTGGAAGACGAACGCCGCGCGCCAGCTGATTGCCGTCGTGATGAGGCCGCCGATCAACGGGCCGGCCGCGGCGCCGATGCCGCCCAGACCGCTGATCACGCCGAAGGCCCAGGCGCGACGCGTCATGTCCTTGAACCAGAGCGTCGCGAGGATGTAGACGGGTGGGATCAGGAGCGCCGTCCCGACGCCCTCGAAGACGGAGTTGCCGAGGATCAGCACGCCGAGGTTCGGAGCCGCCGCGCTGAGCAGCGCGCCGACCCCGTAGAGGGCGAGACCGCCGTTGAAGCACCGTTTCCGGCCCCAGCGGTCGGTCAGCTTGGAGCACGGAATCATCAGGATCGCCATGATCAGCAGGAACAGCGTGATCGCCGTCTGCACGCCCTTGACCGTCGTGTCGAGGTCGCGGCTGATGTCGTTGATCATCACGTTCATGTTCGAGCCCGCGAAGCTGCAGATGAACTGCGCAAGGGCAAGCGGGAGGATCAGCCGCCGCGCTGACAGCGCGGGGCTCGGCGCGAGGGCCCGGCCCGCTGAAACGGACTCGTCGGTCACCGGGCGCTCCGCAACTCGCCGCCCCTCGGTTGCTGCTCGGGCGCCGGCTCTGACTCCGTGACCGGCGGCTCGGCGCTCCAGGGGAACGTGATCCACGCCTCGGTGGTTCGCCAGACGTAGTCGCAGGCGACGACCGAATGTGGCTTCTCGTAGAGGACTGCCGTGCGGGCCTCGGCCACCTTGCCGTCGCAGAAGTCCTTCACGAGGGCAAGCGTCCGGCCCGTGTCCGCCACGTCGTCGGCGATCAGGAGCCTCGCCTCGGTCAGGTCGACGAGCGCCGGGACGGGCGGGAGGACGATCGGGGCTGGCAGCCGCTCGTCGGGGCCGGTGTAGAACTCGACGTTCATCGTGTACGTGTTCTTGACGCCAAGCGCGTAGCCGAGGGCGCCGGCGAGCAACAGCCCGCCGCGGGCGATCGCGAGGATGACGTCCGGCTCGTACGCGTCGGCGTGGATCCGCTCGGCCAGCTCGCGCGCGCCGGCTCCGAGGTCGTCCCACGTCATCACCTCGCGCTCGGAGCTCATCGAACGCGCGGCTCGTGTTCGTGCGCCAGCCAGATCTGTCTGGGAGCGAGGCTTGTGAGCAGCGCGGCCGCCCCGTTCGTGGGCGCGTCGAACTCGTCCCACGTGTAGGCGACGTCGCCGGCGACGACCACCAGTCCGTCGTCGGTCTCGACGAGCACGGATTGATGCCCAGGTGTGTGGCCCGGCGTCGGGACGACGCGGAGGCCGGGCAGGAGCTCCCGCTCGCCCTGGAGCTCGACATACGTCGCACCCTCGAACTCGACCCACTCCGGAATCGTGTAGTCCTTCGTCCGCGCCTCCTCGCGCTCGCGGCGCTGCACGTAGATCGGCGTCCCCGCGAAGAGGCGGTTGCCGCCGCAGTGGTCGAAGTGCAGGTGCGTGTTGATCACGAAGACGGCGTCGCGCGGGATCGCGTCCGGGTCGAAGCGCGGCGACCACTCCTCGTCGAGCTCGGGTGTCGAGTCGATCAACCCGGTGTCGACCAGCACGCGGCCCTGCGGGTGCTCGACGACGTGGATGTAGCCGGGCCAACGCTCGCCCTCGACGAGGACGTCGCCGTAGCGGATCGCTTGCACGTCGGCCAGGCGCATCCGCTGCACTATGCCGGTCGCTCGACTCACGCGTCTCTCGACTCGTCCATCGCCACCTTGAGGTCGACGATCGGCGTCCCGTCGATCGCCTCGAGCGCTCCGACGCGGATCGTGGTCGGGCCTTCGACGGCGGTGACGGTGACTCGATGGACGCCGATGGGGTTCGGCCGGTCGGGAGAGCGCGTCCTGAAGACGCCGGTCAGCGGGATCCGCGTGTCTCCCATGGGGTGGGTCTGGAGGACGCCTCGGTCGGCGAGGTGCAGCCAGGTCAGCACGATCAGCTCGTCGCCCGGCTCGATGCGGTGCAGCGCTTCGGCGAACGCTGGATCGACCTCCAGAAGCGCTTCGGGTGCGCCCTCGGCCTGGTTGGGTGCATCGGCCACAGCGCGAAGCCTCGAGCGAACCACGCCGATCGGGTGCAATCCGTAAAGCTCCGAGTCCATCTCGTCTGTAAGTCTCACAGCAGCGCCGCCACACGGGAGAGAATCGACCGGTGCAACCCGAGCTTCCGACCGGGACGGTGACCTTTCTCTTCACCGACATCGAGGGGTCGACGCGGCTGCTCCAGGAGCTGGGCGACGCGTACGCGGGCGTCCTTGCCGAGCACCGCCGTGCGTTGCGAGAGGCGTTCCGGCTGCACGACGGAGTCGAGGTCGACACGCAGGGCGACGCGTTCTTCGTCGCCTTTGCGCGCGCATCCGATGCGGTGGAGGCCGCGGCCGATGCCCAGGCGGCGCTCGAGAGCGGTCCGGTGCGGGTGCGGATGGGCCTCCACACGGGCGAACCGCTCCGCTCCGACGAGGGGTATGTCGGGTTCGACGTGCACCGTGCGGCACGGATCGCGGCCGCGGGGCACGGCGGCCAGGTGCTGCTCTCGCAGGCGACGGCCGACCTCGCCGGCGTGGACGTGCGCGACCTCGGGCTGCACCGCCTGAAAGACCTGAGCGCGCCGGAGCGCCTCTTCCAGCTCGGGACGGATGCCTTTCCGCCGCTGAAGACGCTGAATGAGACGAACCTGCCGGTTCCCGCGACGCCGTTCCTCGGACGCGAGCGGGAGGTCGACCAGATCGCGACGTTGCTCCGCAGCCCGGGCGTCCGCCTCGTCACGCTGACCGGACCGGGCGGGAGCGGCAAGACCCGCCTCTCGTTGCAGGCAGCTGCGGCCGCCGCGGACGACTACGACCACGGAGTCTGGTGGGTGCCGCTCGCCTCCCTCGCGGACCCGGGCCTCGTCGAGACGACCGCCGCCCAGGCCCTCGGCTCGACGGATACCTTGCCGGCGGCGGTGAGGGACAAGCGGCTGCTGCTCGTGCTCGACAACTTCGAGCACCTGCTGGATGCAGCTGCCGGCGTCGCGGAGACGATCGGCTCGTGTCCGCAGCTGACCGTCCTGATCACCAGCCGCGAGCCGCTGCACGTCGACGGCGAGTGGGAGGTGGCCGTCGACCCGTTGCAGGAGCAGGAAGCGGTCGAGCTGTTCGAGCAGCGCGCGGCCGCCGTTCGCTCCGACGTGGCCGGGAACGGCGAGGTGGTCGAGATCTGCCGCCGCCTCGACTGCCTCCCGCTCGCGATCGAGCTTGCAGCCGCACGCGTGAAGGCACTGTCGCTGCCGACGCTGCTGGAGCGGCTCGATCAGCGGCTGCCCTTGCTCGCAGGCGGCTCGCGGTCGGCGCCGGAGCGGCAGCGGACACTCGCTGCGACGATCGCCTGGAGCCACGACCTGCTGAGGCCTGCCGAGCAGGACGTCTTCGCCCGCCTCGCCGTCTTCGTCGGCGGCTGCACGCTGGAGGCCGCCGAGCAGGTCTGCGGGGCCGATCTCGACGAGATCGGCTCGCTGGTCGACAAGAGCCTGCTCCGCCACACCGGCGAGCGCTACTGGATGCTCGAGACGATCCGCGAGTTCGCGGCAGGGCGGCTGGAAGCGCTCCCGGACCTGAGCGAGCTCCGCGACCGCCACGCGGCCTGGTACGTCGAGCTAGGCGAACGCGCGCGTCCCGAGCTACACGCGCGGCAGCGACCGGAGTGGCTCGACCGCCTCGACGCCGAGCATGCGAACCTGCGCGCGGCGCTCGAGCACCTGCTCGCCGGCGGGGACAAGGACCGGGCGCTGCAGCTGCTGGGCGCGATCTGGTTGTCCTGGGCGACGCGGGGGCAGTGGACCGAGGGCCGGCGCTTGTTCGCCTCGGCCCTCGCGCTCGAGGGCGAGGTCGCGCCCGAGCGGCTGGTCGACGGCTACTGGGGCGCCTCGATCCTGGCGTTATGGCAGGGCGACGTCGACGAGGGCGAGGAGTGCGCAAGGCGCCTGCTGGAGCTCTCCCGGAAGGCCGGACTGCCGGGCGCGGAGGCGATCGGAGTGCACACCCTCGCGATGGCGGCGTACACGCGCGGGGATGGCGAGCAGGCGCGAGCGTTGTACGAGCAGTCGATCGTGCTTGCTCGAGGCGTCGGCGACGGTTGGCTGCTCTCCGCCGCCACGAACAACCTCGGCAACGTCTACATGAGGGAAGGGGACTACGAGCGCGCGATCGAGCTGTTCGAGGAGAGCCTTGCGATCGGCGAGGCGCGCGGCGACCTCGACAGACGCGCGCGAGAGCTCACCAACCTCGGCTACGCGAGGCATGAGCTGGGCGAGCTCGACCGGGCAGGCGATCTCTTCCGTTCGGGACTTGCGGCTTCGGAGGAGATCGGCCTCTTCGAGATCGAGCTCAGCGCGATGTGGGGAATCGCGTCCTGCCAGGCCGAGGCCGGTGACACCGTCACGGCTGCGCGCCTGCTCGGGTGGATCGCCGAGGGGAAAGCCCGCCTCGGGGTGCCTGACGACGCAGACGATCTCGCGCTCGAGGAAACCGTTCGCGAGGCGCTTGGGCAGGAGCGGTTCGCGTCAGAGCTCGTCTCCGGGGCAGCGCTCGGACGCGAGGGCGCGATCGACCTCGCGCTTGGGCGTGGCCCGGCAAGACCCGGCTGACTTCTTCGACATGTTCGACTTCCAGCAGAAGGGCCACGGCGGCGACGAGCCGCACGCCCGGAGCGCCGAGAAACGCAGGGCCTTCGCGGCGGAACGCGTCCCGAACTGAGTGCGCTGTAGAGCACGGCCAGGCCGGTAGCGTTGCCGCCGAGGAGGCGAGATGGACGTCGCTGTTCCCCGCGCGGATTCGCGAGTCGCCGAGCTGATCGGCCGAGACGACGAGCGGGCGCAGCTCGCCCAGCTGATCGACGGGATCGGCCGGCGCGGCGGCGCGCTCGTCGTGCGCGGCGAGGCTGGCATCGGGAAGTCCGCACTGCTCGAAGCCGCCGCGGCACGAGCGCGCGAGCAGGACGTGAAGGTCGCCGCGGCGACGGGGATGCCGTCCGAGGCGAGGTTCGCATTCGCCGGGCTGCAGCAGCTGTTGGCGCCGTTTCTCGAAGCGCGCGACCGTCTTCCTCGGCCGCAGCGCCGCGCGCTCGAGACGGCGGTCGGCCTCGCCGACGGCGACGCCCCGGATCCGTTCCTGGTCGGGCTGGCCGTGCTCGGGCTGTTGACGGAAACCGAGCCGAAGCGGCCGCTGCTCTGCGTGGTCGAGGACGCACAGTGGCTCGACGGACCGTCGGCAGAGGTGCTCGTGTTCGTTGCGCGGCGGCTCGAGCTCGAGCCGGTGCTCGTCCTCTTTGCCGTGCGCGACGGCATCGCGGGCGTCCTCGACGAGTCGGGGCTCCCCGAGCTGCGCCTCGGCGGTCTCGACGATGCCTCCGCGAACGCCCTGCTCGAGGTGACGGCGCCTGATCTGCCCACTCACCTCAGGGCGAGGATCCTCGGCGAGGCTGCGGGCAACCCGCTCGCGCTGATCGAGCTTCCGGCCGCGGCGGCGAGCCTCGACGGAGCCGGGCCCGCGAGCAGACTCCCGCTGACTGCACGGCTCGAGCAGGCGTTTGCGGCCAGGCTCGCCGGCCTCGACGCCGATGCCCGTCACGCGCTGCTGCTCGCAGCGCTGGAAGACGGCGAGCTTCCCGAGCTCGGCCGGGATCCCGACTGGGCAACCGCGGTGGCCGCCGGCCTCGGGTCCGCCGACAACGGCACGTTCCGGTTCCGGCATCCGCTGATCCGATCGGCGGTGGTGCAGGAGGCGACGACGGAAGATCGGCGGCGTGCCCACGCAGAGCTGGCCGAGGGCCTGGCGCACGACCCCGACCGCGCCGTCTGGCATCGAGCTGCAGTCGTCGGGGCGGGTTTCGACGAGGCCGTCGCGAAGGAGCTGGATGCGGCGGCGGAGCGAGCACGGCTTCGAGGTGGCCGCGACGTCGCGCTGGCGGCGCTCGAACGCGCGGCGGCGCTCTCCGTCGATCCCGAGGCACGGGCGCTGCGCCTCTTCCGCGCCGGCGAGCTCGCAGTCGAGCTCGGCCGCGCGGACGACAGCGGGCGACTCCTGAGGGCCGCACAGCAGCTCGGCCTTCCTCAGCCCGAGCGCGCGCTGGCCTCGTTCGGCGTCGAGGTGTTCGAGCCGACGTGGTCGGGGGCGGCCACGGTTCGAAGCTTCGCCGGCATCGCGCAGGAGCTTGCGGATGCCGGCCGAGTCGATCAGGCGCTCCAGACGCTGGGCGCGGTCGCGCTCCGAGCTCACTGGGAGCACCTCGACGCTGAGACCCGTCGCGAGGTCGCCGGAATCGTCGAACGGCTCCCGGGCTCGCCCGACGACCCTGCGCGCCTGCAGACGCTGGCGCTGGTCGACCCGGTCGGTCAGGGTGCGCAGGTCCTCCGCAGGGTGAGGCGGATCGCCCCGCTCGATGTGCCCGACCCGGATGCACAGTTCGAAGTCGCGGTCGCCGCCGCGGCTGTCTGGGGGCCTGACCTCGCGCTCCCGTTCCTGCGACCTGCGTCCGCCGGCTACCGGGCGGACGGGCGGCTCGGGCGGCTTGCCGAAACGCTCGTCTTCGAGGCCTGGGCCGAGATCCGAGCAGGTGCGGCGCGCGTCGCGATCACGGCGGCAGCGGAGGCCGTGCAGCTCGCGCAGGAGACGCGCAAGGTCCGGTTCGTCGCCGTCGGGCGGCTTGCAGAGGGGATCGCAGCGGTCGAGCTGGGCGCGGACGAGCGCGGTGAGCGGCTGATCGGGACGGCCGAGGCGATGCTCCTACCGCTCGGCGCGAACCCGCTGCTCGCGGACGTCGCGCTTGCCCGCGGGCGGCAGGCACTTGCGCACGAGCGCTTCGCCGAGGCGTATGCACACCTGCTGCGGATCTTCGATGCGAACGACGCGGCGTACCAGGAGTTCGTTCGCGGCTGGGTGCTGGCCGATCTCGCCGACGCGGCCCTGCACGGCCGCGGCGATCTCGAGCTCGTGCGGGGGTTCATGCGCGAGTGGGAAGCCATCGCCGCGGATACGGGTGCACCGCACCTGCACGTCCAGCTCAGGTACGCGAGGGCGGTGCTCGCCGACGACGAACAGGCCGAGCCGCTCTTCGCGAGCGCGATGAGCGCAGGAGCCGACGGCTGGCCGTACTACGCGGCGCGCGCGCAGCTCGCGTACGGCGCCTGGCTCAGGCGGCAGCACCGCATGACCGAGTCGCGGGCGCCTTTGCGTGAGGCCGCGCAGTCGTTCGAGGCTCTCGGCCAGCTCCGCCTCGCAGAGCGAGCGCGCCGCGAGCTGCGTGCCTCCGGCGAGGTGCCGCGCCGCCGTCGCCCCGAGGCGTGGGCGGAGCTGACACCTCAGGAGCTGCAGATCGCGCAGCTTGCCGCGGACGGCCTCTCGAATCGGGAGATCGGCGAGCGCCTCTACCTCTCCCACCGCACGGTCGGATCGCACCTGTACCGGCTCTTCCCCAAGCTCGGCGTGACCTCGCGCACCCAGCTCCGTGACGCGCTCGACCCCGCCGCGACCGATTGAGCGCGACTGCAGTCATCCGACGTAGGCGACGAGCGACGACCGGAGCTAGCGTCGAGCGGGATCCCCTTTTCGACCGGAAGGAGCGCAAGTGAGCGATCGCCCGAACATCGTCCTCGTCCACGGAGCCTGGGCCGACGGCTCCTGCTGGAGCGGCGTCATCGAGCGCCTGCAGGCCCAGGGCTTTCAGGTGCGGGCGCCGCAGTTTCCGCTTACCTCGCTTGCCGACGACGTGGCCCGCCTCCGGCAGGTCCTGGAGTTTCAGGACGGCCCGACGATCGTCGTCGGCCATTCGTACGGCGGGCAGATCATGACCGCGCTCGGCGAGGAGGCCCCAAACGTCGTCGGGCTCGTCTACGTCGCCGCCTTCGGGCTCGACCAGGGCGAGTCCCTCGGCGCGCTCCTCTCGGGCGCTCCACCCACGCCGGCGCTCGCGCACATGTTCAACGACTCTCGCGGCTTCGGGTGGCTCTCGGAGGACGACTTCGTCGACCACTTCGCGGGCGACGTCGACGCGACCTGGGCTCGCGTGATGTACGCCGTGCAGCAGCCGATCGCGCTGTCGGCCTTCGAGGACACGATGGGCGTGCCGGCCTGGAAGTCGCTGCCCTCCTGGTACCTGGTCTCCCAGAACGACGAGGCGATCCCACCGGATGCGGAGCGCATGTTCGCCTCGCGGATGGGCGCGACGACCGTCGAGGTCCCGTCGAGCCACGTCGCGATGGTCTCGCACCCGATGGATGTGGCGAACCTGATCGAGACGGCCGCCGAGACAGTCCCCTCACCGCAGACGACTGGATGAGCCCCGAGACGGTCTCCCCGATCTCCACGTACTTCCGGGTCTGCGACGGAGTGCGGGTGAGGTTCGCGGACACCAAGGCAGATTCGGACACGACCGTTCTGCTGCTAGCGCCGTGGCCGGAGACCCTTTGGGCCTTCCGTCGCATCTGGGCCAGCGTCTCGGCGGTCGGGCGAGTCGTCGCCATCGACCTGCCGGGCTTCGGCCACTCCGACGGCAGACCGGAGCTGATCGCCCCGGACGCGTCGGGCGCATTCCTGGCCGGCCTGATCGACGAGTGGCGCCTCGGGGCTCCGCACGTCGTCGGCCCGGACGTCGGCACGGCCGCGGCGCTGTTCCTCGCCGCGAAGGCTCCCGAGCGGGTAACGAGTTTGACCGTCGGCGGCGGCGCCGTGCGCTTCCCGATCGAAGCGGGCGGCGCGCTCAAGGACATCATCGAAGCGCCGAGCCTGGACGTCGTCCGCGGGCTGGACGCCAGGACCAACATCGGCTTCGCGGTGGAGTCCGGCGCCGCCAGCGACAGCGAGCCCGACGTGCACGAGGACTATGTCAGCGCCTACGACCTCGGGCGGTTCGCGGAGTCGGCCCGGTTCGTGCGGCAGTACCCCGAGCAGAACCCGGTGCTGCGCGATCTGCTGCCGGCGATCACCACGCCGACCCAGATCGTGGCGGGACGCGACGACGACCTGGTGCCGTGGTCGAACAACCAGTACCTCCACGACCACCTCCCGAACAGCGAGATCCATCCTCTCGACGCCGGTCACTTCGCCTGGGAGCAGGCTGCGGAGGAGTACGGCCGTCTCGTCGCCGAGTGGGTCAGCGGCGGATATGAAAGGAGCGTCCAATGACGACTACCGAAGAAGAGACCGCGACAGACTCGATCAGCCGGGTCACGGCCGAGAACGGGATCGAGTACGCCTACCGCGACTTCGGCGCCGGCGATGTGCCGCTCGTCCTCCTGCAGCACTTCCGCGGCAGCCTCGACAACTGGGACCCCGCGCTGATCGATGCGCTCGCGTCGGAGCGCCGGGTCGTAGCCTTCGACAACGTCGGCGTCGCCGGCACGACCGGCCGCACGCCGAGCAGGGTCGAGGCGATGGCCCACGACGCGATCGCCTTCGTCGACGCCATCGGCGTGGAGCGGATCGACCTGCTCGGCTTCTCGATCGGCAGCTTCGTCGCGCAGGAGATCGCGCTGATCCGCCCGGACCTGCTGCGGCGTCTGGTGCTGGCTTCCGCCGCTCCGCAGGGCGCCCCGGGGATGCATGGCTGGGCGCCCGACGTGATCGGGGCGGTCGGCGGACGGGAGCCCAATCCGCAGGGATACCTGGACGTCTTCTTCGCCCACACGGACTCGAGTCGCCAGGCGGGCCAGGAGGTGGCCGGCCGTATCTTCGGGAGAACGGCGGATCGGGACGAGCCGACCAGCTGGGAGACCCGCCAGGCCCAGTACGACGCGATCTGCGCCTGGGGTATCCCGAACCACGCGCTGCTCGAGCGCGTGACGGGAATCCAGCTTCCGGTCTTCGTCGCCAACGGCGACAGCGACCCGATGATCCTCCCGCGCTACTCGCACCTGCTTGCGGGCCTCCTGCCGGACGCCCGGCTGAAGATCTACCCGGACGCGGCGCACGGGTTCCTCTTCCAGCACCATGCCGAGTTCGCCGCCGACGTGCACGTGTTCCTCGAGGAGGGCGACTGATGCCGATGATCGACGTCTACGCGGCCGAAGGGACGTTCTCGGATCCGCATGCGCTTGCCCGTGACCTCGCGACGGCGGTGATGCGCTGGGAGCAGGTCCCCGACCTGCCGCTCTTCGCGAACAACACGGCAGCGTTCGTCCACGACCTGGACGCCGCCGCGATCTCGAACGTCTCGGGGGAGAGCAACTACGTGCGAGTGCAGGTGCTCACGCCGGCGGGGGTGCTCGACCGCGACAAACAGCTCGGCGTGGTCCAGGAGCTGACCGAGATCGTCGCGTCTGCCGCCGGCGACCCGAGCCTGCGCGCGCGAACCTGGGTGCTGCTGACCGAGTCGCCGGAGGGCGGCTGGGGGATCGCGGGTCACGCCAACACGAATGCCGACATCGCGGCCGCCGCTCGTGCCGCCCTCGCAGGCCAATGACCGTATGACCGTCGACGTCGGCAAGGGCAGGGCACGGTCGCTCGCGGACGGCAGCTCGATGCCGCTGCTCGGTCTCGGCGTGTGGCAGATCCCGGATGGGCCCGACTGCGTGAACGCCGTCCGCTGGGCGCTCGAGCTCGGGTATCGACACATCGACACGGCCCAGGCCTACGGCAACGAGGAAAGCGTCGGGCAGGCTCTGCGAGAGAGCCGGATCGCGCGCGATGAGGTGTTCGTAGCGACGAAGTTCCGTCCCTCGAGCCGCGATCCGGTCGCCGAGGCCGAGGCGAGTCTCAGACGCCTTGGTCTCGACTATGTCGACCTGTACATCGTCCACTGGCCGGGCGGCGGCCCGACCTGGGCTTGGCCGGGGATGGAGCGCGCGCGCGAGCGGGGCTACGCACGGTCGATCGGCGTGTCCAACTTCAGCGTGGCCGACTTGGAGCAGCTGCTCGCGGCAACGACCGTTCCGCCGGCCGTGAACCAGGTGCAGTTCAGCCCGTACGAGTACCGCAAGGCACTCCTCGACGCCTGCGAGCGGAGCGGCGTCGTGCTCGAGGCCTACAGCCCTCTTGGCCACGGGCGCTACGTCGCGAGCGAGGCCGTGGCGCAAATCGCGGAACGACTCGGGCGGACACCGGCGCAGGTGCTCGTCCGCTGGTGCGTCCAGCGCGAGATCCCCGCGATCGTGAAGTCGACGCACCGCGAGCGCATCGCCGAGAACGGCCAGGTCTTCGACTTCGAGCTGACGGACGAGGACCTGGCTCGGCTCGACGAGCTCGACCGCACCGGCGGCACCGAGCTTGCTCTCGAGCGCAAGTGGTGGTGAGGCGCATGAGCAGCGACGTGATCGTCGGGGTCGACGGAAAGCAACGGTGCACCTGGGCCGGCGCCGGCGACACCGCGCTCGGCCGGTACCACGACGAGGTCTGGGGTACGCGGACATACGACGAGTCCGCGCTGTTCGAGGCGCTGACTCTGGGCGTGTTCCAGGTCGGGTTGAGCTGGGCGATCGTCTTCGGGAAGCGGGCCGCGTTCCGGAAGGCATTCCGAAGCTTCAAGGCCGCGAAGGTCGCCGAGATGACCGAGCGAGACGTCGACCGGCTGGTGCAGGACGCTTCGATCATCCGGAACCGCGCCAAGATCCAGGCGACCGTCGACAACGCCCGCGCGATGACGTCGGCGTCCCCGAGCCTCGCCGAGCTTGCGAAGTCCTACGCGTCGGCCCGCACGCGGGCTCCGCGGTCTCTCGCCGACCTGCCCACGTCCACCCCGGAGGCCGAGGCGTTCGCGAAGCAGTTGAAGTCGCAGGGGTACCGCTTCGTCGGGCCGACGAGCGTGTACGCGTTCATGCAGAACGTCGGCGTCGTCAACGACCACCTCCATGGATGCTTCCGCGCCTCCGACTAGGCGGGCACCGTGATTCGGGTCTCGCTCCAGTCGAGGATGAGCTTCCGCTCGGCGAAGAACCAGTCCCCGTCGAGCTTGGAGAAGGTGTCGAGATAGCGGAGGGAGGCGACCATGATCTTGCGGTCACCGTCCTCGGTGAAGAGGTGGTGAGCGATCGTGTAGCTCTCGCCCGTCGCGCGGTCGCCGTCGATCGTGACCGTGCTCTGGCCGTTGAAGTGCGTAGTCACGTCGTAGCGGTTGAGGTCGTCGAAGACCGGCGTCAGCGCTTCGCGTCCTTCGAGGACGTACGTCGGCTCACTGCCTTCGCCGTCCATGTAGACGGCGAAGCGGGTGTCGTCTGTGAAGAGGGCCTTCTGTCCTTCGGCGTCGCGGCGGTCTGCGCAGTGGGCGTACGCGTCGAAGAGCTCGCGCAGGGCGAGCCGGTCGGCGGCTTCAGTCGGTGAGAGCTCGGTGTGCACGGCCATCGTCTGACACTCCTTGGTCTTATCGGCGTCGAGCCGGTTCTCGTCCGGGGGGTTGCTTCGGGGCCGGTCGTTCCGGAGCCGCCGGGATCGCCAGCGTCACCGGCTCGTCAGCACCGACGGTGAACTCCGTCCCATGATGCGTGAGCTCGAGCGGGGCGCCGTCGAGCACCGAGTAGGTCGCCTCCGTCTTCGTCGTCTGGACTCTCAGTTGCGTGCCGCGGACGAGGAGACCGAACGTCAGCCGCTCGAGTCGCGAAGGCAGGCGCGGCGCGAACGTCAGGACACCGCCGTGGTCGCGCATTCCGCCGAAACCGGCGACCGCGGCGATCCAGGTGCCTGCGAGCGACGCGATGTGGACGCCGTCGCGCGTGTTGTTCTCGAGGTCGTGCAGGTCCATCAGCGCCGCCTCGCCGAAGTAGTCGTAGGCGAGCTCGAGGTGTCCGACCTCGGCCGCGATCACCGCCTGCGTGGCGGCAGACAGCGATGAGTCGCGAACGGTGAGCGCCTCGTAGTAGTCAAAATCGCGCGCCTTCTGCTCGTCGGTGAAGGCGTCGCCGCGTACGTGGAGCGCGAGCACGAGATCCGCCTGCTTCACGACCTGCTTCCGGTAGAGGTCGAAGTACGTGAACGAGAGCAACAGCGGGTACTGGTCCGGCGTCGTGCTCTCGAAGTCCCAGCGGTCGTGCTGCGTGAACCCTTCGGACTGCGGATGGACGCCAAGCCTCTCGTCCCAGGGCACGAGCATCCTGCGGGCGGCTCGTTGCCAGGCTGCTTGCTCGGCACGCTCGACGCCGAGCTCGGCGGCGCGGTCGGGCTGGCGGTCGACCGCGGCGGCCGCAGCTTCCAGGTTTCGTTGGGCGAGGAGATTCGTGTAGACGTTGTTGTCGGCGATCGCGCTGTACTCGTCGGGGCCGGTGACGCCGTCGATCCGAAAGCCGCCTTCCGCGTCGTGATGCCCGAGGGAGCACCACAGACGCGCCGTCTCCACGAGCAGCTCGAGGCCGACCTCGCGCTCGAAGGCGTCGTCGCCGGTGGCAGCGTGATAGCTGGCGACGGCGTCGGCGATGTCGGCGCCGATGTGGAAGGCCGCCGTTCCGGCGGGCCAGTAGCCGGAGCACTCTTGCCCGCGGATCGTTCGCCACGGAAACGCTGCGCCGAAGAGCCGAAGCTGGCTTGCACGCTCGCGCGCCAGGTCGAGCGTCGCGTGGCGCCAGCGGAGCGCATCTGCCGCGGCTTTGGGGAACGTATAGGTGAGCACGGGCAGGACGAATCGTTCGGTGTCCCAGAAGGTGTGGCCGTCGTAGCCGGGCCCCGTCAACCCTTTGGCGGCGAGCGCACGCCCCTCGGCTCGAGCGCCGGCCTGGAGCGTGTGGAAGAGCCCGAAGCGGAGTGCTAGCTGGAGCTCGTCGTCGCCGACCAGCTCACAGTCGGCGCGCTCCCAGAAGTCGTCCAGGAACTCGCGCTGGCCCCTGGCGAGGCCTTCCCAGCCGGCATGACGGGCCGAGGCGAGCGCCGCTCCCACCTGGTCGCGTACCGCCGGTCTCGAGCGCTGGCTCGACCACCCGTAGGCGATGAACTTCACGATCTGCAGGCGTTCGCCCTCGGCGAGGTCTGCAGCGACCGTGACGCGACCGATGTCCTCTTGACCTTCGGTCGTGATCGTCGTTCCATCCGGCCCGTCGATCACGTGGTCGATCGCGGCCGCCAGGCGAAGCTTGCTCTGCCGCGTGGCGTGAACGAGCACGAGGCGCGCATCGCTGTGCAGGAACTCCTCGGGCTCGAGCGGCTGCTCGAGCACCGCGGCGGCCCGGGGATCCTGCGTGACACGAGCTCCCGGCTCGTTGGCCAGCAGCTCCGACTGCACGACGACGCGCAAGGGGGCGTCGAGCGGCTCGACCTCGTAGAGAATCGCGGCCGCCGAGCGTTGAACGAACGAGACGAGGCGCGTCGAGCGGACGCGCACCCCGGTTCCCGCCGGAGAGACCCACTCGACCTCGCGACGCAGGACTCCGGCCCTGAGGTCGAGCGCACGTTCGTGGCTGACGAGCTGCCCGTAGCGAACGTCGAACGGCTCGTCGTCGACGAGCAGCCGCATGATCTTGCCATTCGTGACGTTCACGATCGTCTGGCCCGACTCCGGGTAGCCGTAGCCGCGCTCCGCGTAGGGCAGCGGCCGCAGCTCGTAGAAGGAGTTGAGGTACGTGCCGGGCACCCCGAACGGCTCGCCCTCGTCCAGGTTGCCGCGAAGCCCGATGTGCCCGTTCGCGAGCGCGAAGATCGATTCGGTCTGTGCGAGGACGTCGAGGTCGAGGCGCGTCTCCCGGACCGTCCACGGCTCGACTTCGAAGGCGGGATGCGCGATCACTTGTGCTCCAGCAGCTCGGAGAGGTCGCCCACGACGACGTCGGCGCCATGTTCCCGGAGCTCGTCCGCCTGGCCGACGCGATCGACGCCGACGACGAGCCCGAACCGGCCGGCGCGGCCGGCCGCAACACCGGCCAGGGCGTCCTCGAACACGGCCGCCCGATCAGGCGCGACCTCCAGCGCACGAGCCGCGGCGAGGAACGTGTCCGGCGCCGGCTTGCCCTCGAGGTGCTCCCGCGCCGCGACGACCCCGTCGATGCGAACGTCGAACAGGTCGTCGATTCCGGCTGCTGCGAGCACCTCGTCGGCGTTCGCGCTCGATGTGACGACCGCGCGGCCGAGCCCCGCGTCTCGTACGGCGCGGACGTAGCGAACCGATCCTTCGTACACCTCTACGCCCTGACGCTCGATCATCGCGAGCACGAGCTCGTTCTTACGGTTGCCGAGCCCGTGCACGGTAGCGGCGTCGGGCGGATCGTCTGGCGTGCCTTCGGGAAGGGCGATCCCTCGCGCGGCCAGGAACGAGCGGACGCCGTCGTAGCGCGGCTTGCCGTCGACGTACTCGTCGTAGTCGGCCACGGGATCGAAGGGCTCGAAGCTCTCACCGGTCTGCGCCGCCCGCTCGCGGAGGAACGCGTCGAACATTTCCTTCCAGGCCGCGGCATGGATCTTCGCCGTCTGCGTCAGCACACCGTCGAGATCGAACAGGCAGGCTCGGATCGCGTTTGGTAAGCCCAGCATCCGTCGTTCTCCTCGTCACTTGCACCGAGTGCGAGCCGTCGCCCGACGTGGTCGGCAGCGTACTGGACCCGCCTAGGGAAGCACCCGCTCGAGCTCTCCTCGGGAGCTGATGCCGAGCTTGAGGAACACCTTGCGCAGGTGGTACTGGACCGTGCGCGGGCTGATGAACAGCTGGGCGCCGATCTCGGGATTCGTGAGTCCGTCGCGCGCGAGCCGGGCGATCTGGGCCTCTTGGGCGGTCAGGTCGCCGCGGGTCTCGACCCGGCGTTTGCGGACGGTCTCGCCCGTGGCGAGAAGCTCGCGCTCGGCCCTGTCGGCAAACGCATCGACGCCCATCGTCGACAGCAGCTCGTGGGCAGTGCGTAGCTGCTCGCGGGCGTCGACACGGCGTTGTTCGCGTCGCAGCCATTCGCCGTAGAGCAGGTGCGT
>Ga0207683_10002129_pt1 | contig 17399 bp, 16 predicted proteins | sample KBSM73metaG_FD_184333 | JGI IMG/M metagenome (GOLD analysis project Ga0207683, IMG submission 184333) | Miscanthus rhizosphere microbial communities from Kellogg Biological Station, Michigan, USA - KBS M7-3 metaG (SPAdes) (version 2) | ecosystem: Host-associated > Plants > Roots > Rhizosphere >... | reverse complement strand
CGCCGAATCGGAGACTGCCGCCGTGCTCGGATTCGGCGAGGTCTCGTACGGCGCGCGGCTCGCAACGTTCCTGGATGCCTACGGCCTCAGCGACCGCAGCCGCGTCCTCCATGCGCTGCAGCGCGTCAAGCTGCGCGAGACGACCTACCCGCTCTTCTGGCGGCTGGGGCCCGCCGCCACGGCCGGCTATCTCGATCACGTCGCAGCCCAGCTGCGCTGGCTGGCAGCGGAAGCGCCGGCGATCGAGCGCGCCATCACCTGAGCCGCGGGCACCCAGGGGTCAGAGCCGGGCACCTGGGGTCAGACCCCGGGTGCTCACGGGTGCTCACGGCGATCGAGCGCGCCATCACCTACGAGCCGCCACCTGGGGCCAGACCCCGCCAGGCGGGGTCAGACCCCAAGTGGCGGCCGCACCGCAGGCGTCCGGGGTCGTTGCCACAATGCGGGTGTGAACGGATCTGTTCTCGAGCTCGACCTCGACTTCGACGCGTTCTCGGGGCCGTTCGACCTGCTGCTCGCACTCGTCCTGCGCGAGGAGCTCGAGCTCGTCGAGGTGCCGATCGTCGACGTCGTGCTGGCGTACCTGGTGCAGCTGGAGGGCGCCGAGGAGATCGATCTCGAGTCACTCTCGGAGTTCCTCGTGCTCGTTGCGGCCCTGTGCGAGCTGAAATCGCGCCTGCTCGTCGATGCCGACGCCGAGGACGAGGAGGAGCTCGACGCCGAGAGCGCGGCAGAGGAGCTGGCCCTGCGGCTTGCGGAGTACCAGCGCTTCAAGCGTGCCGCGGAGTGGCTTGCCGGGCAGCGAGCGGCCGCCGGCCTGCGCGTCTTCCGCCGCGGCCCCGCGCCCTATGCGCCGCCCCGGCCGGCAGCGCCGCTCGTCGAGGAGCAGCCCGGGCGCCTCGCCGAGGCGATCCTGCACCTCCTCGAGCCGCCCCAGCGCGTCGACACGACCACGATCCGCCGCCGGGCAGTGGCCATGCGCCCCTTCGTGGAGCGCTTCCGGATGCTCGTGCGCGGGCGCGGCGGGTTCGTCTTCGACGACGAGGTCGCAGGCCTCGAGCGCGGAGCGCAGGCGGCCGCGTTCGTGGCGCTGCTCGAGCTGATCAAGCGCGGCGAGGCACGTGCCTCGCAGGCGGAGCTGTTCGCGCCGATCCGCGTCGGCCGCGACGAGAAGACGATGCGAATCTCGGCACAGGTGCTCGACGCGACGGAGGCGGTCGCGTGAGCGACGACCTCGTCTCGATCTGCGAGGCACTGCTGTTCGTGGCCGGCGATCCGCTGACGCTGCCCGAGCTCGCAGCCGCTGCGGAGGCCGACGAGGACGCCGTGCAGGCGGCGCTGACCGAGCTGGAACGCCGCCTCACGGAGCGCGGCGCAGGCGTCGTGCTCGACCGCACCGGCCCGCGTCTGGGCCTGCGAGCTGCTCCCGGCGCTCCGGCCGAGGCCGCCAGCCGCCTGCAGGAGCGTGCTCCCGAGCGTGGGCTGAGCCCCGCGGCGCTGGAGGCGCTGGCCGTGGTGGCGTACCTGCAGCCGATCGGCCGGCCCGAGATCGCGCGCATCCGCGGCGTCAGCTCCGACGCAGTCGTCGCGGGTCTGCTCGAGCGCGAGCTGATCGAGGAGGCCGGTCGCGGCGACGGGCTCGGCGCTCCCGTCCTGTACCGCACGACGACGGTCTTCGAGCGCATCTTCGGGCTCGAAGAGGGCCTCGAGGGCCTCCCGCGACTCGAGACCGCCGACGACGAGGTCGACGGCGCGGAGCTGCGCCAGCGCCTGCACGCGGTCGCCGCCGAACGCGGCTAGCGTTCCTCGATGAGCGCCGAGGCCCAGCGCCTCAACCGCTACCTCGCCGCCTGCGGTCTCGGATCGCGGCGTGGGGTGGAGACGCTCGTCACCGACGGCCGCGTCACGATCGACGACGTCGTCGCCACGTCGCCCGGTCAGCGCGTGCCCGAGGGAGCACGCGTCGCGCTCGACGGCCGGCCCGTTGCGCCCGACGAGCACGCCTACGTGCTCCTGCACAAGCCCGCCGAGGTGGTGACCACTGTGCGCGACACGCACGGCCGGCGCACCGTGATCGACCTCGTCGGTGCCGACCGGCGGCTCTTTCCTATCGGGCGGCTCGATGCCGACACGACCGGCCTGCTCCTGCTCACGAACGACGGCGACCTGGCCGCCCGCCTCATGCATCCGCGTCACGGCGTGGAGAAGACCTACGAGGCGACCGTGGTCGGGGCCGTCAGCGCCGAGACGGCGGCGGAGCTTGCGGCGGGCGTCGAGTTGGACGGGCGGCGCACCGCGCCGGCGCGTGTGCGCGTGCTGCGCGCCTCGGGCAGGCAGAGCGTCATCGAGATCGTCCTCCACGAGGGCCGCAAGCGCCAGGTGCGTCGCATGTGCGAGGCGGTCGGCCACCACGTGCTGTCGCTGCACCGGTCGGCCTATGCCGGGTTGAGGCTCGGCAGCCTCGCTCCCGGCGCGTCGCGGCCGCTGCGCCCGTCCGAGCTCGAGCTGCTGCGCAGCGCAGCGGGGGAGTGACGTGGCCGCGACGCGCCTCAACCGCTACCTCGCCCTCGCGGGGCTCGGCACGCGCCGCGGCGTCGAGGGCCTCGTGCGCGCTGGTCGCGTGAGCGTCGACGGCGTCGTCGCGATGGAGCCGTCCGCCGCCGTCGAGCCCGGCGCGATCGTGGCACTGGACGGCGAGCCCGTCACCGCCAGCGGCCAGGCGGGCGTGCTCGTCGCGCTGGCCGGCGGCGAGCTGCCGGCGCTGGCCCATCCCAGCGAGCTGCACCTGGCAGGAACGTCGCAGGACGGGAGCCTCGCGGTGCTGCTCAGCGACGAGCGGCTGGCTCGCCGCCTGCGGGCGCTCGGCTACGACCCGGGCCGCCTCGGCGGAATGCGCCCGGAGGAGGGCGGCTTCCGCCCGCTCGATGCGGGTGAGCTCGACAGTGCGCGGGGCCTGGCGCGCGCGGCCCAGCGGGCGCGCGCACGCACGCGTGACGGGGAGCCGGAACCCCCTGGCGACGTAGACTAGTGCTCGCATGGCAGTCACGGAAACCCCCTGGACACCCGCCTCCTGGCGCGAGCACGAGGCGCTGCAGCAGCCCTTGTGGCCGGACGCCGGTCGCGCCGAGATCGCGCGCGAGCAGCTGCGCGGGATGCCGCCGCTCGTCTTCGCCGGCGAGGCGCGGGCGCTGACGGACGCGCTGGCGGAGGTCGCCGCGGGCCGTGCCTTCCTGCTCCAGGCCGGTGACTGCGCCGAATCGTTCCACGACACCTCCGCGGTGACCATCCGCGAGAAGCTCAAGATCCTGCTGCAGATGTCGGTCGTCCTGACCTACGCCGCGGCGCTGCCCGTGGTCAAGGTCGGCCGCATCGCCGGGCAGTTCGCGAAGCCGCGCTCGGCGCCCACGGAGCGCGTCGGCGACGTCGATCTGCCCTCCTTCTACGGTCACATCGTCAACGACGACGCGCCCACCGCCGAGGCGCGCGTGCCCGATCCGCAACGGATGCTGCGCGCCTACGACCAGTCGGCACGCACGCTCAACCTGCTGCGCGCATTCTCGAAGGGCGGCTTCGCCGACATCACGCGCGTCCACGAGTGGAACCAGGAGTTCGTGGCAAGCTCGGCCGAGGGACGCCGCTACGAGCAGGTCGCGACCGAGATCGAGCGCGCGCTGCGCTTCATGACCGCCTGCGGCATCGATCTCGCGCGCGAGGCGCAGCTCCACCAGGTCGACGTCTGGACGAGCCACGAGGGCCTCCTCCTGGACTACGAGGAAGGTCTCACGCGCCGCGACTCGCTGACCGGCGACTGGTACGACTGCTCCGCGCACATGCTCTGGATCGGCGAGCGCACGCGGCAGCCGGAAGGCGCGCACGCCGCGTTCTTCGCCGGCGTGCACAACCCGCTGGGCTTCAAGGTCGGCCCGACTGCGAGCCCGCGCGAGCTCGTGGAGCTGTGCGGCAAGCTCGACCCGGACCGCACGCCCGGCCGGCTGACGCTGATCACCCGCATGGGCGCGTCGCACGTCCGCGAGGCGCTGCCTCCGCTGTTGCGCGCCGTGCGCGAGGCGGGGCACCCCGTGGTCTGGTCGTGCGATCCGATGCACGCGAACGGCATCCGCACGGCGTCCGGCCTCAAGACGCGGCGCTTCGACGCCGTCATGGACGAGCTCGAGGGCTTCGTGCGCACCTGCCGGAACGAGGGCATCTGGCCCGGCGGCGTGCATCTGGAGTTCACGGGCGAGGACGTCACCGAGTGCCTCGGCGGTGCCGAGGAGGTACTCGAGGAGCAGCTCGAGACGCGCTACATGTCGCTCTGCGATCCGCGCCTGAACGCGCGCCAGTCGCTCGACCTGGCCTTCCGCCTGGCCGAGTTGATGCGCGGCGACGCGCGACCCGAGTGATCCAGCGTCTCACGATCGTCGGGCTGGGACTGATGGGCGGCTCGCTCGGGCTCGCGGCGCGCGAGCGCGCCGGCGTCGGCCGCGTCGTGGGCTACGACCCCGACCCGGGCGCGCTCGAGGCGGCCATGACGCGCGGCTGCGTGGACGAGGTCACCGGCGACCTGGCAGCGGCAGTCGCAGGCGCGGAGCTCGTGGTCCTGTGCGCGCCGGTGACCGAGCTTCCCGGGGTGCTGGCGGAGCTCGAGACCATGGCGCCGGGGGCGACGATCACCGACATCGGCTCGACCAAGTCCGGCGTCGTCGCATCGGTGCCGCCGCGCCTGCGGCCGCGCTTCATCGGAGGCCACCCGATCGCCGGCATGGAGACGCGCGGTGCGCAGAATGCGCGCGCCGAGCTGTTCGAGGGCGCGACCTGGTACCTCACGCCGCTGGCCGAGACGGAGCCCGCGCGCCTGCGCGACCTGCACCGCCTGCTGGCCGCGCTCGGAGCCACGCCGGTCGCGATCGACGCCGGTGTGCACGATCGCCTGCTGGCCGTCACGAGCCACCTGCCGCACGTGCTCGCCAACCTGCTCGTCGTGCAGGCCGGCGAGGCGCGCATCGACGGCCACGACCCGCTCACGGCGATCGGCGGCTCATTTCGCGACATGACGCGCGTGGCGGGCGCGAATCCGCGCATCTGGGTCGACATCTTCCTCGACAACCGCGAGGCTCTCGCAAGCGTGCTGCGCGAGCACCAGCGTTCGCTGGCGGAGGTGCTGACGGCGCTCGAGGCGGGCGATGCGGGCTACCTCGCACGCTGGATCGGCCAGTCCTCCGGCCACCGCCGGCGCGCCCTCGAGGCGCAGTTCGACCAGCGCCCCGAGGAGCTCTACCGCGTCCAGGTGCACGTGCCGGACCGCCCCGGCGTCTTCGCGGGCATCACGCAGGCGCTGGGCGCCGCCCGCATCAACATCGAGGACTTCGAGCTCCATCACTTCACGCCCGAGCGCGGCGGCACGGTGGAGCTGCTGGTGGCCGGCCGGGAGGCCGCGGAGGCCGCCGTCGAGCTGCTCGACGCGCAGGGCTACGGCGCACTGGCCGCGCCGGTGCTGGCGGACGCGACGTGAGCGCCGCGACCGGCGCCGATCGCCTGGAGGTCGCGCCCGCAGCCGCGCTCGTCGGCGAGCTCGCAGTCCCGGGGGACAAGTCGATCTCCCACCGCGCGCTGCTGCTGGGCGCAGTCGCCGACGGCACCACCGAGGTCAGCGGCTTCGGGGCCAACGCCGACACACTGGCCACGCTGGCCGCGGTGGAGTCGCTGGGTGCGCGCGTCGAGCGCCTCGACGAGTCGACGACGCGCCTGCGGGTGCACGGCTGCGGCCTCCGCGGCCTGCATCCACCGGAAGGCTCGATCGACGTCCGCAACGCAGGCACCCTCATGCGCCTGCTGCCCGGCCTGCTCGTCGGCCAGAGCGGATCCTTCACGCTCGACGGCGACGAGTCGATCCGCCGGCGTCCGGTCGACCGCGTGGCCATGCCGCTACGGCTGATGGGCGCGGTGCTCGGCGACAGCGACGGCCTGCCGCCGCTGCACATCGACGGCGGCGGCGAGCTGCAGCCGATCGGCTACGAGCTGCCGGTGGCCTCCGCGCAGGTCAAGTCGTGCATCCTCCTCGCCGGCCTCTACGCGGTCACCGGCCCCACCACCGTGATCGAGCCCGTGCCCACACGCGACCACACCGAGCGCCTGCTGCGCGCGGCCGGTGCGCGCGTTGCCCGAGGGCCGCGCACGGTCTCCGTCTGGCCGGTCGAGCGCCTGCAGCTCGAGAGCGTCGCGGTGCCGGGCGACATCTCCTCGGCGGCGCCGTTCCTGGTCGCCGCCACGCTGCTGGCCGAGTCGCGCCTGTTCGTCCGCGGCATGTCGACCAACCCCACGCGCACCGGTCTGCTGACCGTGCTGGAGCGCATGGGCGCGCGCATCAACCTCTTCAATCGCCGCACCACCTCGGGCGGCGAGCCGATCGCGGACGTCGAGGTGCACCCGGCCGAGCTCGTCGCGACGGAGATCGAGCCGGAGATCGTGCCGAGCCTGATCGACGAGCTTCCGCTGCTGGCGCTCGCGGCGACGATGGCGAGGGGGCGCACGGTCGTACGCGGCGCGCGCGAGCTGCGGGTCAAGGAGTCCAACCGCCTCGAGACCGTCGCGGAGCTCCTGCGCGCGATCGGCGGGCACGTGCGCGCGACCGACGACGGCTGGGAGATCCAGGGCGTGCCCTCGCGCCCCGAGGGCGGCCGTGTGGATGCGCACGGCGACCACAGGATCGGCATGCTCGGCGCCGTGGCCGGGCTCGTCTCGCGCAACGGCGTGCGCGTCGAAGGCGCCTCGGCGATCGGCGTCTCCTACCCCGGCTTCGCGCACGAGCTGGAGCGACTGGCGGTACGGCCGTGGTGATCGCGATCGACGGTCCGGCCGGAGCCGGCAAGTCGACCGTCTCCCGGGCCGTTGCGGACGCACTCGGCTATCGCTACCTGGACACCGGCGCGATGTACCGGGCGGTCACCCTGGCTGCGCTGCGAGCCGGGGTCGGGAGCGACGACGCGGCCGGCCTGGCCGCACTCGCGGACCTCGCGGCGACGATGACGAGTGACGGCGAGCTGCGCAGCCCGGAGGTCGAGCGCAATGTCTCGCTCGTGGCGAGTCACCCCGAGGTGCGCGCGGCGCTGCACCGCGCCCAGCGGTCGTTCCTCGCGCAGGGCGACGCCGTGGCCGAGGGCCGCGACGTGGGCGGGGTGGTGTGGCCGGAGGCCGGGCTCAAGGTCTGGCTCGATGCCGCACCGCACGTCCGCGCCCTTCGCCGCGTGGAGGAGCTGGGCGACGCGTCCGCGGCGGCTGCGCTGGCCGAGCGCGACGAACGCGACGCGGCGCAGACCATCCACGCGCCCGACGCGGTCGTGATCGACAGCACGGATCTCGACCTCGATGCGGTCGTGGCCCGCATCGTCGAGCTCGCGCGCGAGCGGCGACCGTGAGCGACGTACCGGCAGACGACTATCGCATCGCCACGCCCGACCGCTTCTGGGGCTTCTGGCGGCTGCTCCTGCAGCGCCCCTTCACCTGGTTCTTCCGCATGCGCGTGTACGGGGCGGAGCACGTGCCGCGCACGGGGCCTGCGGTGATCGCCTCGAACCACATCGCCGGCATCGACGTCGTCGTGCTCGGGGCGGCCTCGCCGCGGACGCTGCGCTACATGGCCAAGGCCGAGCTCTTCACGTACAACCGGATCCTCGCCTGGATGCTGCGCCACGCCGGTGCCTTCGGCGTACGCCGCGGCGAGTCCGATCTCGAGGCGCTGCGTCTCGCACGGCGCGTCCTGCAGGCCGGCCACGCACTCGGCGTCTTCTGCGAGGGCACGCGCCAGCAGTCCGAGGAGATCGGTCCCGTGCAGCCCGGCGCCGCCCTGATCGCGCTCTCGGAAGGAGCTCCGATCGTGCCCGTCGTCATCCAGGGCACCATCTACATCAAGCAGTCGCTGCGGCACCCCGTGACGGTCATGTTCGGGCCGCCGCTGGCCGTCGCGCAGACGGCGCAGCGCGGAAAGACCTACCGTGAAGCCGTGGTCACCACGACAGCAGAGCTCCAGCGCGAGCTGGAGCGCCTTCAGCGCCGGACGCAGGCGGCCATCGCCGCCGGGCGCCCGCGCGACCTCACGGGCGTCGACGCGGGAGCTGACGCATGAGCGACGAAGCCCCTCGCTCGCGCAGTTCGCGGCAGCGCACGGCCGAGGCCGAGGCGCAGACCGAGCGCACGCTGCTCGGCACCGTCGCGATCGTGGGGGAGCCGAACGCCGGCAAGTCGACGCTCGTCAACCGGCTCACCGCCACGCGTGAGACGGTCGTCCACTCGGAGCCGGGCGTCACGCGCGATCGCAAGCAGATGGTGGTGGAGTGGGCCGGCGAGCTGTTCGCCCTGATCGACACCGGCGGCGTCGACGCAGGCGACGACGGGCCGTTCCAGAGCGAGATCGTCCGTCAGGCCGAGCTTGCCATCAGCGAGGCCGATCTCGTGCTGCTGCTCGTCGACGCGACGACCTCGCCCGGCGCGGCCGACCTGGAGCTGGCGCAGCGGCTGCGCCGCTCGCGCGTGCCGGTGCTGCTCGTCGCCAACAAGCTCGACAACCCGGCCCGTCACGACGACGCGCTCGAGTACCACGAGCTCGGCCTCGGTGATCCGTTCGCACTCTCGGCGCTGCACGGCATCGCCACGGGCGATCTGCTCGACGAGATCGTCGCGCGCCTGCGCGCGCTCGACGTGGCACGCGTGGAGCGCACGACCGACGAGATCGGCGTCTCCATCCTCGGTCGCCCGAACGTCGGCAAGTCGTCGCTGCTGAACGCGCTCTGCGACGAGGATCGCACGATCGTGAGCGAGATCCCGGGGACGACGCGCGACTCGATCGACATCCGCCTGGAGCGCGGCGACCACGTCTATCGCCTGATCGACACCGCCGGCCTGCGCCGCCATCGCGCACAGCGCCAGCAGGTGGAGTTCTGGAGCGAGGTGCGCTCGCTCGAGGCGGCGCGCCGGGCCGACATCGCACTCGTCCTGATCGATTCGACCGAAGGCATCACGGAGCAGGATCTGCATGTGGCCGACGTCGCGCGCCGCGCGAACTCCGCGACGATCTTCGTGCTCTCCAAGTGGGACATCGCGCAACTCGAGCTCGAGGACGTGCGCGAGCGGCTGCACATCAAGGCCCGTCAGCGGCCGCCGATCGTCGTCACCTCGGCGCTCACCAAGCGTGGCCTCGAGCGGCTCTGGCGCGTGATCGACGACGTCTACGCGCGCTACACCAGCCGCATCGGCACGGGTGAGTTCAACCGCCTGCTGCGCGACATCCTCGCCACGCGCGAGGCGCCGCTCGTGCGCGGGCGCCGGCTCAAGATCTACTACGGCGCTCAGGTGCAGTCGCGGCCGCCGCGCTTCCGGCTGACGGTCAACGACCGCAGCCGCGTCACGCGCGACTACGCGTACTGGCTCGAGAATCAGCTGCGGGAAGCACTCGCCCTGCAGGGCGTGCCCGTGATCCTGGACCTGGTCGAGCGCTGAGAAGTGCGGGCGCTCGTCGTCGGCGGGGGCTCCTGGGGCACGGCGTTCGCAGGCGTGCTCGCTCACGCCGGGCACACCGTCGAGCTCGCGTGCCGTGACGCCGCGGCGGTCGCCGAGCTGAGCGAGCGGCGGGAGAACCACCGCTACCTGCCGGGCATCCGGATCGCCGACGGCGTACAACCGGTGCTGCTCGATCTCCCGCGCCAGTCGCCGGAGGCAGAGCTGATCGCGCTCGCGCTGCCGGCTGCCGCCTACGCCGAGGCGGCGGCCGCACTGCGGCTCCGCCCCGGCGCCTACGTGATCACGCTCGCGAAGGGCCTCGATCCGGTTGCGCACCGCCTGCTGTCGGACGTGGTCATCGAGGCCACGGGGCATGACGCGACTCGGGTAGCGCCGCTCTCGGGCCCGAACCACGCCGAGGAGATCGCGGCGGGCCAGCCGGCCGCGAGCGTGATCGCAAGCTCGGACGCGGAGGTCGCCTGCACCCTGCAGCGCGCGCTCTCGACGACCCGCTTCCGCGTCTACGCCTCGTCCGACGTGCGTGGGGTGCAGCTGTGCGGTGCGGCCAAGAACGTGATCGGGATCGCGGCGGGCATCTCCGACGGCATGGGATTCGGCGACAACGCGCGCGCCGCGCTGATCACGCGGGGCCTCGCCGAGATGACGCGCCTCGGCGCGGCGCTCGGCGCCGATCCCCGCACCTACGCCGGGCTCGCCGGGCTGGGCGACCTGGTCGCGACCTGCACGTCCAGGCACTCGCGCAACCGCGCCGCCGGCGAGCTGCTCGCGCGCGGCAGCGCGCCGGACGCTGCCGAGCGCGAGGTCGGGATGGTCGCGGAAGGGCTGCACACAGCGCCTGCCCTGGCGGCGCTCGCGCGCGAGGCGGGCGTCGACCTGCCGATCACCGATGCCGTCTGCAGCGTGATCGCCGGGGCGTCGATCCCCGAGGCGCTCTCGATCCTTCTGGCACGGGCGGCCCCGGCCGGGGAGTTCTGACGGCCTGAGAGCTCATTCGGGAATGAGCTCTACGCGGCCTGTCGCAGCTCGACGACCGGCGCCATGCCGACCACGCGGGCCAGCGCCGCGAGCACGTCAGGGTCGAAGCTGCTGCCGCTGCCCTGCTCGAGGATCGCCAGCGCGCGCGACTCCTCGAAGGCGCGGCGGTAGACCCGCTCGCTCGTGAGCGCGTCGTAGACGTCGCAGACGCCCAGGATGCGCAACTCGATCGACAGCTCGCCGCCGCGCAGGCCATCGGGATAGCCACTGCCGTCCAGCCGTTCGTGATGGCCGCGCACCAGCGGCGCCTCGGCCTCGAATCCCCCGATGTGCTCGAGCAGAGCCTCCCCGTCGCCAGGGTGGCGCTTGATCACGGCGAACTCCGCCGGTGTCAGCGGGCCGGCCTTGGAGAGGATCGCGTCCGGCACCTGCAGCTTGCCGATGTCGTGCAGCAGCGCCGCGACGGCCAGCCCGCGCAGGCGCGCGCCCTTCAGGCCGAGCTCCTGCCCGACTTCCACCGCGAGCAGCGCGACACGGCGGGTGTGCTCGCGCGTGGAGGCGTCCTTGATCGCCAGACGCTCCAGCAGGCGCGCCACCCAGGCGCCGAGCAACGCCTCCTGCTCGGTCACGACGTCGCGGACGTCGATCTCGGAGTGCAGCGCTCGCGAGGGCGTGGCGCGCGCGAGGTCGCTCACGAGCGCGGCGGTGATGACCACGAATGCGCCCAGCTCGAGCATGTGGCCGCTCCAGAAGCCCACTGACCAGACCGGGCTGAGGAGGTAGGTGGCGACCGCGATGGCGAGCCACACGAGGCCGGCCGTCACGGCCAGGTCGCCGAGGCGGCGCGTGAGCTGGAACGTCCGCAGCGCGCGCAGCGCCAGCACGCCGTAGATCAGGGCGTTCGCGCCGACGATCCACCACACCAGCGGGCGCAGGGCGACGGGGATGTTCGGAATCGCCTCCGGCACGAGCAGCGCAAGCACAGCGAAGGCGATCACCACCGCGACGATGCCGGCCTGCAGTGCCACGAGGTCGCGCACATACCCGAGCTCGCGCGGTCGCGAGAGCAATGCCGCCAGCAGGACCGCGCCACCGAGCGGAACGGCGAGCGCACCGGACACGCCGACCGCCGCGGTGTACTTCGCGTCGATCAGGAAGCCCGGCGTCGTGAGGCCGTGCACCGCGAGCAGGGAGGCCATGACCGTGAAGCCCGCGCCGATGGCGGCGGTGCGACGGTCGTGCCGGCGCGCGCCCAGCACCCCGAGCGTCACGGCCAGGGCCGCGCACACGAGCGCAGTCGTCGAGACCGCGTAGAAATGCACGTCCGGGACCGCGAGGGCGTCACGGTTGTGCGCCAGGAGCAGCGGCACGACGGGCGCGAGGCCGATGGTGACGGCGCCGCCGGCTGCGGCGAGCAGGCCTGCGCGGTTCATGGACGACATATCGGCAGTCGCCCGGGAGGCTTGAGCGGCCGTGCGGGTGCGGATCGCCGCTCCCGTACACTCCCGCGAGGCGTACTACGAACGAAGGGAGCCTCGCCGATGGCGGGCGACATGGTGTTCACCTCGGAGTCCGTGACCGAAGGCCACCCCGACAAGATCGCCGACCAGATCTCGGATTCGGTTCTGGATGCGGTGCTGGGTCAGGATCCGCTCGGACGGGTTGCGTGCGAGACGCTGCTCACGACCGGTCTCGTCCTGGTCGCAGGGGAGATCTCCACGACTGCCACCCTCGACGTGCCGCAGATCGTGCGCGGCGTGGTCCGCGAGATCGGCTACACGAGCTCCGAGTACGGCTTCGACGCCGACACCTGCGCCGTCACGGTTGCGCTCGACAAGCAGTCCCCCGACATCGCGCAGGGCGTCGACTCGGCTCTGGAGACGCGCGAGTCCGGCGGCGATGCGCTCGATCGCATCGGCGCAGGCGACCAGGGGATGATGTTCGGCTTCGCCTGCGACGAGACGCCCCAGCTGATGCCGCTTCCGCTCATGCTCGCGCACGCCGTCACGCGGCGCCTCGCCACCGTCCGCCGCGACGACACGGTGCGCGCCCTGCTGCCGGACGGCAAGGCGCAGGTCACCGTGCGCTACCGGCGCGACTCGGAGGGCGTGCCCGAGCCCGTCTGCGTCGAGCGCGTCGTCGTCTCCTCCCAGCACCGCCGCGGAACCGACATGCGCGAGCTGCGAGCCGCGATCGTGGAGCACGTCGTGCGTCCCTCGATTCCCGCCGAGTTGCTCGACGACGCGACGCTGCGCCGCCCGGACTTCGTGCTCGTGAATCCGACGGGGGTCTTCGAGGTCGGCGGGCCGATGGGCGACGCCGGATTGACGGGGCGCAAGATCATCGTCGACACCTACGGCGGCATGGCGCGTCACGGCGGTGGCGCGTTCTCGGGCAAGGACCCGACCAAGGTCGACCGCTCGGCCGCCTACGCCTGCCGCTGGGTGGCGAAGAACATCGTCGCCTCGGGGCTCGCACGCCGCTGCGAGCTGCAGGTCGCCTACGCCATCGGCGTCGCCGCGCCGGTGAGCCTCAACGTGGAGACGTTCGGCACCCACCAGGTCGACCCGGATGCGATCGCCGCGCTCGTGCGCGAGCACTTCGACCTGCGCCCGGCCGCGATCCTGCGCGATCTCGACCTGCGACGCCCCATCTATCGCGCGACGGCGGCCTACGGGCATTTCGGCCGCGAGCAGGAGGGCTTCACCTGGGAGCGCACGGATCACGCCGAGTCGCTCGCGCGGGCGCTCGGTGCGCGCGCGGCCAGCGCCTGAGCGACCTGAGCGACGCCGGCACGATCTCGCTCCATCCGCGCGCGGTTGACGACCAACCCGTGCGCCATGATCCTCCGGTGACTCCGCCGCTTGCCGTTCGCGTCGTGCCGCTCGTGACCACGCGCGCTCTGAGAGAGCCGCTCGATTACCTCGCGCCCGAGAATGCGCTGGCGCGCGGCGACGTGGTGCAGGTGCCGCTGGCCGGGCGAAGCGTGCGCGGCGTCGTCGTCGAGACCGCGGCCCCGTCGCAGCACGAGGGCGAGCTCGCACGCGTCGAGCGGCTCGCCGACGAGCCCCGCATTGCGCCCGTGGTGCTGGAGCTCTGCCTGTGGATCGCCGCGTACTACGGCTCGACACCAGCCCGCGCGCTCGCCCTGGCGCTGCCGCCGCGCGTGCGCGCGCCGAGCGACACCTGGGTCTCGGCCACCGGCCTCCCTGGCACGACCGCTCGCAGGCGCGCGCTCCTGGACCTGCTTGCCGACGGCCCGTTGCCGCTTGCCGAGCTCGTCGAACGCGCGGGGACGACAGCCGCGACGGTCCGCCGCCTCGCGAAGGACGGTCTGGTCTCGCTCGACGCCCGCCTCCGCGTGCCGCGCGTGACGGCCGGGCGCACCCCGCCGCCCGAGGCCCTGACCGAGCCGCAGACCGCCGCCGTGGCGCAGATCGAGGGGCTGCTCGAGGCGGGCGGGGGAGACCTCCTGCTCTACGGGGTCACGGGCTCGGGCAAGACCGAGGTCTACCTGCGCGCCGCCGAGAGCGCGCTGGCCCGCGGCCGCACGGTGCTGGTCCTGGTGCCCGAGATCGCGCTCTCGCCGCAGACCGCTCGCCGCTTCGCCGCGCGCTTCGGCGATCAGGTCGCGGTGCTGCACTCGGGGCTCTCCGACGGGGAGCGGCGGGCGGTGCGCGACGCCGCCATCGCCGGCGACGTGCGCGTCGTCGTCGGCGCGCGCTCCGCGGTCTTCGCGCCGCTGCCGGACGTCGGCCTGATCGTGGTGGACGAAGAGCACGAGTCGGCCTACAAGCAAGGCGACGACCCCCGCTACGACGCCCGTCGCGTCGCGGCCAAGCGCGCCCGCCTCGAGGGCGCGGTGCTCGTGCTCGGATCGGCAACGCCTCGCCCGGAGAGCTGGCAGCGCCTGCCGCGCGCCACGCTGCCCGCGCGCGTCGGTGGCGACCTGCCGCGCGTCGAGGTCGTCGACCTGCGGCGCGACGGCCTCTATCCGCTCTCACGGCCGCTGCGCACGGGCCTGATGCGGCTGGCAGACGAGGGCGGCCGCGCGATCCTGCTGCTCAACCGGCGCGGCGAGGCGCCCGCCCTGCATTGCCGGAGCTGCGGCGAGGGCTTTCGCTGCGAGCGCTGCGACGTCAGCCTCGCGCTGCACTCGGGAGGGCGGCTGCGCTGCCACCACTGCGGCTTCACCCAGCGCGCGCCCAGGGAGTGCCCGGTCTGCGGCTCGGTGGAGCTCGCGCGGCTCGGTGCGGGCACCGAGCGCGTGAGTGAGGCGGTCAGCGAGTTACTTCCGCACGTCCCCGTGCTGCGCCTCGACGCCGACGCGGTCGAGAGGCGCGGCTCGCTCGATGCCACGCTCGAGCGTTTCGCCGCCGAGCCGGCGGCGGTGCTCGTGGGGACGCAGATGGTCGCGAAGGGCCACGACTTCCGCGATCTGCGCCTGGCGGCGGCGATCGACGCGGACCAGGGCCTCGCCTGGCCCGATTTCCGCGCCGAGGAGCGCACGTTCGCACTGCTCGCCCAGCTGGCAGGGCGGAGCGGCCGCCGTGGCGACCCGGGCTCGGTCGTGTTCCAGGCTTGGGACCCGGATCAGCGCGTCGTGCGGCTGGCGGCCGAGCATGCCGTCGAGGCGTTCCTGGCGGGCGAGCTGGAGCGTCGCGAGCGGCTGGGCTACCCGCCGTTCCGCCACCTCGTGCGCGTCGAGGTCGCGGCCGCGCGGCCGGGAGCCGCGATGGACGCGCTCGTCGCGCTGCGTACCGCGGCCGAGCCCGCCCTGCCGGGTGACGAGATCCTCGGGCCGGCGCCGCTCTTCCGCGTTCGCGGGCGAGAGCGCGCCCAGTTGATCGTCAAGACGCTGCGCCCGGCGCGAGCCGGCAGCCTGCTGGCCGAGTTGGTCGCGCGTCAGGGCAAGGCGCTGCGCCGCGCCGAGGCGAGCGCCGTGGTCGACGTCGACCCCCAGTAAACGCCCGTCAGTAAGATGCCGTCCGATGGCGACCACCGAACACGATCACGATCATGACCACGGGCATGACCATGAGCACGGGCATGAGCATGAGCATGAGCACGATCATGACCACGGCCACGATCACGCCGAGGGCGGTCGCCGCAGCAAGAAGGAGCTCGAGCGCGAGGCCCGCGCCCGGGCGCGCGAGATGGTCGCGCGCAGCCAGATCCGCCAGTACCCCGAGCCCGTGCTGCGCGAGCCCGCGCGGCCGGTGAGCGAGTTCTCGGACGACCTGCGTGCGCTCGTGAAGCGCATGATCACGCTCATGGACGACGCCAACGGCGTCGGGCTCGCCGGCAACCAGGTCGGTCTGCTGCGTCGTGTGCTCGTGTATCACCCCGATCGCGAGGACGCCGAGGCGCGGGCGCTCGTCAACCCGGTCATCGTCGAGCGCTCGGAGGAAACGGCCGTCGACGAGGAGGGCTGTCTCTCGCTCGGGCCGTTGCGGGTACCCGTCGAGCGCAACGTGCGCATCTCGGTCGACGCCCAGGACGAGAACGGCGAGGCCGTGCACGTCGACGCCGAGAACCTCGAGGCGCGCATCCTCCAGCATGAGATCGACCACCTCGACGGCGTGCTGACGATCGATCGCACGCCGCCCGAGTCGCGCCGCGAGGCGCTGGCCGCCCTGCGGCCGCAGCCCGGCCCCCGGCGCTGAGCGACCGAGCCGTGGCAATCCGCGTCGCGTTCGCAGGCACGAACTGGTGGGCGGCGGAGGCGCTCGAGCGCCTGTCCGCCGCGCCCGGTCTCGAGATCGTCCACGTCGTCAGTCAGCCCGACAGGCCTGCAGGGCGCGGACGCAAGCCCGCGCCGCCCCCGGTCGCGCTCGCGGCGACGGCGCTGGGACTTCCGCTCGCCCAGCCCGAGCGGCCCGCCGAGGCGTTGCCGCTCCTTCAGCGCGACCGGGTCGAGGCGGTCGCCGTGGTGGCCTACGGCGAGCTCGTCCCGCGCTCGCTGCTGGATCTGCTGCCGTTCGTCAACCTGCATCCCTCCGCGCTGCCGCGCTGGCGCGGTGCCGCTCCGATCGAGCGCGCACTGATGGCCGGAGATGCGGCCTCGGCAGTTGCGGCCATGCTGCTCGTCGAGGCTCTGGACGCTGGTCCCGTGGCGGCGCTCGAGCGCTTCGACGTCGGACCGGACGACGATGCCGGGGCGGTCTACCAGCGTGCGCTCGAGCTCGGCCTGGCGCCGTTCGCCCGTGCGCTGCGCGATGCCGGGAGCGGAGGGCTCGCGACGGTGCCGCAGGTGGGCGAGCCGACCTATGCCGCCAAGATCACCGCCGCGGATCGGGTGCTCGACGCGACGCGCCCGGCGAGCGAGCTGCACGACCGCGTACGGGCCCTGTCGCCGCATATCGGCGCGCGACTCGCCCTCGACGGCGCTCCCCACACGATCTGGCGGACACGTGTCGCGGCCGGCGGTCCGGCCGTCGGGCTGCTGGAGCGCGACGGCGACGCGCTCGTGCTCGGAACCGGTGCGGGGGCGCTCGAGCTGTGCGAGGTTCAGCCGCCGGGCGGTCGCAGGATGCCCGCGGCCGACTGGCTGCGCGGCCTGCGCGGCGCGCTGCCGGCGGCGATCGTCGAGTGAGCGACGCCCGCACCCTCGCGCTGCGCGTGCTGACGCGCGTCTTCGACGAGGGCGCCTATGCGGACCGCGCGTTCTCGGGCGAGGCCGACAAGGCGCGCGTCGACGCGCGCGAGCGGGCGCTTGCGATGCACCTCGCGTTCGGTGCGGTGCAGCGCAGGCGGACGCTGGATGCCGCGCTGGAGGAGATCGCGGGACGCCCGGTGCAGCGGCTGGAGCGACGTCTTGCACACGTCCTGCAGCTCGGTGTCTTCCAGATCCTCTTCGCCGATGGAATTCCGCCGCATGCAGCGGTTTCGGAGAGTGTGGAGCTGGCTCG
>Ga0207683_10002125_pt1 | contig 17406 bp, 14 predicted proteins | sample KBSM73metaG_FD_184333 | JGI IMG/M metagenome (GOLD analysis project Ga0207683, IMG submission 184333) | Miscanthus rhizosphere microbial communities from Kellogg Biological Station, Michigan, USA - KBS M7-3 metaG (SPAdes) (version 2) | ecosystem: Host-associated > Plants > Roots > Rhizosphere >... | reverse complement strand
CCGGTCCATGCTGGGTTATGAACCGAAAGTGAGCCTTGAGGAAGGTATTAAGAGAACAATGGATTGGTATCGCAAAAAAATGGAGAAGGAGTCGTAATTTATGAACGTAGCTGGATTTGATCTAAAATACTCGCCAGAGGATATCGCCTGGCTGACGAAGCGCTTTGAAGGAATGCTTCAAAGGGGCTTCATCAGTATGGGCGAAAACGTCGCCGAGTTTGAGCGCCAGTATGCCGAGTTTTGCGGCACCAAGTACGCCATCGGGATGATGACTGGGACATGTTCGGTCGAGATGATTCTCAAATCGATCGATGTCCGCGGTGCAACCGTCCTTTTGCCGAGTCACACGTTTGTTGCGACCGCGACAGCTGCAGTGACAGCCGGCGCGAGACTTATCTTTGTCGATTGCCAGCCGGACAATTTTCAAATGGATCCGGACGACCTGGAGCGGAGCATTCAGCCTGACAGCAAGGTTGTTATTCTTGTGCACATGGCGGGCATTATCTCGCCGCATCTGGAGCGAATTAAACAGATCTGCAAGAAGCATAACCTACTCCTGATGGAAGACGCGGCCCACGCCCACGGTGCCACCATCGATGGGAAGAAAGCGGGTTCACTTGGAATTGCCGGGTCGTTCTCCTTCTTTTCCACCAAGGTTATGACGACCGGTGAGGGCGGAATGGTTACGACGTCCGACGACGAGGTATACAAGTGGTGTCGAGCTTTGCGGGATCATGGTCGCTTTACAAACGATCCTAACTATACCGAGATCATCGGCCGCAACGCGCGGCCTTCGGAGATACATGCCTTATTCGGCCTGAGACAGATGCAGAGTATCAATGAAATGCTGGCTGAGCGGCGCCAGATTGCGAAATGGTATGACGACAAGATTGGTGAAGGCCGGATTCCATTCGTTAAGAAAATAAGAATCCCGTCCAATATCGAGTCCGCCTACTATAAGTATATCCTCTATCTCGACGAGAAGATTGATCGCCAGGAACTTCGCAAGTGCCTGAAGGAAGGCTTTGGTGTTTCGCTTTCGGGCGAGCTTTACGCGCGGTCTGTTCATCAGCAGCCCGTTTTCAAGACGAACCCTCAATTCGTTGCGAGTCCGGCAGACAAGAAGTTTCCGGGAACCGATTACGTGGTCAGCCGGCATTTCTGTCTTCCTTTGTATCTCGGTCTGACCGAGGAGAAAGTTAGCTACGTCGTTGAGTCGCTCGAGAAAGCCGTCAAGGCCTGCGCGGGATGAGTAAGTCTCTTCGGATTGCCATGCTTGTGCCGTGCCCGTTCCCGGCGAACCACGGCACGCCAGGGGCAATTCGCGAACTTTGTTACGCGCTCGGCGAGCGCGGACACAAGGTCGAGATAGTTACATATCCGCTGTCTGACGACAGTATCCCGGTGGATGGCCTTGTCATTCACCGGGTTGCCGCGTTGGGGGCGAACCGCAAGATTGTGGTCGGCCCTTCGTGGCAGCGTCTTGGTTTCGACGCGCTCCTTGTTCCGAAGGTAATCGAAACGGTCAGGAACCTGCGCGCCGACATCATTCACGCGCATAACTTCGAGGGTGCTCTGGCCGGATTCCCGGGGCGTCTCATCACTGGCCGGCCGTTGATTTACAATGCGATCAACACAATGGTCGATGAGTTACCAACCTACGATTTTATCCGCCCGAAGATTGTGGCGAAGTGGATGGGTCGTCTGCTCGACTACTGGGTTCCGCGGCTAGCTAATCATATCATCGCAGATACCCAGCAGCTCTTTGAGTTCATGCTCAAGCTGGGTATTCCAAAGGATCGTGCAGAAGTCGTTCCTTCCGGTGTCAATGTCTCGATGTTTGCCGGAAAGAGCGGCGAGAAAATTCGCGAGCGTTACAACCTGCAAGGCAAGCCGCTCGTGATTTACACGGGTACTTTCGACCGTTTCCAAGGTCTCGACGAACTAATCACCGGCTTTCCTGAAGTGGTTTCGCAATGTCCCGAAGCCACTTTGATGTTGGTGGGGGGAACGGTAAATGAAGCGCATTCGGAGCACTATCGTCAGCGCGCAGCGGAACTCGGCATAGAGCGGAACGTGATCATCATCTCCGCCCCGTTTGAGGAGATTCCCGAGTACCTCGCCGCGGCAAATGTAGCGGTGGTCCCGCGCGTTTGCGAGACAGCCGGGGGAATACCAACAAAACTTCTAAATTACATGGCGGCCGCGAAAGCGATTGTTTGCCACCAGAGTTCGGCCGCCTTCCTCAACCATTTGGAAAGCGCCTGGCTTGTTCCGACCGGCGCGCCGCGCGAATTCGCTGAAGGTATCCTCGCGATCATACGCGATCCGGCTCTGGCCAACCACTTGGGAGAACGAGCATTACAGCTCGCCGACACGACCTATAGCTGGCAATCGATTGCTCGTCGGGTCGAAGAGGTGTATCTCAAGGTTTTGGGACTCAGGGAGCAGAAAGCTGATCTTAAGCACACCCCCGTCGGTGAAAGTAATGTGTTTGTGGGAGGAGATGTTACCTCGGTCCAGCCTCTAACCGGAGAAACACGAACTTAGCAATATGAAGGCTCCTAAAGTAATGATTGTCGGGTTGGATGCGGCTACTTGGGATCTCGCGAAACCATGGGTTGCGGAAGGGCACATGCCTAATCTCGCCAAACTGATGAGTGAGGGCACTTCCGGGAAGTTCGAGTCGGTTTTTCCCCCGATCACGCCACCGGCCTGGACCTCATTTACGACCGGAAAGAACCCCGGCAAGCATGGCATTTTCCACTTCATGGAGACGAAGCCAGATAGCTATGCCTTGAGCTATAGCAACGCGACCTCACGCCGGACGCGCACGGTTTGGAAAATTCTTAATGACGCGGGCATTACTACCGGCATCTGTAACGTCCCATTCACGTATCCACCCGAACCATTGAATGGTTATCAAACGTCCGGGATGGATACCCCTTCTGAAAAGAGCCCTTTCCTTCATCCGCCAGAGCTGAGGCAGGAGTTGGAGAAAGTCGTGGGCAAGCCTTTGCAACTTGACGTCCGATTCCTTGGCTTCATGACGAATGACGAGCGACGCAACAGTGTGCTCGATGAGATGCGTCAGCTCGACGAACAATGGACTCAGGTCGGCCTGCACCTTCTTCAGAATCGGAGACAGGATGTGATGATGTTCGTCTTCATGTCGATTGACACCGTCCAGCACTATTTCTGGCAGTTCATGGACGAGACGCACTTTTTGCACGATCCGGCTGCGAAGGAAAAATTCGGTAATGCCGTCCGAGATGTCTACAGCCGCCTTGATGCAACTCTCGGAAAGTTTCTTGAGCGCGCGGATGCTGAGACTTCCGTCTTCGTTGTATCCGATCACGGTGGCGGACCGGTCTCAGACCGGACGGTTTACCTGAATCGTTATCTCGCTCAAATCGGCCTGCTTAATTATCGCAAGAACACCGACAACCCGCTGCAAAAAGCGGCGCGGGCGCTAATGCGTGGCGCTTATAACCTGCTTCGGGATAACCTTAGCTCGCGGCAAAAGGTCTGGCTCGCTGATCTCCTGCCGGCCTTACGAGATAAGGCTGAGACTTCCTATACTTCGTTTACCGAGATCGACTTTGAACGGACGCAGGCGTTTTGCAGTGAAGTTCTCGCTTCGCCGCCGAGTATCTGGATTAACCTTAGAGGAGTTAGGCCACAAGGTATTGTTGATCCGGCCGATTACGAAACCGTTCGTAACAAGGTCATAGAGAAACTCAAGGAACTGAAAGATCCCCGCACGGGCGAGCAAGTCATAAAGAGGGTGCTCAAGCGCGAAGATGTAGTCCATGGTCCGTACGCTCCGGAGGCGGCGGATTTGATCTTGGATTGGTGGGAAGCCAGTCTGTTTTCGACAGGGCCAAGCTTCCCCGAGGACGCGGACAAGCCGCCTGTCATTGTCACCGAAAAGCGGCCGACGGAAGGCTCAGAGTGGGGTGGGACCCACCGGCTCCACGGAATCATTGTTGCAAAAGGACCGCACTTCAGACGCGGTGCCGAGATCGCTGGCGCGCGGCTGATCGATTTTGCGCCAACTCTCCTCTACCTACTCGGTCAACCCGTACCGCGCGAGATGGACGGGAAAGTCCTCTCGGACTTATTTCAGCCGGAGTATCTTCAAGCACATCCGATTCGGTACGACGACGAGAAGGAGACCTTCCAAGCCGCCCCCACGAGTGGGGAATATTCCGCTGAGGAAGCCGCTCAGGTAGAAGATCGGCTGAAGGCGCTCGGCTATATCGAGTGACAAGAAACGCGGACGGGACGGCGCCCGTCCCTCCACGCTTTACGGCGAGCGGAAGATAACTCCGCCTTTCATCGCAAAGCGCACCTTTTTCAGGGCGGCGACATCTTTGGTCGGATCGCCTTCAAACGCGACCAAGTCGGCGAGTTGACCGCCTCGAATCGCGCCGCGGTCAGCGAGATGAAAGATCGCCGCATTGCCGTTCGTCGCCTGGCGCAAGACTTCCAGCGGCGTAAAACCGTATTCGTTGACTAACAATTCCATTTCTCGGGCGTTATCTCCATGGGCAAAAACGCCGACATCGCCGCCCATTGCGAAATTAACGCCACTGGCGCGTGCTGCTTTCATGCTGGCGTGCTTCTGTTGGATTCTCAGCGGCTCGGGAGCACTTCCTTTTTTCCAACCGCGATATTGTTCGATTGCATCCCCAGCCGCAACAGTTGGGCAAAACGCGACGCCGCGCTCCTTCATCATTTTGAAAACTTCCGCGGTTCCATCATCGCCGTGCTCAATCGTATCAACCCCGGCGAGAGTCGCGCGTCGCATCCCCTCCGCGGTAGTGGCGTGCGCCGCCACCGGGCGGCCCGCGTCATGCGCCGCTTTGACGGCTGCGGCGATCTCGTCCTGGGAGAAAGTAGGACGCGACGGTTCGCCGGCGCCCCAGCGATAGTCAACGTAGAGTTTCACCCAGTCAGCGCCTTTGCCGATTTGCTCTCGGGTAGCGCGCACAATTTCGTCCACCCCGCTTGCTTCCTGGGCGCCTTGCGGGAGGTCCAGATCGGTGGACAACTTCGGTCCGTAGCTTCCAGTCGCGACGATTGCGCGAGTGACGACGATCATGCGCGGGCCCGGCACGATTCCCTGGTCGATTGCCTTTTTTAATCCAACGTCGCCGTATCCCGCGCCTTCCGTTCCCAGATCACGGACGGTGGTGAAGCCCGCAAGAAGCGTTTGCTGTGCGTGCGCCGAAGCCCGGGCGGTGCGGAAGGCGATCGACTCGTTCGTCACCTGGTCGTTCCACGAGGTCTCGTTGTACGGGTGCAGAAAAAGATGGGCATGACCTTCGATCAGCCCGGGGGTCAGAGTATCGTTAGGCAAACCGACTACTCTGGCGTCGTTAGGCGGATTCACTTCCGTGGGAAGTCCCACCTTTTGAATGCGGTCGCCCTGAACCAGAACGACCCATCCGTGATGCAGCTCCTGCCCGTCGAAAACTGCGTCCGGCCGTAGGAGAATCGAAGTTGCCGGATCCGCTGCGATTGCTGAAGATCGAAGCACGAGGGTCGCTGCGACCGCAAAGGCAATCTCCGCGCCGGTGCAGATTCGGCCTGCCACCCGGCAGAATAATTCCCTTCTGATCGCAGCCTGGGCCGCAATCAGAAGGAAATTCAAGATTCTTGGCCTAACGAAAAGGGGAACGTTTATTTGTCGCCCGGGACAGTAATGTTGACGTAGGCCTTGGCGAAGTTTGGCGAGTCAAACGAGGCCTCTGCAGTCACCGTTTTAAATTTTCCGCCGGTCGCTGGAACCGTTTTAATAATGTTGGCTCCGGCGGTCTTCGTCGGTTTCGTCGAGAAATCGGCCGGCTGGGTGACATGGACCTGAAAGTTATCGACGGCAAAAGGAGAGCCAGTTGGACCGTCCTTGCGCGCGATGCCGCTGGCCGTGATCTCCTGTCCCTCTTTGGTCATCCTCTGCTCAATCTTGAGCACCAGGGCGACGTTACGCGCGAAGTTGGGATCGTTCTCGTTGAACGTGCGCCCGGCGTGGGCTACGAGAACGAATTTCTGCGCGCTGTGCGGGCCCAGTTGAGTTTCTGTAGACCCGGCCCCGGCGGTGGTCGCCAGGGAAACGGCAGTCGGAAAGGCAAGCAGGAAATGCAGGTATTTCATAGTCGAATCTTGGGCAGTCGAGAGCTTCTCGTCAAATGTCTGTTTTGTCGTGGCCGATTCACCACGAAGGGATATCTGCTCTGCGAGATCTGGCAACGAGACGACCCCTGCGCGCTGCCCGGTCCGATTTTCCTTGTAACCATTTGGAGTTAAAATCAGTCATCATTCACAACATATGAAACTCAAAATCATTTCACTTGCTGCCATCGCCGCATTTTCGATCGGCAACACAGCGCTTGCCCAGCAGGACCAGCAGGGCGGACCAGACGACCGGGGCCGGCACGGGGGCGGTCGCGGATCCCGTGGCGGCTCCATTGAAAGAATAACCGATCAGCTGAATCTCACGCCGGACCAAAAGGCGAAGGCGCAGCCGATCATCGATCAAGCCCGGCCGCAGATCGAAAGCATCCGTCGGGAGGCAATGCAGAAAATGAAAGCCGTCATGGACAACGCCGTTGCCCAAATCCGGCCGCTTCTCACTCCGGAACAGCAGAAGAAGCTCGACGAAGTCAAAAACGACCGGAGGATGGGCCGCGAAGGGCATGGCGGGCATAAGGGACAGCACGGACAACAAGGACAGGACGACGAGAGCGACGTGGGCGATCAATAGCGATCGGTCGTTAGGCGCTGGCGAGCAGTCAAATCAGCACAAATCTGAGTAGCGGAAGAAGTCGGACCTGACCATCAATTTGGCTTTCGCGAGTTCCGTCCCGGATCGCGCCCATTCGTCGGTAGAACGGTTCGGCATTGGGGTCGGCCTCAATCGTTAGGGAGAGCGCTCCACGTTCGGCTGCATAAGCAGCTGCATGGGCAAAGAGACGTCTGCCGAAGCCATGGCCCATTTGGTCCGGTAGAATCCAAAGGTGCTCAAGACTCCACGATTCGTCCTTCTCGATGAGGGCGTGAAATCCGATGATCTGCCCGTTCAGCTCTGCCAAAAATGTCGGATTCTGACTGATGAATTCCGGAGTGATGGTCAAGTCGGCGCGCCAATGCTCCATCCAGTGCGGAGGGTAGCCCCAACTTGCTTTGGCTGACCACGCAATGGCGCTGAGGACGGCAGCAGCGGCGGGTCGAGCGCGGACGATTTGCAACGACTAAGTATCGCGCGTCGCAGCCACGAATCGCAAGCCGATTTGCAGAAACGGCCAGCGGAATGTCGTTAGGCAAACCCCGAGATCGCCTCGGCCTTTCCGGCAGCTGCGACGAAGGGAGGGAGCTTTGCCTAACGACAACTGGTATGAAAAGCCGTGGGCCGATCTATTCCTCGAAGACCTTCTTTATGTCGCCAACCTTTTTCTGGACTTTGCCTTCCACTTTTTCGGCGGTGCCTCTGTCCTCCAAATCCGGATTGCCGATTACCTGGCCGGTCTTCTCCTTCACCGCGCCAATGCCTTCTTTCACCGTGCCTTCTGCTTTGTCTCTGGTGCTTGAGTTCATGCCTTTATTTCGTGTTTGGCGTAAACAGCGGTCGTGTCCGCGTTAAGAAAATGGCCTAAGGATCTAGCGGCACTTACTGCCGAATGTGACCGGGCGATCGCACAGCTCGAAACCGTGAATGCTTCGCCCTAACGACGCTATCGTCCGACCCAAAGCCGCCTCTCCTCGTCTTCTTCGCTATTGGCAGTGATTCGAGCGACGTTACCTTCCGCATTTCGAAACCGAAACGGGAAGGCTGCCGCGGTTTTGCCTCCTAGCGAGCAAGCGATTCGATGGCCGGGCTGATCGTGGGGGTTCCGGCAGATTGTATATTTGCTTCCGCCTTGCTTCCGCCGCTCGCCAGCCGGCAAACACAGGATTCGCCCTGGCTAAGGGCGTCCCCGCATGATCTGGAAAATATTTCCGCCGCTAATGTCGCAGATATAGAGCTCACCGCTCGCGTCCTCGCCTAACGACGAGGGGTTGAGTAAATCAAAATTCCCGACGCGCGTTGGAAATAAGTCCGCGGTGATATCCTGGAAATTAGAAGCAACGATGCCGTTAAAATTAAGAGTGAAGATGCGACCGGTAAAATCACCAGTGTTCGGGCCGAGGTAATCCGCGAAAACATAAACGCCCCGCAGACCTCTGATTTTGCTGCCTCGATAGGCGTAGCCGCCAATAACAGTCTGTCCGACGGTGTGCGGATAATCGTAAGCCGGGTTCACGGCACCCGGTGGATTGGGATCGCGGCGATAGACAGGATTTTTGATCGAGCCTTCGCGCACTCGCCAACCGTAGTTTTCGCCACCGCCGAGGCCGGACGCAGCCTGTGCGTCGATCTCTTCGCGCGAGCTCTGCCCGACGTCGCCAATGAACATCGTACCGAGGAGGCGATCAAAGCTGTTCCGGAATGGATTACGAAGTCCGTAAGCCCAGATCTCCTGCTTGTCGTTAACGGATCCGTAAAACGGGTTATCCAGCGGAATGGAATAAGTGCCAGGCGTGCTTTCAATGTGAATGCGCAACATCTTGCCGAGCAACGTCGTCGTGTTTTGCGAATTGCCGCCAGGTTCAATGTGCCCCGGTCCTGCATCATTTGCATTCCCGCCATCACCCGTCGCGATATAGAGGTTGCCCGCGTCCCCCGGCCGCGGACTGAAGCCGAGCCAGCCGCCGTTATGATTTGTCTGTGGTTGATCGAAACTAAGAAGCGTCAATTCGCTGCCGGGATCCGCGATGTTTGGGTCCACGGAGACAGTCAGCTGGGTCACGAATGTTACGCCCTGATTGAAGGCTCCGCCCGGGGCGGTGTAATTGAGATAGAATCGACCGTTCGTAGCGTAATCAGGATCGAACGCCATCCCGAGCAACCCTTGCTCACCGCCGTAAACGATCTCGGAAGAAATATCGAGATACGGTGTCGGATTCACGGTGCGCGAGGGAAGATTAATGATGCGAATTTGTCCGGTCTGTTGCACAACGAAAAGACGGCCGGTGTCACCTGGAGGCGCGCAAACGAAGACCGGCGCGGTAAACCCGCCTGCGACGCGGACGGCGTCGAGCGGCGGCAAGGTTTGACCCTGGAGCGAGGCAGCAACAAGACCGGCTGCGAGCAAAAAAACACAGACGAAAGAGTGACCGACGTTTTTCAAACAGGAGAGCGTCTTCATCATCCTTCCACCATGGCAGGAAGTGGCTGATTCGGCATTAAGTATTTCCAGATTTTTTCGGAAAATCCCGGGCCTGGATTGAACAAACGCGTTTGTCGTTAGGCTCACGCAAAAAGCATGAGGCATTTCTCGATGCATCATCACTTCTTGTCACGCAAAACGAAAGCCGAGCGGATTGAAACGTCGAAAAACATTGGCCCGTACTAATTTCTAGATCGACGTCGGCGATCAATTCTTTGTAAACTGCGAGGCGCTTCTAATTACGTTCGCGAACCATAACAATTTTGTATGATCGTAGCCCCCAGTTTGGCGCGAGAGCGACAGCATAGGAAACTCCCGGCTCCTTTGGTCGTGGCGTTCGCGCTTGCGGTTGGATGTCCCACGCTCTCTCTGGCGCAGCTGTTCAGCGAAGTGACCACGCAAGTTCATTTCGTCTCGCTGCTACGACACTCGTGGGGCAACCCGATCTGGGGCGACTTCGACAACGATGGCTTTCTCGATCTGATTGTGCCGACACATGGTTTGGCCAAGTCACACGGACCATTTGTCTATCTTAACAACGCGGGAATAACCTTCACCGATATCCGCGCGACCTGTGGTATCACGCAAAGCGGCGACCTCGACTACGGCGACTGGCATGGGTACGCCCTTGGCGATTACGATGGCGACGGTTTTCTTGATCTCTATGTGGCGGAAGGAAGTAATAAGGGCGACACGATCAAGAGCGATCTCCTCTTCAAAGGCGGTGCCGATGCAACCTTTAGCTATGTCAGTCCGGCAGCTGGTATTATCGAATCAACCGATCGTGGTCGGTGCGGGTTTTGGGTCGATTACGATAATGACGGTCAACTCGACTTGTTTGTGAAGAATTATGCGAATGTCAATCGGCTCTATAAGAACACTGGCGCTGGCACTTTCATCGAAGTGGGAGCGCAGAGTGGATTGGATCTCGCCACGTTAGGCAAGGACTACGGCACCATCTGTTCCTTCGCAGACTACGATAACGATGGTTTTATGGATGTAGCCTTTAGCGGCGACAGCACGACCGAGTCGTTGTACCGCAACAAAGGTGACGGTACCTTTATCGATGTGACAAGGAGAGCTCATTTTTTGCGTCACCCGCCGTATGGCAAAGGGATTGCCTGGGGTGACTATAATAATGATGGCTTCGTCGATTTGTATATCGCGCGAGGCACGGTTGGCTCTGAGAACTTCTCGAACACACTTTACCGGAATAATGGCGACGGCACCTTCACCGACGTATCGACGGCTGCCGGAGTCGCAGCTGCGACGGGCACGTGGGCGGCAGTCTGGGGCGACTATGATAACGATGGTTGGCTCGATCTCTTTGTAACCTCCGCCGCACCCTGGCTAGGTGGCGTTAACAATGCCAATCTGCTTTATCACAACAACGGCGACGGGACTTTCACCGACCGAGCCCTGGCTGAGGGCGTGCAGTTACAAGACAACGTTTCCCTCCATAAGTGTGCCGCCTGGGCGGACTACGATAACGATGGCTTTCTTGATCTTATCGTGAAAGACGGAATCGGCGGTGAGAAGGCGACCGGTGACGGCGCGGAGGGATTGCACAGACTTTTCAGAAATGCCGGAAATGGAAACCATTTCCTCATCCTCAAGCTCGCTGGCACACAATCGAATAGTAATGGCATCGGCGCCCGAGTAACCGTTACTTACGAGGGTAATATCTGTTACCGCCAGAACAATGGAGGCGGTGGAGGAGAGTACGCTTCACAGGGAAGCGAGCCACTGCATGTCGGGCTCGGTACGGCTACGGAAGCAACAGTTGTCGTCCATTGGCCAAGTGGAATTGTTGATACGATTCCTTCGCTGGCGGCGAATTCGAGATTGACGATAGTGGAAGGCGCCTGGCCCTAGCACGCGCTTGGCCGGATCAAGGCTGAACCATTTCTATCCGGTACGCGGCGATCCGTGCTTTGAACGGTCGCGAACAAAGTCATCCACGAGGCGCGTTCCGATGGGGCACCGAAGCGCCCAATCACCCCATAATCGCCACAAGTCGCGCCTTGGGCCCAAACCATTACAAAACATTGAAAGACAGCGGGGCGCGATTAATGTCAGCCGCGGTGCCTAAACGCTCTCAAAACAATGCCTGGAACGAAGTCTACGCCCTTGTCCTGCTCGGGACCGGGACGTTGCTTTTTCTTGCGCTGATTTCCTACGTTCCGAAGGAAATTCCAACCTGGTTCCCGCCTCTTAACGTCACTTCCTCGCCGCATCCGGGACAGAATTTCCTTGGGCCAATCGGGGCGATCGCGGCCGGCATCTGCTATTTTCTGGTTGGCGCGGCCTCGTATCTTTTCGCGACGGTTCTGTTCGGCTTCGGCGGCGCAAAACTTTTCTACCCAGACTTAAAGGTCAGCCGGCGAGCTGGGTGGATCTTTCTCTTCATCGTTTCCGCCGCTTGTCTGCTGAGTTTGCAGCATTGGTTTCTGCGCGACTGGCCCCGTACGTTTAACAAGCAGGGGGCTGGCGGATGGGTTGGCGATTATCTGGGCCGCCATGTCCTGCGCTCTGCGATGGGCAAAGGTTCGGTGATTGTTTTAGGCGGAGTTTATCTGGCGAGCCTGATTTTGATGACAGGGCTGCGTCCCATTCATATCGTTAGGCAAACGGTCCTTGCTATGCGGAAAGGAATCGTCGCCGGCCGCCTCTGGCTGTTGCACCGGAAAATGCGCAAGGCGGATTTGAAAGGACAGCTGGAGATCAGCCAGCAGCAAATCGTCAAACAACAACGCGCGATTGAGAAGAAGCTCCGAAAGAAAGGTGCGCCCGTGCCTGAACCGGCGGTGCCGCTCGTTACGCTGGAAGAGTTTGCCAATCGTCCCGAGCCGAAGGTGGTCGATACGACCGCGCTGCCGGACGAAATGCCGCCGTCGCGCAAGAAACCGTCGCTGGCAGAACTGCGCAGCGAGAAAGCTTCCAGCAAAGCAAAAATACCGGCTGGCCTAACGAATCCTGATTTCAATCCCGAGAATTACACGCTGCCGGCGATGGACTTGTTGGACCAGCATGATCTCGAAGGGCGCGTCGCCGCTGATCCGACCGAACTGGAAGAGATTCAGCAGACGTTGATCGACACCCTGGCGCAATTCGGGATTCAGGTTGCGGCCGGCGATATCACGAAAGGTCCGACGATTACGCGCTACGAAGTTTTTCCGGCCAAAGGCGTGCGCGTCGACCGGATCGTTAGTCTTGAACGCGACCTCGCACGCGCGACCCGCGCGGAACGCATCAACATTCTTGCCCCAATTCCCGGCAAAGACACGGTCGGAATCGAGCTGGCGAATAGCCGCAAAGTCAAAGTGACGTTGCGCGAACTGATGCAATCGTCCGACTGGTCGGAAACGAAGGCGAAGCTGCCGCTGGCGCTGGGCAAAGATGTTTACGGCAAGACCATCATCGCCGATCTCGCGCAGATGCCGCATCTTCTCGTCGCAGGCACGACCGGCAGCGGCAAGAGCGTCTGCATCAACGCGCTCGTCGCCAGCATGCTCTTCCGTTTCACGCCGGAAGAACTGCGTTTCATCATGATCGATCCGAAAGTGGTGGAGATGCAGATGTATAACACGTTGCCGCATCTCGTTATTCCGGTCGTGACCGATCCGAAAAAGGTGCTCCTGGCTCTGCGCTGGGTCATTGATGAAATGGAAAAACGCTACCGGACTTTCGCGCAGGTTGGCGTCCGTAACATCACCAGCTTCAATGCGCGGCCGCCGAAGAAGACGCAGAAGGAATTGGATTTGGCTGCCACGGCGTCAGAAGGCGAGAATGGCAACGCATCGAGTTCTGACAGCGAGACGCCGGCACCTCAGAGGAATGTGCGCGACGACGAAATCATTCCCGACAAGATGCCCTACATCGTCATCATCATCGATGAGTTGGCGGATTTGATGCAGACTGCGCCGGCCGATGTGGAAAGCGCAATCGCGCGCATCACGCAAATGGCGCGCGCCGCCGGCATTCATCTCATCGTCGCGACGCAAACACCGCGTGCCGATGTCATCACCGGCGTGATCAAAGCGAACATTCCTTCGCGCATCGCTTTTCAGGTGGCGTCGAAGATCGACAGCCGCGTGATTCTCGATGAGAACGGCGCCGATCGTTTGCTAGGCCAGGGCGATATGTTGTATTTGCCGCCGAGCACTTCCCGCCTCATTCGCGCCCAAGGCGTCCTCGTGACCGATGATGAAATTCATCGCCTGGTCGAATTCGTTTCCGCGCAAAGCAAACCCGCGTTTGACCTCGCAATGCATGAGAAATTGCAATCAACCGCGCCTCCGGAGGAGGAAGTTACAGACGAAGACGAGGAGCTGGTCGAGAAATGCCTCGAAATAATCCGCCAGGAAAAGCGCGCCTCGACCTCTCTCTTGCAACGCCGCCTCCGCCTTGGCTACACCCGCGCCGCACGGATCGTTGATATTCTCGAACAGCGCGGCATATTGGGGCCAGGCGAAGGCGCAAAGCCGCGTGAGATTCTTGTCGATCTGGACGCCGCTGTTTGATCCGCCATTTCCATGGAACCTCTCGGCCAAAAATTGCAGCGGGCCCGTCTCGCAAAGAAAATCACGCTCGAAGAAGCCTCGCGCGTGACGAAGATTCGTGCTGCCCGCATCCAGGAGATCGAGGCCGAGGATTTTTCGAGTTTTAGCAGTCTCGCCTACGCCAAGGGGTTTCTTCTCATCTACGGGAAGTTTCTTGATGTCGATGTCACGCCTTATCTCGACGCTTTTGAAACATCGCGCGAGGTGAGTGTGGATGGGTATTCGTACTTGCAGGACGCGCCCAACACCCCGCCTCCTCCAATCGTGCGACGACAGACGGCGAGCCGACCAGCGCTGCTGCCGTTTATCATTGCGGTCGGCGTGCTCGTGCTCGGCTTGTACATGGTGAAGCTTTTGCTCAATATCCAGCGCATCACGCCCTCCGGTGCACCCGGTCCCGCCGCTAGTGCTACGGTTGCCGTTTCGGTCACGGCGTCGCCGAGTCCCGAGATCAGTGCGCCGCGGGCGCTGCCAGTCGAAAGTACACCCGCCAGCGAAGCTCTCGTTTCAGTTACGCCAGAGCCTACTGCAGAGACCGCTGTTCCAGCAGCGGCGGAGCCGGAAGTGCGTCGGGCCGAGCCGGTCCATCCTGAAGACGCACCGAAGGTTGTCCCGTCACCATCTGTTCATCGTGTGCAAATCACTCCCATTCGCAAAACCTACGTCCGCGTGACGGTCGATAGTCAATCGAAGCCAGCGTTTGACGGCTGGCTGGACCCATCCGACCCGCCGCTTTCCTTCCGTGGAAAACGAGTCACGCTGAAAGTCCTGGAGCGCGGCGCGGTGCAAATCACAAAAAACGGAGCCGCTATCGCCCCCGGCGATGACGACGTAAAATTTGAATAACGCCCCGACAGAACCTCGCCTAACGACAGTCGGGATGATCAGCCTCGGCTGCGCAAAGAACCTCGTCGATGCCGAGATCATGCTCGGCAGCGTGCTGGAGCGCGGCATGCAGATCACCCCAAACGCTGACGACGCCGATGTGCTCGTGGTTAACACCTGCGCTTTCATCGACTCGGCCAAGGAGGAGTCGATCGACGCCATTCTGGAAGCGCATCAGCAACGCGGGTTGGGCAAGCGGCCTAACCAAAAGCTGATCGTGAGCGGCTGCATGTCGCAGCGCTTCGCCGCGGAGTTGCGTGCCTCCTTGCCCGAAGTGGATGCGTTCATTGGGCTCGATCAGGTACGCGAGCTCGGCACGATTATCGAAGAGGTTTTAACCCGAACGGGTGATCACGGTGCATGTGCGGGTCGGCCTGGCCCGGCCGAGATGATACATCCCGGCTACAACTTTGTTACGGGTCGTCCGACCTACATTCCCGAGTGGGATACACCTCGCTTTCGTCTGACCCCGGCGCACAGCGTTTACCTGAAAATCGCTGAGGGCTGCAACCATCCATGCACTTTTTGTGTTATCCCGCAAATGCGCGGGCGGCATCGCAGTCGGCCGCCCGCTTCGGTCCTGTCGGAGATGCGCCGCCTAGTCGCTGAGGGTGTCAAAGAAATCAATCTCATCAGTCAGGACACAACCTATTACGGGATGGATTTGTGGTCGGCCAAAGCCGGTCCCCGACAACCGGTCGATTCCTCCCGCGGCCCGACCTTGGCCGCGCTCCTGCGCGAGATTGAGGAAATCGAAGGGGATTTCTGGGTGCGCCTGCTTTACACGCATCCGGCTCATTGGAGCGATGAATTGATCGAAACCATTGCGGGTTGCCGCAAAGTCGCGCGCTACGTGGATATGCCGCTGCAACACATCGATGAAGCCATGCTCGGCCGGATGCGCCGGGAAACCTCGCGCGCGCACATCGAAGATCTAATTGTTAGGCTCCGGGCCGGCATTCCAGGGATTGCTCTTCGCACCACTTTCATTGTTGGGTTCCCGGGCGAAACGGAAGCCGAATTTGCATCGCTGCTCGAATTCATCGAGCGGGTGCGATTCGAGCGGCTCGGTATTTTCAAATACTCGCAGGAAGAAGGCTCGCGCGCAGCGAAAATGCCCGGGCAAATATCCGCCGCGAAGAAAAATGCGCGGTATCGCAGTGCGATGACGTCGCAACAAAAGATCGCGCGTGAAATCGCGGCGGCGAAAGTTGGGTGCGAGTTGAAACTGCTCGTTGATCAGCCCTTGATTGCTCGCACGGAAGCAGACGCGCCGGACGTTGATACGCGGGTCATTCTTTCGGAGGCAGCGCCGGTTGGAGAATTCGTTAGGCGGAAAATTGTCGGCGCGCGCGGTTACGATCTCGTTGCGGGAAATAGGAATTAGGAAGAGCGGACTTCTCGGGATTTCTTGGCCGAATGACGGCATCCGCGACCGTTGAATTCTCTCCTGCTTTGTGCGGAAATAGAATTCATGGTTGACACTTTTCCCGCGTCCTGACAGAGAGTTGCGTTCAGGGCTAAAAACCGGGCAATTGCATCAAAGTGATATGGCCGATCTGAACGAACCAAAAAAGGAAACGGTGCGCATTACGTTGCCGCCGCGACCGACGCAACGACCCACCGTTCCGGTCGCGAAGGATACGACTCGGATTAATTTACCCGCTCGGCCTCCGACTCCCGGAACAACCTCCGCTTCGCCCGTTCCACCCCGTGTCTTGCCTCCTCCGCCCTTGGTTGCTCCCAAACCGCTCCTGCCTCCCAGCGGCGGTCCCGTCCGGCGGCCGCCGACTCCGCCGATGGTTCGCTCACCAGCGCCTGTTTCTTCGAACGCCGTCCGTCCGCCGGGCGCGCCGCCGATTTCGCCGCCCAAGTCGGAGTCGGCCAAGATAGAACCGAACTCGCCGCCGCCGTTTGTGCCCAAACCTCCGTTACCGCCTCCTCCTTCTGCTGCAAAACCGCCTGTGCCTCCTTCAAGTTTGAAGTCGCTGGAATCCTTGCCGACGCCGCCTTCTGCTCCGACGCTGCCGGCTCCTCCTTCGACCCTTAAGCCCCCGACGCCACTGCCTCCGCCTCCCTCGGCTCCGAAACCAGCAGCGCCGTTGACGCCGTCGCCTTCGGCATTGAAACCGTCAGTGCTGCCGGCGAAACCACTGCCGCCAACCCGACCGCCTTCGCCGCTCACCCCCGGCGCGCTTACGCCCCCGATCGAAAATCGGAATGCGCCCGTCGCGCCACGCAAGGAGACAGCCCGCATCGCAGCGACGCCGGACACGCCGATGAAAGCGACGGTGAGGTTAACGCCCGCTGCGCCCTCGAGTTCAACTCCGGCAGGGGTGATTCGGACCGCGCCGCCCACAGTTGCGAACCCGCCGAAGCCGGCGTTGGTTGATGCGATCCCAATGCCGCTTTGCTGGGCGCTCCTCGGCATTTCTGCACTCACTTTTCTTATTCAACTTTGGACCTACCTTTCTTAGAACTTCATGGAAAACTCTGCCGCTGTAACGATCAACGAAGCTAATTTTGAGAGCGAAGTCACTCGGAGCGCGCAACCCGTGGTGGTTGATTTCTGGGCGGAGTGGTGCGGACCCTGCAAGATGATCGCGCCGCTGCTCGATGAAGTTGCTCGGGAAAAAGCGGGGACAGTCAAAGTCGGCAAAGTCAACGTCGACGAAAATCAGAGTTTG
>Ga0207683_10002123_pt1 | contig 17413 bp, 12 predicted proteins | sample KBSM73metaG_FD_184333 | JGI IMG/M metagenome (GOLD analysis project Ga0207683, IMG submission 184333) | Miscanthus rhizosphere microbial communities from Kellogg Biological Station, Michigan, USA - KBS M7-3 metaG (SPAdes) (version 2) | ecosystem: Host-associated > Plants > Roots > Rhizosphere >... | reverse complement strand
CACCCGGAAGCTGCCGGGGCGCCGCTCGCCGATGCCGTCGCAGATCAACGGCACGCTGCCGCACGGCATCGACGACATCTTCGATCGCATGACGCGCGACGCGAAGAGCGAGCGCTACGCCTCGGTCGACGACATCCTCGACGACATCGACAAGCTCGAGGGCATGGACGCGATCATCGGCCGCCAGAATCAGGTGCTCGTCAGCGCGAGCCCGCTCGAGTCGATCAAGTTCCGGCCGGGGGCCGAGGAGCCGCTCGCGGGGACGCCGGTGGAGGGCGACGAGGACGGCGACAAGAAGGCGGGCCATCGCCCGTACTCCTTCCAGCAGCGCCGCAAAAAGCTTTGATGCTCCTCGGCACCGTCCGCCGCAAGCTGACGGCGCTGGTCGCCTTCTCGGCGCTCGCGGCGGCGGTGGTGCTGCCGCTCCTGTGGTGGCTGATGCACCGCGAGCTGATCGACGAGGTCGACAACCGCGTGCCCGAGGCGATCAAAGGCTTCGAGGAGGAGCTCGGCGACGACATCAAGGACCTCGATGTCACCGCACAGGCACTGTCGGGGCAGCTCGCCACCGCGCCCTCCTGGGGAGGGACGTTCGAGCTGAGCACGCTCGCGGCGGACCGCGTCGCGAGGTTCGAGCAGCTCGCCGCACCGTTCCGCGCCGCGTATCCCGATCTCGACATCGTGCTGTATGGCCCGGATCGCAAGCTCGTCGCCCAGATCGGCTGTGCCTCGCCGCAGCTGGTGCTGCCGCAGCTGCCGGCAGGTCACTCGATCCTCGACCACGGGTGCGAGGCCGCGGACGACGCGCCGGTCGCGATCGGGATCGTGGTGTCGTTCGGAATGCGCGAGCCCGGCCCCGACGGTTGGATCCTCGTGTGTCTGCCGCTCGACAAGGCGTACTTCGCGAACGCGCAGAAGAAGCTCGGCGGCGAGCTCGCACTCAAGCGCCACAAGAAGCTGCTCGTCGCGACGCCCGGATTCCCGATCGAGCACCTCGACGACGCGGTCGAGGGCGGCTCGATCCACGACGAGGGCGGCGCGACGTGGGCGATCGCCTTGTTTCACACGCGGATCACGACTGCGCTCCACGGCCGGCTGACGTTTGCAGCGGCGCTCGACGTCAGCGACATCAAGCGCGTCGTGCGCAAGCACCTGCTGCTCGCGCTGGCGATCGTGCTGCTCGCGACGACGTTGTCGATGGCGATCGGCTGGCGGCTCGCCACGCGAATGGGGACCGCGCTCGCGCGCGTGAGCCACGCGATGGGGCGGCTCGAGCAGCAGGAGTACGTGAAGGTCGAGGCGGTGAAGACCGGCGACGAGCTCGAGGACCTCGCGAACGGGTTCAACGAGATGGTCGAGGGTCTGCAGGAGCGCGACAAGCTGCGCTCGACGATGGGCAAGTACATGACCGCGGAGATCGTCGAGCACTTGATGGCAGGGCAGGTCGAGCTTGGCGGCAAGACGCTCGAGCTGACGATCCTGTTCTGCGACCTGCGCGACTTCACGGCGCTGTCCGAAAAGAGGACGGCTCAGCAGATCGTCGAGATCCTCAACGAGTACTTCACCGTGATGGTCGACATCATCATGGAAGAGGGTGGTGTCGTCGACAAGTACATCGGCGACAACATCATGGCCGTGTTCGGCGCGCCGGTGACCCGCCACGACGATGCGGTGCGTGCGGTGCGCGCGTCGGTGCGGATGCGCGAGGCGCTCGCGAAGCTGAACGAGCGGTTCACGGGGCGTGGGCTGCCGGCGCTGCGGTTCGGGATCGGGCTGCATACCGGCGAGGTCGTCGCGGGCAACATCGGCAGCGCGAAGCGCATGGAGTACACGGTGATCGGCGATGCCGTGAACCTCGCGTCGCGGCTCGAGAGCAAGACGAAGGAGCTCGCGACCGACATCCTGATCTCCGAGGCCACGCACGCGGCAGCGACGGGCATCGACGCGGAGGCCGGCGGCGAGATCCACGTGAAGGGTCGCGAGCAGCCGGTGCAGATCTACAAGGTCCGCGGGCTAGGCCCCGGGATCACCTGATCTGACCGCGTCTCGCCGCGGCAGCTCGCGCGATGGCTTCGTTGCCGCCGGCTCGCGCTCCGCGGAGGAGCGCTTCGAGGCGGCGCCTCGCCATCGCACGAGCTGCTCGGCGATCCGCAGTCATCTCAGGTGATCCCGGGGCCTGACGCCCAAGGCGTGAAGCTTCGCGGCGAGCGCGTCGCCTTCGCTGGCCTGCGTGTAGAGATGCGCGGAGACCCGGACCAGCGGGCCGCGATAGAAGTCGACGATCGGGACCTCCCAGCCGTCGCGGAGCAACGCGTCCTCGATCGAGCGCGGCGTCGCGCCGGCGGGCAGCTCGACGGGGAATGCCGCCATCGAGCCGATCGAGTCGTCGGGTCCGAGCGGGGTGCCGCCGAGACGCCGGCGCAGCTCGAGCGCGAGCGCGTGGTTGTGTGCGCGCGTGGCGGGCCAGCCGCCGCCCAGATCGGCGACGGTGTGGATCGCGGTCGGCACGGCGAAGTACGGCGCCGGATCGTAGGTGCCCATCCAGTCGAGCTCGGCGTGCAGGCGGTTCGGCGGGCCGTACTCGGGGCTCGCGCCATGCGACGTCACGAGCGGGTGGACGTGCGTGGTGGTGACGAGGAAGCCGGTGCCCTTCGGCGCGCACAGCCACTTGTGGTTGTTGCCCGCGTACCAGGTCACGCCGGCGGCGAGCAGCGCGGAGATGTCGAGATCGAGCTGGCCCGGTGCGTGGGCGCCGTCGACGAGCACCTGGACGCCGCGGAGGTGCGGGAGGATCTGCAGGAGTGGCAGCACGAGCGCGGTCGGCGAGGTGACGTGGTCGAGCAGCGCGAGGCGCGTGCGCGGCGTGACGGCAGCGGCGATCGCGCGCACCGCGGCCTCGGGATCGAACGGCCACGGCAGCTCGGCGACCACGACGCGTGCGCCGCGCGCCTCGGCGAGCCGGAGCAGCTGGTTCTTGCAGGCGCGATAGGCGTGGTCGGTGGTGAGCAGCTCGTCGCCGGCCTCGATGCGCGCCGCGGACAGCGCGGTCGCGACGCCGTACGTGGCGTTCGGCAGGAACACGAGCTGATCGGCGGGTGCATTCAGGAACGCGGCGAGCTGCGCGCGCGCACGATCGAGCTCGGCCTGCCAGTCGAGCACCATGAAGCGCATCGGGGCGGACTCCATCCGGGCGCGCCAGCCGGCGGCCGCGGCGACGACTGCCCGTGGGCATCCACCGTAGGACCCGTGATTGAGGTGGACGACATCGCTCGAGAGGGCCCAGTCCGCGATCGCACTGCACATCTGCGATCAGTGTAGGTGGGAGTGTTCTCGGAGAGATCCCTGTGAGGGTCATTTTGTTGGCCACTCCGTCGGAGTGCGTAGAAATGGCAGCGTGCTGACCCCTGCCGCGCGTGCGCGCCTCGACGGATGGAAGCAGTCGCTGTTGGACACGACCGACCCGCTGATTCACATCGGCGAGCACGGTGTCGCGATCGCGGTCGATCCAGTACGGATCGCATTCGCGCTCGCGGGCGGGAGCCTGTTCCCGCTCGAGGGAAGCGAGGTGGCGAAGCTGCGCCGGGTGCCTGCGGGCGACCTGTGGCTCGGCCTCGGCCTGCTGACGTGGGTCGATACCACTCACGGCACGCGCACCGCGCCGCTGCTGCTGTGGCCGGTGGAGATCGATCGCGAGGAGCCGGCGCTGCGGATGTCCGGAACGCGGACACCGCGGCTCAACGAGCTGCTCGCTGCTGCGCTGAAGCGCGATCACGGCATCGTGCTGCCGGCTGCCGATGACCTCGCGGGCCTGCTCGATGCGGCGCGCGCCGCTGCCGTGGAGCGTGCGGGCTGGTGCCTGGAGCGCACGGCGCGGCTCGCGGCGTTCTCGTTCGCACGGTTCGAGCTGCAGCGCGATGTCGAGAATCTACAGGTCACCGCCACGCCTGCCGCGTGGCTCGCCGGCGACGGCCAGGCGCCCGCACTGCCGACCGGAACGTCCGAGGTCCTCGCACCGCTCGACGCCGACGCGAGCCAGCTCGCCGCGATCGCCGCGGCAGGAGCGGGCGGCAGCTTCGTGCTGCACGCTGCGCCCGGCACCGGCGCGACCCAGACGATCGCGAACCTCGTCGTGCACTGTGCGGCGCGTGGCTCGTCGGTGCTCGTCGTCAGCGAGAAGCCGGGCGCGCTCGCCGCGCTCCAGGAGCGGCTCGCCGGGCTCACCGAGATCTGCATGCCGCTGACCGACCGCGCGCAGGTCGTCGACTTCCTCATGCGTACGCTCGATCGCGCGTTTCGTCCGGGTGCCGGACCGAACGGCACCGAGGCGCGGCTCGCGCAGCTACGCGCGGAGCTCGACGGCCACGTCGCTGCGATGCACAAGGTAGGACCGCTCGGCCTGTCGGTGCACGAGGTGCTCGGCCGGCTGGTCGAGCTGCGCACCACGCCGCGCGCGTCGCTCGCCGAGGCCGATGCGGCCGGGCTCGATCGCGCGACGTTCGATCGGCGCCGCACCGCGGTGACCGCGCTCGCGACGGCCGCGCAAGCCGTCGAGCCGGTGGCCGCGCATCCGTGGCGGCAGTCGGAGCTCGCTGCATGGGAGGCCCGTGGCACGGAGCGCGCGACCGCTGCGCTCGCCGAGGCCACCGCCGCCGCCGAGGCACTGGTCGCCGCGATCGGCGAGCTGCCCGTGCCCGGCATCGTCACGCGCACGCCGGAGCAGCTGAAGGCGCTCGGCACGCTCGCACTCCTCGCCGCCGCATCGCCGCGCCCCGGCGCGGAGCTGCTGACGAACCTGCGCGGCAGCCGCGCCGACGAGATCGGCGAGCGCATCGCGCTCATTCGCGCCCGCGGCGCCGGCACGCTCGATGTGCCGCGCGATCCGGCCGCGTTCCTGTCGCTCGCGTCGCGCCACCGCGTGCTCGCGGCCGAGGTCGCCGAGGCGTTCTCCGACCCGGACGCCCTCGACGCGCCGGAGCTGTGGAACCAGCTCAAGCGCTGGTCCGGTTCGACGCCACCGCTGCGCTACATGGCGCTGCGCACCGCGCGTGCGCAGGTTCGCGCGGCCGCCGGCGGCTCTCTCGAGTCCGATGCGGCGATGATCGTGGCGCTCGAGGCCGTACTCGCGGAGCGTGCGGCGCGCGAGGCGCTCGAAGGTGCGGCGGAGCCCGCGAAGCGCTGGTTTGGCGCGCTGGGAGGCGAGGCACTCTCGCTCGACCTCGCGGCGATCGAGGCCGCGGCCACGTGGGGCGCCGACCTGCGGCGCGCGTTCGATGCGTTGACGATCGCCGGTGGTGAGGCCGGCCGGCAGAGCGCGTGGCGGATGCTCGTCGCGCTGGTCTCGGCATCGGCCGATTCGCAGGCTGCCGAGCTCGCGCCGTTCGCACGCGTCGCCGATGCCGTGGCGCGCTGGCAGCCCGCGCTCGCAGAGCTCTCGACGGCGACCGGCATCGCGGTCGTGTATCTCGGTGCAGGCGCGGATCACCTGCCGTCGCTTCGCGATCAGCTCCACACGCTGACCGCCGCGGCCGGCACGCTCGCCGACTGGGCGCGCTTCCACCTCGCACGCCACGCCGCGAAGATCGCTGGCATCGGCGGGGCAATCGCGACGATCGAGCGGGGCGACCTCTCGGCTGCCGAGCTCGCGGGCGCCTGGGAGCGCGCGACGCTGCTCGCCTGGCTCGACGCCGAGGTCCGCGAGACGCCTGCGCTCGCGAAGTTCCAGGGCTCGACGCATCACGCGCGCGTCACGTCGTTCGCGGATCTCGATCGCAGCACGCTCGCGTTGACGCGGGCCCGTATCGTCGCGCGCCTCGCGGAGCGGCTGCCGAAGGGCACGGCCGAGGACGAGATCGCCGTGCTGCGCGATCCGGGTGAGCGCAGCCTGCGTGACCTGCTGGTCGCCACGCCGACGCTGCTGCCGCGGCTCGCGCCATGCGTGCTCGCGTCGCCGACCGCGGTCGCCGCGCACCTCGATCCCGCGCTGATGTGGGACCTCGTCGTGTTCGAGGATGCCTCGCAGCTGCCGGTCGCCCACGCGCTCGGTGCGCTCGCTCGCGCCCGCGCAGCCGTGATCGTCGGCGATACGCGGCTCCATGCGACGCCGGAGAATCTCCTCGAGGCCGCCCTCGCGGCGCGTCTCCCCGAGCTCGCGCTGACGACGCACTATCGCAGCCGCCACGAGGACCTGTTCGCATTCGCGAATCGCAAGTTCTATGGCGACCGCGTCGAGGTGCTGCCGGCTGCTCACGGCGCATCCGATGTCGGCGTGCGCTGGCGGCCCGTCGACGGCCAGCCCGATCTCACCGGTGCGAACCGCGCCGAGGCCGAGGCCGTGATCGCCGACGCGCGCGCTCGCCGCCGCACGGCTCCGCACCGCTCGCTCGCGATCGTCGCGATGTCGCGCGCGCACGCCGAGCTGATCGAGTCGCTGATGCCGGACGACCTCGCCGACGTGCTCGTCACGACGCCCGACCGCATCCAGGGCGACGAGCGCGACGTCGTGCTGCTCACGTTCGGCGATCTCCCGCCGGCGTTCGCGCACCCGGCCGCCGATCGCTGGCTCGCCGCCGCGACGACCTGCGCGCGGGAGGAGCTCGTGCTGTTCTCGAGCTTCGACGACGCCCACGGCACGCTCGGCGAGCTGATCGCCTACGCACGCGTGCCGCGCATCCTCGATGCGAGCGAGCCCGCCAGCCCGGTCACCGCCGCCATCGCGCGCGCGCTCACCGATCGTGGCTGGAGCGTCCGGCATCGCGTCGGCACCGGCGCGTTCCGCCTCGACCTCGCGGTCGTCGATCCGGACGACCCCGAGCGCTACGTCCTCGCGATCGAGCACGACGGCAAGGCCTACGCGAGTGCACCGGCCGCCCGCGATCGCGATCGCCTGCGCGCGCAGCGGCTCGCCGCGCTCGGCTGGCGCCTCCACCGCATCTGGACGCTCGACTGGTGGCTCGATCCCGAGCGCGAGATCCAGCGCGCCCACGGCGCGATCGTCGCGGCGATCGCAGCCTCGCGGCAGCGCCGCTCCGGTCCGGTCCGCACGCCGAAGGCAACCGCGGTCGGCTCGGCTCCCGTCGCTGCACGGCTGCGGGGAGACTCGACCGCGCCGGTCTCCTACACCGCCGATACCGCGAAGGTCGCGGTCGCCGTCAGTCTTGCCGCCGATCCGAAGCCGGCCGTCGCCGCCGACGACACGACGCGCGTCCCGCTCGCCACCGGCTCCGGCCCGACCGACGCGCTGCTCGCGAACAGCTCGCCGGTGCGCATCCCGCGCGGTGCGATCGCGATCGCTGCGTACGCCGCGGCTGCGATTCCGCCGGGCCGCCGTGCGCCCGAGGACATGTTCGCGCCGCGCTACCTCACCGAGCTCGGCAAGTGCGTCGAGCAGGTGCTCGCCACCGAGGCGCCGATCCACATCGAGCTGCTCGCCCGCCGCGTCGCCGCCTACTTCGGCATCGGCCGGATCACGCCGCGCGTCGTCGAGCAGGTCCAGAACGCCGTGCTCGGCCGCGGCAAGTGGGGCGACGAGAAGGGCATCGTGTGGCGCATGGACCAGGACCCGACGTCGGTCCCGGGCGTCCGCGTCGCGGGCTCGTCGGCGCAGGCCCGCCGCGCGATCACCGAGGTCCCGCTCGCAGAGCTCGCATCGGCGGCCCGCATCGTGGTCGAGCGCAGCGCCGGCCTCAACGCGACCGACCTCATCCGCGACTGCGCGCGCCTGCTCGGGTTCGCACGTATGACGAGCGAGGTCAGCGAGCGCGTGAGCATCGGCATCCGGCTCGCGACGGCGCGCCAGCTGATCGCCGTGGAGAACGGCAAGGCGCACCTGCTCGTCTAGCCAGAACCGCTGGCCAGACCGCTGGCTAGACCGCGCGGAGCACCGGCTTGCGGGCCGGCACGCGCTCGGGCTGCTCGGGCCAGTCGGGCTTGCGGAAGTACTGCAGCAGGCCGGCCGCGAAGCCGACGCCGTGCGAGACGTGGATGGCCGGGAAGATCGCCCACACCGTCGGAATGGCGCCCGGGCCGAGCTTGCCGCCGACGCGCACGGCCTCGGCGCCGGTCGCCAGCGCGTAGGTGGCGAAGGCCGCGGGCACGAGCGGCCACAGCGGCGGGAGCGCGAGCATGGCCGAGGCACCGCAGACCATGAGGAACGGCAGCGCGGGGCGCAGCGTCGGGAACGTGCCGAGCTTGAGGAGCGTGCGCGCGCGGCCGCGACCGTACTTGTAGTACTGCTTCGCGAGCGTCTTGAACGAGTCGCGCGGGAAGTAGTGCACGACGATCTCGCGCGACAGATAGATCTGGCCGCCCGACTCGAGGATGCGCTGGTTGAGCTCCGAGTCCTCGTTCGTGATCGCGGCCGGATCCCAGAGGCCGACGGTCTCGAAGATCTTGCGGCGGAACGCGCCGAGGAAGACGGTGTCGACGAAGCCCTCGGAATCGGCGCTGCGATACTTGGCACCGCCGACGCCGAGCGGGCTCTCGAGCGCCGCGCACAACGCGCGCTGGAAGAACGTCTTGGATTTCGCGCGCTGCGCACCGCCGACGTTATCGGCCCCCGTGCGCTCGAGCGTCTCGACGCACTTGCGGACGTAGTCGGGTGCGTACTCGCAGTGGACGTCCATGCGCACGATGACGTCGCCGGCGGCTTGCTTGACCATCGCGCCGAGGCCGGCCGCCTGCAGGCGCGCCGGGTTGTCGATCATCTTGATCCGCGGATCTTCGGCCGAGAGGCGATCGAGGATCTCGCGCGTGCGATCGGTCGAGCGGCCATCGGCGACCAGGATCTCGATCCGGTCGGCCGGATAGTCCTGGGCCTGCACGCTCGCGATGCACGCCTCGATGTAGTTCTCCTCGTTGTAGGCCGGCATCGCGATGGTGACGGTCGGGAGCATGGTCATGATGCTAGCGCGCCTGGCGTGCAACGTGGATACCAGCTGCCAGGACCAGCGCACCTCCCGCCGCCGCAAGGGGGTGCAGCGGCTCGCCCCAGGCGAGGGCTCCGACGGTGACCGCGACGAGCGGCTCGGCGAACGTCAGGATCGCGGAGCGCGCGGCGCCGATCCGCTGGAGGCCTTCGACGAACACGATGCCGCTGATCGCGCCGATCGTGACCGCGCCGGATGCCACCAGCGCGAGTGCACGCGGGCTCACCGTGGCAAGGCCGCTCACCCCGAGAGGGGCCAGCAGGATCGCCGCGATCGCCGAGTGGTAGGCGACCTGGCGCGCCGAACCTACCCGCGCGGCGAGCCGGCGCACGACGAACACGTTGCCCGCGTAGCAGAACGCCGATGCCGCACCGAGCAGTGCTCCCGTGACGGCGCCCTGGGCCGGCGCATGCCATGGCTCGAGGATCAGCGCGAGACCGGCGAGCGCCACGAGGGCGGCCGGCCGCGCGCCGGGCGTGCGCGTGCCTTCGATCCGCTCGGCGAACAGTGCGACGATGATCGGCGCGAGGTAGTGCGTGAGCACCGCGATCGCGATCGTCGTGTATCGCATCGCGGCGAAGAACGTGAGCACGTTCAGCGCGTCGCACGCGGTGTTCGCGAGCAGCAGCAGCACGGCGGTGCGGTCCCAGGTCGGCGCGCGATCGCGCCGCGTGAGCGGCAGCGCCGTCAGCGCCATCACCGCGAACATGATCCACGTCGTCATGCCGGCGGGCAGGCCCGTGGGCCGCAGGAACAGGCTCCACGTGCCCCACGAGGCGGCGGCGCACGTGACCATGAGAACTCCTGCCAGCAGACACGCTAGTGTAGCGCGATGGCTTCCGAGCCGATCGTTCGCGCGTTCCATGCCGCGCGGCCGGGTGCGACGGCGATCGCGCTCGCGCGCACGGGCAGCTACGAGCGCCTGTGGGCGCAGGTCGAGGCCGGGATCGCGGCCCGCGGCGATCGCGTGCGCCGGTCTAGCGTTCTCGATCACGCGCGCCCGCCGAGCGATCACGCGCGCCCGCCGAGCATTCTCGATCTGGCGTGCGGGGATCACGCCATGCCGGGCGCGATCGGCTGCGATCTCTCGCGCGAGGAGCTCGCTCGCGGCCAGGGCCCACGCGTGCAGGGCAGCGCGCAGGCACTACCGTTCAAGGACGGCGCGTTCGACGCCGCGCTCTGCCACCTCGCGTTCATGCTGTTCGACGACATCGAGGCGGTCGTCGCCGAGCTCGAACGCGTGCTCGCACCCGGCGCCTCGTTCCACGCGCTGCTCGGCGGCGGCCCGGTCGCCGACGGCCCCGGATACAGCGATGCCTTCCACGCGTTCACCCAGCTCCTGCCGAAGGCCGCGCCGCTCGGCGATCCGCGCAGCAAGAGTCCGGCCGGCTGGCGCACGCTGTTTGCACGCGAGCGCGGCTGGAGCGAGCCCGTGTTCGAGCGCGGCTGCAGCGAGCCCAGCTTCGAGCGCTGGGAGCTGGACCTGACCGGTCCCTTCGACGACGTCTGGCTGTTCCTCGGTGGCAGCTATCAGCTGCGCGAGCCGGAGCGCATCCGCGCCGAGCTGCGCGCGCGCTTTCCGACCGACCCCGTGCCTTGCAAGGTCGCCGCGTACTACGCGCGCGTCACACGTTGAACAGGAAGTGCATGACGTCGCCGTCCTGGACGACGTACTCCTTGCCTTCCATGCGCAGCTTGCCGGCCGCCTTGATCGCGGCCTCGTTGTGGTGCTGCTCGAGATCCGGCACCGAGTAGACCTGCGCGCGGATGAAGCCCTTCTCGAAGTCGGTGTGGATCACGCCGGCGGCCTCGGGCGCGGTCGCGCCCTTCTTCACCGTCCAGGCGCGGATCTCCTTCTCGCCGGCCGTGAAGTACGACTGCAGGCCGAGGAGCCGGTAGCACTCGCGGGCGAGCGAGGCGAGCGCGGGCTCCTTGAGGCCGTACGCCTCGAGCAGCTCGCCGCGATCGGCCGGTGCAACCTCGGCGAGCTCGGCCTCGACCTTGCCGCACAGGATCACGACGCCCGCCGCTTCCTTCTTCGCGCGCTCGCGCACGAGGTCGCTCCAGGCGTTACCGTTCGGCAGGTCAGCCTCGCCGACGTTGCAGCAGTACAGCACCGGCTTCGCCGTGAGCAGACCCCACGTCGCGACCTGCTTGCGCTCGTCGTCGGTCAGGTCCGCGGACCTCGCAGCCTTGCCGGACTCGAGGTGCTTGAACACCTTCTCGGCGAGCGCGAGCTCGATCTTGCCTTCCTTCGAGCCGGTCTTCGCCCCGCCGGAAGCCTTCTTCATGCGCTTCTCGGCGCTCTCGACGTCGGCGAGCGCGAGCTCGAGGTCGATGATGTCGATGTCGCGCATCGGGTCGACCGAGCCCGCGACGTGGATGACGTTCGGGTCGTCGAAGCAGCGCACCATCATCAGGATCGCGTTGGTCTCGCGGATGTTCGCGAGGAACTTGTTGCCGAGGCCTTCACCCTGCGAGGCGCCCTTGACCAGGCCGGCGATGTCGACGATCTCGACGATCGCGGGGATCACCTTCTGCGTCTTGATGTGCTTACCGATCCGGTCGAGGCGCTCGTCGGGAACCGGCACGACGCCGACGTTGGGATCGATGGTGCAGAAGGGGTAGTTCGCAGCTTCGGCCTTGCCCGCCGTCAACGCGTTAAAGACAGTGCTCTTTCCCACATTGGGGAGACCGACGATGCCGACGGAGAGGGCCATGGAGCTGCAATGCCTACCCCGGAGATCGAGGCCATGGCAAGCTGCCCGGCGATGCGTGCAGCCCTCGCCGCCGTGGTCGCCCTGGCCGCCTGTGGAGACAACGTCCCTGTCCCGGCCGACGCTCCGGGCCAGGCGACCGAGCTGCTCGACAAGCTGCGCGCCCTGCCGCACGTCCACGACGCCTCGGAGCAGCCGACCCAGACCGCCGGCTACCACTACATCGTCCTGCACTTCACGCAGCCCGAGGATCACGCCGACCCGCAGAGCCCGACGTTCCAGCAGGAGGTCTCGCTGCTCGCCAAGGACGAGACCTCGCCGCTGATCGTCCACACGAGCGGCTACTGGGACTACTACCTCGACCACGTCGTCGAGCTGACCGTCCTGTTGAACGCGAACCAGATCTCGATCGAGCACCGGTTCTTCGCGACCTCGCGCCCGGCGAGCCCCGACTGGACCAAGCTCACGATCGAGCAGATGGCCGACGACGAGCACGTGATCGTCAGCGAGCTCCGCACCGTGTTCACCGGCAAGGCGCTCTCGACGGGCGGCAGCAAGGGCGGGATGACCGCGATCTTCTATCGCCGGTTCTTCCCCGACGACGTCGACGGCACGGTCCCCTACGTCGCCCCGATCTCGTTCGCCGCGCCCGATCCTCGCTATCCGCCGTTCATCGACACGGTCGGCACCGACGCGTGTCGCCAGGCGGTTCGAGATGCTGCAACCGAGATGCTCTCGCACCGGCGGGCGGCGCTGGAGCAGCGCGCGCAGACCCAGGCGACCCAGTACGGCTACGCGTACACGCGCGTGCTGCTGGGCCCTGCCGTCGAGAGCGCGATCGACAGCCTCGAGTGGTCGTTCTGGCAGTACTTCGGGATCTCGACCTGCTCGCAGGTCCCGACGGCCACGGCGACCGACGATCAGATGTTCGCGTTCCTCGACAAGATCGCGCCGGTCAGCGACAGCGACGACGAGCAGACCGGCCTGTTCGACGCCTACTACTACCAGGCGTACTTCCAGCTCGGCTATCCCGACGGTGGCGCGGCGTATCTCAAGCCCTTCCTGATGTACACCGACGCCGACTACCTCAACTCGCTGCCGACCGCGCAGCCCACGTACGACGGCGGCGCTGCGATGCACGACATCGACGACTTCCTCGAGCAGCACGGCGATCGCTTCCTGTTCGTGTACGGCCAGTGGGATCCATGGACCGCCGGCAAGTTCACGCTCGGCGGCGCGACCGACTCGCTCGAGCTGATCCAGGCGCAGGGCACGCACAATTCGCACCTGACGCGGCTCGCGCAGGCCGACCAGGATGCTGCGATGGCCAAGCTCGCGGCGTGGACCGGCGTCCAGCCGATGGTGCCGAGCGCACGTGAAATGCCCCAGCTGATCGCGCCGCGGATGCCGCCGGCGTTCGTGCGTGGATTGCGCGCGCTGCCGCACTCGCCGTAGCATCGAGGCATGGCCGAGCGCGTCGTCGTCGTCACCGGATCCACCGACGGAATCGGCCGCCAGGTCGCGCGCCAGCTCGCCGCCGCCGGCATGCGCGTGATCGTGCACGGTCGCAGCAAGCCGCGGGTCGATGCCGCGCTCGAGTCGCTGCGCGGCGAGCTGCCGGGTGCGGAGCTCGAAGGCGTGTCGTTCGATCTGGGGCGGCTCTCCGACGTGCGGCGCGGCGCCGAGCAACTGGTGAAGCTCGCGCCGCAGGTGCTCGTCAACAACGCGGGCATCTTCGCGACCGAGCGTGCGGTCACCTCCGATGGCATCGAGATGACGTTCGCGGTGAACCACATCGGGCCGTTCCTGCTGACCGAGCTGCTCGCCGGCACGGTCGACCGCGTCGTCAACGTCGCGTCGGTCGCGCACACGCGCGGGCGCATCCACTTCGATGACCTGACGCTCGCGAACGCCTGGACCGGCTACGCCGCCTACGCGCAGAGCAAGCTCGCAAACGTGATGCACGCGATGTCGCTCGCCGAGCACCACCCGACGATCACCGCCTACAGCATCCATCCGGGGACGGTCTCGACGAAGCTGCTACGTGCCGGGTTCGGACCGATCGCGGGCAGCAAGCCCGAGGTTGCGGCTGCACCGATCGTGCGACTCGCGTCGGGGGCCACCGCCGACGATCCGAGCGGCGCGTACTACAGCGATGGCGTCGCGACCCAGCCGTCGAGCACGGCGCGCGATCCGGCGGCGCGGGCGCAGCTGTGGGACGTCTCGAAGGGGCTCGCGAAGCTCTGAATGGACGATCTGCCGAGCATTGCGGCACTCGTCGCCGCTGGTGAAGACCAGCAGGCGCTCGCGAAGCTGCGCGCGCGGCTCGGCTGGCCCGCCGGCAAGGATCTCCCGCAGCTCGATCCGTGGCTCGCGCTGCTCGGCGAGGTCGCGGGCCGGCGAGGGGCAGGGCAGCTCGCGGAGCTCGCGGCCGCAACGGTCCGGGATCCGGACAGTCCTGATCGGCTCTACGAGCTCGGCTACGCGCTGATCGACGCCGGCGCGCCGGGGATCGCGGCGAGCGTGCTGTGGCGATGCCTCGCGCTCGTCGGTGACAGCGAGGAGGTCGTGTGCGAGCTGGTGTCGGCGCTCGAGAGCGCGCTGGCCTATCGCGACGCGCACGCGATCCTCGAGGAGCATGCGGCCCTGCGCGCGCGCAGCTTCTTGTGCCAGTACCTCTACGCATTCAACGCGGCGATGGCCGGCCGGCTCGACGTCACGCGCGCAGCGCTCCTCGATCTGCATCCCGACTCGCCGGAGACCGAGCGGATGTGCGGCGTGATCGCGACGATCTGTGCGCGCGCGGATCGCGTCGCCGGCGCGCTGCCGCTCGACCCGCACGATCTGCGCGGCTGGCAGTACGTGCTCACCGGCACGCTCGTGATCCACCAGTCGCCGTACGGCTTCGACGAGCCGATGCACGGCCGCTATGCCTGGCTCCAGGATGCGATGCCACGCGTCGCCACGGGCCTCGCTCGCGTCGCCGCGCTCGGAGCCGGTGCGCCGTGCATCTATGCGCCGCCGGGGCGGAGTCACGCGATCGTGGCCGAGGCGCTCGCGCGTCGCATGGGCATCGAGACCGCGCCGTGGCCGGCGATCGGCGTGCCGGCCCCCGGCATCATCGCGATGTACGACCTCGCGGCTCTGTCGGAAGTCGACGCCGCGCGGCTGAGCGAGCGTCGCCCCGATCAGATCCTGTTCGCGCACGCCTCGCCGTGGACGCAGGATAGCCCGGTCGCGCCGGATCTCACGACGCTGCTCTACCAGTCGCTCGTACCGCCGTGGAGCCCGGAGACCTCGGAGACCCCGGAGAGCAGCGACGCCGCCGACGAAGCACTGATCGCCGAGCTCGCCGCCAGCCCCGGACTCCCCGAGGACGAGTGCACCGCCGACGAGCCTGCGCGCTGGGACGCACTCGTTGCGCGGGTGTGGCCGCCGATGCCGGGCACGCGATCGCGGCTGTGGGCCGGTGGCCCGGTGCCGTCGAATCGCTTCGATTGATGCTAGCCTCGTAAGCGTGAAGAAGATCCTCGTGGTCGAGGATGACCCGGTCAATCAGATGATCCTGATGGATTTCCTGGCGGCGAACGGCTACCAGACCGTCGCGGCATCATCGGGCCCCGAGGGCATCGATCGCTACGACCGCGAGTCGCCCGACCTCTGCCTGGTCGACGTGCAGCTGCCGCGCAAGAACGGCTTCGAGCTCGTCCGCGAGATCAAGGGCCGCGGCGCCGCGACGCCGGTGCTGCTGATGAGCGCCGTGTACACCGATGCGGACCAGTCATCCCGTACCGTCCAGCTCGGTACGCTCGCCGACGGCTACCTCACCAAGCCATTCGATCTCGTTCAGCTGCTCTCGCAGGTCCGCAAGCTGCTCGGCGAAGCGTAGCGGCGGTACACTGCACGCGTGCGCTATCCCGCGTTCGTCGCCGAGATGGCGTTGCCCGCAAATCGGCCGAAGCTGCGCTTCGGAATCTGGACGGGCTTCTCGATCGCGATCGGCTTCGGCATCCTCGCCGCCGCCGCCGCGTTCTTTGGCCTGACGCCGTGGCGCTGGGCGTTCCTCGCGCTCGTCTCGATCAAGCTGCTCACGAACTCGCTCGCGTGGCTGGGTCTCGTACGCGATCGCTTCGTGATGGAGACGCAGGGCATCAACACGTTCGCCGACGTGATCTTGTTGACCGCCGCGATCTACTTCACCGGCGGCCCGTACTCGCCGCTGCTCGCGACCTACGTGATCGTGATCGCGGTGCTCTCGCTGCTGGCGAACCTCGGGATCACGATCATGATGGCCAGCCTGATCGTCGTCTGCTTCGCGACGATGGTGATCTGCATGGCCACGGGCGTCTTGCCACCAACGCCGGTCCCAGGCGCACCGGCGATGCCGCCGAGCGCCGGTTACGCGGTGACCTCGATCCTCTACTGCGCGCTCGTCGTCGGGGTGCCGGCATTCTTCTCCGCCGCGACGCTGCGCCTGCTACGCGCCAAGGAGCGCGACCTCGAGAAGCGCACCGCCGAGGTGATCCAGGCCAACACGCAGCGCGGCCAGTTCATCGCGTCGATGACGCACGAGCTGCGCACGCCGATCCACGGCGTCCAGGGCCTCTCCGACGTGATCGCCGCCGGCGTGTACGGCCCGGTCACCGACAAGCAGAAAGAAGCGTGCGCGTCGATCAAGCGCAGCGCGCAGTCGCTGCTCGGCCTCGTCGATGATGTCCTCAACCTCGCGCGCGCCGAGGCGAACAAGATCGAAGCGCGCCCGCGCGCGGTCGACATCGCGGCGCTCGTCGAGCGAGTCACCGCCTCGGTCTCGTGGATGGTCGGTACCAAGCGCATCCAGCTCGAGGCCGAGGTCGCGGCCGACCTCCCGTTCGTCCAGTCCGATGACCGCTGGCTCGCGCACGTCCTGGTCAACCTGGTTTCCAACGCCGTGAAGTTCACGCCCGAAGGCGGCCGCGTGATCGTGCGCGCGCTCGATCGGCCCGAAGCCGACGCCGTCGTGCTCGAGGTCGTCGACACCGGCATCGGCATCGCGCGCGAGGAGCGCGAGCGGATCTTCGAGCCGTTCCGCCAGACCGATAGCTCCGACGAGAAGCGCTACGGAGGCGTGGGCCTCGGCCTCGCGCTGGTCGCCCGCCTGACCGACTTGCTCGGCGCGCGGGTCGAGCTCGACTCCGAGGTCGGCAAGGGCGCGACGTTCCGCGTGATCGTTCCGGTCGACTACCGCGGCCGCCAGGTCAGCCGGCTGATGCGCGCGGTGACCGCACCGCCCGGCGTCACGGTCGGCTAGGTGAGCGTCTTCAGGAGATCTGCGAGCGCCTCGGGTTGATGGCGCTGCATCATGTGGCCGGCGCCGGCGAGCGTGACGTGGCGATGGTTCGCGAGCTCGGCCCGGCGTGCTGCGCGCTCGGGATCCGGCAGGTTCATCATCGTCTGCGCGCCGTCGACGACGAGCACCGGGCACGTGATGCGCCGCCAGTACCGTGCCGCATGATCGCGGCGGAACGGGTAGGGGCCCATCGTCAGGTGCAGCGGGTCGTGCTTCCAGGCGAGTCCGCCTTCGGTCGCGCGCGTGCCGGCCTCCGCGAGCTTGATCGCACGTGCTTGCGCGAGCAGCGGATCATGCTTGCGCAGGCGCGCGGCGGCGTCGGCGATCGACGGCATCGGGCGGGACTTCGCGCGCGCGGTCTTCCAGGCGTCGATCCATTGCGCCGTGCGGCCGCCGAGCTCGACCTCGCTCTGGTCGGGTGGGCCGAGGCCCTCGAGCAGCGC
>Ga0207683_10002122_pt1 | contig 17419 bp, 14 predicted proteins | sample KBSM73metaG_FD_184333 | JGI IMG/M metagenome (GOLD analysis project Ga0207683, IMG submission 184333) | Miscanthus rhizosphere microbial communities from Kellogg Biological Station, Michigan, USA - KBS M7-3 metaG (SPAdes) (version 2) | ecosystem: Host-associated > Plants > Roots > Rhizosphere >... | reverse complement strand
GAATCTGCCAACCAACATCGCCATCTATGACTTCATCGGTCGCGCATACACGGCCGGCGTGCGCTTCAACTTCGGTGGATCGCATCATGCTGCGGCGGAACCAGCTCCCATGCTCCCGCCGCCGCCGCCGCCGGTCGAGGCAACGCAAACCTGCGCGGACGGAACAGTGGTCCAGGCGAGTGCGACCTGCCCGGCTCCGCCGCCGCCCCCGCCACCCGCGCCGGCACCGCAGCGCGGCTAAGCCGACGCCTCGGCGCCAAGAGTTGAGTGGTTTAGTTATGGTGGTCGGGGTCTTAGGAGCTCCCCGGCCGCCGCAGTGCGCGCGCAGGGACTGGAGACCATCGTGAGGTCGGTGAAGCTTGGCTCGGTCATTTTCGTTGCAATGCTGGTCGGGACGCCCGCGATGGGGGCTGTTCAGGGCAATGGAACACCGAAGTTTTACGGCCGGACGGTGGAAGAATCTTCACCGCCGGCCTGGCCGGCTTTGCCGCGCGCCCCAAAAGGTGCGCCAAACATCCTGCTGATCATGACCGACGATGTGGGGTTTGGATCTTCAAGCACGTTTGGTGGCCCGGTTCCGACGACGACATTCGACCAACTGGCGGCCGGCGGCCTCCGCTACAACCAGTTCAACACCGCAGCGATTTGCTCACCGACCAGGGCGGCGCTCCTAACTGGCCGAAATCCCCAGGAAGTGGGGGTCGGCTACGTCACCAACTGGCCGACCGGGTACGACGGCTACAATAGCGTCATTCCAAAGTCGGCTGGCACGGTCGCCCAGATCCTCAAGGAGAATGGCTACAACACCGCGATGTTCGGGAAGGGGCACGTGACTCCCGAATGGGAGATGAGCCAGGCGGGGCCGTTTGATCGATGGCCGACCGGCCTTGGCTTCCAATATTATTATGGCTTCCTCGGTGCCGATACGAGTGAGTTCGAGCCAAGCCTCGTCGAAAACACCACGCCCGTGGATGCGCCTCGGACACCCAACTATCATCTCGACCGCGATCTCGCCGATCACGCGATCCACTGGATCGCCCAGCAAAAGGCCGCAGCTCCCGATCGGCCGTTTTTCATCTATTACGCGTCCGGTACCGCGCATGCCCCCAATCATGCGCCGAACGAATGGCTCGATCGTTTCCGAGGCAAGTTCGACGAAGGATGGGACAAGCTTCGCGAACAGATCGTCGCGCGGGAAAAGGCGCTTGGAGTCGTTCCTTCCAACGCCGATGATGCACCCCGTCCCGCCGGATTGCCTCGCTGGGAGTCCTTATCACCGGCAGAGAAGCACCTTGCTGAGCGGCATATGGAAGCCTTCGCGGCGTCCCTTGCTTTTGCAGATAATCAAATCGGCCGAGTAGTCGATTATCTTCGCCGGTCGGGCCAGTTCGACAACACTCTGGTCATTTACATCCAGGGCGACAATGGCGCGTCGGCCGAAGGAAGCTTTAACGGGCGCATCGCCGAGCAATCCGCGCTGAACGGCTTCCCCGAACCGCTCGATTACGCCGAAAACCGAGCCGACGAGATCGGAACGAAAACCACGTATCCGCTCAATACCGGGGGCTGGGGCTGGGCGATGAACGCGCCCTTTCCATGGGCAAAGCGCTATGCATCGCACTTTGGCGGAACGCGCAACGGAATGGTCATCTCCTGGCCAGCCGTCATCAAGGACAAGGGGGGCCTTCGCACGCAGTTCCACCATGTGAGCGACATCATGCCGACGCTGCTCGACGTGGCGGGAGTTTCAGCGCCGGCAGCGCTTGATGGCATTGCGCAGCAGCCGATCACCGGCATTTCCATGCGCTATACGTTCAATCAGGGAGCTGCGCCCTCCCAGCGGAAGGAGCAGGTGTTCGCAGTCGCCGGCAATCTATCCTTTTACAAGGATGGTTGGGTAGTTGCTTCGCGGCAGGCGGCGACGCCTTGGGACCGATCGAAGGCGCCATATCTGTCGATCGATCAGCGCACGTGGGAACTTTACGACACGCGGACCGACTTCTCAGAGGCGCACGATCTCGCAGCCCAAAATCCGGGCAAGGTGGCGCAGATGAAGGACCTGTTCTGGGTCGCCGCCGCTCGCGCGAACATCCTTCCGATTCATCCAGACGAGGGCGGACAGGCAGGGCGGCCTTATTTGTCCGCCGGTCGAACCGTGTTCGAATACGGCCCCGAGGTCTCGCACATCCCTGCCGGCGCTGCGCCGGAGGCGGTCAATCGATCTTTCTCGATCAGCGCGGATGTCACTGTGCCGCAAACTGGCGCAACCGGCGTTTTGGTTGCCGACGGTGGGCGCTTTTCCGGGTACGCGCTGTTCCTTGATCAAGGGCGGCTGACCTTCACCTACAACGGAACGCCTCCTCGCGTTTATCGGGTGACGTCTTCGGCGCCGGTACCGCCGGGCAGGCACCGGCTCGTGGCCGATTTCAAATATGACGGAGGAATCGGCGGGCCAGCAACGTTGGTCCTGTCGCTCGATGGCCGCGAGATTGGGCGCGGGCGAATAGAACACAGCAACCCGGTACTGATTTCGCATACTGAGGGCCTGGACGTCGGCCGTGACAGCATAACCCCCGTCGATCAGGCTTATTCCGTGGAAACTAGCAAGTTCACGGGCCAGATCGAAAATCTCACGATCACTCTGAGGTAGGCGCTGGAAGATGCCCTCGCCGGATCGTGTTCACAACGCAGCAGGGCTTTGCCGGCTACGGATTGAGTTTGAAGAGTTAAAGAGAAACAGCCGAAGGAGTGCGTACCATGCCCAAGCTTTTGCTTTTCGCCCTTGCCGTCGCCCTAGCCGGCCCGATTCAGGCCAAGACGGCCACCGTGAAAATGCTGAATAGCGGAGCGGCCGGAGCGATGGTTTTCGAGCCCGCCTTCGTCAAGGTCAGCCCTGGCGATTCAGTCACGTTTGCGCCGACAAATCCGTCTCACAACGCGGAATCCATCACCTCGATGATGCCTGCCGGAGCAACCCCCTTCAAAGCCACGGTAAACCAGGCGATCACGGTGAAGTTCACCAAGCCAGGGCTATATGGCGTCAAATGCGCGCCTCACCTCGGCCTCGGCATGGTGGCGCTGGTCCAGGTCGGGAACGCTTCTCCCAATCTTGCTCAGGCCAAGGCGGAAGCCGCAAAGCTCCCGCCACTAGCGAAGAAGAGGATGGTTCCGCTCGTCGCTGCGGCGAAGTAGATCGCTGCTAAGCTTTTTTCCCCGGCGGATCGGCGCGGCCATATTGGTCGTCGAACCGGACGATGTCGTCCTCGCCGAGATAAGTGCCGCACTGGATCTCGACCAGCTCGAGCGGCACCTTGCCGGGATTGGCGAGCCGGTGCTGGGTTCCCGCCGGGATGTAGGTCGATTCATTTTCCTGCAGGATTGTGACTTTGTCGCCGACCGTCACCTCGGCCGAGCCGTGGACGACGACCCAATGCTCCGACCGATGATAATGCATCTGCAGCGACAGCCGCTCGCCCGGGTCCACGACGATATGCTTCACCTGGAAGCGGGGTCCGTCGGCGACAGTCTCATAAGTTCCCCACGGCCGCGCCACCTTTGCCGGCATGACAACGCACTGGCGGTCCTCGGATCTGAGGCTGTCGACCAGATCACGGACTTCAGCTACCCGATCCATCGGAGCGACGAACACCGCGTCGCGAACAGCGACAACCGCCATCTTTTCGAGGCCGAGGGTGGCGACCAGCGCCTTTCCGTCATTGCGGACGAGCGAATCTTTCGTGTCGAGCGCGACGACATCGCCCTGCGTGACGTTATTCGAGTTATCCTTCTTTCCGAGCTTCCAGACAGCATCCCAAGAGCCGACGTCTGACCAGTTCATCTGGACCGGCACGATCACGCCGCGCGTCGTATGCTCCATGATCCCGTGGTCGATCGAGATATTCTCGGCCTGGACGAATGATGTCGCTTCCGGACGAAAGAACAGGTCGTCCGTGGTCGCTTCGGCCACCGACCGAGAGATTGCTTCCAGGCTGGTAGGCAAAAACTGGCGCATCTCGTCGAGCAGCGTGCTCGCCTTCAGAAGAAAGATGCCGGAATTCCAGAAGAAGCGCCCGGTCGCGACATATTCGGCGGCTTTTTCGGCGTTGGGCTTCTCGACGAATCGCGCGATCGGAAAAACGCCTCCCGCCGATGGGTCGCTATCGTCGGCCTCGATGTAGCCATATTGGGTATTCGGCTCGGTCGGATGCGCGCCGAATGTCACAATCTCTCCATTTTCAGCGTGCGCCAGGCCCGTCTGGATTGCGGACATGAAGGCTTCGCCGTCACCGATCACATGGTCCGACGGCATGAGCAGGAGGACTTCGTCACGCCCATTCGAACGGACCCAGGCCGCGGCCAAGGTTGCGGCTGCAGCAGTATTCCGTGCCGAAGGTTCAAGCAGGATTGCTTCGACGGCCGCGCCGGCCAGCTGAAGCTGACGCTTGATGAAGAAACGCTGGTCCTCCCCGCTGACCAGGATCGCAGGGGAGAACTGCTTTCCGGTAAGGCGGGTTGAGGTCTGCTGGAGCAGGGAATGGTCGCCGGTGACCGGAAGGAGTTGTTTCGGAAAGGTCTGGCGGGAGACCGGCCAAAGCCGAGTCCCGGCGCCGCCACAAAGAATCACTGGACGAATGTTGGCTGACACTCTCAACGACATGGGATTGACCTGCTTTGCTGCCACATTTTACCCGCGCCAGGGTTTCCCCCTAGTACGGTGAAAAATGAGGCGTGGTCTCGTTTAATTTTTGTTTAGAGTAACCGGCTCTGCGGCGAACCGTTTATCCACAGCTAATCTAAGGGAACAGGGGCGCCGGACCGGGGCCGAAAGTCGTTCTATCGTAAATAATAATTAACTATCTCGCGCGATCCTCCGCCACTGTGCAAGATAGCAAAAGTACCCCGGGGGGTGGCGAATATTGTTCCTTGATTCAAGGCTGCAGCTAGCAGCTGTTCTTCCCGCAAGGCGAAGCCAACGCCTTATCGCGGCCGCATGTTGCGTTGCCGCGGCCCTTGTTGCGACCCCCTCTTACGCACAGGTCATGGACATCGCTCCCGACGGCACCGTCTCCGTTCGCGAGGGCTCGGGAGCTGCAAATTGGGAAGTCGTCAGTCCCGCTTCCGACAAAACCGTCGATCAAAATGGGGAGCCGATCGTCCCCGCCTATGCCTTCACGGCCACCAGCCCCCCGCCGGTTCCGCCGCAATTCGCCGCAGCTCTTACTCAGGCTGCCTCTTCGGCCAACGTCAGCCCCACCTTGCTTGCAGCGCTCGTTTGGCAGGAAAGCCGATGGAATCCGCAGGCGGTTTCCCCCAAAGGCGCCATCGGCCTTGCACAGTTGATGCCTGGGACGGCACGCGACCTGGGGGTTGACCCGACCAACCCTGTCTCCAATCTTGTTGGGGGAGCGCGCTACCTTCGGCAGCTGCTCGACCAGTTCGACGGCAACGTCGAGAAGGCGCTTGCCGCTTACAACGCCGGCCCGGGCCGGGTTCGTAGTGCGGGCGGCGTTCCGGCCATCGCAGAAACCCAGAATTACGTGACGTCGATCGTGCGTCGCCTTTCATCGAATTTCACGGGAGGAACACAATGAACATCACTCGCGGCCTCGCCGCTCTTTCCATGATCGCGCTCGCCTCCCCGGCGGCAGCCGCCGGCCAGGTCGATCCGCAGGGCTCCGGGCCCATCGTCAGCGCCTTGATGTGGCTCCAAGGTACCCTGCTCGGCAATGTCGCGACCGCGGTCGCGGTGATCGCCGTCGCAATGGTCGGCTTCATGATGCTGACGGGCCGCATGAACTGGCGCTTTGGCGCAACCGTCATCATCGGCTGCTTCATCCTGTTCGGCGCTGGTGCAATCGTCAGCGGCATTCAGTCGGCCGCGGCGGCGGGCTAAGGCGAAATGGCGCTCAGCAGGTCCCCCGTCTTTCGTGCCCTCACCCGGCCGCAGATGTTCGCGGGCGTGACCTACAGCTATTTCGTCATCAACGCGGCGGTAACGACCGAAGCCTTCCTGATCACCCGCAGCTACCTTGCGCTTCCCGTGGCGCTCGCAGTGCACGTGATCGGTTACTTCGCCTGCCTTCGCGAACCCCGAATCTTCGACCTGTGGATCACCAAGGTCAGCCGTTGCCCCCGAACCCGCAATTGGAAGCGGTGGGGCTGCAACAGCTACGCACCTTGAGGACGAAAGCTTTGACTATGAAGAACTGGCTCGGACCGGCAGCCTGGAACAAGAAGGAAGCCCACGCAGGCGACCGGCTTCCTTACGCCTGTCATATCGATGCCTCGACGTTGCGGCTTCGCGATGGGTCGCTGATGAGGTCGATGCGTCTTGCCGGCTTCCCGTTCGAGACGGAAGACGATGAAGTTCTCAATCACCTCCTTGCAGTCCGCGACGTGGTGCTCCGCAGCGCGCTCAACTCCAAAGCCGTTCTCTACCATCACCTGGTTCGCCGCTTGGTCGAGGTGGACCTCGGCTCGTCCACGCCCGATCCGTTCTCCAGTGAGATCCATCGCCGCTGGTCGACGCAGTTGAACCAGGGTCGGCTGTTCCTGAACGAGCAGTTCCTGACGATCGTCATTCGCCCGCCGCGCGGCAAGGCCGGCCTCCCAGAGCGCCTCAGCAAGCTCGGGTCCAAGCCGACGACCATGCTCAGTGGCGCCGAAGCGCTCGAGCTCGATTCAGCCACCGCAGCGCTGACGGCGGCTCTTCAGTCCTACGGCGTCCGAGTGCTTGGCACGTACGAGACCGATAGCGGCGTCTATTCGGAACCGCTGGAATTGCTGTCGGCGCTTTACAATGGCGAGATGCGGCCGGTTCTGCTGCCCCGCGCGGAGCAGGACCTTGGCCGGCATATCCCTTACTCGCGGATCAGCTTCGGGCTTGATGCGCTGGAAGTGCGCGGTCCCGCATCGCGCAGCTTCGCGAGCATCCTGGGCATCAAGGAATATCCGGACGCCTGCCGCGCAGGGCTGCTCGATTCACTCCTCAGGGTGCCGCACGAACTCGTGATCACCGAGAGCTTCGCTCCGATCGAACGGCAGACGGCCCGCGAACGTATCGATCTGGCCCTTCGCCGCCTGCGGAGCGCGGACGAGGGTGCTGCGACCGAGCGTGCCGAGATGCTCGCCGCGCGCGATGCGGTCGGCGCCGGGCAGCTGACATTCGGAGATCACCACCTCAGCCTGCTCGTCCGCAGCGCCTCTCTCGAGACGCTCGAGAGCGCGACGGCCGACGCCGCCGCGGCGCTTGCCGACATCGGTGCGGTCGCAGTGCGCGAGGATGTCAACCTTGAGCCGGCCTTCTGGGGCCAGTTCCCGGGCAACGAACATTATGTCGTTCGCCGCGCTTTGATCTCGAGTTCCAATGCGGCGGGATTCATCTCGCTCCATGGCTTTCCGATGGGCCGCGCACGCGGAAACCATTGGGGGGAAGCGGTGACGGTCTTCGAGACGACCAGCTCGACGCCCTTCTTCTTCAATTTCCATGAAGGCGATCTCGGCAATTTCACGATCATCGGCCCGTCGGGATCGGGCAAGACGGTCGTCCTGAACTTTCTGGCCGCGCAGGCGCAGAAATTTTCACCGCGCACCATCCTGTTCGACAAGGATCGGGGATCCGAGATTTTCCTCCGCGCGCTGGGCGGCCGTTACGAGCGCATCAACCGCGGCGCCCCGACGGGCTTCAATCCGCTCCGGCTGCCCGATACGGCGGGCAATCGCGCCTTCCTGCGTGACTGGCTCGGCCACCTCCTGGAAGCCGATGGAGCGGAAGACGAAACCGCAATCGCCAAGGCGATCGACGAGATCTACGCGCATGGGCCTGAGCTCCGGCGCCTGAGGTTTCTGCGCGACTTGCTCGGGGGTGGCCGCCGGCCGCAGCCGGGCGACCTGCCATCGCGGCTCGACCCGTGGATCTTTGACGCCGAGCACAGCTGGCTGTTCGACAATCGCGACGACCAGCTGGACTTCGAGAACCGAGTGCTCGGCTTCGACATGACCGAGCTGCTCGAGGATCGCCGGCTGCGCACTCCGGTGCTGCTCTATCTGTTCCACCGGATCGAACAGACGCTCGACGGGGCGCCGACGATGATCCTCATCGACGAGGCATGGAAGGCGCTCGACGATCCGATGTTCGCGGCTCGCATCCGCAACTGGATGAAGACGCTTCGTAAGCGGAACGCGATGATCGGCTTTGCGACGCAGTCGGCCGCCGACGCGCTCGACAGCTCGATCTCCTCGGCAATCGTTGAGCAGACGGCGACCGCGATCTTCATGCCGAACACGAAGGCCCGCGAAGAGCATTATTGCAAAGGCTTCGGCCTCAGCGCCCAGGAGTTCGAGTTCATCCGGAGCCTTCCGGCGCACAGCCGCTGCTTCCTCGTCCGCCAGGCGAACCGATCCGTCGTGGTGCGGCTGGACCTCAATGGCATGCCGGATGTGCTGACGGTCCTCTCGGGCCGCGAGTCCAGTGTTCGCCGGCTCGATGAACTGCGCGCGTCGGTCGGTGACGATCCGGCTCACTGGTACCCACTGCTGACGCGTGGCCAGTGGCCGGGCGGCGCGTCCAACGACGACTTCTGGCTGGAAGCTGCCGAATGATGCAGTGCGAGCCTTTCGGGGCCGATGGGCCCGCAGGCGTCGCCGACGCGCTGTCAAAGGTCGATTGCCTTGCGACCGATGCGACCAGCGTTTCGTTCGGCCGCTTGTTCGGCGCGCATGGAAGCTTCCAGACGGCGCTGACGATCATCCTGACGCTCTACATTGCCTTGCTGGCCTTCAACCTGCTGACGGGCCGCTCGGCGCTTCGGGTGTCGGTCCTGACGCCTCGGATGATGACCCTTGGATTGGTGCTGACCTTCGCGACGTCGTGGGTCGCCTACCAGTCGGTTGTGTGGAACCTCGCGACCGGCGCCCCGGATGAGATCGCGAGCGTACTCGTCGGATCGAAGGGTTCGGCAACGGTGCTGTTCGCCCAGCAGCTGGACAGCCTTTTCGGAGCGATCACCGACGCCGTCAGCAATATCAATCCTGCCGTTGCAGCCGCTACTCCAGGCCTGGCATCGCCAACCAACATCCTGTCTGTCGCCGCTTTGCTCCTGCTTCTGGGCACGGTCGGGGTGCTCGTAGTTTGCAGGCTGGCGCTCGCAGCCCTTCTCATCGTTGGTCCGGTCTTCATCATCATGGCGCTGTTTGATGGAACGCGCGGCCTGTTCGAAGGCTGGCTCAAGAGCGTCGCAATGTTCGCACTCGTCCCTCTGCTGACCGTTGTGATGGGCAGCGGAGCGCTGGTGGCGATCTCCCCGATGATTGCGGGTCTTGCCGATGCCGGCACCCAGATCCCGCTTCGTACAGCGGTCTCGATTCTGGTCGCGTCGATCATCTACCTTTCGCTGATGCTGCTGGTGTTCAAGGTCGCCGGTACGCTGACGCGCAGCTGGCGCCTGGGTCGTGCAGCGGGACTCGCTCCCGCGGGCTCGACAGCAGGAATGCCGGCTCATCTGGAGCGCGCGCTGAACCCGGCTCCTGGATCTGCTGTTGCTGCGGCGGCCACGGTAACCGGTGTCGGGTCCGACCGGGTCCGGAGCACGGTCGCGAGCCTGGAAACAATGAGCTCCAACCATCGGCTGGCCGCTCCCACCGCTGCCCGGCTGGCCATTCCTGCACCCGTGCCGGTCCCAAGCCTGCCGGGACCAAGCGATGCGCGCAGCCAGATTCGTTATCTTCACCACCGGGTTGCCGGGGTTTCCAACACTGTTTCACGAGAGATTCTGCGATGATCCGCAAGGTTAGTTTCGCCGCAATTGCACTCCTGAGCTGCACGGCTGCGGCCGGGGCTTCGGACAATCGCATCCGTACCTTGACCTATGATCCGAACGAGATCGTTCGGATCGTCGGCAGGGCCGGGATCCAGTCGACGATCGAATTCGCCTCGGACGAGCGGATCGAGAATGTCGCCGTCGGAGATTCCTCGGCCTGGCAGATCACGCCCAACCGCCGCGCGAGCCTTTTGTTCGTGAAGCCGCTGACTTCCCACAGCCGGACGAATATGACCGTGGTGACCGATCGCCGCACTTATATGTTCGACCTGGTGGCCGGGGATAAGTCGGCCGCAGCGCTCTATGCGCTGAAGTTCAGCTACCCGAACGCGAAGGTGGCCGAGCCCGTTTCCAAGCCCGTCCAGCAGTTCGCTTCCTCACCCGCCGCGACGACGCCCCCGCAAGCGATCGCCACTGCCGAGCGGCTCCACTTCGACTGGAAGTCGAAGGGCTATGGCAAGCTGCTTCCCGCAAAGGTCTTTGACGACGGTTCGTCACTCTATCTGTCATGGACTCGCGAGACGCCCCTTCCTGCGATCCTGACGATCTCGGACGACCATAAGGAAGGTCCCGTGAACTTTCGCATGAGCGGCGAATATATCGTGGTCAGCCCCATCCCGGCGAACCTGGTCCTTCGCTACGGCAGCAAGAGCGCGACCCTGTGGCCGACGCGGCACATCACTCCCGCTCCGACCCCGACAGTTACTCCGAACGTCGTGACCGGGCGCATAGCGACTGCCACGGCGGCTCCGGCACAGCCGCCAGCGAGCCAGCCGGTGGTCGCGAGCCAGGCGGCTCCTCCGCCTCAGCCTGTTTCGACGAACTCATCGCTGAAGCTCGCCAACGTAACCTCGCTTTACAGCGACAAACTGACGGATGCCGACCATGAACGCTGAGCGAATCACCATCGATGCCCGCAAGGGAGCGACTCCTGGTCCCTGGGACCAGCCGGTTCGGTCGGCCCTTCCGGCGCCCGTTCCACAAACGGACCCGCGCCTCGAGCTCAGCGAAAACGCGCTCGTCGTCGCGAGCCAGAATGCCTATCCGGTCGTCGCTAGGCAGAAGACGCGGCGCGACAGCCTTGGGCTGGCCGCGGGCGGTGCGATTGCCCTTGTGCTCGGCTGCGCCACTTTCGTCTCGCTGAATTCCAGCCGTCATCCGGCAGCGACCTCGACTGCCGTGGCCACCCCCGCGGCCCAAACGGCGCAGAACATGCCGATTCCTGCTCCGATTCCGGGCAGGCCCGTTGCCGCACCGGTCCCGGGGATGACTCCAGGGCCGCAGCCGATGCCGATGCCTGGAATGGCCAACGCTCCGAGTACCGTTCTGTCGCCGGGAATGTCGCCTGCCCAGTCGCCCGTCCTCGTCTACGACGGCAGCGGACCCTCGACCGCGGCATCAACCGTCACAGCCGGCCCGAACACGCCGCGCGACGCCGATGGGGCGCCGGCATTGCTCGCAGGCGGGATTCCGGCCCGCGGCGTTATCGGCGACAATTCGGCCGCTCGCTCGACCAGGCTCGCAGAACCGGCGAGCACTGTCGTCCAGGGTACTCTCATCCCGGCGGTGCTCGAAACCGCGATCGATACCGACGTTCCCGGCTTCGTCCGCGCCGTCGTGAGCCAGGACGTCCGCTCGTTCGATGGAAGCCGGGTCCTCATCCCGCGTTCATCGCGCTTGATCGGAGAATATAAGGCCGTGTCCCAGGCGGGCCAAAAGCGCGCTTACCTTATGTGGACGAGGCTCGTGCGGCCGGACGGAGTGTCGATCGCGCTCGCTTCCCCGGCGGCGGATTTCAGTGGCCAGGCCGGCATCGGCGGACAGGTCAACAGCCACTTCTTCTCGCGCTTCGGCTCGGCGATCCTGCTTTCGATCCTTGGCGGCGCAAGCACTCTCGCGACCGGCGGAGCATCGACAGTTGTCGTCTCGGGCGGACAAAGCGCGGCGTCGATCGCGGCCCAGCGTGACTCCAACCGACCCCCGACGATCCGCGTTCAGCAGGGTGAGCCGATCCGCGTCTTCACCGCTCGCGATCTGATCTTCCAGTCGGACGGGGCGAACGGGTGAGCGAAGAAGCCGAGCTTCCGAAAACGGGCGGCGTTGATCCGTTCCTGGAGGCATACCTGGAGCCGTTCCGGGACTGGCTGTCGCAGCCCGACGTAACGGAGCTGCTCATCAACCGCCCCGGGGAAGTCTGGATCGAGCAGGGGGGCCGGATGACCTGCCACCAGGCGCCAAAGGTCGACGACGCGCTTCTCCAGAGGCTCGCGGAACAGGTCGCGCGGGTAAGCAATCAGGGCATCAGCCGCGAGCGTCCCTTGCTCGCTGCAATGTTGCCGAATGGCGCTCGCGTGCAGTTCGTTGCGCCGACCGCGACGCGAGCCCACTGGGCCGTGGCGATCCGCCGGCATTGCCTCCTCGATCTCCCGCTCGAAGCTTATGCTCAAGGGCCGCTGCAGCCTGTCCAGAAGGGACCGGCAAGCTCGCCGGAGGAAGATCCGATCGGCTTCCTTCGTGAAGTCGTGAAGGATCGTAAGACGATCCTCATCAGCGGCGGCACTTCGACCGGCAAGACCACGTTCCTGAACGCCCTGCTACGCGAAGTTCCCGTTGAAGAACGGGTGATCGTCGTCGAGGACACCGCCGAGGTTCAGCTGCATGGCCCCAACGACCTTGGGCTGATCGCGGTGAAGGGTGAGCTCGGCGAAGCATTGATCAACACCGACGACTTGCTCCAGGCAGCGTTGCGCCTTCGGCCCGACCGAATCCTGCTCGGCGAGCTTCGCGGCAAGGAGGCGGTCAGCTTCCTTCGAGCCGTGAATACTGGCCATCCGGGATCGTTCAGCACGATCCACGCAAACTCGACGGCCGGAGCGCTCGAACAGCTCGCGCTCATGGTCATGCAATCAGGGCTCGGGCTCTCGCGCAGCGAGACGATCGACTATGCGCGCTCGGTCATCGACGTGGTCGTGCAGCTCGGACGCGAGGGCGCGCAACGCAAGATTGTGGCGATCGAGCAGCTTTCGCCCGAATCTTCGGCAGCGGAGCTCATGGTGCGCCAGATCCTGAATCGCGCCGCCGCGTAGCGAGCGCTCTCGGGCAGCTTTACGGATTCAGGCAGCCGCGGTAGCCTCAGGTCTCATACTGCGGAACAAAAGGGGCGTTCAGGTGAGGGAAGCTGCTTCGGCGCTGGCGGCGCGCGCCCGGAAGCAGGTCAGGGATCCCTCGGCCGCGCTCTTCGGAACCCAGCTGATCTCGATCGTCCTGAGGCTCGGGAGCAATCTGGTCCTCGCCCATTTGCTGGTGCCGCGAGATTTCGGGCTTCTCGCGATCACGACCATCGTCGCGACCGCGCTCGTCATGCTCTCGGAGCTCGGAACCTGGGTAGCCATCGTCCGACAGGCTGACTCGGTCGACCGGCGGTGGCTCGACCAGATGTGGACTCTCCAGGCTGGGCGGGGAGTGCTCCTTTGGTTGATCGCGCTGGCTCTCACCCCCGCGATTGCGAGCAGTTACGGTGAACCCCAGCTTCTTTGGCTGCTCCCGGTCGCTAACTTTTGGCTCATCATCCTGGGCCTTGAGAGCCTTCAGCCATTCATCCGGAACAAGGATTTGCGTCCCGGGCTGAGCTTGAAACTTCAGTTGATCACCCAGGCGGTGGGATCCGCTTTCTCCATTGTGGGGGCGCTAATCTATCCCAGTCCATGGGCGCTGATCGGCGGTCTTCTTGCGGGCGCTGTCGCGAACACCGTCATGAGCCACATCTGGGGCGGTGCTGGATGGCCAAAACCGCGCATGTCGCGCGAATTCCTGCGCGAGCAATGGAAGCTCGCTTCCTGGCTCAGCCTTTCGACGGCATTGGGCTTCTTCGGAGGCCAGATCGACAGGCTGATCTTTCCCGCCTGGTTCGGCACGACCGCCTTCGGCATTTACAGCATTGCGCTCACCTTGGCGCTTTTTCCGCTGCAATTGGGCCAACGATGGGCGGACACGCTTTACATGCCGGCCATCGCTAAGCTCAGCCAGGCGCATGCGCCCGATGCGGCTCGGCAATTGCGTTCTCTCTGCCGAACCGTCGTTACCTACGCAGCAGTCGGATCGGCGCTGCTGGCAGGAATGGGAAGCCCTTTCTTCCACGCGCTTTATCCACAACGCTTCGCGGAAGCCGGAACCTACATCCAGGTCCTTGCAGTCACGACCTATTTCACCTTCATCACCTACCTCCACCGGCGCGTGTTCCTTTATCAGGGGATGACTCGGTTCGAGGCTGCCATCGAAGCATCGCGGCTTTTCCTGTTCCTCGCAGGCGTGGGGTGCGTTGTTCTCCTTCTGCGCAAGCCCTCACCGATCGAATATGTCGGCATCTACGCCCTCGTGCAGGCGATTGTTTATGGGGGGCTTCTCATCGTCGGAAGGATCAGGGGACTGGTTCACTTGCGGGACGATTTGCCAGGCCACATCCTCTTCGTCCTGATCCTGGCCGGCATGGCCGTGTTGGATGCAACGGTAGAGGCCAGGTTCGGCGCTATTGCCGCCTTGCTGGCTAGCGGTACTCTCGGCGGACTAATCGCCCTGGCGACTGCCGCGCGTCTCGGCCTTCCGAAACTGCCCACTCAGCAGGCATCGCCAACGCCCCCGCCCCAGGATCCAGCCGCGGTGCCGGAAATCTTCGACCCGCTGCAAGAAACCTGAAATCAGCCGTTTCATCATGGGACTGGCACTGGCCCGTTCTTGACCGCCAGCTAGTCGTAGCGCATCCGGTCGCCATTCATCTTGAAGGATGCAAGCGTGACAATTCGGTTGGCCGTGATCGGCCTTGGCAAGATGGGTTTGTCCCATCTGAGTATCGCCAACGCTCTCGACGATTTCGACGTCGTCGCCATTTGCGACAATTCACGGCTCGTCACCGACGTGCTTGGGAAAGTCACCGGGCTCAAAGGCTTCAACGACTATGACGAGGTCCTAAGGCTCAAGGATCTTGATGCCATCATCATTGCGACGCCGACGATCGCGCATGAGCCGATGATCAGGAAGGCGCTGGACCGCGGCCTCCATGTCTTTGCGGAAAAGCCGTTGACCCTTGACGCGGCCGCGAGCCGGGAACTTGCCGCGCTCGCCGAAGAAAAAGGCCTTGTCGCCCAGGTCGGCTATCACAATCGCTACGTCGGAACATTCGCGGAAGCCGCTCGCCTGATTGCGGGCGGTGCGCTCGGCAAGATCAGCCATGCGCTGGCCGAATCCTATGGCCCTGTGGTGCTGCGGCGAACCAAGCCGACGTGGCGAGGCAAGGCGGGGCAGGGCGGCGGTTGCCTGCACGATTATGCCGCACACCCCATCAATCTGTTGAACTGGGTTTTCGGAGCACCCGAGCATTGCCTTGGAGCTTCGCTCACAAGCCACTTCAGCGCCGAAGTTTCCGATCAGGCGCACGCACTGCTGCAATTTCCGGGCGGTGTGATCGGGCAGATCTCGGTCGACTGGTCCGATCCGTCGGTGCGCAAGATGACGACAAAGCTCTCGATCTGGGGAGAGCGGGGCAAGCTGTACGTCGACCGGACCGAACTTCAATTGTTCCTGACCGGGAAGAAAGACCTTCCGGACGGATATGGAGAAGGGTGGACCGTCCGGCACATCACGGACCTCACTCCTCCGGTCAGTTTCTATCTTCGGGGCGAGGAATATAGCGCGCAGCTCGAGGCGTTCGGACGCGCGATCAACGGCAAGGAGCCGCAGCGGAACGATTTTGGCTCGGCCGCGCAGACCGACTTAACGATCGAAATGATCGAAGATCGAGCTGCGTCCGCCCCCGTGTCCACTGAGTCGTCCGCTCAATCGATTGCGCCGAAATCCCTTCTGGCTCGCGTCTTCAATCGCTGATGACTGCGAACGTCCAACCTCGGAGCGTCGGAAACCGGCGCTGGCATCGGTCGAGGATCCTCAATGCCTGGGTGGACAGCCTGACGGTGCAGGAGATTGTCGAGGAGCTTCACGAAGGCGTGCTGTGCACGCTCAATCCCGATCACCTGTACTGGCTTCAGCGCAGCCCGGAATTCGCCGCGGCCTACCGCAATGCGATCCTCGTTTCCTCCGACAGCAAATATGTCTTCTGGGCGCTCCGCTTTCTCGGTCGTGGCATCAAGCAGAAGTCGTCCGGCTCGGACATTGTGCCTGCGTACTGGCGACATCACGCGAACAATCCCGAAGTCACCATCTTCCTTTTGGGCGCCCGGGAAGGGATCGCGCAGAAGGCCCGGGAGCGGATCAATGGCCTTGCCGGTCGCGAGATCGTCGTCGGGGCCCACGGTCCATCCTTCAATTTCGTCGACGACGAGGAAGAAACGGCCCAGGCCATCGAGATGGTCAACGCCTCGGGCGCAACCTGCCTGATCCTCGGTTTCGGCGCGCCAAAGCAGGAGATCTGGATCGATCGCAATCGATCACGAATGCCCGGCGTAAAGGTCTTCATGGGAACCGGCGCAACCATCGATTACGAGGCACAGGCCGTCCGTCGAGCACCCCGCTGGATGACGCGGAACGGGCTTGAGTGGGTGTATCGCATGGCCACCGAGCCTCGCCGCTACTGGCGGCGCTATTTGCGGACGACGGAATTCTTCTGGCTGGTGTTGCTCGACCGTGTCGGGCTTTACCGGCCTCCTTCGTTCATTTCACCGGTCGTGGGTTCGGAAAACGCGATCGGATCTGAAGCGATCAATGGGAGCTGACGTGGAGCGTATTCTTTTCGGCGACAACCAATTCTTCGGGATCAATCATTTCTCGGAGGAGAAGGCGCGCCAGCAGGCCATGAAGTTCCAGGACGTCGGCGCGATCGTCGATGTGCTCCAGTCGGCGCTCCAGTCTGGCGTACGCGGATTCATGTGCACGACCCACGACACGGTCGGCCACATCGCCGATGAAGTCCGCGCAAATCCCGGTAAGTGGGACGGTTTCCACTTTTACCCGGGCATGCCCTACGCCCATAAATATGCGAACGCCGTGACCGAGCTCGGTTACGTCGGTGCACTGAAGAAGATCATTCCTGCCGGCGGCATGGTCGACACGCTGACTCGAGGCACCCGCGCGGTACTCGGCAAGGACATCGAATCGGTGATGGCCATGCTGGTAGACGCCGAAATGAAGATGTTCGATGGTCTCGAGACGCCGGTGATCTTCCTCCAGAACGTGGTCACCGACCTGATCCTGGGTCTTGGCGCGAACCATGTCTTCGCAAGTTTCTCGAACTATATCTGCCGCCGCTACAAGGCCGAAGCCGGCTACTTCACGATGAACCTTCCCAAGCTTTTGGAAGCGCTTCATTCGGCGGGCGTGGAGAACCCGATCGTGTGCGCCAACGTCAACAAGGCTGGTTTCCGGATGAGCGGCGGGATCGAGGGCTATCGTGAGGCGGCTGCCAAATATCCCGCGCGCGTCATTGCCATGTCCGTATTCGCTTCAGGCGGAATTCCGGCACGCGATGCTATCGAGTGGGTCACGAACGAGCCCTATGTCGAATCCATCGTTTTCGGCGCGTCGAGCCGAGGAAATATCGAGAACACCGTCGCCCTTATCCAGGAGTTTGACCAGGCCAAAGGCCGGAAGGCGGC
>Ga0207683_10002121_pt1 | contig 17429 bp, 20 predicted proteins | sample KBSM73metaG_FD_184333 | JGI IMG/M metagenome (GOLD analysis project Ga0207683, IMG submission 184333) | Miscanthus rhizosphere microbial communities from Kellogg Biological Station, Michigan, USA - KBS M7-3 metaG (SPAdes) (version 2) | ecosystem: Host-associated > Plants > Roots > Rhizosphere >... | reverse complement strand
CGGCGGCATCGTCGACCAGGCCGCCCTGCTCGCGGCGCTGCGCTCCGGCCACCTCGCCGGCGCCGGGCTCGACGTCACCGACCCCGAGCCGCTGCCGGCGGATTCGCCGCTCTGGCAGGAGCCCGGGGTGATCGTCACCGCGCACTCCTCCGGCCTGACGCCGCGTTCCTTCGAGCGCTACCAGGCGCTGCTGCTGGAGAACATCGGCCGCTTCCGGCGCGGCGAGGCGCTGCTCAACGTCGTCGACAAGCGGCTCGGGTACTGAAGGGCCCGACTCGCCTCGCCACTACTTCGCGGCGAGGGCCGGCGCAGCAGGCGGCCGCGGCACCGGCACCCGGTTCTTGACCGCCGGAATCGACCGCAAGTAGGCGAAGATCGCCGCGAGGTCGGCATCGTTGAAATTCTTGTAGGCCGGGATCGGCATGGGCGGCAGGATCTCGCGGCCGACACCGAGGTGCTTGCCGGTGCGCATGGTGTCGGCGAACTGCTTCGCGCTCCAGCCGCCGAGCCCGGTGCCGACGTCGGGCGTCAGGTTGGCGGTGAAGCTCACGCCCCAGGGCCCCGCCCAGGCCGTATTCGTCGCCGCCACAGTCACCAGCCATGGCCCGGCCGGCAGCTTCGGCGCCGGCGGCATCTTCAGCGCTTCGGGATGACCGGAGAGCAGCCGCCTGACATCGGGCTCGGGGCCGTTCTTGCCCACCTTCAAGGGCGTGTGGCAATCGCCGCAGCCACCGGTGTCGACGAGGTAGCGGCCGCGCAGGATGCGATCGACGACCGGCGCCGGCGTCACCGACTTGGCGGTGCCGCCTGCGGGCACGCGCTCGATCACCGGCGGCGGCAGCTGCCCCGTGGCGGGCGCATCGGCGGCGTTAGAAAAGTCGGCGCCGGTCAAGCCGACGACGGCGACGGCAACTGACAGCGGCGTGAACAGGGAAGCGAGGGAACGGATCATGGTGGGAGGCTCCTTCGTTTATCGGGATGAAGAGGATTGCGGACGGCTCAGCTGGCCGCGTCGGGCCGGAGTGCGGCCTGAACCAGGGCGCGGATCGCCCAGCGCTTGACCTTGCGGGTCTCGGCGTCGTCGAGCTGCAGCACGTCCTTGCAGACGACCTGCGCCTCGGTGCCGATGACCAGGGCGAGGGACCGCATCAGCAGGCGCAGGTCGGCAGGCTTGAAGCGCTCGCGCGCCGGCGCGAGGGCCGCCTCGATCAGCGTCGTGCGCCGGTTCTGCCGCGGCGGCAGCTCGCTGCCCTCGCCGCGCTGCAGCGAGTGCACCAGCATCAGCCGGAGCTGCGACTCGTTGGCGAGGATCATGTCGTGCAGCGCGGTGTCGACCCGCTGCAGCCGGGCCACCGGGTCGTCGGCGGGGCCGTCGCGCAGCACCTCGGCGGCGTCCGGGGCGACCATGTCGAGCGCGGCCTCGAGCAGCAGCGCCTCGACGCCGGGGAAGTAGCGATAGGCGGTGGCGCGCGAGACCATCGCCTCTTCGGCGATCGCCTCGAGGTCGGGCTTCAGGCCGCGCTTCATCAGCCGCGACGCCGCCTGCAGGAGGTCCTTGCGGGTGCGCCGCTTCTGGTTGTGGCGGTCCGACGATTCGTGGGCGGCAGCCATGTCAGCCCTGCGGCAGTTGCTGGATCACGGCCGCCAGGTCGACCCAGACGTTCTCGCGCTTCATCGCGCCATCGCCGGCGAACTCGACGATGTGCAGAAGGCGGAAGGCGAGCGGCCGGCCCCGGCCCTCGAGGCCGAACGGCCGACCCGGCGCCTTGCCGCGCCACATCGACTCGTCGACGAGGAAGTCCTCGCCATAGAGGCGGCGGATGCATTCGACCTTGCCGTCCGAGAGGTCGGCGAACAGCGCCTCGTAGAACGGGCGGGCGGCATCGCGGCCGTGGGTGGGGCCGGTCGGCCAGCCGACGATGTCGTGCTCGGCATCGGGCGCGAGCGTCGCCAGCACCCCGGCGACATCGTCCCGCGCCTCGAAGGCGAAATGCTGCTCCATCCGCCGGTCCATCTCGCTGCGGTTCATTGCCATCCTGCCCTCCCTGGGCGTCGTGTTGAGATGGCAGTGATCGTAGTGAGACTAAAATCTCATGTCAATACCTAAATCTTGTAACAGGACCGTATTCGCAGATCTCATTCGAACTCGACCAGCGCCACGCCCTCCTCGACCTGGTCGCCGGCGGCGAAGCGGAACGACTTCACCGTGCCGGCGTGCGGCGCGCTGATGGTGTGCTCCATCTTCATCGCCTCGAGCACGAGCAGCGGCGCTCCCTTCTCGACCGCGACCCCGGGCTTGGCGAGGAGCGCGATCACCTTGCCGGGCATCGGCGAGAGCAGCCCCGTGCCTTCCTCCTCGTGCTCCGCGCCGGCGACGCCGAGCGGGTCGGCGTAGGCGAGGACGATGCTGCGGCCGCCGAGGAAGACATGGCGCTTGTCGCCCTGGGGCATGACCGCGGCGACGATCCGTCGGCCGCCGATCGTCGCCACGACCTCGCCGTCCGGTGTCCATCGGCCCGCAGCGCGCAGGCGCCGGCCTTCGGACAGGAACTCCCACCGGCCTGCATCGCCTGCCGCGGCGGCATCGATCTCGATCCCGGCGTCACCGGCGCGAAAGCCCATGCGCCACCAGGCCTGGCCGTTGAGACGCCAGGCGTCGAGCCGGCGCCAGGGCGAATGCGCCTCGGGACCGCGGGTCGCGCTGCCGCTGCGCGCCCCGTGAGCGGCACGCTCGGCTTCGGCGAACGCCGCGGCCAGGAAGGCGTCGTCGGGCGGCTCGCCGGCGGGCGGCGCCAGGCGCGCCTGCTCGCGCTCGATCAGGGCGGTGTCGAGCTCCGCGTTGGCGAACGACGGCGTGGCGATCAGCCGGCCGAGGAACTCGACGTTGTTAGCGACGCCGACGATCCGGTACGCCGCCAGGGCCGCCTTCATCTTCGCCAGCGCCTCGGGCCGGTCGGCGCCATGGACGATCAGCTTGGCGATCATCGGGTCGTAGAACGGGGTGATCGAGTCACCCTGCTCGACGCCGGTGTCGACGCGCACGCCCTCGCCTTCCTTCGGTGCGACCAGATGCACGAGCTTGCCGGTCGAAGGCAGGAAGCCGCGATCGGGATCCTCGGCGTAGACGCGGGCCTCGAGCGCATGACCGCTGATCGAGAGCTCACTCTGCTGCAAGGGCAGCGGCTCGCCGGCGGCGACGCGCAGCTGCCACTCGACCAGGTCGAGCCCGGTGATCATCTCGGTCACCGGATGCTCGACCTGGAGACGCGTGTTCATCTCCATGAAGTAGAAGCGTCCGTCCGGATGGGCGATGAACTCGACCGTGCCGGCACCGACGTAGCCCACCGTCTTGGCCGCCTCCACCGCCGCCTGGCCCATCGCCGCGCGGCGCTCGGCGGTCATGCCCGGCGCCGGCGCCTCCTCGAGCACCTTCTGGTGGCGGCGCTGCACCGAGCAGTCGCGCTCGAAGAGATAAACGCAGGAACCGAGGCTGTCGGCGAACACCTGGATCTCGATGTGCCGCGGCTGCAGCACGTACTGCTCGACCAGCACGCGGTCGTCGCCGAACGCGTTCTTCGCCTCGCGCTGGCATGAGGCGAGCGCGGCCGCGAACTCGGCGGCGGCATCGACCCGACGCATGCCCTTACCGCCGCCGCCGGCGGTGGCCTTGATCAACACCGGGTAGCCGATCCGCGCGGCTTCCTTCGCCAGGAGCGCCGGGTCCTGCTCGTCGCCGTGATAGCCGGGAGTGAGCGGCACGCCGGCCCTCTCCATCAGCTTCTTGGCCGCCGACTTCGAGCCCATCGCCCGGATTGCCGACGCCGGCGGGCCGATGAAGACGATGCCTTCCCTGGCGCAGGCCTCGGCGAAGGCCTCGTTCTCCGAGAGAAAGCCGTAGCCCGGATGGACCGCCTGCGCGCCGGTCGCCCTGGCGGCGGCGAGGATCTTCTCGCCCACCAGGTAGGACTCGCGCGCCGGCGACGGGCCGATGTGCACCGCTTCGTCGGCGAGGCGGACGTGACGCGCACCGGCGTCGGCGTCGGAATACACCGCGACGGTGGCGATGCCCATCCGCCGCGCCGTCTTGATGACGCGGCAGGCGATCTCCCCACGGTTGGCAATCAGGATCTTGGTGAACATGGTCGCCTCGCCCTCACATCCGGAACACGCCGAACTTCGTCGCCGGGATCGGCGCGTTCAGCGTGGCGGCCAACGAAAGGCCGAGCACACGCCGCGTGTCGGCCGGGTCGACGACGCCGTCGTCCCAAAGCCTCGCGCTGGCGTAGTAAGGATGGCCCTGGTGCTCGTACTGCTCGAGCAGCGGCGCCTTGAAGGCACGCTCCTCTTCCGCCGACCACGCGCCGCCGCGCGCCTCGATGCCGTCGCGCTTGACGGTGGCGAGCACCGCCGAGGCCTGCTCGCCGCCCATGACGCTGATGCGCGCGTTCGGCCACATCCAGAGGAAGCGCGGCGAGTAGGCGCGGCCGCACATGCCGTAGTTGCCGGCGCCGAACGAGCCGCCGATCAGCACCGTGAGCTTGGGCACCTGGGCGGTGGCGACGGCGGTCACCATCTTCGCGCCGTCGCGGGCGATGCCGGCGTTCTCGACCTTCTTGCCGACCATGAAGCCGGTGATGTTCTGCAGGAACAGCAGGGGCACGCGCCGCTCGCAGCAGAGCTCGATGAAGTGCGCGCCCTTCTGCGCGCTCTCCGAGAACAGGATGCCGTTGTTGGCGATGATCCCGACCGGCATGCCATAGAGCCGCGCGAAGCCGGTAACGAGCGTCGCCCCGTAGCGCGACTTGAACTCGTCGAGGCGCGAGCCGTCGACGATCCGGGCGATGACCTCGCGCACGTCGTAGGGCTTCCTCGTGTCCCGCGGGATCACGCCGTAGATCTCCTTGGGGTCGTAGAGCGGTTCCTCGCTCGGCTCGAGCGTCACCGTCTCGGGCTTGATCCGATTCAGGCTGGCGACGATGCGCCGGGCGATCGCCAGCGCATGGCGATCGTCGTCGGCGAGGTGGTCGGCCACGCCCGAAAGCCGGGTGTGCACGTCGCCGCCGCCGAGCTCCTCGGCGCTCACGATCTCGCCGATGGCCGCCTTCACCAGCGGCGGCCCGCCGAGGAAGATCGTACCCTGGTTCTTGACGATCACGGTCTCGTCGCTCATCGCCGGCACGTAGGCGCCGCCGGCGGTGCACGAGCCCATCACGACAGCGATCTGGGCGATGCCCTGGGCGCTCATGTTCGCCTGGTTGAAGAAGATCCGGCCGAAATGCTCGCGGTCGGGGAACACCTCGTCCTGGCGCGGCAGGAAGGCGCCGCCGGAGTCGACCAGGTAGATGCACGGCAGGCGGTTCTGCAGCGCGATCTCCTGCGCCCGCAGGTGCTTCTTCACCGTCATCGGGTAGTAGGTGCCGCCTTTCACCGTCGCGTCGTTGGCGACGATCATGCATTCCTGCCCCGACACCCGGCCGATGCCGGCGATCATCCCGGCGGCCGGCGCCTCGCCGTGGTACATGCCGAAGGCGGCGAGCTGGCCGATCTCGAGGAAGGGCGAGCCCGGGTCGAGCAGGCCGTCGACGCGCTCGCGCGGCAGCAGCTTGCCGCGCGCCGCGTGGCGCTCCCGCGACTTGGCGTCGCCGCCGAGAGCGATCTCGGCGGCCCTCGCGCGCAGGTCGTCGACCTGGCGTTGCAGAGACGCCGCGTTGGCCTTGAATTCGTCGGAACGCGTGTCGAGGCGCGACTTCAACGCGGACATGGTCTTCTGCTTTCGTGGTGGCTCCGGACCCGGAGCTTAACGTCGCGTCAACGGTTTCCAGCGCGACATCGGAACGGCCGACTCTGCCGGGCAGGGAAGCCCCCCTTCCCGGCCGATCCGCGCTGCCTACGATCGGTCCGGGCGAGGCGTTCCTCGCGCAACGAAAACAAACGGAGGCAACCATGAAATCGCTTGCATCGATCCTGTCCTTGGCAGTGGGCTTCACGCTGGGAACCGGCACCGTCCACGCCGCCGACCTGATCGTCTCGGCGCAGGACGGGAAGTTTGTTCGCGTCGACGGCGTCGCCACCTTCCCCGAACCCGCGCCGCGCGACAGCCTGGTCGTCCTCGACGCGTCGCGCTTCCCGCCCGTGGTCAAGGCCACGGTCGACGTCGGCCTCGAGCACACCGTGCAGGGGCCGCCGCAGGCGGTGGCGATCACGCCCGACGGCAAGCTGGCGATCGTCGCCGCGCCGACCCGCTACGACTACGTCAACAAGAAGGAGTTGTTCGACAACTTCCTCCAGGTCGTCGACCTCGAGGCGGCGCCGCCGACGCTGATCGCCAAGGTCGACGTCGGCGGCCACCCGAACGGGTTGACGATCAATCGCGAAGGCACCTTGTTGCTCGCCGCCGCGCACGACGGCACGGTCAAGGTGCTGACGATCGAAGGCAAGACGCTCAAGCTCGCCGGTCAAGTGAAGGTCGCGGAGAAGCGCCTGTCCGGGATCTCGTTCACGAACGACGGCAAGGCGGCGATCGTCGCCTTGCGCGACGAAAACGGCGCTTCGGTGCTGAGCGTCGACGGCGCGAACGTCGCCCTCACCAAGGAGAAGATCTCGACCGGCGTCAACCCCTACGCGATCGACATCTCGAGCGACGGGCGCTGGGCCGTGATCGGCAACACCGGGACCTCGCGCACCGTCGACGACGCCGACGTCGTCACGCTGGTCGATGTCGGCAAGCGGCCGTTCCGCGCGGTGCAGCAGATCTCGGTCTCGGCCACGCCCGAGGGCGTCGCGATCTCGCCCGACGGCCGCTGGATCGCGGTGTCGTCGATGGCCGGCTCCAACCTGCTCGTCAGCGATCCCGGCCGGCACAAGCTCGGCACCGTGTCGCTGTTCGAGATCAGGAACGGCTCGGCGACCAAGGTCAGCGAAATTCCCGGCGGCGAGGCCGCGCAGGGCGTCGTCTTCACCCAGGACAGCAAGACCGTGATCGTCCAGTTCGACGTCGAGCGTGCGCTCGCGATCTACGCGATTCGCGACGGCAAGCTCGTCGACACCAACGAGCGCATCAAGCTCGCCGCCGGGCCGGTGTCGATTCGCTCGATGCCGCGTTAGCCACCGACCGCGTTCGCCGGGCGGTCAGCACCCGGCGCGCTGCTCACCTCGGACCGGGCGGCGCCTTCGACGGCTTCGTCGTCGACGAAGGCTCGAGCAGCGCGAACGCCCGTGCCCACGGGCTCGGCGCGGCGAAGCCTTCGCCGCAGTCGTCGCCGACACTGGTCGAGGCGACCTGCGTCACCGCGTCGAGCAGGGATTGGCTGAAGCGCTGCGCATCGGCGAAGCCGAGAGCTTCCTTGACCGCGTGGTTGACGTCGGTGGCGACGCCGCTACGGCTGAGGATGAACTTGTCGAAGTACTGCGTCTGCGGCACGAGCACGATCTTCTGCGCGTCGAGGTAGGTGCGCAGCGCGTCGTCCTTGAAGGGGTACGGCATGCCCGGCCAGAACGGGTTGAACAAGCCGTCCCAGTGATTCGGCAGGTAGGCCTTCGGATGGAGGATCGGAACAACCTGCTGCGCGACCGGCAGGCCGCCGGTGCCGATCCAGGCGTCGACCTGGGTCAGGCCGGCGTCCTTCATCGCCGCCGCCAGGTTGCCGAGCGGCGAGCCGAAGCTGGCGCCGTCGACGACGATGTCCTTGTCGAGGTCGAACGCACTCGCCGAGTTGTTGACGAAGAACGAAAGCTGGCCCTCGGGCGAATCGACGGTGAAGAGGAAGGCGCGGTTGCCGCCGCCGTTCGGATAGTCCTCGCCGACGCCGGCGCGCAGGCCGCCCGTCGCCGCGTCGGGCACCGGCGGCCGGTACAGCTCGCGTGCGAAATGCTGGATCGGATTGGTCGTGTCGCCGCTGTGGTTCCAGCGCACGACGCGCATCGTGACGCCGTTGCCGAGCGAGATCTTCTCGCCGCCGCTGACGATGCGGCACTGGTCGCCGGCGACGCCCTGGGCGTTGGCCTGCAGGCAAGCCGAGAGGCTGCCGATCATCGGCGCGCCGGTCAGCCGCGACCACGCCGGCGTATCCCAGCTGTGGTCCCAGTGGGCGTGGCCGGCGAGCAGCAGGTCGAGCCTGTCGGCACCGAGCATGGCGCTCTTGACCTTGCCGATCGCAGCCAGGTCGACGCCGTACGGGCCCTTGGTGTACGTGTACATGTCCTTCGGGAACACCGCCGAGGCGACGAACAGGTTCTCCGGAACGCGGCTGATGTAGCCGTCCATCACGATCCGCTTGTCGCCGATCTTGAAATACCAGTTGGCGATCGACATCCACGTCATCTCGACCGTCGGCGGCGCCGCGAGCGCCGACCCCGCGCAAATCGTCGAGAACGCCAGCAAGGCCGAGCCCAAGGTCTTGATTCGCATGAGAGCTCCTCGGTGAATGAAAAGGCAGCCTACTGCCGGCATGGGACCGCTGCCTTAGGGATTCAGCCTAGTGCGGATGGCGCTCCGAGGCATCCGGGACTCGTCTCCGGATCGTGCTGCTCGCCTTGCGTCGACGGCGGCCGTCCGCGTAGGTCTTGGCCGACAAGGATGCGGCCGATTCCGCCGCCGCGGCATCGGGAGCGTGTCCGACGGCGCCCGGGCCGCGCACCGCGATACGGTGAGCCATGGACGCTCTACAGCGGCGTTCATTTCCTCAACTGCAAGGAGCCCCCATGGCCAATGCCAAGCTGAAAACCGACCTCGCCGCCGAAGACGCGTACTGGCGCGAGAACTTCCGCGAGCGCTCGTACATCGGCGCCGACGACGTCTACGACGACTTCGGGCCGGCCTACGTCTACGGCGTGCAATCGTTCCGCCACTACGAGGGCGACGGCCGCCACTTCGACGAGGTCGAGTCGGACCTGTCGCGCGACTGGGAAAAGTTCAAGGGCAAGTCGCGCCTGAGCTGGGAACGCGCCAAGGCCGCCGTTCGCGACGCCTGGAACCGCCTGACCGATTGAACGACCTCCGGCACGCAAGCTCAAAGGGGCGCTGCGGCGCCCCTTTTCCCTTCGGTTGACAGGGTCGCACTCATGAATTACCGTTCGGTTAAGTAACCGATTGGTTATTCATATGACGCACGATCCACTGACGCTCACCTTCTCCGCCCTCGCCGACCCGACCCGCCGCGCCATCCTCGAGCGGCTCGCCGGCGGGCATGCGGTGGTGAAGGACATCGCCCGGCCTTTCGGCATGAGCTCGCCGGCGATCTCGAAGCACCTGCGCGTTCTCGAGCGCGCCGGCCTGGTCGAGCAGGGGCGCCAGGCGCAGTGGCGGCCGCGGCGCCTCCTCGGCCGGCCGCTCAAGGACGCGGCCGACTGGCTGCAGTCCTACCGCCCGTTCTGGGAAGCGCAGTTCGACCGCATGGAAGAGGTATTGCAACGAATGAAGGCCGAAGAGCCGCCCGAGCCCCCACCCGCCCGGCCTCGCAGGGCCGTACCCCCGAAGTGAACACATTGGAACCCGCCATGAGCACTGTCGCCGCCGCCGCTGCCACCGAGCAGGCCCTCGTCCTTCGCCGCGTCTTCGACGCACCGAGGGAGACCGTCTTTCGCCTCTGGTCCGATCCGTCCCGGGTCAAGGAATGGTGGCATCCGAAAGGCTTCACGACCACGCGATTCGACATGGATTTCCGCGAGGGCGGCGCTTACCGCTTCGCCATCCACTCGGAAGCGCGCGAGTCCTGGGCGTGCGGCGTCTACCGCCTGATCGACCGGCCGCGCCGGATCGTCATGAGCTTCCAGTGGGACAGCGGCGACCCGGCGCACGACCGGCCGACCCTGCTGACCCTCGACTTCGAGGAGCAGGGCGCCGACAAGACGCTGCTCACCTTCCGCCAGGAGCCGTTCGATTCCGAGGCCGACCGCATCAGCCACGGCCAGGGCTGGGGCCAGGTGCTCGACTCCTTCGCCGCGACGCTCGCCGGGGTCAAGGCGTGATCCGCCTCAGCGCGTTCCGCTGGGTGCCGCCGTTCGCCCAGGGCCTGGTGCGCGACCTGCGCGTGCGCTGGGCGCTCGAGGAGGCAGGCCTGCCCTACGAGGTGATGCTGATCGGCCCCGACGATCAGAAGTCGCCTCGGTACCGGGCGATGCAGCCTTTCGGCCAGGTGCCCGCGATCGACGACGACGGCCTGGTGCTGTTCGAATCCTGCGCGATCGTCATGCACCTGGGCGCACGCTCGGAGGCGCTGATGCCGCGCGACGAGCCGGCGCGGGCCCGCGTCCGCACCTGGATGCTAGCCGCCCTGAACACCATCGAGCCGCCGATCACGACGCTGAACGTGATCGACCTCCAGCCCGGCGGTGCGCCGCCTGGCGCGAAGGACTTGCGCGACTCGGTCGTCTCGCGCATCGGCGTCCGCCTCGACAGCCTCGCCGCCTTCCTCGGCGAGCGCGAGAACCTGGTCGAAGGCCGCTTCACCGCCGCCGACCTGCTGATGACGACGGTGCTGCGCATCCTGCGCACGACCGATCTGCTCAACCAGCGCCCGAGCCTGGCCGCCTACAAGGAGCGCCACGAGGCCCGGCCGGCCTTCCGGAAAGCGCTCGCCGACCAGATGGGGACGTTCGCGAAGCACGCCCCACCCGTGGAGGCGACACGGTAGGCGGCCGAGCTACATGCTCTCGGCGTACAGCTCGCGGCCGATCAGCATCCGTCTAATTTCGCTCGTGCCGGCGCCGATCTCGTAGAGCTTGGCGTCGCGCCACAGGCGCCCCGCCGGGTACTCGTTGGTGTAGCCGACGCCGCCCAGCGCCTGGATCGCCTCGCCGGCCATCCAGGTCGCCTTCTCGGCCGAGTAGAGGATCGCGCCGGCCGCGTCCTTGCGCAGGCCCCGCGAATGGTCGCCGCGATCGCAGGCCTGGCCGACGGCGTAGACATAGGCGCGCGAGGCCGACCAGGTCGAGTACATGTCGGCGACCTTGCCCTGCATCAGCTGGAACTCGCCGATCGACTGGCCGAACTGCTTCCTCTCGTGGATGAAGGGCAGCACCAGGTCCATGCATGCCGCCATGATGCCGAGCGGCCCGCCGGAGAGCACCGCGCGCTCGTAGTCGAGGCCGCTCATCAGCACCTTGACGCCCCCGCCTTCCCTGCCGAGCACGTTCTCCGCCGGCACCTCGCAGTCCTCGAAGAACACCGGCCAGGTGTTGGAGCCGCGCATGCCGAGCTTGTCGAGCTTGGCGCCGAAGCTCAGGCCCTTCATGCCCTTCTCGATAATGAAGGCGGTGATGCCGCTCGGCCCGGCGTGGAGGTCGGTCTTGGCGTAGACGATCATCGTGTCGGCATCGCCGCCGTTGGTGATCCACATCTTCGAGCCGTTGAGCAGGTAGCGGTCGCCCTTGGCCTCGGCGCGCAGCTTCATGCTGACGACGTCGGAGCCGGCGTTCGGCTCGCTCATCGCCAGCGCGCCCACGTGCTCGCCCGAGACCAGCTTGGGCAGGTACTTCTTCTTCTGCGCCTCGCTGCCGTTGCGGTGCAGCTGGTTGACGGCCAGGTTCGAGTGGGCGCCGTACGAGAGGCCGACCGAGGCGGAGGCGCGCGACACCTCCTCCATGGCGACGATGTGCGCCAGGTAGCCGAGATCGCTGCCGCCGTACTCCTCCTTCACCGTCATGCCGTGCAGGCCGAGCGCGCCAAGCTTCTTCCACAGGTCGGCGGGGAAGAGGTTGTCGCGGTCGATGTCGGCGGCGCGCGGCGCGATCTCGTCGTCGGCGAACTGCTGCACGCTGTCGCGCAGCATCGCGATCGTCTCGCCGAGGTCGAAGGCGAGGCCGGGAAGGTGTGCCATGGGTGTCTCCTGCAATGCAGCCCGTATTAGAGCCGGAAGCCCGGCGTATGCTTTCGCGCCATGAGCGACTCCCCACAGCCGTTTCGCCTGCAGGTCGCCGAGGCCGCGATCGACGACCTGCGCGAGCGCCTCGCCCGCACGCGCTTCCCCGACCAGGCCCCCGGCGAGCCCTGGGCCTACGGCACCGACGTCGGCTATCTTCGGGGCCTGGTCGAGCACTGGCGCACGGGCTTCGACTGGCGTGCCGAGGAGGCGCGGCTCAATGCCTTCCCGCAATTCACGGTGCCGCTGCAGGGCATCGACCTGCACTTCCTGCATGTCGAGGGCAAAGGGCCGCGGCCGTTCCCGCTCCTGCTGTCGCACGGCTGGCCGGGCTCGGTATTCGAGTTCCTGGACATCATTCCCCGCCTGACCGACCCGGCGCGGTTCGGCGGCGACCCGGCCGATGCCTTCACCGTGGTCGCGCCTTCGCTGCCCGGCTACGGCCTGTCGTTCAAGCCGGGGCAGCCGCGGCTCGGTCCGGAAGCGATCGCCGATGGCTTTGCCCAGCTCATGACCGAGGTGCTCGGCTACCCGCGATTCGCCGCGCAGGGTGGCGACTGGGGCGCCTTCATCACGTCGCGCCTGGGAGCGGTCCACGCCGAGAAGCTGATCGGCATCCACCTCAACCTGCTGGCCCTGCCGCGCGACCTCAAGCTCCCGGATCCCACGGCCGAGGAGAAGGCCTACCTCGGTGATGTCCAGGCCTGGCTGAAGGAAGAGACGGGCTATCAGTGGATCCAGGGGACGCGGCCGCAGACGCTCGCCTTCGGGCTCACCGATTCGCCCGCCGGCCTGGCCGCCTGGATCGTCGAGAAGTTTCGCGCCTGGTCCGATTGCGGCGGCGACGTGGAGAGCGCGTTCTCGCGCGATCACCTGCTCGCGAACATCAGCCTGTACTGGTTCACCGGGGCGATCGGCTCCTCGTTCTGGCCCTACTACGCCCGCCGGCACGCGCCCTGGCCGATCAGCGAAGGCGGGGTCGGCGCGCCGATGGGTTATGCCGCGTTCCCGCGCGAGATCGTCCGCCCGCCGCGCTCGATGGCCGCCCGGTGGTACACCGACATCCGCCGCTGGACCGAGATGCCGCAGGGGGGCCACTTCGCGGCGATGGAGCAGCCGGAAGCGCTGGCGCGGGAGGTCATCGAGTTCTTCCGGCCGCTCAGGCCGGCCTGAGCCGATCCGGGCCTTCGAACCCCTTCCGCGGCGAGCGGCCGCGGGCGAGCATTAGCGGCGCTGGGCGACCGCCAGGTGAACCGCGGTCTCGAGCCAGCGCTCGTGCAGCCGCGCGAGCGCCGCCGCATCGATCGCGGTGCGGGTCGCGTCGGCGGGCTCGGTGCCTTCGGCCAGGCGCTGCATCGATGCCTCGAACGCCGCCGCCGCGGCTTTCCATTCGGCCAGGGCGGAGGAATAGGCTTCCCGGTCCTGGCGCTCCGACTCGGCCGCGACGGCCTTGGCCGCCCCGGCCTCGAGCGCGTCGAGCCAGCGCAGGGCGACGTCGCGGCCGACATCGGCAGCCTCGCCGGCGGTCGGGAACGGCGGCAGCTCGGGCCGCAGGCGATGGTCGAGGGCGGCGCCTTCGTCATCGATCCACGAGACGACGACGCGGGCGAGGAACGTCCCCTCCGGCGTCGGCTCGGGACGGCAGCTCACTCGGTAGCGGTTGTGGTGAACGAGCTCGAAGGGCTCTCGCATCGCGGCCTCTCGCGGGCATCAGTGCACGCTCGCCGGATCATGGGGCGATGCTCCCCGGCCGCGAGCGCGGCACCGACGAACGGCGCCACTCGATTGCCGCCCGGCGCCGGCGAAGGGCGCGCTTCGTCGGCGCCCGGCCGGCGGCTGCCGGGTCAGGCCGCCGCCGGATGCTGCCGGGCGAACGCCTCGAGCTGATCGATGCAGGTGTTCCAGCCGTCGAAGAACCCCATCTCCTCGTGGCGGTCGCGTGACGCCTTGTCCGGATGCATCACGGTCGCGACATAGCGCGTGCCCTGGCCTTCGTCGGCCATCGTGATGACCGCGGTGAAAGGCATCCAGGGCGTCGCCGGACGCCAGCCTTCGAGCAGCAGCGAGCTGAAGACGATCCGCTGCTGCGGCACGACCTCGAGGAAGGAGCCGGGGTTGTCGCTCGTGCCGCCGTCGGGTCCCTGCATGAAGGTATGGAAAGCGCCGCCAGGCCGCATGTCGAACGCCCGCACCTCCGTGGTCCACGGCTTGGGACACCACCACTCCTTCAGCATCTCCGGGTCGCTCCAGGCCCGCCACAGCGTCGCCCGCGGGGCGCGCACGAGGCGGGTGATGACGAGGTCCTGCGTCTCAGCGCTTGCGGCGACGGGTTTCTGGCTCACGATCGAGCTCCTCCTGATGATGCCTTTCGGCAAAGGCCGACATGCGGTCGGCACGCGCTTCCCAGGCGGCTCGCTGCCCGGCGATCCACGCTTCGGCATGGGCCAGGGCCTTGGGCCTCAGCTCGCAGGTGCGCACGCGCCCCGCCTTGCTCGAGCGGATGACGCCGCTCTTCTCCAGCACCGACAGGTGCTTCATGAACGACGGCAGCGCCATCGCGAACGGCTCGGCGAGCGCCGACACCGACGCCGGCCCCCTGCCGAGCATGCCGACGATCGCCTGCCGGGTGGGGTCGGCCAGGGCGTAGAACACATTCGCCAGGAGCGCCGATTGGTTAGCCATATGGCTAAGTATAAGACCGGCCGCCGGGTCGGGCAAGCACCCTCGCGGACGGGGCTCTGTCGCCGCGGCCCGGGCCGGCCGCCGCCGGACCTTCCGGCCGGCAGCCGCCGAAACTAGCCGCGCGTCTGCCGCTGGGCCAGATGCGCCGCCGCGTCCTTCTTGCCGAGGGTGCGCAGCGCGGCGATGGCGGCGAGATGACGGGCTCGGGGCCGGACCTTGCCTGCCTCCCAGTTGTAGATCGACTGCGCCGAGGTGCCCACCAGCAGGCCGCATTCGGCAGCCGAAAGCCCCAGCCTGCGCCGCTGCGAGACGAGGCTCTTGGGGCTGAACCGGGTCGCGGGCGTCGCCCCGTCGTCGGCTTCGGGCGCCGGTGCGGAACGCGCGCCGGCCCGGGTCAGGCGGCGCAGCGCCTGCTCCAGCGCCTGGGTGCGCCGTTTCAGCGCGGCGATCTCCGTGCGGTGGCTGCTCAGCGCCTTCTTGAGGGCCAGGCTTTCGCCGCGCTGCTCCTTGCGGGCGACGCGGGAGATCTCGTTCTTGAGGAGGGTGGCGATGTTTGGCATGCCCCGGATTGTGCTTCCATGCACCAAACAGGCCGATTTGCCCCCAGCCCGCCTCCGGACAACGAAAAAGAGGCGATTCGTCCATCATTGCGGCCATGCCCGCCACGCCCGCCGAACGCCGAGAACTGCGCAAGGGCTGCACGCTCGTCGTCCCCGACTTCGCGACCGGCAGCGCCGCCGACGACTTCCGCGCGCTCGCCGCCTGGTGCGAGGCGAACCGGATCGACCACGACTCGTACGGGGAGGGCGAGCTGGTCGAGGGCTTCGAGCGCAAGGTCGCCGCCCTGCTCGGCAAGGCCGCGGCGATGTTCGCGCCGAGCGGCGTGATGGCGCAGCTCGCAGCGGTGAAGATCCACGCAGAAGCGGCGGGTGTGGACCGCTTCGGCATGCACCCCACGTCGCACCTGGCGCATCACGAGGAGCAGGCCTATGCGGCGCTGATGCACTGCCACGGCGTGCCGGTGGGCAATCGCCTCCGACCGATGCGGGCGGGCGACCTCGAAACGGTGCGCGAGACCCTGGCCTGCGTCCTGGTCGAGCTGCCGATCCGCGAGGCCGGCGGGCAGCTGCCGTCGTGGGAAGAGCTGGAGGCGCTGAAGGCAGCAGCGCGGGAACGCCGGGTGCCGCTGCACATGGACGGCGCCCGCCTCTGGGAAAGCGCGGCCTACTACGGCAAGGACTACGCGACGATCGCCGCAGGCTTCGACTCGGTGTACGTCTCGGTCTACAAGGGCATCGGCGGCTTCGCCGGTGCGCTGCTCGCCGGCGACGACGCCTTCATCGCCAAGGCCCGGGTGTGGCGCAGGCGCCTGGGCGGAACGCTCTACCACCTGAGCCCGCTGGTGGCCGCTGCGGCGATGCGCTTCGACGAGCGCATCGCCCTGATGCCGGCGCTCTACCGTCGAGCCCTGGACCTCGCCGCCGGCCTGCCCGGACTGCCCGGCCTGCGCGTCGACCCATCGGTGCCGCAGACGAACCTGATGCATCTGTACTTCGACGCCCTGCCCGAGGCCGTCGCCGAAGCGCGCGACGAGCTGGCGCGAACCACGGGCTGCTGGCTGGTCAACGGCGCGCGAGCCGCCGAAGTGCCGGGCTGGTGCGTGACCGAGCTCTACGTCGGCGACTCGCTCCTGCATGCCGGCAACGAACGGGTGATTCCCCTGTTCGCCCGGCTCTGCGAGACGCTGGCCGGCGCCCGCAAGCGCCGATGACCGAGCGTTCCGGTTCTCCTTCGGCCCTTTCGCTCACCGCGTTCGCCACCCTGCTGCTCATCGCCCTGCTGATGGGCGCAAATCACGTCGCCGCGCGGATCGCCTTCGACCATGGCGTCGACGTCGCCACCGCCGTCGCGGTGCGCAGCATCGCCACCGCGCTCGTCGTCGGCCTCCTGATCGTCGTGCAGCGCGCGCCGGTCGCGACCACGCCGCGGCAACGCCGCTTCCTGCCGGCGATCGGCCTGATCGTCGGCGTGCAGAGCGTCTGCCTGTATTCGGCGGTGGCGCGGCTGCCGGTCGCGCTCGCCCTGCTCGCCTTCAACACCTATCCGCTCTGGACCGCGCTCTGGGCTCGCGTGCTCTACGCCCACCGGCCGGAGCGCCGGGTGGTGCGGGCGATGCCGGTGATGCTGCTCGGCCTGGCGCTGGCGCTCGACGTCCTCGGCGCCGCCTCCGGCCTCGGCGCCGCCCTGCAGTGGCAGCGCATCGGCGTCGGCGTCGCCTTCGCCCTGACGGCGGCCGCGACCTTCGGCCTCGCCCTGGTGCTGACCCAGCACGAGGCCGGCAAGCTCGACGGGCGCCTCCGCACCGCGAGCACGATGGCGATCGTCGCCGTGATGGCGCTCGCCGGCGTCGCCTTCCAGGGCGGCTTCCACCTGCCCGACGTCGCCGCCGGCTGGTGGGGCCTGGCGCTCCTGACGCTGCTCTACGGCACCGGCATCACCATCCTGTTCACGGTGCTGCCGCGGCTCGGCGTGGTCGGCAACTCGGCGATCATGAACGTCGAGCCGGTGTTCGCGCTGGTGCTGGCCTGGCTGATCCTCGGCCAGGCGATCGCGCCGTCGCAGGTGGCAGGCGCGCTGCTGGTCGTGGCCACCGTGGTGTGGCTTGGCCTCAGGCCACGGCTCGCCTGACGCTCAGCCGCCCGCGGCCGGACTCAGGGCCGTACCGCCGGCGTCTCGATGCGCATCCCGGCGGCGCGCCGGGCCAGGTAGAGCTCCAGCTCGGTCATCTCGATCGAGCCGAAGGGAAACGGCTCGGCGCGCACGCCGCTCATGCAGCCGCGCAGCCGCCGCTGCAGCGAGCCCATGTCCTGCCACTCGAGCCGGTAGATC
>Ga0207683_10002120_pt1 | contig 17430 bp, 19 predicted proteins | sample KBSM73metaG_FD_184333 | JGI IMG/M metagenome (GOLD analysis project Ga0207683, IMG submission 184333) | Miscanthus rhizosphere microbial communities from Kellogg Biological Station, Michigan, USA - KBS M7-3 metaG (SPAdes) (version 2) | ecosystem: Host-associated > Plants > Roots > Rhizosphere >... | reverse complement strand
CGACTCCGGCCTCACCACCGAGATCATCCGCAGGATCCTGCCGTTCCTCGCGTGCGGGATCCACCTGCCCGCCCAGTGCCTGACCGCCGAAACGGCGGACCTGCTGGAACGCGAGGCCGAACGGCTCGGGCAGCGCATCGACTGCCTCAGCCGCAACCGCGACGCGATCCTCGCCTACCTGACCACCGTCCGCGGCCCGGCCCAGCGCTAGAGGACCGCGCTGGCGAGCAGGCCTATCTGGTCGGGAGCGGCCGTGGTCGGGACGAAGATGAGCTCGTCGCAGCCAGCCGCCGCGAACGCGTCGGCGTAGCCCGTGACCATCTCGGTGCTGACGGCGGCGCTGGCCGCGATCTGCCGGGCCACGTCGCCGAGCCAGCCGTAGTAGTGCAGCAGGTAGTTGTCCGCCTGGTTCCGGGCGTCGGGCCCCAGGGCGAAGTAGGCGAGCGAGAGCTTGCGCGCCTTGCCCGGCCGGCCCGCCTCCGTCCAGGCCTTGTCGACCGCGGCCGCGCCGGCGGCGAACATGTCCGGCGTGCCGCCGCCCATGAACCAGCCGTCGCCGAGCAACGCGACCCGGCGGAAGCTGGCTTCGGCCGCGCCGCCGAGGATGAGCTCGGGGCCACCGGGCCGAACAGGCTCGGGCCCGATCGCGCCGGCGTAACCGTAGCTCTCACCGGCCCAGATCCGCTTCATCTCGGTCAGTTGCTGATCCAAGCGCCGCCCCTTGCCGGTGGTGGGCAACGCGCTGGCGGTGAAGTCGTCGTCGCGGCCGCCCAGGCCGAGGCCCAGCACCAGGCGCCCCCCGGAGAGCCGGTCGAGCGAGGCGGCCTGCTTGGCGAACAGCGCGGTGTTGGCGTACAGCGGAGCCAGCAGCACGCTCGTGGTCAGCCGGATCCGGCTGGTGACCGCGGCGGCCGCGGACAAGGCGATCAGTTCCTCGTAGTTCGGGTAGACCAGGCGGCCGATGGTTCCCAGGGTGCTGAAGCCAGCCTCCTCAGCGTTCTTGGCCCAGTCGAGGAGCGTCCTGCCCTCTGTCCCGGGCACCGTGTTGGGCAGGCCGATTCCGATGTCCACGCACTACCTCCGCTGGCGTCGTCGCCGGATGGATTTATCTCCAATCCAAGCACGCCGGGCCGGGCTAGGAGCCGGGGGAGGACCAGCGGCTGACCGTCAGCTGCGAGAACCCGGAGGTCGCGTCGAGGTCGATGCGGGACGTGGCGGTGGCCCAGCCGGGCGGCGTCAGCACCGTGCCGCCCGCGATCCCGGTCAGCTCCTGGTCGTCGACCGACACGGAGGACGCGCCGCCGCCGGCCGTCACCTGGACCGGAACGCCGCCGGGCAGGCTCAGCCGGAACTGGCTCGCCCCGCCGGCCAGCAGGAAGGGCAGCGTCCCCGACGGGCGGGGCAGGCTCACGTCGAGCACGGCCGAGCCCGCCATCACCGCGACCCCGGTCACCGTGCCGCCGCGCAGGTCGGCCACTGTTCGCTGGGTGCCGCCCGCCAGGTCAAGCGCCCACGTGACAGCCGAGTTGAGCACGACCCTGACCTCGTACCGGGAGTCCTGCACGTGCCCCGGGGGGACGCTGGCGCCGGCCAGCGAGAGCACGATGAGCCGGGAGCCGGACAGCACCGGCCGGACCGGGGCACCGTCCGGCGTCGAGGCGCGCAGGAGCGTGCCGCCGAGCCGGCCCATGCTGACGTCGAGGAACGGCGTCCCCGCGGTCACCTTGAGCGCGGCGCTGGTCAGGTCACCGCGGGACATCGACACGGCGTGCGACGGGGCGGACGTGGTCAGGGCGATGGCGGTGCCGCCGGCGGCCGCCACCGCGGCCACCACGGCCGCGATCGCCAGGACGAGCCGCCGTCCGGTGAGAACGGCGGGAACGCTGAGGACGCGGGGCAGTCCACGCACGGTTCCACCCTAAAGTGCCCGGCGGGACCGGACGGCCAGGACAGAAACTACAGACACAAAACGGTTAGATGTTGCCGCGGACCATGCCGATCAGGCGGTCCAGCACGGCCCCGTCGCTGACCCGCAGGCCGTCGTGCTCGTACTCGCTGGTCACCCACGTCCGCAGGCCCCGGATGGCCCGGGCCGTCGCCATCGAGAGCTCGCGGTCCACGTACATGTCGTTGTAATAGACCGCGGCGGCCGCCGGAACTTCGTTCGCGGCCAGCCGGGACGGATCGTACAAGGGCGGCCAGTCATCGCGTTCGGCCAGGATGCCGGCGGCCTGGCGGAGCGGGCGCAGCACCGGATCGGCGTCGATCATCCAGGGGTAGATCATCTCCCCGGTGAAGTACAGCGGGGTGGCCGCGGGGTCGAACTCGGCGAACTCGGCCCTGATCCGCTCCGCCGCCCACCGGGTCGCGCACCCCTGGGCGTAACACGCCTCGTGCAGCAGCGCGTACAGCGGCCCGCTGGCGAAGCTGAGCTGGTCCATCATCGCGTACAGGAACACGTCGGAGAGCTCATCGCCGGCGAACGGGTCCTCCAGCAGGTAGTGCAGCGCGTCGCTGCCGTCGGCCTGGCCGAGCATCATCCCGGCCGACTGGAAGGCCCGCACCGTCAGCGGCGCGCCGTCCGGCAGCCGGACCTCGCGGGTGTCCAGGTAGTCGGCCACCCGCCGGGCCATGTCCGCGTCCTGCGGGTACCGCTCGTAGTGGGCGGCGTTCTTGCCCGCGACGGTGCGGTAGGTGTGCCGGTAGACGTCGTCGGGCGTGGCGGTGAGCCCGGGCAGCCCGCCGGTGATGAACGCCTCCCTGACGCCGTGCGGCGCGAACGACAGGTAGGTGACCGCGCACATGCCGCCGAAGCTCTGCCCGAGCACGCTCCACGGCTCGTCGGTCAGCTCGCGCCTGATCAGCTCGGCGTCGAGCACGATGCTGTCGGCGCGGAAATGGGTCAGGTAGCTGGCCTGCGCCTGCGGGCCCGCGGCCGCGAGCCGGTCCAGCGTCTTCCGGTTCGCGGGGGAGGACCGGCCGGTGCCGCGCTGGTCGAGCAGCAGGACCCGGTAGTCCTCCAGCGCCCGGTTCAGCCAGGAATTCCTGCCCTCGGGCCGCTGCGCGCCGAACCCGGGGCCGCCCTGCAGGAACAGCAGCCACGGCAGATCGGCGCCGGCCTTATCGGCGGCGACGACCTCACGGGCGAACACCTCGATCTGCTCGCCGTCCGGCCGCTGGTGGTCGAGCGGAACGGCGAAGAACCGGTCGGTCAGCACGGTACCGGGATGCCGGAAGGTGATCATGGTCCGACGGTATCGTGCCCGGGCTTTTGAGTAGGGTCGTCGTCATGGGAAGCGCAATCAGGCCGGTCGGGGTGGCCGAGCGGCGGGCGCGGCTGGCGGCCCGGCACCACCTCGCGCCCAGGGCCGCCGCGGTGCCTGACCCAGTGGTAAGCCCAGTGGTAAGCACGGTAGCGGACATCATCGGGCTGCACGGTACCGACCCGGCGTCGGTCTACCTGTCGGCCTGGGCCCGCACCGGGGCCAGCCACGCGGACATCGAGCACGCGTTGTACGCCGAACGCACCCTGATACGGATGCTCGGGATGCGGCGGACGGTGTTCGTGGTGCCCGCTGCCCTGGTGCCGGTGATCCAGGCGGCCTGTACCGACCAGATCGCCGAGCGGATGCGGCGGGACCTGGCCCGGCGGGTGGAGGAGTCCGGCATCGCCGCGGACGGGGCGAACTGGCTCAAGGAGGTGGGCGAGGCCACGGTGCAGGCGCTGGCCGTTCGCGGCAGCGCCACCGGCGGCGAGCTCGCCCAGGACGAGCCGCGGCTACGCGCCCAGATCGTCTACGCCGCGGACAAGAGCTACGGCGGCCCGGTGAACGTCACCACCAGGCTGCTCACGCTGCTGTCGGCCGAGGGCCTCATCGTGCGCGGCCGCCCGCGCGGAGGGTGGACCTCCAGCCAGTTCACCTGGGCCGCCGCGCCGGACCAGCCCCGGCCGCCGGCGGCCGCCGCCCGGGCCGAGCTGGCCCGCCGCTGGCTGCACGGGTTCGGCCCCGCCCCGCGGGCCGACCTGCAGTGGTGGGCCGGCTGGACGGCCGGGCAGGTCAAGCAGGCACTGGATCAGCTGGAGATCGCCGAGGTCGACCTGGACGGCACGCCGGGCGTCATGCTGGCGGCCGACGAGGACGCGCCGCCGGACGCCGGGCCGTGGGCGGCGCTGCTGCCCGCCCTGGACCCCACCGCGATGGGCTGGCGCGACCGGGCCTGGTACGTCGGCGAGCACGCCCCCGCGTTGTTCGACCGGTCCGGGAACATCGGCCCCACGGCCTGGTGGGAGGGCCGGATCGTCGGCGGCTGGGCGCACCGCAAGGACGGCGAGATCGCGGTCCGGCTGCTCGAGGACGCCGGGGCGGAAGCCGCGGCGGCCATCGCCGCCGAGGCGCAGCGCCTGCGCGACTGGATCGGGGCCGACGAACGGCACGCGAAGACCCTGATCACCCCGCGATTCCGCACCCCGCTGGAGCGCGAGCTGGCCGGCTAGCTTCATCACGATCTGGCACAGCGCACATAAAATCCGGGAGCGGGGAAGCTTACCGGCATGGTTACCTTCATCATCGTATTGGTAATCGTCGGCCTCATCGCCGGCGCGATCGCTCGGCTCCTCCTGCCCGGCCGGGACCCCATCGGGGTCTTCGGCACCATCGTGCTCGGCATCCTCGGCTCCTTCGTCGGGGGTTTCCTGCAGAACCTCGTCCAGCACCACACGCTGAGCATTCACAGCTTCCACCTGGTCGGGATCCTCGGGTCGATCATCGGCGCCTTCGTGCTGCTGCTCCTGCTGCGGCTCTTCCGCGTCGAGCCCGGCCGCCGGCGCTGACCGGGCTCGCCGGGCCAGGCGCCGGAACACCGGGCGGGGGCCCGGCAGCCGCCCGTCCCCGCCCGGCGTGCACTGGGCGGTAACGCGGGCCGCCGTGCCGGGCAGGAACGGCGTCAGCTCACGGCCGAGGACGGAGCAGGCGCCCAGCAGCTGGGCGAGCACCGCGTCGAGCCGCCGCGAGTCGCCGCCCGGTCCGGTCCTGGCCAGTTCCCAGGGGCGGGCCCGGTTCACGAAGCCGTTCGCCTCGTCGACGATGCTCCAGACCGCGGCCGTGGCCTGCCGGAAGTCGAAGTTCTCCAGCGCGGCGCCGACCGCGCCGCCGGCCTGGCGGCACGCCGCGGCCAGCCTCTCACCGCCCGATGCCGTGTGATGGCCGGGCGCGGGGGGCAGCTGACCGTCGCGGTAACGGCCGATCATGGCGACGACCCGGTTGACCAGGTTGCCCAGGCCGTTGGCGAGCTCGTCGTCGGCCCGGGCGACGAGCCGCGCCACGGTGAAGTCGGCGTCGCCCACTCGCGGCACCTCGCGCAGCAGCCACCAGCGCACCGCGTCGGCGCCGTACTCCGCGGCCAGCGCGGCCGGCTCGAACGCGCCAGGACCGCCGGCGCCGGGATCGAGGGCCGGGGAGCCGGCGCCGGACTTGCTGATCTTCCGGCCGGCGGCGGTCAGGTAGTCGTGCACGAAGATGCCGGTCGGCAGCTGCTGCCCGGACGCCAGCAGCATGGCCGGCCAGTAGGCGGCGTGGAACCGCAGCACGCCCTTGCCGAGCAGGTGGACCCGGTTCCCTGGTCCGGCCCACCAGCGCCGGTAGGCCTCGTCACCGGCTGGGCCGTCCTGGCCGTAGCCCAGCGCCGTCACGTAGTTGCACAGCGCGTCGAACCACACGTAGACAACCTGGCCCGGGTCGCCGGGCACCGGGATGCCCCAGCCGCCGGCCCGGTCGGCGGGCCGCGACACCGAGAAGTCCGCCAGCCCGCCGTCGATGAGCCCGAGCACCTCGTTGCGGCGCCCGGCGGGCTCGATCCGCAGCCGGCCGGTGGTGATCGCCTCCCGCAGCGGCGCGGCGTAGCGGGACAGCCGGAAGAACCAGTTCTCCTCGCTGACCTGCTCCGGTTCCGTCCCGTGTTCGGGGCAGCAGCCGTCGCGCAGCTCGGCCGGACGGTAGAACTGCTCACAGCCGGTGCAGTACAGGCCGGTGTACTGCTGCCGGTACAGGTCAGGAGAGCAGGCCCGCCAGAACGCCTCGACGCCGGGCCGGTGCCGGGGGTCGCGGCTGGTGCGGATGAAGTCGTCCACGCTCAGCGACAGCGCACCGCCGAGCGCACCGAACGCCTCGGCGTTGCGGTCGACGAACTCCCGCACCCCCAATCCGGCGGCGCCAGCCGCGAGCACGTTCTTCAGCGCGTTGTCGTCGGTCCCCGCCTGGAACCGGACCGTGTCGCCGCGCCCGCGGTGGTAGCGGGCCAGCACGTCGGCCTGGACGAGCTCGAGCGCGTGCCCGATGTGCGGGCGCGCGTTCACGTAGGGGATGGTCGTGGTGATGTAGGTTGCGGTCATCGCAGCCTCCTAGCCGGGGCTCCGAGCGCGAACACCACATCGAGGCCCCATCGCAGGGCCTCGGAAAGGAACGTCCGGACGCGTCAGCGGCCCCGCGCGCGGGGCATCATCACCTGCTGTCCGTAACCGTTCACGGGAGACAGGATACCGCCCCCGGTCCGGGCGCCCGAATGGTTAATCGGTAGGTTGAGCCAGTGCGGCTAGGCGTCAACGTCCCGAACTTCGGCCCGGGCACGAACCCGGACGTGCTACGGCGCTGGGCGCTGACGGTAGAGGGCCTCGGCTTCGACCTGCTGATGGTGTCCGACCACATCGCCGTGACGCCGGACGTCGCGGAACAGTACCCGGCACCGTTCTACGAGCCGTTCACCACGCTGTCCTGGCTGGCCGGCCTCACCCGCGGGATCCGGCTCGGCACGACCGTGCTGATCGTGCCCTACCGGCATCCGCTGCTGATCGCCAGGATGGCCGCCAACCTCAACGACCTCAGCGGCGGCCGGCTGGTCCTCGGCGTCGGCGTCGGCTGGGCGCGGGAGGAGTTCGGCGCGCTCGGCGTCCCGTTTCGCGACCGCGGTCGGCTGACCGACGAGTACCTGCTCGCGATCCGGGCCGCCTGGCAGGACGAGACGGACTATCGCAGCGGGCACATCCCGCTCTGGATCGGCGGTAACAGCGACGCCGCGCTGCGCCGGGCCGTGCGGCTGGGCGACGCCTGGCACCCGCTGCGGTTCACCCCCGGCTGGATGGCCGAGGCGGCCGGCCGGCTGACGGCCTGCGCGGCGGAGCAGGGCCGGCCGGCGCCCGCGCTCATGCCGCGGATCGCGCTGCGGCTGACCGACGCGCCGGTCACGGCGTCGATCCCCGGCGCCGACCGGCTGGCCGGCCACGGGACCATCGACCAGATCATGGCCGACCTCGGCCAGCTGCGCTCGCTCGGCGCGGACACCGTGGTGCTCGACCCGTTCAACGGCGACCACCGCGAGACGACCCAGCCCGAGAGGGCGTGGCGGACGCTGGCGACCGTAGCCGAACGTGCACGATCACAGGACATCGATACCGAACGGAGCTGAGGTGACTCATCCATCGCACGCTGGCAGCGACCCTGGCGGCATCGCCCCGGAAGACCTGCCGCACCTGCGCCGCTGCGTGGAGCTGGCGGCCGAGGCCGTGGACGCCGGGGATCACCCGTTCGGCTCGGTGCTCGTCGCGGCCGACGGCCGGGTCCTGGCCGAGGACCGCAACCGCGAGAACACCATGGGCGACGCGACCAGGCACCCGGAGTTCGAGCTGGCCCGCTGGGCCGCGGCCAGCATGACCGCGGCCGACCGGGCCGGTGCCACCGTGTTCACCTCGGGGGAGCACTGCCCGATGTGCGCCGCCGCGCACGCCTGGGTGGGACTCGGCCGCATCGTGTACGTGAGCTCGTCCGAGCAGCTGACGGCGTGGCTGGCCGAGCTGGGCGTGCCGCCGTCGTCCCCGGTGCGCGCGCTCGCGATCCGCGACGTCGCGCCCGGCCTGACCGTGCAGGGCCCGGTACCGGAACTGGACCAGCAGGTCCGCGAGCTGCACCGCCGTTTCCGCACCTGATGCCGCCGTTCGCCGGGTATTTCTGCGCTCATCGGCGTGTCGTTTTGCCTGGAAATCGCCAATGTGACAATCGTAAGAGCGACGTAACCAACGATTCTCTCACCCGACGAGACAGTCACCAGGCAAACTGGAAGGTGAAAGGGGGGCACCCCGAACTATGGGCGAGGGCAGCGTCGTGACCTGGGCGGATCCCGTCACGGACCCGCCCGGTATCTCGGATACCTGGCCTTTGTCGTCGTCCCTGCCGCTGGGAGCCCTGCCCGGAGCCACCCCGTGCGCCCGGCTGCACGCCCGCGCCGTGCTGCACGAATGGGGCCTGGCCGGCCTGGCCGAGGCGGCCGAGCTCATCGTCAGCGAACTGGTCACCAACGCGGTCCGGGCCTCGACCACCCCGGACGGCCGCCCGCGGTACGACGCGACCGGGATGCCGGTCGTCGTCCTGCGGCTGGCCAGCGACCGCTTCAAACTGCTGGTCGAGGTGTGGGACGTCATCCCCGGCGCGCCGGCCGCCGCGCATCCCGGTCCCGACGACGAGAGCGGGCGCGGCCTGATGCTCGTCGCCGCGCAGTGTGACCGCTGGAGCTGGCAGAGCGCCCCCGGCTGGCCCGGCAAGGTCGTCTGGGCCGAACTGCACAGCTAGCCGTGTGTCACGAGGCCCGACCGTAAAGGACGGGCCTTAACGGACGAGGCGGACCGGATCGCCGGCCCGGATCCGGCCCGGGTGCAGCACTTCGGCGTAGACGCCGGCGCACGGCTCCGGATCGGCTTCGGGCAGCGGCCTGACGCGGTTGTGCCGGGCGACGACGCGGAGGGCCTCGGTGTCGCGGGGCAGGTCGCCGTGGACCAGGGTGGGAATGGCGCACCGGGGCGTCCTGGCGATCACGCGCAGCACGAGGTCGTCGCCGACGTGCAGATCCCGGCCGAGCCAGTCGTTCTCGGTGAAGCCGCCGGCCTCGGTGCGGATGACCACGTTGGGCCGGTAGCGCTCCAGCCGGACGCGCCGGTACGGGCTGAGCTCGGCGATGCGGTCCAGCGTCGCGGTGGTGATCAGGTGCAGCGGGGCGAAGTCGACGAAGGTGCCCGGCGGCGCGGCCGCGCCGATCTCGATCAGCGTGGCCGCGACCTGGGCCTTTATCCCGTCGCGGAGCACGGCCTCGGGCACCGCCCGGTCCAGCGCGGCCCCGGGCGGCGGGGTGTCGGTCAGCGTGACGGGCTGGCCGAGCACGGCGGACAGAACCTCGTCGACGCCGGGATCGGTGCTGGACACGGTCTTCCCGTCGGGCAGCGTGATCCGGGCGGCGTCGTCCAGGGCCTCGGCGGACAGGGTGAGCATGTCCCGCCACAGCCGCGGGTACTTCGCGCTCGCCACCTTGCCGGTCCGCCGGCTGACCACGGCCAGGCGCCGGTCCCTGGCCAGTCCGCTGCGGCTCACCTCGGCCGCGTCCAGGTCCTCGCCCAGCATGGACTTGACCGGGTACCGGCGCAGGACCGTCACGGTTCCTAGCATGCTCCGAGACTACGCTCCGGGGCCGGCTAGCGAGCTGCCCGCGTGGGGTCGTCCACGGTCGGGTAGCTGCCGCTCTTACGGGCCTGGCGCAGGTCCTGGACGTACGCGCGGGAGAACATGGCCGACAGGGCGGCCATGCCACCGCGGTGCACCCGGACCTCGCTGTTCTCCGCGCGGCCGGACAGCCTGACCCGGCGGCCGCCCGGCTCCGCGGGCCGCTGGTCGTCCTTGACCCGGCCGCGGCCAGACCAGCCGAGGCCCCAGTGATCCACCTGGTCGCCCTCGGGGAGCAGGAGCTTGACCGTGGACCGGTGCAAGTCGAGGCATAGCTCGACGTCTCCCGTGATCTCCGGCGAGCGGAGGTCGAGGACGAGGACGCCGGAACGGACGCGGACGTCGAACTGGCTCGCGCTGGTCCAGCGGCCCAGGCGCTTGGTGACGCCGTGGTCGACGTGCAGGCGCTCGGCCGCCGGAGCGGCGGGGGCCGGAGAGGTCGTCGTGCTGTTCATGTCGAGGGCTCCTTGTTCCAATCGTGGTCGCCTGATGCCATTTATAGTTACATAGCAACTAGTATCAAGTCAACTAGAATCGTTGGGAGTAGTATCGGGACATGACTCAACCACCCGCACCGCGCAGCTCACCGCTGGCCCTGACCGTGCTGGCCCTGCTGCACTACCAGCCGCTGCATCCCTACGGCATCCAGCGGCTGATCAAGCAGTGGGGGAAGGACCAGGTCGTCAACGTCGAGCAGCGCACCAGCCTGTACCGGACCATCGAGCGGCTGCTCGCCGCGGGCCTGATCGCCGTGCGCGAGACCGGCCGCGATCCGCGCTATCCGGAGCGGACGGTGTACGAGGTCACCGAGGCCGGGCGGCAGACGGCGCGGCGCTGGCTGGAGGAGATGCTGGCCGAGCCCCGGCAGGAGTACCCGGAGTTTCCCGCCGCCCTGTCCCACGTGCTCATGCTGGAGCCCGCCGAGCTGGCCGAGGTGCTGGAGCGGCGCGCCCAGCGGCTGGCCGCGATGCTCGCCGCGCTGGACGCGAACACGGCCGCCGAAGCAGGCCACGGGCTGCCCAGGATCGCGATGCTGGAGAACGAGTACCAGCGGGCTGTGCTCGCCGCCGAGGCCCGCTGGGTGGCGGAGACAGTAACCGAGCTCCGTTCGGGCCAATTGACCTGGTCCCCGGCCGAGCTGATCGCCTTCGCCGAGGGGCAGTGACGTACTCCGCCCTGTCCCACCTCGAGTGCTCGCGCTGCGGCGCCCGCCACGACGCCGACCTGGTGCAGGGCACCTGCCCTTGCGGATCCCCGCTGCTGGCCCGGTACGACCCGGGGCAGGTCGCGGTGTCCCCGCGCGACATCGCGGGCCGGCCGCCGGACCTGTGGCGCTACCACGAGCTTCTGCCGGTCCGCGCGCCCGGCCGGGTGGTGAGCCTCGGCGAGGGGATGACGCCGCTGATCACGCTGCCGCGTCTCGGCCGGGCGCTCGGCGTGCCGAACCTGCTGATGAAGGACGAGGGGCTGATCCCGACCGGCACGTTCAAGGCGCGCGGCGCCGCGGTGGGCGTCTCCCGGGCCGCCGAGCTGGGAGTTTCCGGCGTGGCCATGCCGACCAACGGCAACGCCGGGGCGGCCTGGTCGCTGTACGCGGCCCGGGCCGGGCTGCGGAGCCTAATCGTGATGCCCGCGGCCGCCCCGGCGGTCACCCGGGCCGAGTGCGCGGCCGCCGGCGCCGAGCTGTACCTGGTCGACGGGCTGATCGGGGACGCCGGGAAGCTGGTCGCGGCCGCCGTGGCCCGGCGGCCTGGCTATCAGGACACCTCGACGCTGCGCGAGCCGTACCGGATCGAGGGCAAGAAGACCATGGGCCTGGAGATCGCCGAGCAGCTCGGCTGGCGGCTGCCCGGCGTGATCGTGTACCCCACCGGCGGGGGCGTGGGCATCATCGGCATCTACAAGGCCCTGCGCGAGCTGCGCGAGCTCGGCTGGGTGTCCGGTGACCTGCCGCGGCTGGTCGCGGTCCAGGCGGCAGGCTGCGCGCCGATCGTCCGGGCGTTCGAGGCCGGTGCCACGGCCAGCGAGCCGTGGCCGGACGCGACGACGGTGGCGTTCGGCATCATGGTGCCGAAGGCGCTGGGCGACTTCCTCATCCTGGAGGCGCTCTACGCCACCGGCGGGACGGCCGTGGCCGTGACGGACGAGGCGCTGCTCTCCGACCAGCGCGCGGTCGCCCGCCTGGAGGGCAGCTTCATCTGCCCGGAGGGCGCCGCGTGCGTCACCGCCGTCCGGCAGCTGCGCGAGTCCGGCTGGCTGGCCGAAACGGACGAGGTCGTCGTGCTCAACACCGGCACCGGGCTGATCTACCCGGACACTGTGTCCGGCGCCGCGCCCGTGCTCCCGCCGTCCGGCTCGATTCCCCCGGTACCCGCGCCGGTCCCCGCCTGAGTCGCAACGGTGCCAGACTGGGGGAGTGGCCGAGATCACCCTCGTCAAGGGCGAGACCTCCGCGCTCGACCGGACCTGGATGAGCATGCCCGACGGATCCACCCGGCAGGTCGCGGTGCACGTCGTGCACGACCTCCCGCACTTGGTCGTGGAGTCGCTGTTCGGCCTCGAGGACGGGCTGTGGGGAGTGCTGGCCCAGGGCGGGTTCGCCGCGGCGAACCGGGCCCGCACCCGCAGCCGCGGCCGGCGGGTCCGGCTGGTCACCGACGTGCCCCTTGACGACCTCGGAGCGCGCAACTGGCGCGGGCACATCGTCGCCAAGGCCGCGACGAACGCGGTGGTGAACCGGTGGCAGGACGGGCCGGACACCCCGGATGGCGTGCGGGGCCGCCTCAGCCCGGATGACGCGGCAGACGCGGATTACCGGCAGCGGGTCAGCGACCTGCTTGGGCGCCTCGACGACGAAACCATCGCCCTGGCCATCGGCGGCACCAGGGAACTGAGTACGGCCTGGGTCCGCCTGCCTGCGGGCGACACGCTGCGGCTGCAGTGGCCGCTGCGTCAACCCGCGGGTTGAGGGGTACGTCAACCCGGACTCACAGCCATGGGCCGGCGCGACGCGGGGGTGCCCGGAGGCACGCTCAGGTCATGAACATCAACATGTACGTGATCAACGCCATCCTCATCCTCATGGTCGTCCGGCAGGTCCGCGAGCACCCGCTCGACCTGCGGTCACTAGCCGTCCCCGTGCTCGCCGTGGGCTGCGCCGCAGTCCTGTTCCTGCATTCGGTTCCCGCCGGCGGCAACGACGTGGTGCTCGAGCTCACCTGTGTGCTGGTCGGCGCGGTCATGGGCGCCGTCGGTGGCCTGGCCACCAGGCTGCGCCTCGGGGCTGACGGCCGTCCGCTCGGCCAGGCGGGCTGGCTGGCGGCCAGCATGTGGGTCGGCGGCGTCGGCGCGCGGCTTGCCTTCGCCGTGGCGGCGAGCAACGGCGCGGGCCCCGCGATCGCCCGGTTCAGCGTCACGCACCACATCACCGGCTCGGCGGCGTGGGTAGCGGCACTGATCATGATGGCGCTGGCCGACGTGCTCACCCGGCTGGTGATTATCTACCTGCGCGGTCGGCGGCTAGCCAACCCGGCGGCCAGCGTGGTCCGTACCCCGGCGGGCATCAATGCCTGATCTGGCGTCGCCGTCCGCCGCGGGCCACACTGGGTTCATGCAGGCACGGCCGGACGCGGCGGGCCTGACGCACGACGCCGCGCGGGACGAGCCCGGATCTGCCCGGGTAGCCGAGGCGCGATCTCGCGCCCGCGAGCGACGTGATGCCCAGCGGCAGGCGCTGCGGCCGCTGGGCGTGCTGTTCATTGCGGTGGTGGTGACGGCCAGCGCCCAGACTCATCCCGCGCCCGGCCTGCGAGGCGCTGGCCTGGGGGTCCTCATCGCGCTCGCGGTGTACGCCGCGGCGGTGGTGACTGCGATCAGCGTCGGCTGGGCCCGCCGCGGTCCGGCGGCGCAGGCCGCGGTGAGCCTGCTGATCGGCGGCTGCGGCGTGGCACTGGCCGTCCTGCAGCCGAACGGACCGGTCGCGATCGCGGCGAGCATGGGAGTCTGGATCGCGGCGGTCAGGCTGCCCCCGGTCCCGGCCGCGGCGGTCGCCGGCGCGATCACCATCGGGCTCGCCACGGCGATCGGCCTGACCGCCCATCCGGCCGTCCAGTCGGCCATCACCGCCACGCTGCTCTGCCTGCTGCTGGCGGTGACAGGCCAGTTCATCCGGCGCGGCCGGGAGAGCCAGGATCACGCCGAACTGCTGCTGGCCCAGCTCCAGGACGCACGCGAGGGCGAGGCCGCGGCGGCCGCGCTGGCCGAGCGGAGCCGCATCGCGGGGGAGTTGCACGACGTTCTCGCGCACTCCCTGTCCGGTCTGGCGATCCAGCTGCAGGGTGCCCGCAAGCTCGCCGCCAGGGAAGCGGTCAGCGAGGGCCTGCGGGCCGCGATCGAGCGCTCCGCCGAGCTGACCAGATCCGGGCTGGCCGACGCGCGGCAGGCGGTCGGGGCCTTGCGTGGCGAGCGACTCCCCGGCGTGGACCAGATGGCAGCGCTGGTCGAGGATTTCCGACGCGACACCGGCGCCGACGCCACCCTTCGGGTCGAGGGGGAAAGCCGCTCCCTGCCAGCCGAGGCCAGCCTGGCCCTGTTCCGCGGCGCGCAGGAGGCGCTGACCAACATCGCCCGCTACGCGCCCGGTGCCGTCACGGCGGTCACCGTGACCTACCAGGCCGACCGGACCGTGGTCACCATCGAAGACCACGTCAGCGGGCCGCAGACCGCGACCCTCGTCGGCGCGGGCGGCGGGCACGGGCTGACCGCTATGCGTGAGCGAGCCGCCCGGGTCGGCGGCACGGCCCGGGCCGGCCCGACCGCCGGCGGATGGCTCGTCGAGCTCGAGGTGCCGGCATCATGACCGGGGCGATCCGGGTCCTGATCGCCGACGACCAGCGGGTCGTCCGCGATGGCCTGAGCATGCTGGTGGCACTGATTGACGATGTCGAGGTGGTGGGTACGGCCTGTGACGGGGCCGAGGCGGTACGGCTCGCCGCGGCGCATCGGCCTGACGTGATCCTGATGGACCTGCGCATGCCGGGCACCGACGGCATTACCGCCACGGCGGACCTGCGTGAGCGGCAGCTGGCGGTCCGGGTCCTGGTGCTGACCACCTACGCCGACGAGGACGCGATCGTGCCCGCGCTCCGGGCGGGAGCCCGGGGGTACCTGACCAAGGATGCGAGCGCCGAGCAGATCGAGGCCGCGATCCGCGCCGTGCACGCCGGGCAGACCTACCTGGATCCCGCTGTCCAGGAACGGCTGGTGGCCACGGTGATCGGCCCGCCGGCGGGCACTACTGGGCCGGCTGCCGAAGCGAGGCGTGAGCTGCCGGACGGGCTCACCGCTCGCGAGGCCGAGGTGCTCACCCTGCTGGCCTCGGGCCTGAGCAACGCGGAGATAGCCGGACACCTTTTCCTCAGCCACGCCACGGTCAAGACGCATATCAACCGGATCTTCGCCAAGACGGGCGCCCGCGACCGCGCCCAGGCCGTCAGGTACGCCTACCGGCACGGCATGGCGACACCCTCGCCGTGACACCGCGCTGCCGGCCGGACTGTCCGGTTTCAGCGTGGTCCGCGCTTACCTCGGGGCGACGGCGACGGCCTCGATCTCGACTAGTTGGCCGGGGTAGCCGAGCACGGCCACGCCGAGCAGGGTGCTGGGCGCGTCGTGCTCCCCGAACGCCGCGCTGACGACATCCCAGGCCGCGACGAGATCGGCCCGCTCGGCCGAGGCGACGAACACGGTGGTCTTGAGCACGTCGGCCAGCGTGGCGCCGGATTCGGCCAGGGCGGTGGCGAGATTGGCCACGGCCAGGCTGGCCTGAACCCGGACGTCCCCGGCGCCGACCACTTCACCCCGGTCGTCGAGGGGGCACGCCCCGGCGGTGAAGATCAGCGAACCGGGCGGGGCGACCGAGGCGTACGCGTAGGGAACGCCCGGGTACAGGCGGCCGGATCGGACCAGGTTGACGGTCATGACCAGAACCCTACGCGGAGGACCAGCGCTTACCGTTCCGGAAGTCCGAGGCGAACGTGCCGGCGATCGCGGACATGACGGCGTGACTGGAGATGATCAGCCCGAGCTCACGGTTCTGGTTGAGGGAGGTGTTGGAGAAGTTCTCCGAGCCGATGAAGATCTTCCCGTGCTTGGTGCCGTAGTCGGCCTCGACCACCTTGCCGTGGATGTAGAAGCCCGTGGAGGAGCTGTAGTAGCTGATCCGGATCCCGGCCCGGGCCAGCTTGGCGAACGCGCTATCGTACTCGCCGCTCTCGTTCTCTCCGCAGACCTGGACGTCGACGCCGCGCTTGGCCGCCCTGATGAGCGCGTTCTCCACTGTCCGGTCGCCCATCTCCTCGCTGTAGATGCGCAGGCTGCTGGTCGCGCCGTTGATGAGGCCGATCAGATGGTCTTGTGAGTCGGTGGGCGACCAGACCAGGTCGCTCCCGTCGCGGGGCCGGACGGTCTTGGCCGTGAAGTCGGCGTTAAACACTGTGGTGATGGCGGAGACGTCGGCCCGTTCGGTATCGACCACCAGGAAGTCCCGTGACGTCGCGTAGTACCGGCTGGTCAGGTTCGCCGTCATGATGACGGCCTTCGCCCCGTCGATGATCACGGTCTTCTGGTGGGTGTAGTGGTAGTGCCGCGAGGACCAGGTCACTGCGACGCGGTGCGAGCGAAGATAGGAGTACGCGTCCGAGTTCACGCTCCGGGCCCGCCGGTCCAGGATCACGCGCACCCGCACGCCGCGCTTGGCCGCGGCCGCCAGGTCGTGTTCGGCCGCGGCGTCGGAGAACTCGTACATGGTCATGTCGATGCTGTGCCGGGCGCCGTTGATGAGGCTGTAGACGGGGGAGAAGCCCGCGCCCGGCTCGACGATCAGTGGTCCGGACCTGGTCACGCCCGAGGTCCCGGCCTGCACCGCACCCGCGGTGGAGGTGCCGCCCGGGTCGGCGCCGGAGACCTGGATCTTGCACCCGGTCACGGCGAGCAGTACGACCGCGAGGGACGCCGCGGCGGAGAGGGCACTGCGACGGAACATGACGGGATCCTCCTATCGGGGACCGCGAACCGCTGCCTGGTCGCCCCCTCAACTACCCTCGCCGGGCAAAGTAAGCCAGTAACGACACGGCTGTAATTCGGGGGTGGCCGGGGTCCGGCCGGCGTCGAGGTGTCCGCCGCCGCCAGGGTCATCGTGATCAGGAAGTCGGTCGCGGCGAAGCCCAGCAGCACCAAGACCAGGATCTTGCCCGTCCACCAGGAACCGATGCGCTCGAGCATGGCCAGCGACCCCTCGCCGTAGGGGCCTCTGCGTTGCCACCCGCCGGTAGACCGGCAGCGCTCCGAGCAGGGTGACCAGGACCAGCACGATGGTGGCCAGGGGCGAGGATCCCCGCGGCCACGCGATGCCGGCTGGTAGCCGATGGTAGAGAAGTAATCCACGCCGGTCAGGCAGCCGACCTGCCACCACCGGTGGCCTGGCTCGTGCGCGCTGACCTGCCGGTGCGGACCGGGATGACGTCCCTATCAGCACCGGGACCAGGAGGGGCACCGCCGCCGTCACGGAAAACTGCCCGTCCCAGTCGTGATAACAGCAAGAAGCGGGGCGGCCTGGTCGCGGACACGAGGGGAGCGGGCGCTCGCCTGCATCAGTCCTGATACCGAGCGGACCATAATGGGGCCCGTGGACGACAGCCACTACAGCCTGGTCATCGCGGCCGCCCACGCGGCCGGACCGTGTCCGGTTGGCGAGGAGGCGGCGTGGGGCCGCCGGGTCCACGGCCTGACCGTGGATCTGCACCTGATCGCCCAGCAGGCGAAACAGGACATCGAGCGGCTGGAGTCGGCGCGGACCTTCATCGCGTTCCTGGAGAAGGTCGAGATCGAGGAATCG
>Ga0207683_10002113_pt1 | contig 17472 bp, 17 predicted proteins | sample KBSM73metaG_FD_184333 | JGI IMG/M metagenome (GOLD analysis project Ga0207683, IMG submission 184333) | Miscanthus rhizosphere microbial communities from Kellogg Biological Station, Michigan, USA - KBS M7-3 metaG (SPAdes) (version 2) | ecosystem: Host-associated > Plants > Roots > Rhizosphere >... | reverse complement strand
CATCTGCCAGGGTAAAGGCATGCTCACCGCTCCAGGGGCCCACGCTATCGCAGCCGTAGTGCTCGGGCGTGATCAGATCATAGCGGGAGTCGAGAACGGCGCCGAGCTGGCGCCACTGCGCGGCGCCGGCACCGGAGCAGTGAAGCGCGATCACCGGTGCGGGATCTGCCGTCGTGGGGCTATGCTGGAGCGTAGACATGGCGACCTCTGATCGAATCCTTGATGACCCAGTTTTCAGTCTAGTGCGCAGGTACGTCGGGGAAACTTCACTGCCAGGCAATGAATGTTTCGTTTGTTTCATCTGACCGCGCGCCCGGCTCGGCAGGACTCTTAGGCCGATTGACTTTGTCCTTTACAATGCACGATCGATGAGCTGGTCACTCGAAATCGTGATTGAGCCCCGTTACGCGCAGGCGAGGCGGCCCGCAACGGCCGGTCGGTGGTGACCATGAATCCCCGCGACGTCACACAGAAAAGCGCTGGTGCGACCCCCGAGGTCCCTGTCGCCCCCCACACAGCACACAAAAGGCGCAGGCAGCGCATCCGCATGCGGCGTTTCGCGTTCGCAAGCGTGTTCTCCATCGTGTTTATCTGCGTGGTGTCACTCTTCTATGCGCAGGGCAAGGTCGACGGGGACACTCTCACTCACGCCGCTCTCTTTGTATTCGCTTTCATCGTTGCCTTCTTCTTCATTTTCCGGACTGGAATCAACTTAAACTTTTCCGATCCGAGCCTGACCGGATTGCAGTTTCTCGCTGCCGTGGTCACGATGCTGTACGTGGTGTACTACGCGCCGGACACCCGCCTCGCTTTCACGCCGTTCTTCTTTGTCGCCGTCATGTTCGGAATGCTTCGTCGCGATAGCAGGAAGATCGCGATTCTCGGCTTCGTCTCGATAGTGCTTTTTGCGCTGTTGTCGATGTTGCGTTACGCGAACAATGACGACGCGGAAACCCTGCGCCTCGACATGCTTCAATGTCTCGTGATGGTGGTGACGCTCCCGTGGATTCTGTTTCTGGAGGGGCATCTGCAGCGGCTCCACCAGGGCTTGGCCGACGTCCGGATGAAGCTCGAAGACATCGAGGAAAAGGCGGCTCGCGACGAACTCACCGGCGTCTACAACCGCCGTGCCCTGCTCGCTGCGATGCACGATTCCAAACTGCGAAGCGATACGACCGGTGAACCCTTCTCAATCTGCATGATCGACCTCGATCTATTCAAGCGCTACAACGACGAGTTCGATCACTTGACTGGAGACCAGGTCTTGCGCACGTTCGCCCGAGCGGTAATGGACGGCCTCCGCACGGCCGATTTCTTCGGGCGTTATGGCGGCGAGGAGTTTGTGCAGATATTGCCGCGAACCCCGTTGGCGGGTGCGATAGCGGAAGCCGAGCGATTGCGCAGCCGTCTAGGTACCGTGGAACTACCGGTGACCTCCTCGGTCGGTCGATTGACAGTGTCGATCGGCGTAGCGGAGTACGTGCCGAAGGAATCCATTGAACAGACTCTCGCGCGTGCCGACAGCGCGCTATACAAGGCAAAACACCTTGGACGTGATCGTGTGGAGGCCAGCGACGGGTCCGCTCCCGCCCACAAGGCGCATAGGCTTTCGCTATGAATCGGCCGGCCTGCAATGCCGCTTCACGTTAGGACTAGACGCTTCGATGGCCTCTCCTCGTTCCAGTAGCCGCCTTCAGCTCGTCGCCCACGACGCGATGCACGAGCGCGGGCTCCTGCCCGACTTCTCGCCGGCCGTCATGGCCGAAGTTGGAGCGCTCACGCACGCCGCCACTACCACGGACACCACCGTGCGTGACCTGCGCAGCCTGTTGTGGGTCTCGATCGACAACGATGACTCGCGCGACCTGGATCAACTGTCCGTATCGGGCACAGCCGTCGACGATACGCAAACGATCTTCGTCGCCATCGCCGACGTCGACGCCCTGGTGGCCAAGGGTTCGGACATTGATGGCCACGCCGCCGTCAACACGACGTCGGTGTATACGGCAGCGGAGATCTTTCCAATGCTTCCGGAGAAGCTCTCGACCAATCTGACGTCGCTCAATCCAGACGAGGACCGGCTTGCTGTTGTCGTCGAGATGGCGGTCACGTCCGACGGGTCGGTCAAGGACTCCGCCATCTACCGCGCGTTGGTCCGCAATCATGCCAAGCTCGCCTATAACAGCGTGGCGGCGTGGCTCGAAGGGAATGCGACGGCCCCTCCCCCGCTGGACGCGGTGCCGGGACTGGACAAGCAGTTGCATGAGCAGAGCCGTGTCGCGAAAGGGTTGAAGCGCGCGCGCGAGTCGCAAGGCGCGCTGGAGCTCGATACGCTCGAGGCGCGTGCGATCTTCTCCGACAATACGCTCGCCGACCTGGCGCCCGATCCGTCGAACCGGGCGAAGGAGCTGATCGAGGACTTCATGGTGGCCGCCAATGGTGCGGTCGCGCGCTTTCTTGCGAGCAAGAAAATGCCCTCGCTGCGCCGCGTGCTGCGCACGCCGCAGCGCTGGGACCGCATTGTCGCGCTGGCCGCACAGGCCGGGGAGAAACTGCCTGCGCAGCCGGATGCCATCGCGCTTGACGCGTTTCTTCGCACCCGACACAAGGCCGACCCCGATCGCTTTGCCGATCTTTCGCTGTCGATCGTCAAGCTGCTGGGCTCGGGCGAGTACGCGCTGGAAGTGCCGGGCGCGCCGACGCCGGGGCACTTTGCGCTGGCCGTACGGGATTACACGCATTCGACCGCGCCCAACCGCCGGTTTCCCGACCTCATCACGCAGCGCATCGTGAAGGCCGCGCTTGCCGGGCGGCCTTCGCCGTACAGCAACGCGGAAATCGCCGCGCTGGCCGCGCATTGCACCGAGGCGCAGAAGAATGCGGCCAAGGTCGAACGGCAGGTTGCCAAGGCGGCGGCGGCGCTGCTGCTGTCGTCGCGGATCGGCGCGACGTTCCGGGCCGTCGTGACCGGCGCCTCGGATAAAGGGACGTGGGTTCGCATTTCAAGGCCGACGACGGAAGGACGCGTGGTCAGGGATTTGCACGGGCTCGATGTCGGCGACCGCGTGACCGTGCAACTGATCCACACCGACGTCGAACGCGGCTTCATCGACTTTGCCGTGGTCAAGGACCCTACGTGACTACCGCCCAGACGCCGCACGCCCCGCTCGCGTACAAGAACGAATCGTTTCTCGACAGTGACGATGCCCGGGCGTTGCGCATCCTCGCCGAGTATCTGCAGCCGCTGCACTCATTCCAGCGGGAGAAGATCTGCGGCACCGTCGTGTTCTTTGGCTCAGCGCGGCTGAGTCCCGGCGGTCCGCTTGGCTCTTACTACGACGCCGCGCGCGAATTGGCGCGCCTCGTCACGCGGTGGTCGATGGAACTGTCTGCGGATGTATGCCATTGCGTGGTGTGTACCGGCGGCGGCGGCGGCATCATGGAGGCCGCTAATCGCGGCGCGGCCGATGCCGGAGGCAAGTCGATCGGTCTCAATATCGGGCTGCCCCACGAACAGCGGCCCAATGACCACATCTCGACCGGGCTGGCCTTTGAGTTCCACTACTTCTTCATGCGCAAGCTCTGGTTTGCGCACCTTGCGCGCGCTTTGGTCGTATTCCCTGGAGGGTTCGGCACGCTGGACGAGCTGATGGAGATCCTGACACTGATGCAAACGGAGAAGATCGACCGGCGAATCCCGGTCATTCTCTACGGATCGTCGTATTGGAACGAGGTGATCAACTTCGAGGCGCTCATTCGCCACGGCATGATCGAACGCCAGGACCTCACGCTGTTTCGCTTTGCCGATGACCCTGCAACCGCGCTGGCGCTGCTGCAGGCGGGGATGGCGCCTCCCACGGAAACGCAAACGCCTGCCATCGCGCACTCACGCACTTCCTGATTGGTCAGGGCGGCACGTGATCCAACACGTCCGCAATCGGCCCCGGCGGCACGAAAATAGGCGGTTCGAACGGCGCCTCGTGCATGGCAAGCAGCCCGAGCAACAGTACCGCCGCCACTGTGAAGATCACCAGCGCCGCCACCTGGGGGCGCGGCCGTTCGAGATGCACCACCGCGATCGCGATCTGCGTGATGAACGCGATCAGCATGACCGCCGCCCATTTGGTCACGACGGTTCGGTCGTTGCTGAGCACCAGGCGGCTCTCGTGCGCGGCCCGCACGCGCAGGACCATGTCCAGCATCGTGCGTTGGACACTGGGGTCAATGCCGTTGGCGGGCTTGGCCACTTCGCGCAGCAGCGCGTTGAGCGCGGCATCGGTGCGCGTTGAGCGCTCCTGCAGTGCCATGCGCGGCCACTCGTCTTCGACGACGGCGTTGACGTAGCCGCGAATCGCCGCCCGCATCGATGCATTGTCGGCCGCGCTCGCAGCACTCAGGCTGTAGAGGCCGATGAGGGTGTCGCTCTCGGTGAAGACGATGGTCTCCGCCTGCTTGTTGCGGTCCCAGATGTCGGTCGACAGGAACGCGATGAGGAGCCCGAAGATGACCGCCGTCGACGTGAAGAACGGCGCAACCACGCCCTTGAACGTCTGGATGTGCGCAGACAGCGGAGACCGGAACGAAAGCCAGACGACGAACGCCGCAGCGCCGATGTACACGACGAACAGGCTCGCGAATAACGCGGCCACCGGCCAGGCGAGCCATGCGGTGAACAAGCCTTGCATCCTGCCTCCCGAGCGTCCCACCTCGACGAAATTAACGGAATGCTACCGTGAATCTTGCGGAAGGCAATCGGCAGCCATCCTGCTCGCGCCGGTCACGACGTCACGGCGGCCCGCACGTCGAGGGCGTTCAAGGTCGCCTTGCCGAGCGCCGTGTTGTCGAAGATACAATACGTGGCCGTGCCACTGCGAGCGTGGGCGCGCAGCTTTACCGCCAGCCGATCGAGATAGGCCTTGTCATAGGCCGAGTAGTAGACGCGGGGCGACCCATGAAGGCGATAGTAGACGACCCCGGGCCACCCCCCGGGCTCGCGGGCCTCGGGTGAAATCGCGGGGTCGGCGGCAACGCGGGCAATTTGCCGCGCAACGAGCAGTTGCTCGGCGCCGGGCGTGAACCACGTCGAATGCCGCGGCTCGAGTACCGTCTTGCCGGCGTAACGGTCGCGCAAAGCGTCAAAGAACGCGCCGGCGATATCGGCATCGAACGTGAGACTCGGCGGCAGTTGTACGAGGAGGCAACCCAGTCGCGGCCCCAGCGCCGACATCTCGGTGACGAATCCATCGAGCAATGTCGCAGTGCCGATCAATCGCGCTTCGTGCGTGATTGTCTTGGGCACCTTCACCGAGAAGCGAAACGCCTTCGGCACGCTGTCGGCCCAACGCGCGTAGGTGGAAGGTCGATGCGGTCGATAGAAGGACGAATTGATTTCTACCGCGGGCAGCTTTGACGCGTAGCGGTGAAGCGCCGATCCTTCGTTGGGGAACTGGTCACGCGCAACCGCAGGGAGCGCCCAGCCTGCACAGCCGACCAGGATTTTCGCGTTCGCTTTTGCTGCCGGCACGTTCGTAGTCTTCGGCAGTCACCGGACGGCTTGCACGTCGACTTCGTTTTCGCCGCTGCCGGCATCGGTATCGGCCGCTTGTTCGCCGCCGTGATGCAGCGCCAACAGCGCTTCCAGCGATTGCAGCGTGTCCGCCTCGTGCAGCGGCTTGTCGTCGCGGATGCGCAGCATGCGCGGAAAGCGCACGGCGATGCCGCTCTTGTGACGCGAACTGCGATTGATGCCTTCGAAGCCGAGTTCGAAGACGAGCGTGGGCTTGACACTTCGCACCGGGCCGAATTTCTCGATCGTGGTCTGCCGGATGATGCGGTCGATGTGCTGGAACTCCGCGTCGGTGAGGCCCGAATACGCCTTGGCGAAGGGCACCAGCTGCAGCGCGTCAGCGGCGGCCGGTTCGCGCCGCACGATCGCGTCTACAACACGCTCCGCTTCCGCCGCGTCCTTGGGAATGCGATTCCAGACGGCGAATGTGTAGTCGGTATATACACTCGCGCGCCGCCCGTGGCCGGCCTGCGCATAGATGAGCACGGCGTCGACGCGCAGCGGCTCGATCTTCCACTTCCACCAGGCGCCGCCTGCAAGGTCGTCCTGCTTCCTGCGCCCGGTGCCGTAGCGCGCATCCCGGTGTTTGAGCATGAAGCCTTCGACGCCCCTCGCCCGCGACTCCTCGCGCAGCGCGGACAGCGCCTGCCACGTGGGCCGCGACTCGATCGGCGACAGGTGGATCGACGAATGTGCGGCCACAACGCGCTCGAGCAGCCCGCGCCGCTCGCATTGTGTCCGCTCGCGAAGATCGACGCCCTCCGACTCGAGAATGTCATAAGCGATAAAAGCGGCCGGCGCGTCGGAAAGCACAGTCTTGGTCAGCGCCTTGCGCCCTATCCGCCGCTGCAGCAGGTTGAACGGCGCGACTTTGCCGTCTTTCCACACGACCACTTCGCCATCCAGCACCGTGCCATCGGGCAATGGCATGGCGCTCGCGACGATTTCCGGGAACCGATCAGTAATCAGTTCTTCCCCGCGTGACCAGATCCACACCTGGCCGCCCCGCTTGACGATTTGCGCGCGTATCCCGTCGTACTTCCATTCGATGCCCCAATCTGACGGCGAGCCAAGCTTGGCTTCGAAGTCAGCGAGTGGAACATCGAGTTGGTGCGCCAGGAAAAACGGGTATGGCTGACCCTGGTCCTTTGGGCCGACGTCGGCGTTCGCGGTGAGGTCCCGGTACCGCTCCTCGCTCGGCGCAACGGTGCCGTCGGTGTAGCCCATCATTCGCCGCGCCACCAGCTTGGCGTCGATGCCGGCGCCTTCAGCGAGAGCGCGCTGCACGAGGAGCTTGCTCACGCCGACGCGAAACGCGCCGCCGATAAGTTTGTTGAGCAGGAAACGCCCCGCCGTGTCGAGTTCATTCCACCACGCGGCAACGCGTTCGGCTTGTACCTCTGGATCTGCACCACGGAGCGGCAACAGCCGCATTTCCATCCAATCCGCCAGTCCGATATCGCTCTGGCGTTCGGGTGGAGGCAGTACGTGCGCCACCGTCTCCGCAAAATCACCGACGGCCTGGTACGACGCGTCGAACAGCCAATCGTCGATACCGGCGCGCTGGCAGGCGAGCGCACGCAGCACCGCGGTGGGGACCACCTGCCGCGGCTTACCGCCGGAAAGAAAGTAGACCGCCCAGGCGGCGTCGCGCGGATTCGCGGCAGCGAAATAGCGCTTCAGTGCCGCAATCTTTGCATCGGTCGAGGTCGACGCGTCGAGTTCCGCGAAAAGCCGTGCGAAGTGGTTCATGGAATCGACCCGGCGTCGAATTCGCCAGAAGTGTCGCTGTCGTCGGTGTCTCCGTAGGCAGTCTGAAACGAGCTGGCCTCGTAGCCTTGCTGCGCGAGCCAGCGCACCATGACCGCCTCCTGTCCGTGCGTGACGATGACGCGCTCGGCACCCGTCGCGGCAATGGCCCGATGCAACCCCGGCCAATCGGCGTGGTCGCTCAAAACGAAGCCGCGATCGACCGACCGGCGCCGACGGGCACCGCGCAGTTGCATCCATCCGCTGGCGAAGGCATCGCTGTAGTCGCCCAGGCGACGCGTCCAAAGCGAGTTTTGCGCAGAGGGCGGCGCAATGACGAGCGCCCGCTTGATAAGCGATTTATCCGCAATATCGGTGACCAGTTGCGTCGGCGGCAGCGAAACGCCGGCGGCAAGATAGGCCCGGTTGACCGATTCCACTGCGCCGTGCACGACGATGGGACCGATGGATGCGTCCACGCCCTTCAGAATGCGCTGAGCCTTGCCGAAGCTGTATCCCAGCAGGAGGCTGGCGCGGCCCGCGTCTACATTTCCGCGCCACCAGGCGTTGATCGCGGCGAACACCTCGGCCTGGGGTTGCCAGCGATAGATCGGGAGACCGAACGTCGATTCCGTAACGAACGTGTGGCAACGGACGAGCTCGAACGGCGCGCACGTCGCGTTGTCTTCGCGCGAATCCGCATGCGCTCCCGCGAGGTAGTAGTCGCCCGACGCAACCCAGACGCGTCCCTGATGCTCGAGGCGCACTTGCGCTGACCCAAGCACGTGACCCGCCGGGTGAAAACTGATTCGGACGCCTAAATGGTCATGCGACTCGCCATAGGGCAAGGTTTGCAGATCGATATCCCCAAGGCGCGCACGCAGCACGGCCTCAGCCGGCGCTGCCGCGAGGTAGTGCGCGTTTCCGCGCACGGCGTGATCGGAATGCGCGTGTGTGATGACAGCTCGGTCGACGGGCTGCCACGGATCGATATAGAAGTCGCCGACGGGACAATAGAGACCTTCGGCACGCTGAATAATCAGATCGGCGTTCATGAAATTAATCGCGGCATACATCCCAGTCTACCGGCGCAGATCGTAATGCAGGACGGGCGATTCCCGGAAACGCCTGTAGGAATCGGGATGGGGCTCCGTTGACGGGCACGTCCTACAGGAACATCAGCACTCGCGGCGTACCCCGAGCTGCGGCGAGCCGGCATCCTGATGTTCGCTTGCTGAGGTGCGCTCACACGCCCTTACCGATCACCCCCTTATGAGACCCATTGCCGGGATCTGCCACTGCAATACACCATGGAGCGACGACGACGATGAAAGACGAATTGGCAGTGTTCTACGATCTGGTGCAGGACATCGAAGTCGCGATGATGACGACGCGTCGACCGGATGGTCACCTTCGCTCGCGCGCGATGGCCAATCAGAAGCGCGCGGGTGGCGCCGATCTCTGGTTCGTGACCAGCGAAGGCAGCGACAAGCTGGGCGACCTGGCGCACGATGTCCACGTCAATCTTTCGTATTACAAGAACAGTTCGCGGGAGTGGATTTCCGTCTCCGGCATCGCGGCGGTCTCGCGCGACCGGGCGAAGATCCGCGAGCTGTACGCGCCGGACTGGAAGATGTGGTTCTCCGAAGGCGGCGACCCGCGCCAGGGTACCCCCGATGATCCACGCATGGTGTTGATCGGAATCACCATCCATGCCGCGGAATTTCTCGAGGTCGACAAGCCCAAACCCGTGGTCCTGTATGAACTGGCCAAGGGTTGGCTGACCGGCACCGAGCCCGATCTCGGCAAGATGCACGAGCTGAAGGCCGGCTGATTGCCGCACCCGGATCGAGGGTCCCCGGTCCGGCGTCGTCGTCACTCGGCAATACGGGCCTTCCCCATACCGAGGGCGAAATTTGCTAATCTTGCCGTGCGCGCCCCCGCTCCACGCGGGACTCCCACGCATAGCGATGATCGACCACTTTTCCCACGCCGACGGCCTCGCTACCTTCCGGCCGGTCGGCCGCCATACGCTCGTGTCCATCGTGGAGGCGGTCAATCACGCGATTGCGCAGTGTCGCGAGCTGCGGATCTCCAGGCTGATGGTCGTCACGCACAAGGTGACGGGCGTTTCGCCGCCGACGATGATCGATCGTTTTCTCGCCGCGGAGGACTGGGCGCACGCGGCAAGGGGCCAGGTCGTGGTCGGGCTTGCGATGACGCCCGCGAACATTTCTCCTCAGAAATTCGGCGTCACGGTCGCGACGAGCTTCGGCCTGACGCTCGACGCCTTCGGTACAGAGGCTGAGGCGCTGGAATGGCTGTCGGGGTACGACAGCAAGGGACGGCGCAAGAAAGCGTAGCGCGGTCGCGATCCGGCCTGGAATGAATCCGGCGCGATTGCTGTTGTCCGTCAGATGGCCGCGCAACCTGCGGCAAACCATCGACCTTTCGATTTGCGAGGGGGACGTCATGTCGACCACTGCGCTGCGCAAAGTACTGCTGCTAGCCTTCGTCGTGTTGCTAGGGATGCCCGGGGCGGTCGTTGCCGCCGACGCGGCGCTGGAGCGGTCGTCAACGGCGATGGGCGCAAGCGACCTCAAATCGATCCGTTACACGGGCGACGGCATCGGCTACACGTTCGGCCAGGCCTATAAGCCGGGCGAGGCATGGCCGAAGATCCGGATCCAGTCGTTCGTGCGCTCGATCAACTACGAGACCGGCGCGATGAAGGACGAGATCGCGTTTTCGCGCGCCGAGGCGCTGGGCGGCGGCGGCTATCCCCACGTCGCGCAGCAGCGCAACGAGCAATACGTCAGCGGCGCGTACGCGTGGAATCAGGTGGCCGCGGGCCCCACGCCCGGGCCGCGCTTTGTCACCGAACGCGTCCACCAGTTGTGGATCACGCCGCAGGGCGTCATCAAGGCCGCGCTACGCAACAGCGCGACGGTACGGCAGGAAACACGCAACGGCCAGTCCTATGCAGTGGCGTCGTTCGCCGAGCCGGGCAAGTTCAAGGCGGTCGCGTATATCAATTCCAGCGGACTGGTCGAGCGCGTCGAATCGCGGATTCCCGATCCGGTACTGGGCGAAACCGATGTGGTGACGACCTATTCGGACTATCGCGACTACGGCGGCGTCAAATTCCCGACGCGGATCGCGCAGTCCCAGGGCGGGTTCCCCACCCTCGATCTCACGGTGAAGGAAGTGCAGCCGAACGCGCCGGCCGATTTCCAGCTCCCAAATGCCGTAAAGAGCGCCACAGAGCGCGTGACCACGGACAAAGTGGCTGACGGCGTGTGGTTCATCGCCGGAGGCTCGCACAACAGCGTCGCCATCGAAATGAAGGATTACATGATCGTGGTCGAGGCGCCTCTGAACGACGCCCGCAGCGTTCCCATGTTGGCTCAGGTGAAGCAACTGGTTCCCGGCAAGCCCATTCGCTACGTGATCAATTCGCACAGCCATTTCGACCACGCCGGGGGACTGCGTGCCGCGGCTGCGGAAGGCGCCACCATCGTCACGCAGGCGCAGAACAAGCCGTATTTCGAGCGCGCGTTCGCCGTCAAGAACACGATCGACCCGGATCAGCTCGCCAAGTCAGGCAAGAAGGCCAATTTCAAGGTGGTCGACGAGAAAATGGTGTTGACCGACGGCAGCCGTTCGGTCGAGCTATACCGCGTCGGCGACAGTCATCACAGCGACACCTTCCTGATGGCATACCTGCCCAAGGAAAAGTTGCTGATCGAGGCCGATTCGTTCACGCCGGCACCGCCGAATACACCACCGCCCGCGCAGCTCAATCCGAACCACACGAATCTGGTCGATAACCTGCAGCGGCTCAATCTGCCGGTCGAAAAGATCCTGCCGCTGCACGGTCGGGTTGTACCTTCGACCGAGCTTTATGCCGCCGTCGGGCAGAGTCTGCCCAGATAATCCTCCAATCGCGCGCCACCCATGTGCAACACTTTGTAACTAACGCACCGATACCGTTGCGTTTTGACCAGCCCGAGCGTACTTTAGCCTCACGCGGGCGTCTTTTGTCCGCTCCTGGAAGGAAAGCGCCATGAGCAAATCTCGAGTGGTAGCCGCAGGCCTGGTGGCAAGCGCGCTGTTGATCGCCCCGGTATCGTCTGCTTTCGCCGACGGTCCCCACGGGTCCAAGGGCGCTTCGCACCATGGATCCTCGTATCACGGCGGCGGCTATCGCGGCCCGGTCTGGCATGGCGCCGGCTACCGCGCTCCGTATGCGTATGGCGGTGGCGGTTACTGGCGCGGCGGCGTGTGGTGGCCGTTCGCGGCTGTCGGCGCGGTGGTGGGGACCGCGGCAGCCATCGTTGCTGCACCCTTCGTCGCATTCGGCAACGCCGTGGCCAGTGCGCCCTACTACGCGCCGCAGCAACCGTATTACGCGCCCCAGGGCTACGTGGCGCCGCAGCAGCAGTACTACGCGCCACAGCAGCAGTACTACGCGCCACAGCAACAGTATTACGCGCCGCAAGGCTACAACGCGCCGCCGCCGAATTACGCTCCGCAACAAACGTATTACGCACCACAGGGCTATAACGCGCAGCCTGCATATGGCGATGCCACGCCCCCGCCCGACTATTCCGCGCAGCGCGCGCCGCCGCAGTACTACAACAGCGCGCGGCCCGCGCAAACGTATGCTCCGCCGCCGCAGAGATCGTATTCGCCGCCTCCGGCGTACAACGCACCCTCCAGCTACCCGCCAGCCAACACGACTTACCAACGTCCGCAGACGGACCCGGAGTACTACTCCTACAACAACCCTCGCTAAGGCCACGCCTTCCGTGAGTAACTGATCCGAACATGCAGGTGCGCCGGGGAGGGCGCCCGTCACGCGCAGCGTCCGAGCAATTGGGCGAACTGATACTGGACGCGGCGACACAGATGTTTCTTGCCAATGGCTTCGGTGCCACCAGCATCGATGCCGTCGCGCAGCACCTGCGCATGTCCAAGCGCACGTTCTATCACCGCTTCCCGGACAAGGAAGCGTTGTTCGCCGCGGTCGTTCATCGCATCATCGAGCGGCTGCGGCCCGCCGCCAACATTCCACTGATCGAAGGCGCTGACCTCGAGGCGGTACTCGAACGGCTCGCCTCGCTCATCCTGCACGCCGCGATCTCTTTCCAGGCCATTGGCTTGCATCGATTGATCGTAGCCGAGTCCGCGCGCTTTCCCGAATTGGCCCGCGTGCTGGCTCAGGAAGGGGCCGCCGACGAGGCGACCACGCTCATCGCGGGCCTGCTCGACCGCGAGGCAGGCGCCGGACGCATCCAGATCGACGACACCCGCTTCGCCGCACAGCAGTTCCTGCAGATGGTGGTGGCGCTGCCGCAGCGTCGTGCGATGGGCCTCGGCGCGCCGATGAGCGCGCAGGAGTTGCGCGAATGGCCGCACAAGGTGGTGGACCTGTTCCTTCGCGGCTGCAGGGCGGAAACGCCGCGGCGCTGAAAGCTCGCCCGCCCTTCCCTGTCATTGCGCCGGAATTGCAGTCAGCGCCCGCCAGAAAAAGAACGCCATCAGCAGGCCATAGCTCACCGCGGCGCCCATGCCGACGTTGCGGTTGAGCCGCGCGGCGCGTGCCGGCTGGCCGCCCCGGTTCAGCCACTCGCAGCGGATCGACACGCTGATGAAAATGAGCAGCATCGCGAACGAAGTGACCACGGCGACGTTGACCAGAGGCGTAGTGAAACTCGTCTCCGTGAGCGAGTTGACGACGTACTTGTTGCCGATGGCGGCAAACGTCGCCGACGTGGCGAGCGTGGTGCGTACCTGCAGCATATTGGTCGGAACAAAGTAGCCGACCAGGCATAACAGCACACAAACCATGAAGCCGATGAAGTAGTCGACGGCGGCACGCCAGCTGGTCCGCTGGCCGACGACTTCGACGAGGAGCGTCGAGTAGCGATCGTTGCTGCGCTCGGAGAGGCCGAACGACGTCGCGTACTGCTTGCGGTACTCGCTCAAGTGGAAGCCGGACAAGTGCCAGCCGGGAGAGAACGCGTCGGGGTCGAGCATGCTCGCGTCGCGATCCACCTCGTACACAAGGTAGTCGTCCTCGTACGGCGATTCGATCTCGATCTGCAGCCTGTGGCGCTCGAACGGAAACGCGCTGGTGTCGAAAGTTGCGTTGATCACCGCGTCGATGCGCGCGACGGCATAGTTCTCGCCGTTGGCGAGCTTGCGCCGGTCCTCCAGCACCACTGTCTGCGAGCGGGCGCCGACGACATGTAGGTTGGCGAGCGGATCGAAGGCGTCGCCGCGCCAGCGAAACCACACTTCGAATTTCGGGTGAAACGTGTGTTTCGAGAAATCCAGTTCCTGGATCGCGAAGAGGTAGACACCGATCTTTACCGGCCCGGCGGGCGACGCGCCCGGCGCTGGGATGCGCCCCGGCGCCATTTGCTGCGCATGCGCGACGGGCAGCGCGGCGAGGCAGAGTGACGCGATCGCCAGGACGCGGAACGCGCAGCGAAGCGCTGCCGACTTGGGCTTGGTCACCATATGAACGGGTAGCCTACCCTATGACGGATCCCGGTCAGCGACCAGGCCCAGCCGTTCGGCCAGCGAGACCAGTTCGGCGAGCGAACCGGCCTGCAACTTTTGCATGATGTGCTGGCGATGCCACTTGACGGTGCGCTCGGCAGTACCGAGTTCGACAGCGATGCGCTTGTTGAGCGTGCCGCGCACGACCATGGCGAACACCTTGCGCTCGGTCGGTGTCAGCGAATCCACTCGCGACCGCAATGCATCCAGTTGACCACGCCGGTCGTGCTCCTCGCGGCTGCGCAGCATCGCCTGCTCGATCGTCTTCAGAAGGACATCCGTGTCGACTGGTTTGGTCAGAAAGGTCTCGGCGCCCGATTTCATTGCCAGCACGGTGCTTGGAATGTCACCGTGCCCCGAAATGAAGACGATCGGAATCGGCTGTCGCCTCTCCAGTAAGTGCTGCTGCAGCTGCAATCCCGTGAGCCCGGGCATGCGCATGTCAAGCAGGATGCAGCCTGGCGCATCGAGCTCGGCCGTTGCGAGAAACGCTTCCGCCGATTCATGCAGCGCGACGCGGTAGCCCGCGGCCGCCAGCAATCGATCCACGGACCTGCGCCAGGACACGTCGTCGTCGATGACATGCACGCAGCATGTGTCCGGTGTCATGGATGCCGCCCGGCCTCGAATGGCAACGTGAAATGCACTGCCGCGCCCCCCGTCGGCATGCTTTCGGCGCGCATGCGCCCGCCGTATGCTTCGACGATCGTGCGCGAGATCGAGAGCCCAAGTCCCATGCCGCCGACCTTCGATGTGACGAACGGGTCGAAGACGTTGGGAAGTATCTCATCCGGGATTCCGGTGCCGGAATCGATCACCGACACCTCCGCTTCCTTCGCATTGGATTGCCTGCTGCGAATCGTCAGTTGCCGCGTCTCGGGCGGCTGACCTTGCATGGCCTCGATGGAGTTGAGCGACAGGTTCAGCAGCACCTGTTGTACCTGGACGCTGTCGGCCCACACCTTGGGCAGGCCAGCTTCGGGTTCGACCTTGACCGACACGCCATGCGTCTGGGCGTCGTAGGCCAGCAGCTTCTGCGTCTCCCCCATGGCGTCGCTCAAATCCAGCGCGCCGACCTCCAAATCGGTCTTGCGCAGCATCCTGCGAATCCTGGCAAGCACTTCACTCGCACGCTTGTCGTCGTGCTTGATGTCCTCGAGGATCTCCGCCACTTCGTCGAGCCTGGGCGGATCGGCCTTGATCAGCAACTGCGCGGCGCCGGCGTTGTTGTGGATTGCACCGAGCGGCTGGTTGAGTTCATGGGCAATCGACGCGGTCAGACCGCCCATCGCCACGCGCCGGTTCATGTGCGCCATCTCCGAAAAGCGTTTCTGCGAATCGGCTTCGGCCAGGCGACGGCGGCGACGTTCCGCCAGCAGCCAGACGATGCTTCCTGCCTGCAAAACAAGGATGGCAAGTGCGATAGAAACTGCCTGCCAGTACCGGGCCCACAGCGATGGCTCGCGGAACTGCACGATCGTGTCCGGTGGAAGCAGCCGATCGTCGATGCCCCAGCGCTGGATTTGCCGCCAATCGACCATGGGTCGCGCGTCTACCGAGGACGGCGCGATCTCGGAAGGCGGGGTACCGTTCAGAAGCTTGACGACAATCCCGCCAGCGCGTGTCGCCTGTTCCACGTAGGGCGTCATATACCCGCCGACAACGCCAGCGCCCATGAAGGTGTCGAGGGCGCCATACACCGGCGCTGTGGACGCTGCGGCGATCAGTTCCACGGACTGGCGCGGCGAGCCGACCTGACCGGCGCCGTCCACGAAGTAGCCCGGCGTGAAGACAATCGTGTTCTTGGGCAGTGCACGCAGCCGTTGCAACAGGTCTTCAGTACGCAGTCCCGCGAGGTAGTCCGCGTTGATGTCCGCCGGCAGGCGTTTCACCGCGCTGCGCACGCGATCTCCCCAAGCGCGATCCCGCTCCGCGGCGCCCAGTGCGATGACGAGGTGCTTGGCGTCAGGCTGCAGCCGCGACGCCATCCGGAGTGTTGCCGTGGGATCCAGGTCCACCGTGGCGCCTACGACAGTGGGCAGCAGCGTCATTGCCTCCAGCTGGTCCTTGGGAACGCCGACGTGGACCACGGGCACGCTGGCCGAGATGCGATCGCGAAAGGCGATCGCGAATTGCAGCGCCTGCGCCGCCGACGCGACGATGACGCGAATATTGCGGTCCCCATATTTCCGCGCCAGATACTCACCCGCGGTCGCGGCATTGCCAGGTGTAGGAAAGCGCTCGGCGTCGAGATATTCCGAATAGATCTCGACGGGGCGCCCCAGCGAGTTGGCCAGGACTTGCCGCATCGCGTCTTCGACGATCACGGCCGCGGGTGTCGGACGCGCGTTGCTGTGAATGATCAGAACGCCTTCGCGCGACGGCAGGTCTGCAGCATATCCAGCGGCAACGAACAGCGCGGGCGCGAGGGTGATCGCCGCAATAGCGACGGCGAGGCCGAGTGACGTTTTCGATTTCACAGCAAGCTGTCGAGCTGGCGGATGACGCAACTGCCACATCACCCCACTGCGGGGAAAGCGTCGGCACGTCGAGTGTCGACCTCGAAAGCGAATTGTAGCAACGTCGCTTCCCTAGGCGCGTGCTCCCTCGCCGGCGTCCGCGGAAACCGCGTCGTTCGGCTGGCCTTCGCGGCAATACTCGAGCAGTTCACCTGGCTGGCAGTCGAGCGCGACGCAGATCGCCTCGAGTGTGGAGAAGCGGATCGCCTTTGCCTTGCCGGTCTTGAGGATCGACAGATTTGCGACGGTAATATCGACGCGCGTGGCCAGTTCGGTCAGCGTCATGCGGCGTTCGTGCAGCATTTCGTCAAGGCGGACCAGGATCGCCATGTCACACCGTGCCTTCGAGGTCGGCGCGCATCCGCGCGCCCGACGCGAACACGCCGGCGAGCACGAACAGCAACAGCACCGCGAGCCACGGCGCAAATGAGAACGCTTCGATTTTCCCCGCTTCCCATACCGCCGCCGCGATCGCCGCGACGATCAGGCGCAGCCCCTCGAGACCGGCCACGCTCCACGCGATCGCATTCAGACGCTGGGCGTTCTCGAGGATGAACGGGTCGCCGACACGCACGGTGTCGACGATCGCCAGCAAGCGCCGCAGAACGGTGTGCACGATCGCCGCGCCGGCCACGCCTATGACGACGATGGCACGAAGCCCGAACCCGGCCATCGGGTGCTCGTGCATCAGGTCGAAGCCGAGCGGCCGCTGTGGCCAGCCGTCGATGAAAAAGCTGAACACCAGCAGCCCTGTGATGGCGAGCGCGTAGAGGATGTTGAGGACTATCAGGCCCCGGATGACGGGCCGGGCAACTGCGAGGGCACGGGCACTGGTGCTAGTCATGACACGGCCTCCGGTAATATCGAAAAACGATATTATACACATCGATAAACGATATGCAACCCCGGTGCTGTTACATGGCAGTCCGGCCTTACACCCGTCCTCCGTCGCGTTTGGCGTTGCCCGATGGCTGGTGCGGTCTCACCCGCGGCGCGCCGCCTCGATGGTTGCGATGTCGATCTTCCCCATCTGCATCATCGCGTCGAACGCACGCTTGGCGGCCGCGG
>Ga0207683_10002110_pt1 | contig 17488 bp, 13 predicted proteins | sample KBSM73metaG_FD_184333 | JGI IMG/M metagenome (GOLD analysis project Ga0207683, IMG submission 184333) | Miscanthus rhizosphere microbial communities from Kellogg Biological Station, Michigan, USA - KBS M7-3 metaG (SPAdes) (version 2) | ecosystem: Host-associated > Plants > Roots > Rhizosphere >... | reverse complement strand
GCGAGGCCGCGAAATTCAATTCGCCCGGACGCCGCTTCGCGAGCGCGATCAATTCCTTGACGTTGGTCACCGGCAGGCTCGGGTGGCTGCACAGCACGTGCGGCGAAAACGTGAGCGCCATGACCGGTGTCAGATCGCGCAGGTAGTCGAACGCCGGCTTGGCCTGCGCAAGGTAGGAGATCAACACCGAGCCCATGTCCGTCACCAGCAGCGTGTAGCCGTCGGGTTGCGCGCGCGAAACGAGTTCAGTGCCGATCAGACCGGCAGCACCCGGACGCGCTTCGAGCAGGATCTGCTGCCCCCACTTCTCGGTCATTTTCTGGCCGATCAGGCGGCCCAGGATGTCGGAAGTCCCGCCGGCCGGGTACGGTGCGATGAAACGGATCGAGCGCGCGGGATAAGCCTGCGCCGGATCGACCGGCGCGGTCTGCGCGTGAACCGCCGGCGCCAATACCGCGGCAGCCGCGACCATCGCGCGCCGTACACTGTACGTATTCATTATTTCTCCTCCTGCCTATTCGATGTTCCGCTGCGTCGCTTCTGCGCCGCTGGGGGTGATGACTAAGCCGCGGCGGCCGTGTAAGCTCGATCGCTCGTCATTTTTTCATTTATTCATGAAACCGGCACTACTTATTTCGCACAAGGTCGTTGCCGAGTTCGGCGCGCGTCTCAACGAGATCCTGAGCGCCGCGCCGCGGCCCATCGATCTGCTGCCCTTTACGCCGAGTTTGCAGGTCGCGCCCGCGCAGCTCGAGTCCATCGAAGCAGCCTATTATTCGCGCGACATCTGGGAAGGCACGGCGAAAAGCGCACTGAGTCCCGCCGGGCGCGTGTTCTGGGATGTTGCCGAACGCGCGCCGAATCTCAAGTGGATACCAGTCTTCTCGTCGGGCACCGATCAGCCGCAGTACCAGCAGGCGATGCAGCGCGGCGTGCGCCTGACCACTGGCGCCGGCGCGCAAACCGATCCGGTCGCCAACGCCGCGGTGACGGGAATCCTCGCGCTGTCGCGCTGCCTGCCGAACTGGATTGCTTCGCAACAGCGATGCGAATGGGCGCCGTTGCGCGCCGCAGACCTGCCGCCCGATTTGCGCGGCCAGACCGCGATCATCGTCGGCGCGGGGCTGATCGGCAGCACCATAGCGCGTGTACTGCAGGCGCTCGGCATGAAGACGGTCGGCATCCGGCGGCGCGCCGCGCCGGCCCCGCATTTCGACGAGGTGCTGGCGCCCTCCGCGCTCGACGCCCGACTACCGACCTGCGGCTGGTTGATCCTCGCATGTCCGCTATCAGCAGAAACCCGCGGCATGATAGACGCGCGGCGGCTCGCGCTGCTGCCGCGCACGGCGGGATTCGTCAATATCGCGCGCGGCGAGATCGTCGATGAAGCCGCGCTCGCCGACGCGTTGGCCAACGGCCGGCTGCGCTGCGCCTATCTCGACGTGTTCGTGCAGGAGCCGCTGGCGAAAGATTCTCCGCTGTGGCGGCTGCCTAACGTACTGATCTCGCCCCATAACGCCGGCGCCTCGAACGGCACCTATGCGCGCGGGGTCGAGATTTTTCTGCGCAACCTCGGCGCTTATCTGCACGGCAAGCCGCTCGAAAACGAGGCCGCCGCCGCTTAACGTCCCGCGACCGTTAAAATATCCATTGCATCTGCGTGTGCCGCCGCCGCGCGGCGCCCGCCCCAACCAAAAAGGAAGCCGAATGACCACCACCCGCGAACTACCCGTCTGGCGCTCGCTGATGTACGTGCCGGTCAATGTCGACAAGTACGTCGACAAAGCGCATACGCGCGGCGCCGATGTGATCCAGCTCGACGTCGAGGATAGCGTGCCGCCCGCGGAAAAAGCGAAGGCGCGCACGCTCGTTGAGGCGGCGGCGAAAAAAGTGCGCCGCGCCGGCGCCGACGTCGTCGTGCGCATCAACCGCCCGCTGTCGCTCGCGGTGCGCGATCTCGAGCATTCGATCTGCCCGGACGTCGATGCGATCGCCTGCACCAAGGTCGACAGCGCGTCACACATCAGGCTACTCGACGAGCTGGTGACCGAACTCGAGGAAAAACGCAGCATGCCGGCCGGGCACACCAAATTCATTGCGATGGTGGAAACCGCCGACGCGTTCTTCCGCATTCATGAAATCGTGCGCGCGAGCGAACGCATCGTCGCGACCTGCATCGGCGGTGAGGACTTCGCGCTCGACAACAACATGCAGCCCACCGGCGAAGCGCTGTTCTATCCCAAGCAGCACATGATTTTTGCCGCCAATTCCGCCGGCATCATGCCGATCGGGTTCGTCGACAGCGTCGCGGGCTTCGGCGACTGGGACAAATTCCGCAAGATGGTGCGCCGCTCGCGCGACTTCGGCTTCATGGGCGCGGGCTGCATCCATCCAGGCCAGGTCACCATCGTCAACGAGGAATACACGCCGACCGCCGACGAAGTCGAGTTCGCACGCAAGATCATTAAGCTCGACAAAGAAGCCGCTGCATCCGGCCGCGGCTCGTGGTCGCTCGACGGCAAGATGATCGACATCCCGATCATCGTGCGCGCGCAAAAGCTGATCAAGCGGTTTGAGGCGATCAAGGCGCGCGAGGCGAAAACACTCGCCGCGGTTTAAGCAAACCGCGGCGAGGCCCCCCTCGAAAGGCGGCGCGCTACTTCTGCTTCCAGAACGTTCGTATTCGGGCGCCGACCGGCGAGGCCGGCGGTTGCAGCACCGAGGTGCCCGAGATCAGCACCTGCTGCAGCCTGCCCCCGAGCTGCACGATCGCGCCCACCGGCGAAGGCTGATAGCCTCCTCCCGGATGCACTTGGAAGCGGGCGTTAGCAGGCAGCCCCGCGGCGAGATTAAAGGACGCAATTGAACCGCCCGTCTGGAAGTCGACCGTGTATTCGCGCGCTTCCCCAAGATTGCCGCCGCATACGCCGGGCGCCGGTGGCGTGGGTCGATTAGTGTTAAAAAATGTTGCGCTACCGAGAGTGATCGAACTGCTGATCACCTTTTCACCCGTGACGAGCGTGATATACCAGCCTTTGGCAGCGGCGAGCGCGGTATTGGACGAGCTCGCAACGATATTGCTGGTGTTATCGAACAAGTCGGCCTCGGTAATTGTGGTGCCTCCAAACGCGAAGCCAGTGTTGCGATCCTTGAGCATGTAATACCGGTTGGTTACCGCGTTAATCAGCGGATTGGCCGAATCGCCGAACCCGTTGAACGGATGTTCGCGGTCACCTGAGCCGATCAAGACCGAGTCATAGGGTCCGTTGGCGTCGCTGCTGTAAACCACGTCGGGCGAGAACAAAAACTTGCGACGGCTGCCAATTGTGGAGCTCGATGCATATCCGAGGGACGCGAATTTGTTGACGGTCCAATTCGCCGGCGACGCATCGTTGATGTCGGCGCGCCAGACGTTACCGCCCATATCGCCGACATACAATCGATCCGCATAACCGTCGCTGTTGCGATCGAGAATCGCGATGTCGGAAGGAATTGCATACGTCATGGCGGGTACCGATTGAAACACTTCGCCGGCCGACAGCGTCGCGGGTGCCGATGGTCCCGCCTGCCATATCACATTGCCGGTGAGCCCGTCGACGACAAAAATGCCGCGGCCGAGGGTATTGGTCGTGCCGACGGGGATAGGATCCAGGTCGTCGACCGCTGCGTCGTAGCCGCCGCCGAAAATCAGCACGGGATTGGCCGACGCGCGGATTTTCCGGACCTTCGGCTCGGACCAGGTCTGGCCCAGTTCGCCATAGCCGGGACTCGTGTTGTCACGCTTCCACATGAATTTCGGCTGATCCGGGTCCGTCACGTCGAGCGCGTATATCATGCGGCCGCCGCGCCGCATCGAGATGTAGAGGTAGACCTTATCGCCGTCGGCGGCCACCAGCTTGCCGTCGTTGTTGACGTCGAGCTGATACACGCCGACTGAGCCGTCCGCAAAGTAGGGCCGCGGGTTGGCGGCACTGATAGCCGGCTGGTTGTCGCGTATTCGCTTTAACTTCGGGAAAAATTCCGTCGGCACGAACGCCCATTTTTCGTAGCCGTCGGTCGCATTCTGGCCGCCCTTGACGGCACGAAACAGCCCGTCATTCGACCCGTAGAAAATCACGACGTCGTTATTGTCCGCGTTGCGATTGTAGTTCACGACCGCCGGCCGTGAATGAAGCACGTCCCCGTGCACTGACGGCCGCACGTCACTCGCGCTGCCATTCAGATTTTCGTCGCTCGCGTTATCCTTGCCGCGCACCCAGTCGATGATCGCGGTCACTTCGGCGGCATTGCTCGCGCCGAACGCGCTGATGTTGGCCGCCGCCGAAGGGCTGATGTTGGTGGTATTGAACGGATAGGTCGCGAGCGCAACATTGGTCCCCGCTGGGCATGCGCCGTTGCAGGTGTAGATTTTGCGGGTCTGCGCAACCGTCGAATCCGGATTCGGATATAGCGCGCGGATGCGTTGCGCGACGCCGCCTTTCTCAACGACGGGGCCATCGGGCGAATCGGATGCGGATGGCGGGTTGCCCGAGGGCGCGTAAGACCAGAAGGTCGATGACGATGTCCAGTAACTGATCGCGTCGTCGACGACGAAGCCGCTTCCCGGACTCTCAACCGCGAGCCCGTTTACGTCGGCCAGGTACACCTTGTTCGTATTCGAATTAAAGGCCAGTTGATATTCCTTCAGATTGCCAAACCAGCGCGGGGTGGCATCCGGATCGGGCCGGAAATTGCCCAGATAGACCTGGTTCAGGTTGGTACCGCGCACGTTCACCGCCACCGGCAGCGTCACCGACGAAAACACCGAGTTGACGCTTTGTACTTCCTTAAAAACCGTCTCCAGCGCGTCTCTCAGCGCGGTAGTGCTTGTCGCGGCGAAGTAGCGGCCATGTCCTTGGTTTGCCATGCTTTCGAGCAGGACAATATTGGACGTGTCATTTCCAGTGATGTGGGTCGGATCGTACACATTGACGGTATACGTAATGATGTTCTGCTTGCCCGGCAGCGCGCTCACGTCGGTCTGATATAGGAAACGCGCGTATTCGTCGCCGACGTTGCCCTGGGCTGTACTGTTCGGCAGCGGGATCGTTGTAACTGCCCCCGCACCGCCCACGTTGCTGAGCAAAGTGCTGGCGCTCGGATTTCCGCTATCCGCTCCCGACTGGGGCAAACCGTTGCTGATGAATATGACGTAGTTTTTCTGGCAGGCGTCCGAGATCGGGCTGATATAGACATTGCTGGACGCGCCGCTAAATGCATTGCCGGGCAAATCCCCTACCGTGTTGGGGTTGTGGTTTCCCGAAAAGTCGCGCTTTGGTTGACCAAACCCGCCAAAGGCCGTCGGCCCGAAATTCTGTGCGTTCTGCGGGGCCTGCGCCGTGCCGCCGCCGCCGAAATACTTGAATGCCTCGAAGAGTGCAAAGCCGTACGGCGCGTTATTGCTCTTGTCGTTATTGATATGCAGCCCGTTTATCATGGTCTGCAGTGCGCTCCGGTTGCCGCCGTTCATGTTGCGCACTGCATATCGCATGTACGTGCTTATTGGCGCGCTTGTGCCGGGACCCGTTTCGCCGAACGCCATGAAACCCACATTGACGTTGGTATTTAAATTGCTGATCACGTTCGACAATGTCGCGATCTCGGAGCTGAATTTGGTGCCGCCGTCGAATGACGCGCTCCAGTTCGCGGAGTTGTCGAGGACGATGAGCACGTTGGGCGTAATGCCCGTAACGGTCCCGCTGCTGGTAAAAATGTCGATGTCTTCCGCAAGGGCGGGCGCCGGAAAGGCGATGACCAGGCACAACAACCTGATGCACAAATGTCGCCAGTTGATCTTCATGTAATACTCCCTCCCTGCGTTTTTCACGGACAAAAATTGGTGGGCAACCGGATGCGCACACCTTGATTGATCGTTGCCGTTGCGCCGGTAAGCACGTCCGTGGCGCTGGCCGATATCGCCCAGTTGGTGTCGTACAGCGTGATGTTGTTGACCGCCGTATAGCCGGCTGCCGTCTGGGTGCCGAGGCATTGCGGCGCATTGACTGCCACTGCGATCCCGTTGACCGTGATGGTCTGAGCGACGGGCGTGTTGAAATTGGCGACATTGCTCAACACGTCTTCTATCGCCTGCTGCACGCTCTGCGTCAGCATCATTTTTCGCTGGAAGTTGCCGATGATCCGCAGATCTCCCGACGTCATGTTCGCGGAAGACACAACGAACAGCGTGATAATCATGAGGATGACCAGGCTCACGAGCATCACCGCTCCGCGCTGTTGACGGGGCCCCCTCATTGCGGTATCTCCCGGCGTCCGCTGACGTCGATCAGGCGCGCAAAGCCGGTAAACAGATGCTTCTTGAACGAGTCGTTAAAAGGACCCACCACGCCGGCTAAGCCGAGGTTGTAGGTCTTGGTATCGACATATTTCGCGGTGAGTTTCGATGACACCGCAATAAAATTAATTCGCGCGCCGACCACGTTGGTCCAATCCGCCACAGCCGGCGCCGTCACATAGGCGTCAGGCGTGCCGTCGCCGAACTGATTCGTCGCGGGATCCAGCGTCGCGGGCAAGCTGTCAATGCCATAATCGATTTGCAGATTGCGTATGCCTTCAACAAGCGGCGCAATAGTCCAGCCGGGCACGCCACCTACGGCCGACAGTTCGAGTCGCTTTAACGTCGGTATCGGCGTGCCGCCGTCGTCCGCGGGACCGGTGCAGGTTTCAGTGCCGTCGGCGGGCACGCTGCACGGCGCGATGAAATAAATGTGCACGCCTAGTTTGCGGATATCTGCCGCCGAAACCCCGTCCTTCTTGAAAATAGTCGCAGCCGTCCCGTCGGCTTTTTTGGTCGTGCCCACGGCGCTGGCGCCGGCCCCGATTTGCACGTCCGCGGCGAGCGTCGATGATTGCAGGTAGACCTGGCCGGTCACCGGAACGTTGGCGGGTGCGAGCGGAGAATATTCGGCATAGCGAACCACCAAAATGTCGGTGCCAGGCACGAAATTCACGTCGCTCAAGCATGAGAGCGGCGACGTCAGAGGCGCGTCATAGCCCTGGACCGGAAAAGCAAGCGCACTGTAAAGCGCCGCGGTCGTGACCACGCACGGGTCGGGCAAAGCGCCGCCGGCCGTCGGCAACGTGTAAAAATCACCGTAATATCCGGCATGATTGATGTCCTGCGAAAGTGTCCACATCGCCATGCTGCCGTTGCCCGTATGCTCGGCGCTTTTTTTGAGTTCTGCATAGGCGTTGCTTGAATTGCTGAAGAACGACAGCAGCCCGCCCAGCACGACCAAGCCGATCGTCAGCGAGACCATCAATTCGACCAGCGTAAATCCGCGGTTGCCCGCAGTGCTGCCGGACTGAGGTTGCCGCAAGCTCATAGCAGGGTCGCGGGCTTGAATGTCGTCCACACGACGCGGCGGCGCGACTCGGTTCCGTACGCGTTATTGCCGCACGCGACCGTCGGCGGTTGCGTTTCGACCATGCCCTGCCACGCGACGGCAACGGTGTAAGTCGAGGTTGCCGGATTGAATATGATGCAACCGCGGGCGCCCAATGCGGCACCGGTGGCAATGCCTGCGACAGTTTCCAGCCCGCCTCGCAAAGTCTGGTCCCAATCATTGAGATCATCGACCGCCAGCTGTTGCGTGTTGGCGTCGCCGAATCCCGCGCAGTTAATGGTACCCGCGTGGTTTACATCGGCATAACCAAGATAGGGAGCGCCACCCGCCGCGGTTATCGCGTAACACGGCGCGGTCTGGCGATTGGCGCTGATGCGATTGACTATCGCATCGAGCAACACCAGGGCCTGCGCCCGGTTGTACGCCTCCAGGCCGGCCTGCTGCGTGCGCATCTGGAACGCGCCCAAGCCCAGCAAGCCGAGCGCGATAATCACGAGCGTCACCAGAATTTCGATGAGCGAGAAGCCTGCGATGTTTTTTTTGCGCGACATCTTAGCCGTTAATGCAGTTACCGTCATGGTTGTTGTCGACTTGAATGGTAGGGCGGCCCGTCGAGCTGATCACGAGGCAGCGCTTGGGCGTCGTAGTAACCTGCCCGGACGTCAACTCCAGTTGATACCGCGCCGGCGCGGTCAGGCGGCCATAGCCGTCGAACGCGAGCGTCACGCCGGCCGGCGCGCTGATGGAGACTTCGGGGCTGCCCTGCTGGCTTCTGAGGACCGCGCCGCCAACCACCAGATCGTAGCCGTTGGTAAATGCGCCATTGCGCGGGGCGATAGTGACTACCGCATTGCGTTTGATGGCCTCACTGCGCGCATAAGACATCGCGGAATAAAGATCAAATGTCGCAGTCTTCACGCGCTGTGCCGCAATCATCGACATGAGGGGCGGCGCAGCAACTGCGGCAAGTATGGCGACTATCCCAACCGTGACCATCAGTTCCGGCATGGTGAAGCCGTGCTCGCGGCGCACACCCGCGGGTAACGCAACCGCGCCGGCCTCCGCCGGAATGGGTATTGCCTTCGGCGCAGCGTGGCCGAAGATTTTTCCGATGACTGCTATTCCAAGCATACAAAACACAGCGACACCACCTAGCAATTCCGCTGTCATAGAGCCCTCCGCTCGTTAGACCGGTAACTTTGCGCCCCCGCCTTTCGGACGGGTTTGCCCTTTTTAGGGACTGCTTAAAATCTACTTTTTTTGCGGCACGCATTTGCTGCAAGTTCATCACTTGGCAGCTATCGGTGCGGAGAGAATGTCGAGGCGGGATGAGTTGCGAGTGAATCTGACGTCGATCTGCACGCCGCAATCCCGCTGTCATAGAGCCTCCGCTCTTTAGACCGGTAACTTTGCGCCCCCGTCTTTCGAGCGGGTTTGCCAAGTGGAACGATTCGAAGACTAAGCTCGCGCTGTCGAAGCGTCAACAGACACCGACGAACGTCCGACAAACGGCGACGAACGGTAGCGTGATTTAAGTCACGAATTTTAAGCGCGGCACAAAAAAAGCGGGCATAGTTTGCATGCGGCTAAAAATGTGCGTCGGACAGAAGTCTCAGCATGTCGTTTTCGTCATATTTGCCAAAGGCATATCCGGTAATTCGGCATTTGAGAACAATGTCTCGCCCGGAGACGTCCAACGTGCGCAGGGCTTCAATGTGGTTTAAAAAAATTCGAGGAGCGTTAAGTGAAAAATACAACGGCGGATATCGAACATCGGCTTGCGACACTGGGGATAACGTTACCGTCGGCGCCGGCACCCGCGGCGAACTATTTGCCGTGGACCCTCTGCGGCAACCAGCTGTGGATCGCGGGCCAGGCGCCGATTCGTGATGGCAAATACGATTACGTAGGTCGCGTCGGCGCGGAGGTTACACCGCAGGATGCGCATCGTGCGGCGCGGCTCTGCGGCATTAACGTGCTTGCGCAAGTCAAAGCCGCTTGCAGCGCGGATTGGTCACGCGTAATTAAGGCGGTGCGCGTGTGCGGATATATCAGTGCGGCGCCTGACTTCTTTGATTTCCCAAAAGTGCTCGATGCGTGTTCGGATCTGATGTTCGAGGTCTTCGGCGACGCGGGCAAGCATGTGCGCACGGTAATGGGGGTCAGCGGACTACGCTTCAATGTTCCAATTGTGATTGATGCCGTATTCGAAATTCGCGCATAAGATCTCACAATCTTTAGCGATGCTTGTCCGCACACGCAGGAGCTGGAACAAGACTGCCTCGGTGTTTCCCGGCTATGCCAGTAAACCCTCTTCCTTCATCGCGCGCAGCGATTTGCGCCATGCGTCGACCGTGAAATCGACGTCCGCTTGCGTATGCGCTGCAGACAGTATGCCGCCGCGCCAGCCTTTGAGATCGACGCCATTGTTGAGCATCGCGATCCGCAGTTTACCGAGCATGGCCTCGTTCCTGCCTTTCAACGAATCCGCGGTCAGCGTGCCGGCGTCGAATGTCGTCGGCCGGATCCCATGGCCCTGCGGGTTCGAATAGATGTTGAAAAAAGAATGCACGCCGTAAATCGCCCACGGCACGCCTTCGTCTTCGAGCACTTCGTTCATGCCCTTGCGCAGCACGGCCGCCGTCGCCGACGCCCTAGAGCACGCATCGGAGTCGCGAACGATCTTGAGCGTCGCGATGCCCGCTGCCGCGCTGACCGGGTGCGCATTGTGCGTGCCGTGATGGTTGATGTGCTCGCGCCCGGCCGCGTGCGCGGCCTCGTGGTCGAGTTGGTCGAGTATGTCCGCGGGCCCTCCCACCGCTCCGCCCGGCATGCCGCCGGCGAGGATTTTCGCCATCGTGGTGATATCCGGAGTCACGCCGTAGTACGCCTGCGCGCCGCCGGGTGCCACGCGAAAGCCGGTCACCACTTCGTCGAAGATGAGCAGCGCGCCATGCTTCTTTGTAATCTCGCGCAACATGCCCAGCACTTCCGGTGGCGTGGGCACGGCGCCCGAGCTGCTGCCAACCGGCTCCAGCATGACTGCCGCCACGTCTTTGCTTGCGAGCACTCGCTCAACGGCAGCGACGTCGTTCGGCGCCACCAGCGCAGTGCTCGACGCGACCTCGCCGAGCACGCCGGCATTCGGCGAACCATCGAAATGATCGTGCACGCCCCCCGCGGCATGATCGTGCCAGCCATGGAAATGGGTGAGAAAGCGCACGATCCTGCGCCGGCCCGTCGCGGCACGGGCGAGCCGCATCGCCAATTGGGTTGCTTCCGTGCCCGACGAGGTGAACCGCACGCGCTCGGCCGAGGGCACCATTGCCTGAATGAGGCCCGCCCACTCGACTTCGAGTTCGTGGGCTGCGGCGAGATGCATTCCTCTGCCGAGTTGCGCCTGGACTGCCGCCAGCACCTCTGGATGCTGGTGCCCGAGCAGCAGCGAGCCGTGGCCGCCGTAGTAATCGACGTATTCGTTGCCGTCGACGTCCCACTTGTGGGAGCCTGATGCGCGGTCGCCGTAGATGCCGTACGGCGACATCCGCCGCGAATCGTGCACGATGCCGCCCGGCAGCAGGCCGCGCGCCTTGCGGTTGAGCGCCGCCGCGCGCGGCGTGCGCGCGAGGTAGGTCGCGAGAATTTTGGAATTGCCTGTGTCGCCGTCCGCCATAGTCACACCTTCAATAGTTTTTGAATTGTGCTGCGATGAAACCGCTACTTTAATCCCGATATGCCGGCTTCCCGATAGTATCTGAGCGCGCCGGGATGGAATGGCAGAAACGTGTTTGCTGCCGCATCCGCCGCGCGCGTGTTGGCGGCGGGGGGATAGATCTGCGTGCGCGGGTCGGTCGCGCTCATGACCGCCTTCGTCAGCAGATACGCGTCGGCCGCGGGAAAATCGCGATGCACGAGCACGAAGTTCCACGCGGCTGCGCTGCGGATCGGCGCGGTCTGATTTTTGTAGGTGCCTGACAGCACGGTCGCCGCCGTCAGAAATGGAAAGCGCTTGATCATCGCTGCCTGCTCGTCCGCCGTGAGGCCGAACACCGTCGCGGGCGCGCGCTCGAGCACCTGTGTCAATGACGGTATCGGCGGCGGCGCGCCCTGCCACAAGACGTCGATGCGGCCTTCGAGCATGTCTTTCACCATGTCGGCGGGCTGGCCGTTGACGATGACAGCCTTGATGTTCAAAACCTCGATGAGCCCGGCGAAAAAGACCTCCGCCGGACCGCCCGCCGGTCCGACGCCCACGCGCTTGCCCGCGACCGCGTGCAGCGAACTGATGCCGCTCGAATTCAGCGCCGCCATCTGGAACGACGTTTCATACATCGGAAACAATGCACGCAGATTGGTGAGCTTCTCGCCCTTGGTCCACGCGCCGCTGCCGGTATAGGCCTCGTAAGCGGAACCCATGAACACGGTGCCCGCACGATTGGTTTCGACATTGACTTTGCGGATGTTCTCGATCGAGCCGGTAGTCTCGAGCGCACGCACCTTGAGCCCGCTGGCGAACGCGTGCCCGGCAACGCCCTGCGCATAGGGCAGGAATGCGCTGCCGGGGCCGGCCGAATAAATACCGATCTCGTTTAAAGATGGCGATTCGACCGTGCTGCACGCCGCGAGCAAAACGACCGCGCCCAGCAGGGCAACGAATGTAAATGGCGTGAATTTTTTCATCGATCAGGCATGGCGAACAGGATGGAATGGATTGCGGATTTTTTCAGATGCCCCGGGCTGTCACGCGTGCTTGCGAACCGCGTTGCGGTAAAGCAGGTCGTCTCCGGGATAAACGAACGCGCGCTCCTGCAGTTTGCGCGCCACCAGAAACTGGCAGCGGCGCGGCGGCGCGCCATACTCACCCAGTTCGACCACCGCCATGTCGTTGCGATATGCGAACGCGTCGTAAAATTCCTCTGTGGGATACCAAAGACCATGCCAGTGCCAGTCGCCCGCAAGCGGTGTGATGCTGACGAGATGGCCGCCCACGGCAAGGTGGTCCCACATGTTTTTCCAAACGCAATGCTGGTCGCTCTCCACGTGCTCGCTCGTGCCGATATTGGTCACCATGTCGAACACACGCCCCTCGAGGGGCGTGAGCGGTTGACGCAGGTCCAGTGCCAATGCGCCGTTCAGACCGTTGACGTCCACGCTGACATGTTCGATGTTGCAGTGCCGGGTGAACCAGTCCTTGTAGCTGACACCGACCTGCGGATTAACCTTGTTGCCCAGTTCGAGCATCGTCCGCACGCCGCTTAGGCGTGGCTCGATCAGTGCCCATTCTTCAGGCCGTACAGGATTGTTCATCGATGTATCCTATTCGACCTTGATTCCCGCGTCTTTGACGAGCCTGCCCCATTTCGCGATATCGGCCTTGAGGAACGCGCCGAACTCCTGCGGCGTGCTGGCGACGATTTCGGCGCCGAGCACGACGAGCCTGTCTTTCACTTCCGGCAGCGCGAGCACTTTGCGAATTTCGGCGTTCACGCGATCGACGTGCGCCGCGCGGGTGCCCGCGGGGGCGACGACGCCGTACCATTCGCTGACCGCGTAGCCGTCGAGACCCGATTCGGCGATTGTCGGCAGATCGGGCAAGGCGGATGAGCGTTTGGCCCCCATCACCGCAATCGCGCGCAATTTGCCGGCCTGCACCTGAGTCAGCACGGTTGGTGCACTCACGAACATGAGCTGCGTCTCGCCCGACAGCAGGCCGGTCGCTGCGGGCGCGGCACCCTTATAGTTAATGGCTGCGATGCTGATCCCCGCCATCGCCTTGAATTGCTCCAGTCCCAAATGCGTCGGCGTGCCGGCGCCCGCGATCGATGCATTCAATTTGCCGGGTGACGCTTTCGCGAGGGCAATCAGCTCGCTCACCGATTTTACAGGCAGCGAAGGATGAACACTCAGAATGTAGAGGCCGTTGACCGTGAGCATGACGGGCGCCAGGTCGCGCGCAGCATCGAACGGCAATTTGGAAAACAATGCCGGATTAACCGTCAGGTTACTGGTCGGAAATCCGAGCGTGTAACCGTCGGGCGCCGCCTTCGCGACTATGTCCATGCCGATGATGGTGGAAGCACCGCCACGGTTATCCACGATGACCTGCTGGCCGATGGAATCGCCGACTTTCTGGAAAATGACGCGTGCTATCACGTCGGCGCCGCCGCCCGGCGGCCACGGCACGATCAGGCGCAGCGGCCGTGCGGGGTAGTCCTGCGCGAACGCTGCGCCAGTCGCAAATAGTGCAAGCGACGCGGCCAGCAAGTACTTCACGATTGAAGTTTTTCCCCCCTCGCTCCTCACGCTTCACCCCTCCTGGTCTTATAAAATTGACACTCTATTTTGCGTCGGTCAGTATACGCTCGCGCCGCGCGGTCAAAATATACGGTGCATCCGCCGGAGGAACCATGCAACAACCGAGCCTCGTGTTAGCCACCCTCGCCTGTCTGATCGCGTCAACCGCCACGGCCAGCGACTATCCGGCGAAGCCGATCCGCATCATCGCGCAATTCACCGCGGGCTCTTCGACCGACATCCTCGCGCGCATCGTCGCGCAGAAAATGGCGCAGGACTGGAATCAGCAGGTGATCGTCGACAATCGTCCCGGCGCCGGCGGCGTGCTCGGCACCGAACTCGGCGCGAAAGCGAATCCCGACGGCTACACGCTGACCATGGCGGTGTCCTCCGCGTTCGGGATCAATCCAACGCTCTATCCGAACACGAGCTACAACGTGCTGAAGGACTTCGCGCCGATTTCCAATCTGGGCCTCACGCCGCAGACGCTGGTGACGAATCCCGCGGGCCCGTTCAAGAGCGTGCGGGAATTCGTCGCCGCGGCAAAGGAAAAGCCCGGCCAGATCAACTATGCGTCGCTCGGCAACGGCTCGACCAGCCACCTGACCATGGAAATGTTTCGCTTCGCGGCGGATATCCGGATCAATCACGTGCCGTTCAAGGGCAGCGCTGAAGCGCATACGCAGCTCATCGGCGGGCAGATTCCGGTCATGTTCGACGCGATACCGGCGACGCTGCCGCATATCAAATCGGGCCGTTTGCGCGGACTCGGCATCGCAGTCCTCAAGCGCTCGCCGTTTCTGCCCGACCTGCCGACCATCGCGGAATCCGGATACGCGGGATTCGAGGCGGTCGGCTGGATCGGCATCGCGGCCCCCGCCAAAACGCCCGAGGCGGTTTTGAATAAGCTCAACGCCGAAATGGTGAAGATCATCAACGAGCCCGATGTGAAGGAGCGCCTCGCGACGCTCGCGTTCACGCCAGTCGGCGACTCGCGCGCGCAGTTCACCGCCTTCATGAAATCCGAAATCGCCAAGTGGGGCAAGGCGGTCAAGGACTCGGGCGCTAAAGCCGACTGAGTTAACTATTACAATACGGGAAAACGCATTCCCCGTATTCCGCAATTATTGGCCTGTTGCCGGCCAGCCTGCGTCAGGATCGAAATCACATGACGAAACCCACTATCACGGCCGCCTTGGTCGACAAAGTGCTCGCTCTCGATTACGCGGCGCTGCCGCCCGAGGCAATCGACATGGCCAAGGCGGTGACGCTCGACGGCCTGGCCGTGATGATCGCGGGCGCGAATGAACCGCTGGGCGTCGGCCGCATCTCGATCGAGTATGTGCGCGAGATGGGCGGCGCGCCGCAAGCCTCGGTAATCACCGGCGGATTCAAGACGTCGATGATCAACGCCGCGTATGCAAACGGCACGATGGCGCACGCGCTCGATTTCGACAACACGTGGTATCCGCTCAACCATCCGACATCGCCGACCTTGCCCGCCATTCTCGCGATTGCCGAGCACCACAAGTCGCCCGGCAGGAAGATTATCGAAGCGATCGCCGCCGCGTTCGAAGTGCAGGGCCGCCTGCGCATCGCCGCGACCGGCCTCAAGACCGGGCAGGGCTTTCACAAGCCGGGCACTACCGGTCAATTCGGTGCAGTGACCGCGGCAGCGAAAATGCTCGACTTGAACAAGCAGCAAACGCTGATGGCGTTCGGCCTCGCCGGCTCGCGCGCGGGCAGCATCTCGATCAACACCGGCACCATGACCAAGTCGTCGCATTCGGGCCATGCGGCGCGCAATGGCGTCGAATGCGGCTTGCTCGCGAAGATGGGCTGGACTGCGAGCGACGACGTATTCGGACCGAAAGGGTTCTTCGATACTTTCTTTCAGGGCGACGCAAAACCCGAACTGCTGATCGAAGGTTTCGCTTCTCCGCTGCGCATGGTGAAACCCGGTGTCGGCTTCAAGAAGCACCCGAGCAACTACTTCACGCACCGGCCGATTGACGCGGCGCTCGCGTTGCGCGAGGAATTCAGCATTGCGCCCGCCGAGATCGTGCGCGTCGAAGTGATATTCCCGCGCTTCGACTACGTGAACCGACCGGTTCCCGCAACCGGTCTCGACGGCAAATTCAGCGTGCAGTACGCGACGCTTGTCGCGCTGCTCGACGGCGAAATCACGATCGACTCGTTCACCAACGAGCGCCGGTTCGCGCCCGACGTCGAAGCGCTGCTGCCGCAGGTGACGCTTACCGTCGACGACGCGATTCCGTCGGACTTCGACCAGATGCATACCATCGTCAACGTGTGGTTGAAGGACGGACAGAAGCTCTCCAAGCGCGTCGACAAGCTTTCGGGCTGGATCGGCTCGCCGCTCACGCGCGAGCAGCGGCTGAAGAAATTTTTCGGCTGCACGCGGCGCACGCTGGACGAAACCAAAGCCCGGCGCATGCTCGCGCTTGTCGAAGAGCTCGACACGCTGGCCGACGTGACCGAAATCATGGCCATCGCGCGCTGCGACCGCTGACAGGATTACGCCATGGCGCAAAAACCGAAATCACCCGCCGCCCACGGCGGTAAACCCTGGCATCAACCCGGCAAGTGGCTCGCCAATCCCGCGTACTGGGATGACGAGTCGTTGCAAGCGCGGGCGGGCATGCCGCAAAGCATCAAGTTCATCGACTGCACGATCAGCGAAGGCGACGACTGCGTCGGTCACCAGCTGAACTGGAATACGCGGCTAGGCGTGATCGAGCGACTCGACGCGATCGGCGTCGGCGAAATCACGCTGCCGAGCCACGCGACGTTCAGCGAAGAGCGCGACATGATCAAGGCGTGCCGCCGGCTGGGCGTGCGCACGCGGCTGGTCGCCAAGGGGCCGGGGGTCAAGCCGCCGCTCAAGGGCGACTGGAAAGGCGCGATAGACCGCCACATTGATCTGGGTGCCGAAGTGATCAGCCCGATCGTGAAGTGGGACTACGCGGATACGCTGTCCGACTTCGCCGGCGAGCTCACCAAGCAGATGGTCGTCGATGCGATCACCGAAAGCATTCAGTACATGAAGCGCCAGCAAGTGCGCGTCGTGCCGTGGATGGTCGATAGCATGCGCTCGCCGGTGGATACCGCGTGCCTCTTCTTCAAGGCGATGGCAGATGCCGGCGCCGACGGCGTATACGTCGTCGACAGCCGCGGCAACAGCGCGCCGCTCGCGACGCGCACGTTCATTCGCCGGGTACGTAATGCCGTCGGCAGCAAGTGCGATGTGTATGTCCAGCACCACAACGATCTCGGGGTCGCGACGGCCAACGCGTTGGCGGCGGTCGAAGGCGGCGCCAACTGGATCGACGCTTCCGTGATCGGCATCGGCGACCGCGGCGGCTGCGTCGCGCTCGAAGAGGCCGCGGCACTCTTCGAAATGTACGGGATTGCGACCGGCATCAAGCTCGAGAGCCTGTACGAACTATGCCTGTACGTGCAGAAGGCCTACGGCATCAAGCTGCCGCCGTGGAAACCGATCGTCGGCGAAAACTGGAACAAGGAAGAAGGGGTCGGTCACCAGGAAGGCAGCGCAGACGCCGAATCGACGATCGGCATCGCGCCGCGCGTGATCGGGCGCGAATTCGAGAACGTGATCGGCGGCAAGATTTTGTTCGGCCGCGAACGCTCGAGCGCTCACACCGACGACCCGGTGTTCCTGCGCGACATCGTGCGCGATCTCGGGCTCGAAGTGTCCGAGGAGCAATTCCAGCGCATCCTCAACCGCGCGCGCGCCGCGGTCGCCAGCA
>Ga0207683_10002109_pt1 | contig 17499 bp, 19 predicted proteins | sample KBSM73metaG_FD_184333 | JGI IMG/M metagenome (GOLD analysis project Ga0207683, IMG submission 184333) | Miscanthus rhizosphere microbial communities from Kellogg Biological Station, Michigan, USA - KBS M7-3 metaG (SPAdes) (version 2) | ecosystem: Host-associated > Plants > Roots > Rhizosphere >... | reverse complement strand
CACACACGATGGCCCCAACCAAGCCATCACCCACAAATATCAATCGCTCTTAACTAAACGGTATTGGGGCTAGCGATGGGCTAGCGACCAGCGTGGTTTGGCGGGTTTGTCGGTGCCGTTTCGTAGGGTGTGCGGCATGTCCGAGCGCCGGTTTCGTCGCACACTTGGCGGGGTGGCTTGGTGAGGCGTGCGTATGTGTTTCGGCTGCGGCCGACCGCCCGCCAGCATGTGGCGTTGGCGGCGTGTGTGGATGCACATCGGGAGTTGTACAACGCGGCATTGCAGGAGCGCCGTGATGGCTGGTCGCACAGCAAGACCCGGATCACCTACGGGGATCAGTCGGCGCAGCTGAGCGATATCCGGGTCGTGCGTCCGGATCATGCGGTGTGGTCGTTTTCCAGTCAGCGGGCCACGCTGCGGCGGTTGCACAAGGCGTTTGCCGGGTTTTCCGCCGGGTCAAAGCGGGCCAGACGCCCGGCTATCCCCGGTTCAAGGGCACGGCCCGATTCGACAGTGTGGAGTGGCCCAAAGACGGCGACGGCGCCCGCTGGCGACCCGACACCCGGCGGGTGTATCTACAGGGCATCGGCCAGGTCAAGGTCCGCGTGCCCCGTGCAGTGCAGGGCCGGGTGAAAACGATCCAGATCAAACGCCAAGGGCGATATTGGATGCTGGTGCTTTCCTGTGATGAGGTGCCCGCCAGCCCGCTGCCGGCCACCGGCCGGGTTGCTAAATGCGAGACGGTGGCAGCGCGGCATCGCAAGATCGCGAATCAGCGCAAAGACTTCCACCACAAAACGGCCCGCCACCTCGTCCAGTCGTACGACGTGGTGGTGGTGGAGGATCTGGCGATCGCCAACATGGTGCGGCGGGCCAAACCCGTCGGCGATCCCGACAATCCCGGGCAGTTCCTGGCCAACGGTGCCCGGGCGAAGTCCGGGCTGAATAGACGTATCAGTGACGCGGGCTGGGGTCGGTTCGTCTCAATACTGCGCGCCAAAGCGGAAGACGCTGGACGCACACTCATTGAGGTCGACCCCCGGCACACCTCCGACGGCTGCGAGATCTGCGGTCACGCAGCACGAGAGAACCGCGTCACCCAGGCGGTGTTCACATGCCAGCGGTGCGGTCACAGCGCCCACGCTGACGAACACGCCGCACGCAACATCCTGCGGGCTGGACTGGCCCACCACGCTCACGCAGCGTGAAAAGAAGCCGGCGGCCCCACCCGTCAGAGAAGTCACAGATGGTCAACTGCCGACCACGTGTTGGAAACCGTTGGGACACCTGACGTTGCCACACTGAACACGTGGCTGGACAACTGATCGTCTCGGTTTCCGGGATCAGCGATCGCACACTGGCCGACGTCGACGATTTCTGCGGTCGGCTCGACGAACGCGGTGTGCATGCCTCGTTTTTGGTCGGCCCTCGGATCAAGGGCGGCTACCGACTCGACTCCGACACCCCGACCGTCGAATGGCTTGGCGGCCGGCGTGCACAGGGTGACGTCATCGTGCTTCACGGCTTCGACGAGGCGGCTACCAAGAAGCGGCGCGGCGAGTTCGCGACGTTGCCTGCGCATGAGGCCAATTTGCGGCTGATGGCCGCCGACCGGGTGCTCGAGCACCTGGGCCTGCGCACCCGGCTGTTCGCCGCGCCTGGCTGGACGGTTTCGCAGGGCACCGTGACTGCATTGCCCCGCAACGGCTTTCGGCTGCTCGTCGGGCTGAGCGGCATCACCGACTTGGTTCGTCAGACGACCGTGCGCGCGCGGGTGCTCGGCATCGGCGAGGGCTTCCTGAGCGAGCCGTGGTGGTGCCGGACGCTGGTGTTGTCCGCAGAGCGCACCTCACGCCGCGAGGGCATCGTCCGCGTCGCGGTGGCCGCCCGTCACCTGCGCAGGCCCGGACCCCGGCAGGCCATGCTCGACGCCATCGACCTGGCGTTGATGCACCGATGCGTGCCGTCCGTGTACCACTGGGACCCGTACCCCGCGCTGACCGACGCAGCCTGATCAGCCAGGACCGCTAGATTGGCGGCCATGGCTGACGCTGATGTGATCGTGGTGGGTGCCGGTCTTGCCGGCCTGGTCGCCGCCTGTGAAGCGGTTGAACGCGAGCGCCGAGTGCTGATTATCGACCAGGAGAACGCCAACAACATCGGTGGCCAGGCGTTCTGGTCGTTCGGCGGGCTGTTCTTCGTCGACAGCCCTGAACAGCGGCGGCTGGGCATCCGAGACAGCCACGAGCTGGCGCTGCAGGACTGGCTCGGCACAGCCGGCTTTGACCGCCCCGAGGACCACTGGCCGCGGCAGTGGGCGCATGCTTACGTCGACTTCGCGGCGGGGGAGAAGCGCAGCTGGCTGCGTGAACGCGGGCTGCAGACCTTTCCCCTCGTGGGCTGGGCCGAGCGCGGCGGCTACGACGCGCGCGGTCACGGCAACTCCGTGCCGCGGTTCCACATCACATGGGGGACCGGTCCGGCGATCGTCGAGATCTTCGCGCGCCGGCTGCTGGGTAATGCGAAGGTGCGGTTCGCGCACCGCCACCGGGTGGACGAGCTGATCATCGAGAACGGTGCTGCGGTCGGGGTGCGCGGCGCGGTGCTGGAGCCGACGACGGCGGCGCGGGGCGTGGCGTCGTCACGAAACACCGTCGGCGACTTCGAGTTCCGCGCACCGGCGGTGATCGTCGCCAGCGGCGGCATCGGTGGCAACCATGACCTGGTACGGAAGAACTGGCCGAAACGGATGGGCCGGGTGCCCGAACAATTGCTCAGCGGGGTGCCCGCGCACGTCGATGGCCTGATGATCGGCATCACCGAATCCGCCGGCGCCCATGTGATCAACAGCGACCGGATGTGGCACTACACCGAGGGCATCACCAACTACGACCCGATCTGGCCGCTGCACGGCATCCGAATCATCCCAGGGCCGTCGTCCCTGTGGCTTGACGCCAACGGCAAGCGGCTGCCATCGCCGTTGTATCCCGGCTTCGACACGCTCGGCACGCTGGAATACATCTCGCAGACCGGTCAGGACTACACCTGGTACATACTCAACGCGCGCATCATCGCCAAGGAGTTCGCGCTGTCCGGGCAGGAACAGAACCCCGATCTCACCAACAAGAGCATCAGGGACGTGCTGGCGCGGGCCCGCTCCGGCGCGCCAAAGCCGGTGCAGGCGTTCGTGGACAAGGGCGTCGACTTCGTCAGCGCAAACACGTTGCGCGACTTGGTATCTGCGATGAACACCGTGCCGGATGTGCTGCCGCTCGACTATGCCGCTGTCGAGGCCGAGGTGACCGCGCGCGACCGCGAGGTGGTCAACCGGTTCACCAAGGACACCCAGATCGCGTCGATTCGCGTGGCGCGCAACTACCTCGGTGACCGGTTCGGCCGCGTCGTCGCACCACACCGCCTGACTGACCCGAAGGCGGGGCCGCTGATCGCCGTCAAGTTGCACATCCTGACACGTAAGTCGTTGGGCGGCTTGGAAACCGACCTCGACTCACGCGTACTCAAGTCCGACGGCAGCGTGTTCGACGGACTCTATGCTGCGGGTGAGGCCGCGGGCTTTGGAGGCGGCGGTGTGCATGGCTACCGCTCGCTTGAGGGCACATTCCTCGGCGGCTGCGTGTTCTCCGGTCGGGCGGCGGGACGTGCCGCGGCACGCGACACGGCCTAGAATTCCGTGCTGGTTTCGGGTTCCAGCACCCGGAAGTCGGTGTCGGTCATTTCGGTCAGCCTGCCGTAGTAGATGCCGCGGGCATTCGGCTCGATGATCGCCTGGTGGATGGGCACGGCGCGAGACGGCGCGACGGCGCGCAGATACTCGACTGCCTCCGAGATCTTCATCCATGGCGCCGCCGCCGGCGTGGCCAGCACATCGACCGGCTCGCCGGGCGTGAACAGCGCATCACCCGGGTGCATCAACCGCGCCGCATGCGAGCCGTCACCGATGAGATACGAAATGTTGTCGATCACAGGGATTTCCGGGTGGATCACCGCGTGCCGCCCGCCGACACCGCGCACGGTCAGGTGCCCGATGCTGAACTCGTCGCCGACGTGCACCGCCTTCCACGGACCGCCGAGCTGCTCGGCCGTCTGCGGGTCGGCGTACAGCGCCGCATGCGGGTTGGCCTCCATCAGTGCCGGCAGCCGCTCGGTGTCGGCGTGGTCGGGGTGCTGATGGGTGATCAGGATCGCCGACAGGCCGGTGATGCCCTCGAAACCGTGTGAGAAGTTCCCTGGATCAAACAGAATCGTTGTCTCGTGACCGGAATCGCCCTCGAAATTCGCGAGTAAGCATGAATGGCCGAAATGCGTCAATTCCATGCCTATATTGTGGCGCGCAAGGCCGTACCAAGGGGACGTTGAGACGTGCGATTGCTGCTGGCGGTGGTCATGGCTACCTTCGGGTTGACCATTGCCCCCGGTGCAGACTGGCCTGCGCGTGCGGTTCCGGGCGTCTGCCCGCCGATTTGCGACGCCATCCCCGATTCGGCGTGGATCGCGCCGACCTCCATCCCCCTTTATGCGGTTTACCAGTGGCCCGGCCTCGCCGGATTGTCGGTCACGGCGCCGTCCCCTCGGTTCGGCTTCGAGGCGCTGTGCGGCAGCCCACCCGTTGCTAATGACCCCCGTGCCTATGCCGTATCGGCGCGGTCGGTCGTGTTGCATCCGGCGGGCCAGTGGAACCTGCTGGTGCAGGTGATCCACTGGCGCGGGGACACCGCGACCGGCGGCCCGACGGCGCTGGACACGCTGGAGACTGCCAGGTCGAGGCTGCACGACTGCCAATCGACGGCCGGCGCGACCTCGCCCTCGGTCACCACCGATGACCAGGGGCGCATCGTCGCGGTGATCAGCGACGCGGGCCATCAGGTCATGCACGAGTACCTGCTGGCCGACCCCGACAGCAGCACGATCGTCGAACTCGCCATGTGGTCGTCACTGCCGCCGCAGGTCGAGTGGCCCGCGGTGGCTGACGCGCAGGTCCTCGACGCGATGGCAGCCCCCCTGTGCAACGCGTACCTCGGGTCGTGCCGGTGAGGCGGCCTCGGCATTGCCGCCGGTAGAGTGATCGCCGTGGCAAGGGTGGTTGTGCACGTGATGCCCAAGGCGGAGATCCTCGACCCGCAGGGGCAGGCGATTGTCGGAGCGCTGGGCCGTCTCGGCTTCGACGGCGTGTCAGATGTGCGGCAGGGCAAGCGTTTTGAGCTCGAGGTCGACGACAGCATCGATGACGACACCCTCGCCGAGATCGCCGAATCTCTCTTGGCGAACACGGTTATCGAGGACTGGTCGGTCAGGAGGGAGCAATCATGACCGCGCGAGTGGGGGTCATCACTTTCCCCGGCACGCTTGACGACGTCGATGCGGCGCGTGCGGTCCGGTTGGCCGGTGCCGGGGCGGTCAGCCTGTGGCACGCCGACGCCGATCTCAAGGGCGTCGACGCGGTGGTGGTGCCTGGCGGCTTCTCGTATGGGGACTATCTGCGCTGCGGCGCAATCGCCAAGTTCGCACCGGTGATGGGCGAGGTGGTCTCGGCTGCTAACCGCGGCATGCCAGTGTTGGGGATTTGCAACGGTTTTCAGGTGTTGTGTGAGGCGGGCCTGCTGCCGGGTGCGTTGACGCGCAATGCGGGACTGCACTTCGTCTGCCGCGATCTGTGGCTGGAGGTCGCGTCGAATTCTACGGCGTGGACGACGCGCTACGAACTCGGTGCCGACCTGCTCGTCCCGCTGAAGTCCGGTGAGGGCCGCTACGTCGCCAGCGAGAAGGTGCTCGACGAGCTGGAGGGCGAGGGCCGGGTGGTGTTCCGCTATCGCGACAACCCCAACGGTTCGCTGCGCGATATCGCGGGGATCAGCTCGGCCAACGGTCGCGTCGTCGGCCTGATGCCGCACCCCGAGCACGCCACCGAGGCGCTGACCGGCCCGTCCGACGACGGGCTCGGCCTGTTTTACTCGGCTTTGGACCTGGTACTCGCGGCTTAGCCCACCGCTCGCTGCCCACTGCTCCGCTCGCGGCAGTGAGGCTAGGGGGTGAGCGCGACCGAGGCCTCGGCCGTGTAGCACAGGAACGTCATCGTCTCCTGCAGGTACAGCTGGACCGTGTCGGCGTCGTGCGAGAGGTACCCGATCGACACGTCGGTGCCGAGCTGCAGATCGAAGTCGCCGCCGCGGGTGGAGAGCACGAATGCGCCGTCGATCGCGGGCGCCCAGATGATGTCGCCGTCGACCAGCCGGTTGAGGTGCTCGCGGATCGGATAGCCGTGTTCCGTGGTCTCGCTGACCTTGGTGTACACGTCGGCCGACAGCAGCACCGAGTACGGGCCGTCGACACCCGCGAGCCGCAGCTCCGACAGCGCCTGGGCAATGACGTCGGGGATCTCGCCGGGATGCTGAGGTAGCGCCAGCGCGGGATTGGAGCTGCAGGCTCGGATGCCGTCGATGGACGCCGCGTCATAGCCCTCGAAGATCGCTCGGTCCTCGACAAAGGCCAGCTTCTTCGCCGCGTCCTTGACCGGATCCCAGTCGGAGTCCTGGGAGCCGCGCTCGACGTCGTCGATGGCCTCGCGGGTCACCGTGAACGGCACCCGCAGCCGCACCAGCGGCTTCGCCTCGCGCAGGTGGGCGATCACGCCGTCGCCGGGTGAGGCCACGTCCAGCAGGTGACCCGTGCTGATCCCTGCGGTCACCGGCCCGCCCGGTTCGCTGACATCGACCACCCGCCGACCTGCGATGTGCCGCTTGAACGTTCGCGTGGCCTCTTCCTCGATCTGCGCCCATGCGGCTTCGGTGATCGGGGCCAGCTCGCGATACAGGTTGTTCATTGGCGGGTTCCTTTCAGGCTGCCGATCCCCAGCGACCCGTTGGTGGCGACGGGCGCGACGGTGACTTCTGGTTGGTCTTCTTCGGGCTCCGAATCCGGAGGCGGCGGTGGGTCGTTGAGAAAGTCCACGATCGGCGTGAAGAACTTCCCGCCGGTGATCGCGGTGGAGAACTCCAGGATGTGGTCGGTGTTGCCCGGCGGGTCGCCGATGAACATGTTGGTGAGCATCCGTTCGGTGACTGCGGCCGTGCGCGAATAACCGATGAAGTAGGTGCCGTACTCGCCCTTACCGATCTCGCCGAACGGCATGTTGTGCCTGACGATTTTCAGCTCGTTGCCGTCCTCGTCTTCGATCACGTTCAAAGCGATATGCGCGTTGGCGGGCTTGGCATCGTCGTCCATCTCGATGTCCTCGAGCTTGCTCCGTCCGATCACCAGTTCCTGCTCGGTGACCGACAGCGCGTCCCACGATCGCATGTCGTGCAGGTACTTCTGCACGTGGACGTAGCAGCCGCCTGCGAAGTCGGGATCCTCGTCGCCAATCTCGGTGGCGGACACCGCAAGTGGCCCCTCAGGGTTCTCGGTGCCGTCGACGAAGCCCAGCAGGTCACGGTTGTCGAAGAACCGGAAACCGTGGGTCTCGTCGACGACGGTGACGGCCCCCAAGGCCTTGACGATCCGGCCCGCCAGCTCGAAGCACATGTCCATCGACATCGCCTTGATGTGGAACAGCAGATCGCCCGGTGTCGACGGCGCTTTGTGGCGGCCCCCATCCAGCTCGATGAACGGCGTCAGCTCGGCCGGCTTCGGACCGGAGAACAGGCGGTCCCAGGCGTGTGAGCCGATAGAGGTGACCACCGAGAGGCGTTTGTCGCTGTCACGGAAGCCGATGGCGCGGACCAGCCCCGAGATGTCGGCCAGCGCATCGTGGACGGCGGCCTCACCGCCTTCGTCGATGGTGACCATTAGGAAGATGGCTGCGGGTGTCAACGGCGCCGTTACCGGTTGCGGTAGTGGGTCGGGCACCGTTTGACCCTAGCGAATCTCGCGTCGGCAATGATGGTGAACCATGTCCGCAAGTGCACAGGGTCTGTGCGAATTCATCGACGCGTCACCGTCGCCGTTCCATGTCTGCGTGACTGTCGCGCAGCGACTGAGCGCCGCGGGGTTCACCGAACTCTCCGAACGCGACGAGTGGCCTGCTGAGGGCAGGTTCTTCACTGTGCGGGCCGGCTCGCTCGTGGCATGGCGGGTCGACGAAGCCGACCGGACCGGGCCCTTCCGAATCGTCGGCGCCCACACCGACAGTCCGAACCTGCGGGTCAAGCAGCACCCCGACCGGTTTGTCGCCGGCTGGCAGGTGGTCGCGCTGGCGCCCTACGGCGGGGCGTGGCTGAACTCGTGGCTGGACCGCGACCTCGGCATCAGTGGCCGGCTGTCGGTTCGGGTCGGCAACACCATCGACCATCGGCTGGTCCGCATCGACGAACCGATCCTGCGCGTGCCGCAGCTGGCGATCCACCTGGCCGAGGACCGCAAGGCGGTGTCGCTGGATCCGCAGCGGCACGTCAACGCGGTCTGGGGCGTCGGCAGCGGCACCCGGACGTTTCTCGGCTACGTCGCCGAACACGCAGGCGTGGACGAAGCCGCCGTCCTCGGCGCCGACCTGATGACCCATGACCTGACCCCGTCGCGGTTGGTCGGAGCCAACCACGACCTGCTGAGCGCGCCCCGGCTGGACAACCAGGCCACCTGCTACGCCGGGCTCGAGGCGTTCCTGGCCGCCGAGCCGGGCGAGCACATGCCGGTGCTCGTGCTTTTCGACCACGAGGAGGTCGGCTCGCAGTCGGATCATGGGGCGCAGTCGGAGCTGCTGCACACCGTGCTGGAGCGCATCACGCTGGCGGCGGGCGGCGGTCGCGAGGACTTCCTGCGCCGGCTGCCCGGGTCGATGGTCGCCTCCGGCGACATGGCGCACGCCACCCACCCGAATTATCCCGAGCGGCACGAGCCCGGCCACCTCATCGAGGTCAACGGCGGCCCGGTGCTCAAGGTGCAGCCGAACCTGCGATATGCCACCGACGGGCGCACCGCAGCGGCCTTCGCGCTGGCATGTGCGCAGGCGGGCGTGCCGCTGCAGCGCTACGAGCACCGGGCGGACCTGCCGTGTGGGTCGACGATCGGCCCGATGACCTCGGCGCGCACCGGCATCCCGACCGTCGACGTCGGCGCGCCCCAGCTGGCCATGCATTCGGCGCGTGAGGTGATGGGCGCAGCCGATGTCGGCGCCTACGCCTCGGCGCTCGAGGCGTTTTTGTCACCGGGCTGATCTAGGGTCAGCGCCATGGCACTCAATGTGGAATCGATCACGTTCGACACCACCGACCCCGAGAAGGCGGCCCAATGGTGGGCAGAGGCCGCGGGTGGGCAGGTAATCCCTTATGTACCCGGCGAATTCGTCGCCGTCGAACGTCAGCCGGGGCCGAAACTGTTGTTTCAGAAGGTACCCGATCCGACACCCGGCAAGAACCGCGTCCACCTCGACTTCACCGCCGCTGACGTCGACGCCGAGGTGAATCGGCTGGTAAACCTGGGCGCCAGCGAAACGGGGCGGCACAGCATCGGCGACTTCGGGTGGGTGGTGCTTGCCGACCCGGAGGGCAACGCGTTCTGCGTGACCGTGGGCGATGCAAACTAGACTGTCTGCGTGACGTCCGGGCTCTCCCATGAGGTCGACACCGTCGACCACGCCGCCGCCACTCCCGACCATCCCCAGCCGTTCCGCGAACTCGGCCTGAAGGACGACGAGTACCAGCGGATACGTGAGATCCTCGGCCGTCGGCCCACCGACGCCGAGCTGGCCATGTACTCGGTGATGTGGAGTGAGCACTGTTCCTACAAATCCTCCAAGGTGCACCTGCGCTACTTCGGCGAGACCACCACGGAGGCGATGCGGGCCGCGATGCTGGCGGGCATCGGCGAGAATGCCGGCGTCGTCGACATCGGCGACGGTTGGGCGGCCACCTTCAAGGTGGAGTCGCACAACCATCCGTCGTACATCGAGCCGTACCAGGGCGCGGCCACCGGTGTCGGCGGCATCGTCCGCGACATCATGGCGATGGGTGCCCGTCCGGTCGCCGTCATGGACCAGTTGCGGTTCGGCGCTGCCGACGCGCCCGACACTCGCCGGGTGGTCGACGGTGTGGTGCGCGGCATCGGCGGCTACGGAAACTCGCTGGGGCTGCCCAACATCGGCGGCGAGACCGTCTTCGACTCCTCCTACGCGGGCAACCCGTTGGTGAACGCGCTGTGTGTCGGGGTGCTGCGCAAAGAAGATCTGCACCTCGCGTTCGCGTCAGGTACGGGCAACAAGATCATCCTGTTCGGCGCGCGTACCGGTCTTGACGGCATCGGTGGAGTGTCGGTGCTGGCGTCGGAGACGTTCGGCGGCGACGAGGGCGGTGCACCAGGCCGAAAGAAGCTGCCGTCGGTGCAGGTCGGCGATCCCTTCATGGAGAAGGTGCTCATCGAGTGCTGCCTCGAGCTGTACGCCAATGACCTCGTGGTCGGCATCCAGGACCTCGGCGGGGCCGGATTGTCCTGTGCCACATCAGAACTCGCATCTGCCGGTGATGGCGGCATGAGCATCGAGCTTGACTCTGTGCCGTTGCGAGCCGCCAACATGACTCCCGCCGAGATCCTGTCCAGCGAATCGCAGGAGCGGATGTGCGCGGTCGTCACTCCGGAGAACGTCGAGAAGTTCATGGCCGTGTGCCGCAGGTGGGAGGTGCTGGCCACCGTCATCGGTGAGGTCACCGACGGCGACCGGCTGCAGATCACCTGGCACGGCGATAGGGTCGTCGACGTGCCACCGCGCACGGTCGCACACGAGGGTCCGGTCTACCAGCGCCCGGTGCAGCGTCCGGACACCCAGGACGCGCTCAACGCCGACACCTCCGCCAAGCTTCGGCGACCCGTGACCGGTGACGAGCTGAAGACGACTTTGATTGCGCTGCTTGGCAGTCCGCACTTGTGCAGCCGGGCATTCATCACCGAACAGTACGACCGCTACGTGCGCGGCAACACCGTGCTCGCCGAACACGCCGACGGCGGCGTGCTGCGCGTCGACGAAGCCAGCGGCCGTGGCATCGCGGTGTCCACCGACGCATCCGGCCGCTACACGCAGCTCGACCCGTACACCGGCGCGCAGCTCGCGTTGGCCGAGGCGTACCGCAACGTCGCCGTCACCGGCGCGACACCGGTCGCCGTGACCAACTGTCTCAACTTCGGCTCGCCCGAGGACCCGGCGGTGATGTGGCAGTTCAGCCAAGCCGTCCGTGGCCTGGCCGACGGCTGCGCGGTGCTTGGCATTCCGGTCACCGGCGGCAACGTCAGCTTCTACAACCAGACTGGCACCACGCCGATCCTGCCCACCCCGGTCGTCGGCGTGCTCGGGGTGATCGACGACGTGAAGCGGCGCATCCCGACGGGACTGGGCGCCGAACCGGGGGAGACGCTGATCCTGATCGGCGACACCCGCGATGAGTTCGACGGCTCGATCTGGGCGCAGGTCGCCGCCGACCATCTCGGCGGGCTGCCGCCGAAGGTCGACCTGGCCCGCGAGAAGCTGCTCGCCGAGGTGCTCACCGCCGCGTCGCGCGACGGGCTGATATCGGCTGCGCACGATCTGTCCGAGGGTGGGCTGATGCAGGCGATCGTGGAGGCTGCGCTTGCGGGCGAAACCGGTTGCCGCATCGTTATTCCCGAGGGTGCCGACCCATTTGTCACGCTGTTCTCCGAGTCTGCAGGCCGGGTGCTGGTCGCGGTGCCGCGCACTGAGGAGAGCAGATTCCGCGCGATGTGTGAGGCCCGCGATCTGCCGGCCACCCGGATCGGCGTCGTGGACCAAGGCAGCGACGCGATCGAAGTACAAGGCTTGTTCACGGTTTCCCTGGAGGACCTGCGCAGCACGTCGGAGGGCGTGCTTCCCGGGTTGTTCGGGTGACCGTCGCGCCACGCGAACGACACCCGCTATTCGTCTGGGCGTGGAGCCTGGTGCGCCTCGACTTCGTCGGGGTGGCATTCGGCGCGCTGTTCTTCTGCCTTTCGCTGACACCGTCGCTGCTGCCGCGCGACTGGCTGTTCCAGGGACTGATCGGTGGGCTCAATGCGGCGATCGGCTACGGCATCGGCGTCTTCGCCGGACGAATGGTGCGCCGCTTCGTATTACGGCGTCGGACGTGGTGGCCGCCGTCGAAGCGGGTGCTGTACGTCATGAAGACCATCACGGTCGCCGTGTCCGCCACGGCCAGTGTGCTGATGATGATTCCGGCCGCCGCGTGGCAGCGTCAGGTGTCGGCGGTGATGGGCATGGAGGGCCCGAACACACTGGGCTACACACGCACACTGATCATCGCCGCGCTGGTGGGTGGTGTGTGCGTGGCGGCCGCCCGCATGCTGCTCGACCTGATCAAGACGCTGGCGCGGTTCTTCATCAGGCGCTGGCATCTGCACGACGAAATGGCGTTGTTCATCGGCACCGCGATCGTGGTGGTGCTGGCCATCACGTTGATCAACGGCGTGCTGATCCGTGGCTTCCTGGCAGGCGCGAACCGCGTGTTCCAACCGCAGAACACCACCACCAGGGCCGGCATCGTGCAACCGCGACAGCCCGAAAGATCCGGTAGTCCAACGTCTTACGCGCCCTGGGAGACGCTGGGCTTCCAGGGCCGCAACTTCGTCGCCACCGGCCCGCACGCCGACGACCTCACGCGCCTGAACGGCAGGCCCGCCAAAGAACCGATCCGCGTGTATGTCGGCCTCAACACCGCGGACGACGACGACAGCCGGATGGCGGTGCTGCTGAGCGAACTCGAACGCACCGGCGCCTTCGAGCGCAAGCTTTTGGTGATCGTCCCCACGACGGGCACCGGCTGGATCAACCCGGTGGCCGCGCGAGCGCTGGAGATGATGTACAACGGCGATACAGCGATCGTCGGATCGCAGTATTCTTTTCTGCCGAGCTGGATTTCGTTTCTCGGCGACAGGGAGAAGTCGATTGCCTCTGGCAGGCTGATGATCGACGCGATCCACGACCGGTGGCTGAAACTGCCGCCCGACCATCGACCCAAGCTGGTGCTGTACGGCGAAAGCCTCGGCTCGATGGCCGGGCAGGGAGCTTTCGGCTGGCTGCCTGATATCTCGCGAATGGGTTTCTCGTCGGTGCTGTGGGTCGGCCCGCCGAACGCCAGCCCGCTGTGGCGGGCAATCACCGAGAGACGCGATCCCGGCACGCCGGAGGTCCAACCACGCTACGACAACGGCCGCACCGTACGGTTTTCGCAGAGTAACGACACGAAGCAGATCCGCGACGACACCGGGGCGCCGTGGGAGGGCACCCGGGTGCTCTTCCTGGAGCATCCGTCGGACCCGATCGTCTGGTGGTCAGAAGATCTGCTGTTCAACCGGCCGGACTGGCTCAGGGAACCGCCGGGCCGCGACCGCACTGCGTCGATGCGCTGGTATCCGATCATCACGTTCTGGCAGGTCGCCGCCGACATGACCAACGCCTCGTCGGTCCCCGGCGGGCACGGCCACAACTACGGCGACTTCGTGCTCGACGGCTGGGCGGCCGTCGCACCGCCTGATGGCTGGACACACGACGACACAGAGCGTGTCCGCATCGCGCTGGAGAAGACCGAGTCCGAAGACGGGCCCGAATACTGATGCGGGCCAGCAAGTTTCGCGCGGTCGGACTGGCCGCGGCGCTGCTGGGCTGGAGCTTCGCCGCGCCGCGGGTGCGATGGCGTCCGATCCCGAACGCCTCGCTGGGCACCGCACTCGTCGCGGTCACCCGCTCACCGCTCGGATTGCGCCCGCCTGCGTTGTGGTCGGGTATGCGCTACGGCCTGACCGCGGGCACAGCGGCGGCGCTCGGTATCGCTGCGATCACGGCGCTGCCGCCGGTGCGCAGGGCGATGGCGCAGCGCGACCTGCCCCAACATCCGGGCCGCTGGCTGCTCGTGAGCATCCCGATCGGAACGGTCTGGCCCGAGGAGGCCGCCTTCCGCGCGACGTTGGGCACAGTCGCCGAAGAGGCATTCGGACCCACCCGCGGGCGGCTGCTGCAAGCCGCGGCGTTCGGGTTGTGGCACATCGTGGATGCGCGCGTCACCGGACAACCTGTCGTGGGCACCGTGCTGGTCACCGGCATTGCGGGCTGGTTCTTCGGCTGGCTGCACGGGCGGTCGGGCAGCCTCGCCGCGCCGATGCTGGTGCACTTGGCGGTCAACGAGGCCGGCGCCGTCGCGGCGCTGGTGGTGCAGCGCATAGGGTCTGGGCATGGTGAGCGGCAATCGAGCTGAATCGCGCACGTTCGTCGTAACCGGAGCGGCGTCGGGCATCGGCCTCGCCACTGCGCGACGGCTACTGGCCGAGGGTGGCACCGTGGTCGGCACCGACCTGGCCGTACCGGCCGATGACCTCGGCGCGCGCTTTGAGTTCGTGGCCGCCGATATCACCGACGAAGCCGCGGTCGCCGCGGTGATCGCAGCGGTCCCGGGCCGACTCGACGGGGTGGTTCATTCCGCCGGGGTGGCGGGCGGCGGGCCGGTTCACTTACTCCCGCAGACCGAGTGGGAGCGCGTCATCGCTGTCAACCTCACCGGCACCTTCCTGGTGGCCAAGGCGGCCATCGCCAAGATGATCGAGCAGAGCCGTGTCGACGGCGAGCGCGGCTCGATCGTGACGCTCGCGAGTATCGAGGGTCTCGAAGGCACAGCGGGCGGTAGCGCATACAACGCGTCCAAGGGCGGAGTTGTGCTCCTCACCAAGAACATTGCGCTCGACTACGGCCCGAGCGGTATCCGGGCGAACGCCATCTGCCCCGGATTCATCGACACACCGATGTTGGACAGCGTGATGGGCTTCGAGGGCATGGCAGCCCCGCTGCAGACGATCACGGAGGAGCACGCACTTGGGCGCCGCGGCAGGCCGGACGAGATCGCCGCGATGGCGGCCTTTCTGGTGTCCGCCGACGCGTCGTTTGTCACCGGTCAGGCGATCGCAGTCGACGGCGGCTACACGGCAGGCCGCGATCACGGCGTCATCAAGTTGTTCGGCTTTCCAGACTGACGTAGCGGCCCCATCTGACCGACCGCCGCCGCAGCCACGACGATGGCGGCCGCGATTGCCACCGGCCACCAGCCGTCGGTGGCGCCGTGCAAGAAGACGACCACCACCAATACGACGCCAGTCAGGGCGAACACTGCCCATGCGGTCGTGTTGGAATCGTCCGACCGTGAATTTGCTTGTGCAGCAGCAAGATAAACGACGAACAGCAGGATGCCCGCCACTCCCCAGAGCCTTCCTGCGGCGCCGGCCCAATCGAACGACAGCGCCAGCGCCAGCAGGGTCGTTACGACCGCCGTGACCGCCAGCGGCAGCGGGCTGTGGGGGACGGGTGGACGGACGACGCGCGTCGCGCCCCAGATCAGCACGAGCAGGGCGGCGACCGCCTGCGCGATCGTGGCCCCGAGTAACCACAAGTTGCCTGTATGGCCGAACAACTGTGCCGCGATCAGAACGAGGTCGGCTGCGTCGTAACGGAATTCGCCGGCGGAGGCGAGGTTGGTCGCCACCCAGGCCAGCGCGGCACACAAGGTCGCCAGCGCCATCGCGACTCCCAGTGGTCGACCGACAGACTTGAGCCGGTCACTCACGGTTGTCGGGATCTCGAATCCAATGAAGGCGCTGGCTAGCGAAACCAGTAGGGCGGCGGGTCCCCACTCGGCCGCCGCCGGGGTCGCGCCGATCTCCATGACGGGTTCGACGGGCGCAGTGCCCGAAAGCATCCGAGCGATCACGGCCAGCGCCACGTAGAAGAACACCAGCACGCCGAACGCCGCCAGCACCGTCACCGCCGGTGCCAGAAGTCTGGTCGGCAATGCAGCCACCAAAAAGGACCCCACCGCTGCGGCGGCCACCGCCAGTGTCGGCCCCCACCAGTCGGGAGTCATCGCGTCCTGCTGGGTCATCATTACGAGCGCGATCGACGCGATTGTCTTGGCGGTGTATGCGCCGATCAGTACGTAGGCGACGAACTGAACGACCACGATTGCCCGTGCGGGCGCGGCCCCAGGCGCCGACGCGATCAGGTCGGCCGTTGTCCGCGCTCCAGGGGCGTGCGCGTGCAGGCGGTGCAACGTCCAGATCACCCCGACCGACAACAGGCCGAACACCACCGCGCCCCACCCGTTGAGAATGTGGCCGACGATCACCGCAAGGGACAACCCGGTCGCCTGCCATGTCGGCAGGGCGGTCGCGCCGAACCCCCCGCCGGCCGCCCCCTGGCCGGTCACCATCTTCTTCGGCATGCAAGCAGTTTGCAGCCGCCGGGCCTACACGTCCCGGATATCCACCTGGAGTAGATGGGGCTCGCTGACCTGATCGTCGATGCCGAAGCTGATGATCCGCCGCGGCGTCACCCGGATGATCGCGGTATCCAGTTCGTCACCGGCCGCGCCCCGTGACGGTGAGATCTCTGCCTGCTCGGCCGTGCCGCGGATCTCCAGGCAGCGCACCCGCCACGGGTCGCGTGAGGTGATGTCGTCGACGACGAACGCCACCTTGTCGTTGCGCGCGACGTTGCGGAACTTCTGGCTCTTCGACATCCGGTAGCCGGCGATGTCGATGGTCCCGAGCGACTCGTTGTAGGTGAACCCCACAGGGCTGTTCTGTGGGGTGCCGTCGGGCTGGATGGTGGCCAACCGGCCGAGGTCGGCCTGGCGCAGGAAGTCGAGTTCGTGCGGTTTGAAGGTCATAACTCGAACGTAGAACCTCTGTCGGTGCTTAACTCTTGTGTCATCGTCTCAAGTTTCGTTGTCATCTCGGTATCTGCCGTTCTTCCTCGAGCGCTACGCCCAGGCCTATCAGGCAGAACTCGACGCCTTCGTACACTCCATCCGTACCGGTGCTCCCTGCTCGCCTTCATTCGACGACGGTGTCGCGGCCCTGGTCTTGGCCAACGCAGCGGCCGAATCGGCGACCACCGGGAAAACCGTCGCGATCAGCTCTTCGTCCGTTGCGGCGCAGTCCACAGCGTGACGCGCGCGGAGCCTTCCGGGGCCTTCCGGGGTTGGCTTCCGAGTCTCAACTAAATACCCGGTGCCTGGTTCGCCCCGTGGGGAACACCCGCGTTGATGCCCGTCCGGGCTCGGGCCCGAAGGTGATGCGATCGGCGATCTGCATGATGTCACCGGCTACACGTCGGTCAACGCCATCGTGAAGGCGGAGCTGTTCCCTGCCGAAATCCGCGCTCTGGGTGTGGGATTGGGCTACGCGCTCGCGAACTCCGTGATCGGCGGTACGGCGCCGGTGCTGTATCAGGCGTCCAAGCCCGATCATGTCACCTTGTTCATCGTGTACGTCACGGTGGTGATCGGCGTGAGCTGCTGGTCTACATCTTCGGGCTGAAAAACAAGGGGGAGACGGTGCTCGACCGCGAGCAGGGCAGCGCATGGGCGCTGCCCGTGGCTCGATGACAGCATGCACCAAAAGCCTTACGAGGGAAGCACGTCCAGCTGGCCCGATCCCACGAGGACGACCTCGCCGCCCACTTGGACCAGAATCTCGCCGCTGATGCTCCGTGCCGAGATGGTGATG
>Ga0207683_10002107_pt1 | contig 17501 bp, 14 predicted proteins | sample KBSM73metaG_FD_184333 | JGI IMG/M metagenome (GOLD analysis project Ga0207683, IMG submission 184333) | Miscanthus rhizosphere microbial communities from Kellogg Biological Station, Michigan, USA - KBS M7-3 metaG (SPAdes) (version 2) | ecosystem: Host-associated > Plants > Roots > Rhizosphere >... | reverse complement strand
CTCCATCGCGAGCGTCATCGACGCGGTGACGCCGCGGTCGCGGCCGACGCCGTAGACGAGCGCCGGCCGGATGCCGATGCTCGCGAAGCCGTCCTCGGCCCAGAACACGGCGGCCGTGCCCTCGTTCGCGCGCTTCCACGTGCCGTAGAGGCTCTCTTGCGCGAGCGCCGCGATCGAGCTCGCGTACACGAGCTTCGCGCCGGTGGCGCGCGCTGCGTCGAAGACGTTGACCGTGCCGAGCACGTTGACGCGCGCGCCGAGCGGCGGGTCCGCGCGCACGAACGGCACCTGCAGCGCGGCCAGGTGGATCACCGCCGCCACGTCGTGATGGTCCATCGCGCGCTCGAGCTGGGCGAGGTCGGTAACGTCGCCGTCGATGCGTGTGAGCGCGGCGATCTCGTCCTCGCTCAGGGCCAGGCGCAGCCGGTGGTCGCTGCCGCCCAGGTCGTAGGTCGTGACGCCGCACCCCTGGTCGAGCAGCAGCCGCACCGCCCAGGAACCGATGCAGCCATAGGCGCCCGTCACCAGGAAGTGCTGCTCGGCGGTCATCGAATCAACGGTATCGCCCGGCCGCGGAGCGCTGCGTCGGCCGCCAGCACCGCCAGATACGCACCGACCAGGCAGAGCGCGATCGAGGCGCCGCCCGCCGTGCCGGCGTAGTACGAGAGATACAGCCCGCCGATGCCGCCCGCGATGGCGAAGACCGAGCTCACCACCGCCATCGAGCCGAGCCGGTGCGTGAGCAACCGTGCGCACGCGGCCGGCGCGACGAGCACGGCAACGACGAGCAGGCTGCCGAGCGCCTGGACGCTGACCACGACGGCGGCGGCCACGAGCAGCAGCACGATCAGCTCCACGGGACGCGGGGAGACGCCGATGGCGCGCGCTCCGGCGCGATCGAAGCCCACGGCGAGCAGCCGCTCGTGCAACGTCCACAGCACCGCCAGCAGCGGAATGGCGATCAACGCCGTGACCAGCAGGTCGCGCTTCGAGACCGCCAGGACATCGCCAAAGAGCAGCTCCTGGATGCCCGGCGGCGAGTCGGGAGCGAGCGCGAGCAGCGCGCCGAGCCCGAACAGGGACGTGACGACGACGCCGACCGACGTGTCGCGGTCGATGCCCCGCGCACTCCCGAGGCCGGCAATGCCCGCGGCCGCGGCGCCCGCGCCGACGGCTCCGCCTGCGATCAGGGGAAGGCCCAGCAGCGACGCGCCCACGAGTCCCGGGAACATGCCGTGCGACAGGCTCTCCGCGCTGTAGGACACGCCGTACAGCAGCACCCAGCAGCCCAGCCAGCCGCCCAGGACGCCGATCAGGACGACCTCGGTGAAGGCGTGCTGCATGAACGCCTGTCCCCATGGCTCGCTGAGCCAGTTCCAGGCCTCACTCATGGTCGTGGCCGTGCTCGTGGTGGTGCGCCGGGAGGATCCCGCGCGCCGGCTGCCCGTCTGCGCCCTCGGGCACCGCGACGATCGCGCCGCCGTAGGTCTCCTCCAGCACCGAGCGCGTGAGCACCTCGGGCCCGCCGAACGCGACCTGGCGACCGTTGAGGCAGAGCACGCGATCGAAGCCGCGCGCCTGATCCACGTCGTGCGTGGCGACGAGCACGCCGCGCCCCCCGGCCGCCAGGCGATCGATCAGCGCTGCGAGCACCTCCGCGCTGGCCGCGTCCACGCCCGTGAAGGGCTCGTCGAGCAGCACGAGGCCGGCGTCCTGCACGAGTGCGCGCGCAACGAGGACGCGCTGGCGCTGGCCGCCGGACAGCTCGCCGAACGGCGTCGCGGCGAGATCCGCGAGGTTGACGGCTGCGAGCGCCTCGAGCGCGCTGCGGCGCTCGCCCCTCCCGGGTCGCCGCCACCAGGGCAGGCGCGAGAGCGAGCCCATGAGCGCCACGTCGAGCGCGGTCACCGGGTAGTCGAGCCGCGAGCGCTCGGTCTGCGGCACCACGCTGCAGCGCACGGCTACCTCGAGCCGCCCTGCAAGCGGCGTGAGCTCGCCGAGCAGGGCGCGCACGAGCGTGGACTTGCCGCCGCCGTTCGGGCCGAGCACGCCCACCCGCTCGCCCGGCTCCACACTGAACGTCAACCCCTCGAGCACGGGCCTGCCGCCGTAGCCGACCGCGAGGTCCCGCGCGGTGACGAGCGTCATGCCGGGGCGCCGATCCGGCAGCCGAGTGCGCCACCCGTGAAGCCACGCGTCATCTCGTCGGCGTTCGCCCGCTCCATCGAGAGGTACGTCGCACCGGCCGAGTCACTCGGGCCGAGCGTGTCGCCGTAGAGCGTGTAGTCGGCGCGCGCACCCGTCTCGCGCGCGATCTGCTGGGCCAGCTTCGGGCTCAGCGACGTCTCTGGGAACACGGCGCGAACGCGAACGCGCCGAATCAGTCGGACGAGCGCCGCGATGTCGCCGGCCGACGCCTGGGCCTGCGTCGTCTGCGACGGGATCACGGCGCCAACGACCTGGATGCCATAGCGGCGCGCGAAGTAGCCGAACGCGTCGTGGTCAGAGACGAGCTTGCGCTCGGACTCGGGCACGCGCGCAAGGCATCTGCGGATGCCCGCGTCGAGCGCGCGCAGGCGTCTCAGATAGGCCGCGGCGTTTGCGCGGTACGTGGCGGCGCCTGCGGGATTCGCCTCGACGAGCGCGTCGCGGATGACCTTCACCGCGGCCTCGGCGTTGCGCGGGTCGTGCCACCAGTGCGGGTCGTAGCGCGACGCCTCGCCGCCCTCGCTCTCGCCCGCCATGCGCACCGGCACCTTGCTGCCGAGGTCGACGACGTCGGGCGACCCGCCCGCGTTCGAGATCACGGTGCCCATCCAGGCGTCGAGGTGGTCGCCGTTGAGGAACACGAGCTTGGCGCCCGCGACGGCTTCCACGTCCCCGGGCCGCGGCTCGTAGTCGTGCGGATCGCTGTTGGGCTGGAGGATCTGATGCACGCGCGCCGCGTCGCCCGCGACCGCGCGCGTCCAGTCGCCGATCTGCGTCGTCGTGGCGACGACACGGGGACCCGTGTCCCCCTGCGACGAGCCGCTACCGCAGGCAGCCAGGACGAGCGCGAGCAATGCGGCCATGCCCGCGAGCGCGACGCGCCGCCGCAGCACGTCTCCGGATGCATGCCACAGCACCGACAGCGCGAACGACGCGCCCCCGAGCACCGCGACCGTCGGCCCCGGCGGCGTGTTCAACTCGACCGAGAGCCACAGTCCGGCGATCCCGAGGATCGCGACGAGCGCCACGGATGCCAGATGCCAGACGACCAGGCGCTGCGTCCACAGGCGCACGGTCGCCGCAGGGACGACGAACAGCGCAGTCGCGAGAAGGGCCCCGATCGCCGTGAGCGAGGCGACCACCGCGAAGGCGACGAGCACCAGCAACACGGCATCCGGCAGGCCCGAACGCAAGCCGAGAGCACGTGCAGAGGCGGGGTCGAAGCCCCGGGCGAGCCAGCGCGGACCGAGGACGAAGGTGCCGGCGACCGCCGCTGCGCTCGCCAGGCCGGCGAGCACGAGGTCGCGCGTCCCTGTCAGCAGCAGGCTTCCGAAAAGCAATGAGTCGACGTTGCCGCCCGATTCGAAGACGTCGCTCGCCAGGATCACGCCGCCGGCGAGCGCGGCGACGAGGACGAGCGCCGTCAGGCTGTCGTAGCCCGCGCGCGGCCGCCGTGCGAGGCGCTCCACGCCGAACGCGAACACGAGCGCCGCGGCGAACGCCCCGAGCGGCGCCGAGAAGCCGAGCCCGTCGGCCAGCACGAGACCCGGGAAGGCCGCGGTGCCGACCGCGTGCGCATAGAACGAGAGCCCGCGCATGACGATCCAGGTGCCGAGCAGTCCCGCCGCAAGCGACAACAGCAGCACCTCGAGCACACCGCGCTGCACGAACTCGAGCTGAAAGGGATCGAGCACGCGTGGAATCTAATCGATACTCATTCCCATTACAAACAGCACGGGACCGCAACGTTCGGGGGCCAGACCCCGAACGTTGCGACCAGGCACCGCGCTTTGCGGCAACGGCTCTGCGGTGGCAGACTGGGCGGGCGCGGTGAGGGCCGCGCCCCGTCCGCGGGAAGGGCCGAGCCCACCCTCGCTCGACCGTGCACGACGGAGCTGGATCCTTCTTTCCCGCCCGGGCATGCGGACGACGGGCACGCCGGAGAGGAGGCCGTATGACCACGCCACTGCCAGCAGCCCCGAGCCTCGAGCAGCTGCGCAAACAGGCCAAGGAGCTCGTGCGCGAGCGCCGGGGCGGCGGCGAGCCGCTGCGCCTGAGCGACGCGCAGCTCGAGCTCGCGCGCGAGTACGGCTTTCCGAGCTGGCCGAAGCTCAAGGCCTACGTCGACCGCGTCTCGGCCGGCGGCCCCGCCCTGACGCACGCCTTCGTCGACGAGATCGCGTACTACGAGGACCGCGCCGAGGGCCTGCGCAGCGTCGTCGCGAGCGGCCTTGCCAGCGGGATCGCGATCGTGCGCTCCTACCACCCCGCGCTGGCGGACGCGAGTGACGCCGAGATCCGTGCCCTGAGCCCGGGCGACGCGCGGCTCGTGCTCGCACGGGAGCACGGCTTCGCGAGCTGGGCGGCATTCCGCCGCCACGTGCAGGACCTGGCCGAGAGCGGCGAGCCCTTCCGGCGCGCGTTCCGCGCGATCCAGGCCCGCGACACCAAGGCACTCGGCGAGTTGCTCGACCGCTACCCCGGCCTCGTCACTGCGCGCGGCACGAACGGCAACGACCTGCTCGGGCTGGCCGCCAACGCCGTCTGCGGCCGCCGCGACCAGGCGATGGTGCGGGAGCTCCTGGCGCGAGGCGCCGATCCGGACGGCGCCAACGACCGTGGCTGGACTGCCCTGCATCAGGCGGGCTACGGCAACGACATCGACCTGGCCCGCCTGCTGCTCGACTCCGGCGCGCGCGCCGACCTCGAGGCACACGGCGAGGGTGGAACGCCGCTCGCCGCCGCGCTCTTCTGGGGACACGCGAACGTCGCCGACTTCCTGGCGGAGCGGGGCATCGTCCCCGGCAACCTGCGCGTCGCGGCCGGGCTCGGCCGCCTGGATCTGATCGAAGGCCTCGTGCGGGAGGACGGGAGCCTGCGTGACGAGGCGGGAGCCGCGCGCGGCTTCTACCGCCCGCACAGCGGCTTTCCGATCTGGCAGCCGGCGGACGAACCACAGGAGATCCTCGACGAAGCGCTCGTCTGGGCGGCCAAGAGCGACCGCGTGGCGGTGCTCGGCCCGCTCGTCGAGCTCGGCGCCGACGTCGACGGCGACCCGTACCGAGGCACCGCTCTGACCTGGGCGGCGGCCAACGGCCGCGTGGCCTCGATCGCGCGCCTGCTCGAGCTCGGCGCCGACATCAACCGCCTGGGCACGTTCGGGGGCCCTGACCACGGGCAAGGCGTGACGGCGATGCATCTCGCCGCGCAGAGCGGCCAGGCCAAGGCCGTCGAGGCGCTGCTGGCAGCCGGCGCCGATCCGTGGATCGCGGATGCGATCCACGGCGGGCGACCCTCGGGCTGGGCCGACTTCGGCGGGCACCCGGCGATCTCGAAGATGCTCTACGCCGCGGAGGGCGAGGCGCCTCAGCGACCGCGGACGTCCTGATTACGCTGCCCGGCATGACGCATCCAGCCCTCGTCCACTTCACCGAGCAGCGCGCGCAGAGCGTGCAGAACCGCATCGCCGACAAGATCACGCAGTTCGCCGGCTCGATGCTGTTCGTCTACGTCCACATCCTGTGGTTCGCCGCCTGGATCGGCTTCCGGGTCGAGAAGTACCCGTTCGGCCTGCTGACGATGATCGTCTCGCTGGAGGCGATCTTCCTGTCGACGTTCGTGATGATCTCGCAGAACCGCGCCGACGCGAAGCGCGAGGTGCTCTCGAATCACCAGTGGAAGACGATTCAGAAGGAGGACGAGCAGAATCAGCACCTGCTGACGCTGACCGAGCGCATCCACGACCTCTCGAAGCAGATCCACGGCTTGCAGACACAGACGCTCGAGCTGACGCAGACGCTGAGCGACCACCTCGCGCCGCCGCCGGCCAGCTAACGGCTGGAGCTCGTCCTATTGGAACGATGCAAGCCGTCAGCGGGCTAGGATGGCGACCGTGGCCCCGCGCGTCGCAGCAGCGCCCGTTTCCTACGGCGTCTTCGAGATCACTGTCGGCCGGCCGGGCCTTCCGGACGGTCCGGCGCTCGTCGAGGCGATGGCGGACGCCGGTTACGCCGGCAGCGAGCTGGGACCGCCCGGCTACTTCGGCCGGGGCCGCGAGGTCGGCGAGCTGCTGGCGGCGCACGACCTCGAGCTGGTGGGCTCGTTCGTGCCGCTGCGCTTCAGCCGGGACGACGGCTTCGCCGAGGACATGCTCGCGCTCGAGGAGACGCTCGGCGTCCTGACCGAGGCCTCCGAGGGCCGCGAGCAACCCGTCGTGCTGCTCTCCGACGGGTTCTGCGAGCCGGATCGCATGCGCTACGCCGGCGCCATCGAGGCACATCCCGAGACGTGGCTCGGCGAGCGGCGGCAGCGCCTCCTGTTCGACAACGCGCACCGCGCCGCCGAGCTCTGCCGCGAGCGCGGGTTCGTGACCTCGTTCCACCCGCACGGCGGCACGTACATCGAGACGCCGCGCGAGGTCGAGGCCCTGCTGGCGCAGATGGACACGAGCCTGCTCGGCCTCTGCTTCGACACCGGCCACACCGCGTTCGGTGGCGGCAACCCGCTGGCGCTCCTGCGCGAGGCGGGCGAGCTGATCAACCACGTGCATTTCAAGGACGTCGACCTCGATCTGCTTGCACGCCTCCATGCAGAGGGCAAGGGGCTCGAGGAGGCCTGGGCCGCCGGCGTGTTCTGCGAGCTCGGCACCGGCGGCGCGCAGGTCGACGAGTGCCTGCAGCACCTGCTCGCGATCGGCTACGACAACTGGATCGTGGTCGAGCAGGATCGCATCCTCGCCCCCGGCGAGTCCTTCGATCGCGCGCTCGAGTCGGCCGAGCGCAATCGCGCCTGGCTGCGGGAGCGCGGCCTGTGAGCGCACGCGAGACTGCGGCGCGGCTCGGCCGCCTGCGGGGACTCGACACGCTCAGCGACGCCCGCGGCATCTTCGCGCTCGCCGCCATGGATCACCGCGACTCGCTGCGCGTCGCATTCGAGTCGGCCGGCTTCCCCGCGCCGCCGCCGGAGCGCATCGCAGAGCTCAAGGCCTCGGTCGCTCGTGCGCTCGCACCGCATGCGACGGGCCTCCTGATCGACGTGGAGCTCGGCGCCCCCGCAATCGCCGTGGGCGCCCCCGGGCCGTGCGAGATCGTCGTCCCGCTCGAGGCACAGGGCTACGAGGACGTCGCGGCCGGGCGCGTGACGACCTTCCTGCCAGGCTTCTCGCCGGCACTCGCACGAACGCTCGGCGCCGCCGCCTGCAAGCTCCTGCTGCCCTACCGGCCCGATCACGAGGCCTCCGCCTCGCGCCAGGACGAGGTGGTGCGCGAGGCCGTCTCCGGTTGCCACGCAGAGGGCCTGCCGATGATCCTCGAGCCGATCGTCTATGCCATGCCCGAGGAGACGCCCGAGGACTTCGCCGCGGCCTTCCCGTCTCTGGTGGTGGCCTCGGCGCAACGCCTCCAGGCACTCGGTCCGGACATCCTGAAGGTGCAGTTCCCCCGGGACGACCGGGGCGACGAGAGCGCCTGGTGCAAGCAACTCGACACCGTCTGCGGGCCGACGCCCTGGGTGCTCCTGGGTGGAGGCGGCGCGCCCGAGGTGTTCGCGCGCGACCTCCGCATCGCCTGCGCAGCGGGCGCCTCCGGCTTCATCGCCGGGCGCACGCTGTGGGCGGGCGTGATCGGCGACGACGACGAGGCCGAGACCTGGCTGCGTCGCGTCGGCGTACCGCTGCTGCGCTCGCTGCGCGACATCGCACAGAGCGGGCGGCCATGGCGCGAGCGCGCCGGCCTGCAGGCCGCACCGCCGCGCGACTGGTTCGCCTAGCGCCCATCCGGCCCGGCGCGCGCGCTCAAGTGTCGAGTCGCACGTTCCGATGTGCAAAGCATGGGAGAACGCACGCTCGCGGCGCAGCGCGCCAACGTCTCGGCCGGAGTGGGGCACAGTCATCTCGTCGACTCGAAGGCGGCAGGCCGAGAGGCCGTCCGCGCGGCGTTGGAGGGGCACACGCCCACGGTCGACGACCTCGTCATCCTGTTCACGAGCGTCGATCACGACATCGAGGCGCTCTACGCGGCAGCCGTGGACGCAGCGGCGCCCGCGGGCGTCTTCGGATGCACGAGCACGGGCGGCTTCACGCACACGGAACAGGTTCCCAGCGGCTGCGTCGCCGCGCTGCTCGCAGCCGACGAGAGCTCCTTCGGGATCTGCCACGTCGAGCGCGACGACGCGGACATCGCCGAGTCAGCCCGCCTCGCCGCCCAGACGGCCCGCGATCGCGCCGGTGATCGCTATCCGAACTCCGTCCTGCTGCTACTGAGCGATGGGCTGACGCCCGACCAGCGCGAGGTCGCCCGCGGTGCCTACGAGGTCACGACCGCCATGATCCCGTTCGTCGGAGGGTCGTCCGGCGACAACCTGACGTGGGACGACACGAGCACGCTGGGCGAGGGCCGCGTGCTGTCGAACGGGATCGTGGCCGTGTGGATCAACTCGGCGCGTCCGATGGGCGTGAGCGTCGACCACGGGTGGCGGCCGGCCGGCAAGCCGATGCTGGTTACGCGTGCGGAGGGCACGATCGTCCACGAGCTCGATGGCACGCCGGCACTCGAGGCCTACCTCGCCGAGCGGGGCGGGTCGCTCGAGAAGGGCGATGCCGAGTTCTTCCGCAACGTCATGGACAGCCCCGTCGGGCTGCCGAACGCGCGCGGACGCTATGACGTGCGGCAGCTGCACGCCTACCTCCCGGAGGGCGGCGGGATCAACCTCAACGCCGGCGTCTCCGAGCAGAGCATCTTGCAGGTCATGTCCACCGACGACCAGGCCCTGATCGAGGGCGCGCGCCGCGCCGCCGAAGAGGCCGTGCGCCACCTCACCGACAGGGCGCGCCTCGCACTCGTCTTCTCCTGCGGCTCGCGCACGCCGCTGCTCGGCGACCGTGTCCGGGAGGAGGTCGAGGCCATCTCATCCGCCCTCAACGGCGTGCCCGTCTGCGGCTTCTACACCTACGGCGAGTTCGCGCGGACGACCGGATCGACGGGAGTTCACAACTCGAGCGTCGCCGTCCTCGCGCTCTAGGATGGCCTCCTCCACGGAACAGGCCGGCGACGGAGGTGTCGCCGCCCGTCACGAGGGCGAGCTCGCGTCGCTGCGCGAGCGTCTCGCGAGCACCGAGCAGCACATGGCGCAGACGCTCATGCGAGCGACGCGTCTGGCACAGGTCATCTCCGTGCTCGGCAACGAGAAGGACCTCGAGACGACGGTGGAGCGCGCCGCCATCGAAGTAGGCGAGCTGTTCTTCGCCGACCTGGCCCTGCTCATCCTGGACTCGGAGGACGGCCTGCACATCGCCGGTCACTGGGGCGTCCGCGCCTCCGACCTGCCGAGCGAGCCGTTCGCGCTGCCCACCGTGGACGAGCTGACCAGCGCGAATTCCGTGCGCATCGGCCCAGTCGGCGACATGCCGCTGCCGCCGTGGCTGGCGTCCTATTCCCCGCGCCACATCGCCTGGGCCCGCCTGCTCGTCGGCGAGACCTCACTCGGCCTGATGCTGCTCGTGCGCTGCGGCGACGAGGCTTTCGAGCCGGGGGAGGCCAACGAGCTGCGCGCAATCGCGTACCGCATCGCCCTCGCGATCGAGAACGGCCTGCTGCACAAGCGAATGACCGGCCAGTTGGCGCAGCTCCACCGCCTGCAGGAGCTGACGGCCGTGCTGGCCGGCACGCTCGAGCTCGGCGCCGTCGGCCAGCGCGTCGCCGACACGCTCGTCTCGGAGGCAGCCGTCTCGGCCAGCGCCGTGCTGCTCGACCGTGACGGAAAGCTCGTGGTGCTGTCGAGTGCCGGATCGGCGCGCGCGCTCGGCATCGCCGCCGACGGCGAAGATGCGGGCGAACTGGACGAACGCTGGGAGACCTTGCCGCTCGAGGTGGCCGGCAAGACCGTCGGGATCGTCGCCATCACGGGCGCGCCGGCGACGGGCTCGGAGCAGCACCAGTTGGTGCTCCACCTCGTGAGCCTGGGCGCACTGTCGCTCGACAAGGCCCTGCTGCACGAGCAGAGCAGGGAGCAGGCACGGCACGACTCGCTCACCGGGCTGCTCGGCCACCGTGTCTTCCATGAGGTCCTGGAGCAGCAGATTGCGGCCGCTCGGCCCTTCAGCGTGCTGATGTTCGACATCGACGACTTCAAGCAGATCAACGACCTGCACGGCCACCAGACCGGAGATCACGCTCTGCGGCTGGTGTCGGACGCGCTGCGGCAGGCGACGCGCAGCGGCGACAGCGTCTTCCGGATCGGCGGCGAGGAGTTCTGCGTGCTCCTGCCCGGGCTGGCCGAGCACGACGCCCTGACGGTCGCCGAAGCGGTGCGAAGGCGGGTCGCCGGCATCGTCTCGACGCTGCCGAACCCCGTGACCGTCAGCGTCGGCGTCGCCTGCTTCCCCGCTCACGGCGGCGGTCGTGACGAGCTGCTGGCAAGCGCAGACGCCGCGCTCTACAGCGCCAAGCGCTCCGGCAAGAACCGCTCGAACATGGCGGGTGTCTCGTCGTCTCTCGGCCTCGCGACGTCCCGCCGCGAGGTCGGGCTCGATCTGCTGCACAAGAAGGACGCCGACACGGTCGAGCACAGCGTCCATGTTGCGATCCTGTGCGTGGAGATCGCGCGCGCACTCGGGGTCGACGACTCCCTGCTCGACGATCTCCGCGTGGCCGCGCGACTGCACGACATCGGCAAGCTCGGGGTGCCCGACGCCATCCTCAACAAGGCCGGCCCTCTGGACGCCGACGAGTTCCGGATCGTCATGACGCACACCGTGGTCGGCGCCGAGCTGCTCTCCAGCTGGGGCCTCCCCGGGCCCGCGACGATCGTCCTGCAGCACCACGAGCGGATCGACGGCTCGGGCTACCCGGCCAGGCTCAGCGGCGACGAGATCCGAATCGAGAGCCGCATCGTGCACGCCGCCGACGCCTACATCGCGATGATCCGCGACCGCCCCTATCGCAAGGCGATGTCGCAGGAAGACGCGTTCGCCGAGCTCGTGCGCCACAGCGGCAGCCAGTTCGACTCCGCCGTGGTGAGCGCGCTGGTCGCCTGCGAGCGATCGCGCAGTGCGACGTCGCATCCGCTCGCCGCCTGAAAAATAGGCAGGAATTCCGATGCCGTGGCTCCGACCCGGGCGTAGTCTCGCCTCGTCGTGAACAGGCGAAAGGAACCACCATGCAGACATATGTGATTCTCAGGCGCTCCGGCTGGAGCTCGGGCGACGACCTCCAGGAGGCCGCGGGTCGCTCGAAGCGAGTGGCGGACGAGGAGATGTCCGACGACGTGCGCTGGATCCGCAGCTACGTGCTCGAGGAGGGCGGCGGCTCGGTCGGCACCGTCTGCATCTACGAGGCCTCGAGCCCCGAGGCGATCCGCAAGCACGCCTCCCGCGCCGACCTCCCGGTCGACGAGATCATCCCGATCGTGGACACGGTCGTCATCCGACCCGATCCCGTGGCCGCCGCGTAGCACTGCATCGCAGGGGTCAGACCCGCGCCGTGCGGGTCTGACCCCATCGTGCGGGCCTGACCCCGGCCGGTGCGCGACAATCCACGGGCTCGCTTCGAACTGCCGACCGGAGGAACGCCCAGGTGCCGCTCGACCCCGTGGCCAGGAAGCTGCTGGACGACGTCGCGGCGTCGGGACGCCCGAACGCGCATCTCCTGCCGATCGAGGAGGCGCGCGCCAACTTCGAGTCGCTCTTCGCCGGGCTCGGGCCCGGCGAGCCCGTCGCGTCGGTCACCGACCACGTGATCGCGGTCGCCGGCAGTGCGATCCCCGTCCGCTCGTACCGGCCGGGAGGCGCCGGCGATGAGTTGCGGCCGCTCGTCGTCTACTTCCACGGAGGCGGCTGGCTGCTCGGCTCGATCGAGTCCCACGACACGATCTGCCGGGCGCTCGCGAACGCCTCGGGAGCTGTCGTCGTCAACGTCGGCTACCGCCGGGCGCCCGAAGCGCGCTTTCCGGCTGCGCCGGACGACGCGCTCGCCGCGACCCGTTGGGCGCACGCGCAGGCCGCGCTGCTCGGTGCCGACTCCGCTCGGCTCGCCGTCGCCGGCGATTCGGCCGGTGGCAACCTCGCGGCCGTCGTCTGCCAGGACCTGCGCGACGCAGGCGAGCCGCTCGTGCGCTTCCAATTGCTCATCTACCCCGTCACGACGGCCGACCTGACGATCGGCTACGACATGGCCTACGACGGCCACTTCCTCTACCGCGACGAGATGCTCTGGCACCAGGAGCACTACCTCTCGGCGCCCGCAGACGCGCGCAGTCCACGCGTCTCTCCGCTGCTCGGTGATGCGACGGGCCTGCCGCCGGCGTTCATCCAGGCGGCCGAGTGCGACCCGCTGCATCCGCAGGCCGAGGCGTACCGCGATCTCCTCGCGAGCGCCGGCGTGCCCGTGACCTTCCGGCGCTACGAGGGCATGATCCACGGCTACTTCGGCCTGGACAGCCTGTTCGAAATCGCTGGAGAGGCGATGACCGACGCCGGCTCGGCGTTGCGCGAGGCGCTCGCCTGAGAACTGCGCTCTAGGAGCCGCGGATCTGCCCGAGGCTGATGCCGCCGTCGACCACGAGTGTCGTGCCGGTCATGAAGCGCGAGGCGGGCGAGGCGAGGAAGCCGACGACGTCGGCGATGTCGGCAGGCTCTCCCCAGCGGCCGAGGGGTGTGTGCGAGGTGATCCAGGCGTCGCGCTCGTCGACCTGCGCGCGAGCGGTCATCGGCGTGCGGATCAGACCGGGAGCGACCGCGTTGACGCGGATGCCGCGCGGGCCGAGCTCGACGGCAAGCGTCTCGGTGAGGGAGCGCAGCGCGGCCTTCGTGGACGCGTAGACCGCGGAGGTCGCACCGGACATGGCCAGCACGGTGATCGCCTCGATCGAGGCGATGCCGATCACCGCGCTGCCCGGCGGCATGCGTTCGGCGAGGCCCTGCAGGAGGAAGAACGGTGCGCGGGCGTTCACGCCGACGACGCGCTCCCAGTCGTCCTGGCCGACGTCGCCGAATGGCCGCGACTCGACGACCCCGGCGCCGTTCACGAGCACGTCGATGCGAGGACAGGCCTCGCGGATGGCCTCGACCGCCCGCTCGACATCGAGCAGATCGGCCGTCACGTGCGTGCCCGGCTGCGGACGCGCCGGCGGCACGCGATCCACGGAGACGACGTCGAAGCCGTCGTGCGCGAGGCGCTCGACGCACGCGTGGCCGATGCCTCCCGAACCCCCGGTCACCACTGCGACGGCCATGCCGTTCATTCCTATCATGGGCCATGCCCGTGGAGCGCCCATGACGCCGCGCGGCCGCTACGACGCGGTCATCGTCGGCGCGGGGATCTCCGGCCTCTACCTGCTCCATCGCTTGCGCGAGCTGGGACTCTCGGTGCTCGTCGTCGACCAGGCGACCGGCGTCGGCGGCACGTGGTTCTGGAACCGCTATCCGGGGGCCCGCTGCGACATCGAGAGCATGACCTATTCCTACTCCTGGTCGCACGAGCTCGAGCAGGAGTGGACGTGGTCGGAGCGCTATGCCGCGCAGCCCGAGATCCTGGCCTATCTCGAGCACGTGGCCGATCGCTTCGACCTGCGCCGTGACATCCGGCTCGGGACGCGCATCGCCGAGGCTGCGCTGGAGGAGTCCGAGGACCGCTGGTCGATCGTCACCGGCGACGGCGAGCGCCTCTCCGCGACCTTCCTGATCATGGCGACGGGGTGCCTCTCGGTGCCGCGGATCCCCGATGTGCCCGGCCTCGCGCGCTTCGCGGGCGAGCTGCACCACACGGGCCTGTGGCCGCACGAGGGCGTGGATGTCGCCGGCAAGCGCGTCGGCGTGATCGGCACCGGCTCCTCCGCCGTGCAGGCGATCCCGATCATCGCGCAGGAAGCCGCGCACCTCACGGTGTTCCAGCGCACGGCGAACTTCAGCGTCCCTGCCTGGAACGGGCCGCTCGGCGCCGACGCCGTGCGCAAGCGCAAGGCGCGCTACGAAACGCTCCGCAGCCTGGCCCGAACGACGCCGGCCGGGAACCCCTGGAACACGAGCCCGCAGAGCATCTGGGAGGCGACGCCCGAGGAGCGAGAGCGCGAGTTCGAGGAGCGCTATGCCGTCGGTGGCTTCTGCCTGCACGCGGCCTATCGGGACATCTTCCAGGATCCCGCCGCGAACGAGCTGCTGTGCGAGTTCCTGCGCGAGAAGATCCGCCGCCGCGTGCACGATCCCGCGGTCGCCGAGCTCCTGTGCCCGTACGACCACCCGGTCGGCACGAAGCGGATGTGCGTGGACACGGGGTACTTCGAGACCTACAACCGCGACAACGTCCGGCTCGTCTCGATCCGCGACCGGCCGATCGACGAGATCACCGAGCGCGGCCTCCGGATCGGGGAGGAGCACTTCGCGCTCGACACGATCGTGCTCGGCACGGGCTTCGATGCGATCACCGGCGCCCTGCTCGCGATCGATCTGCGCGGCCGGGGCGGCCTGTCACTGCGAGAGAAGTGGGCCGGCGGCCCGCGCTCGGCGCTCGGCCTCGCGATCGCGGGCTTCCCGAACCTCTTCACCGTGACCGGTCCGGGCAGCCCCTCCGTCCTGAGCAACATGATGGTCTCGATCGAGCAGCACGTCGACTGGATCGTCGACTGCATCGCGCACCTCCGCGAGCGGGGGATCGCCACCATCGAGCCCACCGACGAACGCGAGGACGCCTGGGTCGCGCACGTCCGCGAGGTCGGCGATGCGAGCCTCTACCCGCGCGCAGCGTCGTGGTACATGGGCGCGAACATCCCTGGCAAGCCGCGCGTGCTCCTGCCCTACGTCGGTGGTGTCGGCGCCTACCGCGAGCTGTGCGACGCCGTCGCCGAGCGCGGCTACGAAGGGTTCGTCCTGCGCTAGGAGCGCGAGAGCCCGGTCGCGTGCGCGATCAGGTTCTCGACCAGCCGCTGGACGGGTCGCAGCACCTGGGAACGAGCCGGATAGTCGTGCTTCGATCCCTCAGGGGACGGCGCGTCGATCCAGCGCTCCGACGGCAACGACGGATAGTCCAGCTGCCAGGAGAAGCCGAGCTCGGAGCCGCTGAACACGAACGCGCCTCCGGGGTGCTCGACGAGCGTCCACGCGACGCGCTGTGTGCTGCCCGCGATCGGCGCCGAGGCGAGCACCGTCGTCTGCTTCGACCTGTGGGTGCCCGTCGTCCCGTCGTACTCCGCGCCGAGCACGGCGCCCAGGCGCGAGCGCGCGGGGACGCCCGCCCATGGCCATTCGGCCGCGTGCTCGAGCCGGAGCCGTCCCGGCCGCCCGTGCACGCCGTGGACTCCGGTCAGCGTGGCGGGGTCCCAGCCGAGGCTGATCCAATGGACGGTCGCGGTCGGCCCCGGATGCGGATCGAGGCGGCGCTCGCGCCAGACGCTCAGGTGCTGGTCGTGGTGATCGAGGCGGGCGTGCCAGCCGAACGAGTTGCCACCGAGGATCGCGAGGCTGACACCACGCTCGACGAGCTGCACGAACGCGGTCTGCTCTCGCACGTCGTGGTACTCGGGATGCCCCGAGATGATCACGAGCCGGGTGTCCGCGCCCGTGGCGTGTCCCTCGGCCACATCTCGATCGGTGACATACGAGATCGGATACCCGTTGCGCTCGAGCCAGCGCAGCAACGGAAGGTCGTAGCGGAAGACGTCGCCTGCCCCGTACCCCTGGACGTAGGGGCGCAACGAGGTGACGACGTGGCCGACGCCCGGCCTCGACCAGCGCGCGTCACCGTGCAGTCGCAGGTCGCGGTAGAGGCTCACGCCGCCCCACGTGTTGTAGGCCTGCCACGTGTTCGTCGAGAGCACCACCACGATGGGGCCGGGCCTGCTGTCGCGCACGACGAACGAGGCGTAGCTCGTGCCGGCGCCGCCGTCCAGGTCGAGGCGCACGAGGTAGAAGCCGCTCGGCCAGCTCTTGCCGACGGGAAAGGAGAGCGACGAGCGCCAGCCGGTCACCAGGAGCTTGGCTCCTCCCGGTTCGTCGTCGAGGATCCTCGGCGACGCCTGCGGGCCGTTGGCGCTCACTCGCCCGGACACCAGCAAGCGGCCCGTCTCGCCCCGGTACCAGCCGAGCCGGAAGACGCGGTAGCGGAACGGCCGGCCTCCCGAATCGACGAAGAGCCTGACCGTCTGTCCCCGCAAGTAGCTCGAGGAGCCGGCGTAGCCGGCGATGCGGTCCTGTGACGGATGCGGTGCGTACCAGCTCGTCGTGCCGGCGCGGGCGTTCTCGGCCGCCGTCGTGGGAACCGCGGCCATCGCCGGCGCACACGCGAGCCAGGCCGCGCAGGCGACGGCGACGGACGCCGGACGGTTTGCGCGTATTTGAATCAATTGCTACATTCTCACGGCTTCCCCCAGCGGCGCGACCCGGCGATGCCCCGGTTTGTCGCGGAGTCCCGTACCAAGGACTCGCCCACGATCGGAGGAGGAGCGATGTTTCGGTCCTGCCGGATGATGGCTGCCGTGGCGGTCGCCTTGCTGGCGCTCGCACTGGCGGCGGGATCCGCGGCGGCCCATCCCGGGCACTCCCCGCAAGCCGGAGGTGGGAAGCCTGCGCCTGTGCCTGCCACCGCCGTGCTGGACTGGAACGCGACGGCAGTAGCAACCGTGCGCGGAGCCATGCCCCCGAAGTTCAACCTCGAGGGCGATCTCTACATGGCGTACGTGCAGGCGGCCGTGTACGACGCCGTCGTGAGCATCGCGGGGCGCTACGAGCCGTACCACGCGTTCGCCACCCCGGCTTCGCCTCAGGGCGCGTCGATTCCGGCGGCGGTGGCGGCGGCGGCGTACACCGCCCTCGCGTACTACTTCCCGCCGCAGGCTGCGACGCTGCTCACGACCTACACGGCGTACCTGGCCGGCCTTCCGAGCACGGGTCAGGCAGCAGGCGTCGCGATCGGGCAGGCCGCGGCCAACGACATCATCGCCGTACGCACGGGCGACGGCCGGGACGCCGTGATCTCGACGCCCTTCGGGGCGGGTCCGATCACGCCCGGCGTGTGGGTCTTCGCGCCGCCGCCATCCCTCCAGTCGGCGCAGACGCCATGGCTCGCCTTCATGCGGCCGCTCATGCTGCAGTCGCCGTGGCAGTTCCGTGTCGGGCCTCCGCCGAGTCTCACGAGTCATCGCTACACGCGTGACCTCAAGGAGATACAGGCCTACGGCTCGGCGACGAGCACCGTGCGCACTGCGGAGCAAACCGCGATCGCGCAGTTCTGGAATGCCAACGCCACCAGCCAGACCAACGTCATGATGGCGGGAGTCGTCACCGGGCACGCCATGGACGCCGTGGATGC
>Ga0207683_10002106_pt1 | contig 17532 bp, 15 predicted proteins | sample KBSM73metaG_FD_184333 | JGI IMG/M metagenome (GOLD analysis project Ga0207683, IMG submission 184333) | Miscanthus rhizosphere microbial communities from Kellogg Biological Station, Michigan, USA - KBS M7-3 metaG (SPAdes) (version 2) | ecosystem: Host-associated > Plants > Roots > Rhizosphere >... | reverse complement strand
TAAGAATCGTACGCCTTGGTCTCACTGGTGTTCCGGGATTCATTGCACAAGTCAGTCGCGAGAAAGAACCAATGAATGGCACTAGGGTCCTCTATGGGTGTGGCAGAAGCCGCTTCACATCGAGTGGATGTTCCGGTGGCCCTCACGCGCCGCTCAGGGCTGGAGTCGAGGCTGGAACAAAAAACTGGAAGCGGGGTGCCCCGGCTGGAAGACGAGAACCCGCCCCGTTCGAAGATGCACGCCCAATGTAGCCGGTGATATCCTTCTACCCTACGAGAGTCCCCAGGAGATCGAAAATGTCGCTGCGCATCAATGACACTGCCCCTGACTTCACCGCTGAAACGACGCAAGGACCGATCAAGTTTCACGATTGGATTGGAGACGGCTGGGCCATTCTCTTCTCGCATCCCAAAGACTTCACGCCAGTCTGCACAACCGAACTCGGCTACATGGCTGGCCTCGCTCCCGATTTCAAAGCGCGGAACTGCAAAATCATCGGCCTCAGCGTCGATCCCGTTGATAATCACGCCAGATGGGCAGCCGACATTGCTGAAACCCAGGGTCACGCCGTCAATTACCCCATGATCGGCGACCCCACGCTTGAAGTTGCCAAGCTTTACGACATGCTTCCTGCCGAAGCCGGCGATAGCTGCGAAGGTCGCACCGCAGCCACAAACGCCACCGTCCGCACCGTCTTTGTTGTCGGACCAGACAAGAAGATCAAGCTCATGCTGAGCTACCCAATGAGCACGGGAAGAAACTTCGATGAGGTCCTCCGCGTTCTCGACTCCATTCAGCTAACTTCGAAACACCAGGTATCCACGCCGGTAAATTGGAAAGTCGGGGACGATGTCATCATCTCCGGTTCTGTGACCGATGAGCAGGCTCGCGCAAAGTATCCCGATGGGTGGCGCGCACCCAAGCCATACCTGCGCATCGTTCCTCAACCGAAATAGGCACCGTTGAATCCGAGATCGGCGCTCGCTCGCGATCGGAGCACGAAATGGAAATCAAACGGTTCTATCTCGCATGCCTCGCCCACGGTTCCTACCTGATTCACGATGGCGGCGAAGCTGCAGTAATCGATCCACAGCGCGACGTAGATCTTTACGTGGAAGAAGCGCGACAACTCGGCCTGCGCATTCGTTGGGTCATTGAAACCCACCTCCACGCGGACTTCGTCTCAGGACACCTCGAACTCGCCTCCCGAACCGGCGCCACCATCTGTATCGGTGCCGGATCCGGCGCCCTCTTCGAACATCGCGACCTTCAGGAAAACGACGAGTTGCCGCTCGGCGCTGCGAAATTGCGCGTCCTTTCGACTCCCGGACACACCGAAGAGAGCATCTGTATCGTCGCCTATGAGTCCAGCAAGAGAGACCCCCTTGCCGTCTTCACCGGCGACACGCTCTTTATTGGAGACGTCGGTCGCCCCGATCTGTCTCCCACCAAAACTCCACAGGAACTGGCGTCCATGCTCTTCGACAGCCTGCACCAGAAGCTCCTGACTCTTCCCGATGAAACCCTCGTCTATCCCGCGCACGGCGCGGGTTCCCTTTGCGGCCGCCAGATGAGCAGCGACGACAGTTCCACCATCGCCAGGGAGCGCCGCCTCAACTACGCGCTTCAGCCCAAAAATCGAGAGGAATTCGTCTCACTTCTTACGGCGGAAATGCCCTCACGTCCCGGCTATTTCCAGGACGAAGTAGCCCGCAATCGAGCAGGTGCGCTTCCCATTGAAAAGCTTGATCCCGTTCGCCAACTGAGTCCAGATGAGCTGATCGACTTGAAATCTGCGGGAGCCGTGGTCCTTGATACTCGGCCGCCAGTTCAATTCGCTGCCGCGCACGTCCCCGGCTCAATTCACATTGGTTTATCAGGACAATTCGCATCGTGGGCCGCCCGCTTGCTCGGCATCGAGGCAAAGGTGGTCCTGGTCGCCGAAGACGACGCAGCCATCGAAGAGTCCCGGCTCCGCCTCGCCCGGGTTGGTCTCGAAAACGTAGCAGGCGCACTGGCAGGAGGCATTCTCACCTGGGTCGAAACGGGCAAACCCATCGAATGGATCGACCAGGTCTCAGTTCAGGATCTGTCTCAAATCCTCGAATCTGAACCTGGGACCGTGACCGTGCTTGACGTCCGAGAACCAAGCGAGCGTTTCTCTGATGGCGTCATCCCGAGTTCGATTTCCATTCCTCTTCCTGAGCTGCAGGCACGGCTCGGCGAAATCGACCGCAGAGCAACCATCGCCGTGCACTGCAAAGGTGGCTATCGCAGTTCGATCGCCGCCAGCCTTCTCCAGGCGGCGGGAGTCTCTCAGGTTGCCAATATCGTAGGCGGATACGATGCCTGGGCGCTCTCCTTCCCGCCATCAACCGCAGAGCAATCAGGATTGGAATCCGCAAGACCTGCCACATACTAGCCCGACCCATAGCGTTATACTTGCCCGTCACTGATTTAGGAGAAATTTGCATGCGTGGGAAAACGTTTGCTCAAATAATCGCACTCTTCGCCATCACCGTCTCTACTCTCTTCACCTGCGCTCAGACTCCTCCCGCCGTCCTAACAATTCACGCCGATCAACCAGTCAGCGCGGTAAGTCCAACCCTCTACGGCCTGATGACTGAGGAGATCAATTTCTCCTATGATGGCGGGCTCTATGCGGAATTGGTCCGCAATCGTACCTTTCAATCCGACTGGACTGGAGTTCCTTACTGGTATCTCTACGAAGGCGGAAGCGCGGTTGCAAAGATGCAGCCGGACGACCAGACCGGCCCCAGCGAAGCCTTGAAATCCAGCCTCAAGCTTGAAGTCGAGCAGGCCGACATGAAAAACCAGGCTGGAGTATTGAATGTCGGATATTGGGGCGTTCCCCTCCATCCGGACACCACATACAAGGGCTCTTTTTATGCGAAGGCGGATTCTGCTGATATAGGTCCGGTCACGGCCAGCCTGGTGAGTGACGAAACTGGAAAGGTCCTTGCAACGGCCACCATCTCCGGCGTCACAACTTCTTGGAAGCACCACGCCTTCACTCTCAAGACAGATTCGATCCAGGCTTCCGCGACCAATCATCTGCTCCTCTCCGTCGGCCACGCTGGAACTCTCTGGCTCAATCTCGTCTCGCTCTTCCCGCCCACGTATCACGATCGCGTGAACGGCAACCGCATCGACCTGATGGAAAAGATGGCTGCAATGCATCCCGCCTTCCTGCGCTTCCCCGGGGGCAACTACCTCGAGGGCGATCACATTTCAGAGCGGTTCGACTGGAAGAAAACCATCGGCCCGCTGGTCGACAGGCCCACGCACCTTGGCCCGTGGCGTTATCAGTCCTCCGACGGCCTCGGTCTGCTTGAGTTTCTCGGATGGTGCGAAGACCTCAAGATGCAGCCAGTTCTCGCCGTTTACGCCGGCTTCTCCCTCATGCAGGACCTCGTGAAGCCTGGTCACGACCTTGAGCCCTATGTGCAGGACGCGCTCGACGAAATCGAATATGTCACCGGCGGGACCGACACCAAGTGGGGCGCCATCCGCGCACAGAACGGACACCCCGAGCCATTCAAGCTCACCTATGTCGAAATCGGCAACGAGGACACCTTTGATCGCGCGCACACCTACGAAGATCGATATGCGCAGTTCTACAAAGCCATCAAGGCAAAGTACCCCGACCTGCAACTCATCGCCACCATGCCGCTAAAAAACATGAAGCCCGACGTCCAGGACGATCACTACTACGTCCGCGCCAAGCAGAGCTTCAAAGAAGCAGCGCATTACGACAAGGCTGATCGCAATGGACCCAAAATCTTCATCGGCGAGTGGGCCACGCGCGAAGGCGCGCCGACACCCAACTTCAACTCCGCGCTCGGGGATGCAGCATGGATGACCGGCATGGAACGCAACAGCGATCTGATCGTGATGGCCGCCTATGCTCCGCTGCTGGTCAACGTAAGTCCCGGCGGCATGCAATGGGAGTCGGACCTGATCGGCTACAACGCGATGAACAGCTACGGCTCACCGAGTTACTACGCGCAGGTCATGTTCGCGACTTACCTGGGCGACCACACCCTTGCCTCGAAGTTGGAAGGTGCCGGACCGAAGCTCTTCTATTCAATCACCGGCAATGCGACCAAAAAGAAGCTCTACCTCAAGGTCGTCAACGCATCCTCGATCCCACAGTCGCTCGAGATCAACCTGCCCGGCGCGAAACTCGCTGCGACGGCGAAGCTCGTGAGCATGACAGCGCCCGGCACCCAATCCACAAACTCCATCGACGATCCTCGCCGCATCGTTCCCATCGAATCCACCCTGAGTGGCGTCAGCAGCAAGTTCCAGCACAAGCTGCCCGGCTATGCGATCCAGGTCATCGAACTCAACCAGCAATAGCGCCCGAATGATCCATACGCGACAAGGGCCGGGACTTGCAAAAGTCCCGGCCAGCTTATTCCGATCCACTCCGCATCAGTTCTGAGCTGCCCAGGCCAGCCCATCCGGACCTTTCACATCGATGCGACCCACCATCTCCAGAGTCTTCAGGTCGATCACCGCGACATATCCGTCCCGCCCGCAAGCCACGTAGGCCCGCGCTCCGTCTGGCTGCATTTGAATACCACCCGAGCCGTGGACGTTCGCCAATCGCTTCACTTCTTTTCGCGTGCCAGCGTCCAGAACCACAAGCGCCGTTCCCGGCGTAACCAGCACATGCTTCCCGTCAGGCGTGAACTTCAACCGATTTGCCCCAGGCACATTCGCGGCCAGCGTCTCTACCACCTGCTTCTTCGCAAGGTCAATCACCGAGATCGTGCCATCCCCGGCGTTCGCGATCCAAGCCTCTTTGCCATCGGGCGAAACATCAAAGCCTTCCGCACCGCGACCGACAGGGATCACCGTCTCGTTCCAATCGCCCCCCGGGGGACCGGGCATCGGACCACGTGGAGGACCGCCCGCACCTGGCGGCGGACCCGTTCCTGGCTCCGCTCCCGGCGGTGGCCCGGGCGGCATTCCCGCGGCACCTTCTGTTTTATTCAGAATCGTCACCGTCGCCGAACTCACATTCGTCGTCACGATGCTTTTTGCGCCGGGAAGGACGTACAGCATGTGCGTACGATTTTGCCCCGTCCCCATGATCCAGTCCACGCCCCCTGACGCCGGATCGTAACTGCCGATTGCTTTCGCCGCTTCTGCAGTGAACCAGACCTTTCCCTCCGCGAACATCAAACCATGCGGTCCGCGCAGGGCTCCCAACTCGACCTGCGGCAGAGGTTTTTGCCCGACAAGATCGATCACCGCTAGCGTATGGAAAGCGCCAAACCCGTAATTGGAAACGTACGCCGTGCGCCCATCGGACGACGCAACCACTTCGTGCGGGTCGTTTCCCACAGGAATCTGCGCCACAATGTGAAGAGTTTGCGGTTCGATGATCGAGAGCGTGTGATCCTGCTTCGACAATGCCAGCAGAGCACTCTTCGGAGTCGTTTGCGCAACCACCATGCATGACAACGCCGATGCACAAACTGTACATCCCCACAGCCGCGATAAAAACTTTCTCGTGATCATTGGGGCGCGTCGGCTAAACAAACATGTCTTGATCAGTTGCGATTCGAGCTGGCCGCGAAAGCCGTCTCCCCGACGTCATGACATTGAGAAAAGCCTTGGCAGCAGCCATGATCGCAGAAGCTTGGCGTAAGGGTTTGCTTACTGTATCGGCCACTACGTTGCTGGCGTGCTCCACACCATCCACCGCAGAAGTAAACATCGAATCGACGCGGCTCGATTGTCTGTGCACGCGATCCAGAATGTCCCCTACCGTCGCTTGAACTTCGGCGCCCTGATGGCGCAACTCGCGAGCCATCTCCGCTAGATCCGTCGTCACCGCATCCAGCTTGGGAGCCACGCGCTCGAGAAGTTCACGCGATTTGGTAATGATGGGTGTTGCCGCTGTCCGCAATTCCTGTACATCCGTCTGCACGCTCGCAATGATCTTACGGATCTTAAGGAAGAAAACCAGAAGCACAATCGCCTGCACCAGAAGTGCAAATGCGGTTAGGCCAACAAAAATTGTTAACAGCGTTTCAGTATTCATCTATGGCACCGACTATCTTGCGCAGGCCTCTGCGTTCTATTTAGCGTGACAGCGCTTCGCTGAAGACGAGAAGCACTCTGACAGAACCGGCGCGCCGATTTTCAACGGTCGCTCGCACCGGCCCCAAACAAATACCCGCAAACTCCAAGGCCCGGACAATCATTCGCTCAATCAATGGTCCAGGCCGTCTAGGGTCAAACTCCAGGCTCAGAGGGCTCGGAATTCGCCCGATACGCCTCACGACCCGCTTCCACAGCTGCGCCCACCCTGGAGGTTTGATCGCTCACGAGGTTCTTGCCCCGCTCTACAAAATCCTCCCATTGAGCCCGGCCGCGGTCTACTACTTCCCTGCCGCGCCCAACATACTGCTGCACCTGCTCCTTGCCCTTGTCAACCATGGTCCCCATTTGCTCGGCAGCCTGCCGAGAGCGATTACGCAGGTATTCGGTTCCCTCACGTCCGCGCTGTGCCAGATCTTCTCTGGTTTCGCGACCGCTCTTCGGAGCGTACAGGATGCCAATAAGAGCACCTACGCCAATTCCCGCCAAAAACCACGCGACACCTTGTCCTCTGCCTGTATCTTCACTCATGATTAAGTCTCCTTCTGCCCAGTCTCTAAGAAGCCTGAGCCTATCAAATTCTTCTATGTACGGCAAACTGCGACTATACGCAGTCGATCCTCAAAATCGACAACCTCACGGACCTACGCCGTCATCAAGCCGTTATCGAACCTCGAAACTTTGATGAAGGCGTCCATCTGGGAGTTGCACCCTGCCCCGGGAGGAACGCTTGCCATACTGGCTATAAATTATCGTCCTTCTTCAGGACTTGAGCTGTGCTTTCTTTCGCGATTTGCGCCAGATTCCGGCAGCGAGATTCCTGCATTGTCCGGCCTTCGAGCGGCACGTGCCCGGCAGGGTCCCACAGATGCTCCGTCGTCAGCTGCACCAACCTGTGCAGATCTACTTTGGCAGAAGACTACGAGCGATCGAGTCCAGCATGCCATTTAGAAAATTGATAGACTCCGGCGCCGAGTAGCGTCGTCCAATCTCCAGAGCCTCATTAATCACGATCGGAAATGGCGTTCCCTTGAAACCCAGCATCTCGCCTACCGCCATGCGCAGCAGGTTGCGGTCGACAGCGGGCATGCGTTCAAGCCGCCAGTGCCGGGAGTTGGCCACGATGAGTTCGTCGATCTGCTCCTGATGCGCAATCGCCGACCGGAACAAATCTTCCGCAAAGCCTCGCACCTCCGGCTCCACATCATCGCCCGACTTCCAGAATGTCGCTCGTACCTGCTCTGGCGTCTGCTTGCCAAGGTCAGCCTGAAAAAGCATCTGCATGGCCAGTTCCCGCGATTTGCGCCGTGTTCCCGCACTCAAGCGCGGCCGCCTTTCAAAAGCTGACGTCGCAGACTCACCATCTCAATGGCTGCCACTGCTGCCTCAAATCCCTTGTTCCCAGCCTTGATGCCCGCGCGATTCAATGCCTGCTCAAGTGTCTCGCAAGTCAACACACCAAAACTGTGCGGAATTCCTGTCTCCTGCTGCGACTGGCCGATGCCGCGCGACACTTCGTTGTAGATGGCTTCGTAGTGTGCCGTCTCGCCGCGCAGCAGACATCCCAATGTGATAATCGCGTCGAGATTGCGGCTGCCCTGCTTCGCGAGGTCGGCCAGGGTACGGGCGGCCGCGGGAATCTCCCATGCTCCCGGCACTCGCACCACCTCAATGTCGGTCCGCTTCGCTCCACTGCGCATCAGTGCATCCAATGCACCCTCCAGCAGTCGCTCCGTGATGACAGCGTTCCAACGCGCAACCACGATCGCGAATCTCATGCCATCCGCACAGAGGTCTCCCTCCACTGCGACAGCTTTGCCCCTCAGGGGATCCGTCCACGCCCAGAAACTGAAAGCAAATCCATCCACCGGCTCCACGGTAAAAATACGCGATTTCCAGTGCGTATCGGTGATCGCTGAGAGTCGCTGCAGCTCCACCTCACCTTGCGCCCGCAGCCACGCCTCGGCCGTTTGATGCACGGCATCCAGCGCAGTTACCTCGACCAATACATCGGCTGTTGCGGGGAACTGCCCGTCCACAAACTCCATGTTTCCCAGTGGCGCAAGAAAGGATGCGCCGCGGCTTGATGGTTCTTCCCATCCTTTGCCGCCGGCAAAACCCAGCGCCGAAAAAAAGCTTGCCAGCCTCTCATAGACTGCGGCGCTACCAGCCCGGCGAAGAAAGGAAATCCCCTTGATCATTCTTCGATTCTATCGTGCTGCCACGACCCAGGCTTCTGTCCCTGGTGGTTCTCGGCTTGCCTGCAACGACCGGAATCGGCATAAGAAAAGGCCGGCGCAAAGCCGGCCTTTTCGGTCAGATTTCCAGTCGGGTTAGGTAGTGGACCGCGGCTTGACGGCAATCTCAGTGGCCGGCACTGAGCCGGTCGTCGGTGTCGTGAACAGGCAATCCGCGTCCGAGCCGGCAGTGCAGGCCGGCAGGTTCGGGGTAATTTGCTCCGTGTCCGTCAATGTCGGCACATCGATAAAGTGAATCTGGTTGTCACCCGATGTGGACACAAAGAACAGCTTGTCGTCCGCGCTGAATGAACCCGCTACAGGCGCTGTAATGGCGGAGTTCCCGGTGAGAGTGATGTAGTTCAACGTGCCGGCCGCACCACCCGATCCCGGTATGTAATACGGAAGCTTGTTTCCCGGCGTCGTGCCGTTGTAGGTAATGAAAGCCAGGTCAGAGGCGGGTGACGCCACCACTTGATTAAGTGCGGTCGCATTCGCGCCGCTCGCTGCCACTTGATTGAGCGTGTGAGAAATCGTGAGTGGCTGTAGAACATTCCCGATCGCCGCCGGGCAGGAGCCATTCGGAATCGTCACGCCGATGTCGGAAAGTTGAACACCACCGCCAACGAGAGCCGCACCTAGAATGTGCTGACCATCCGCGGTCGCAGCAAGAACATCGGTGCGCGCGGCAACTGAGTCCCCTTCCGGGTAGAAGACCATCCCGTTGTAGTTCGAAGTGGTGCCTGTCGGGCAATAGGTGTGAGCCACCGTGGTGTCGCCGGCCAGATATGCGCCCACTCCCGGGACGGTGAGCGCCAGGCTCTGTCCGCCACCCGATGCGCTCAGATCGTATGTTGTCCAGCCTGTGTTCGCGTTGAACACATACAAAGTGTCGCTGTGATTCGCCCCCAGGGATGCGCTATCCGATATGTACAGCGTCTTCGAATCCGGTGTAAACGCAGCCGCATTGCCCACACCTGGAAACGTGCCGGCGACCGATCCCGAAGCGTTGTAGATGTAGAACACCTTCCGCACCTGGTCATTGATCAAGAGCGTCTTGTTGTTGGGCGATACCGCAAGAACTACTCCTGGAACCGAGGGATCCGGCGCATTCGTGGGCGAGTTGTTCGCCGTGCTGTAAATCATCAGCGCATGCGAAGACCCGAAGTAAAGGTTCGCTCCCGTCTGGTCCATCACCATCGAATTCGGAACATACGGCAGCCGCACCGTGGAACCCACCGACGTGCCGCTGACCAGGTTGACCGTAATGAAGTATTGCGACCTGCCCGGTGCAGCAAGCCACACATAGGCGCTCGCGCTGCCCGGTACGGTCACGTCAACCGGGTTGCTCGAAATCGGCAATCCCGTACCGTGCAAACCAACCTGGTCGATTGGCGACGGATTGCACGAGGACGGCTGACAAACCGCATACACCGACGCCTCCCCAGGGAAATTGGCCGCTACCGCGCCCGTCGTGCTCGCCGTGATATTCAGCGGATTCGTCGATTGATAGTCCATCGTGAGACCGGTAATCGGCTGGCCGTTGGTATCAAGCACTGTCGTCACCAGGTTCTGCTGTACGCCTTGAGTCACCGTCGCGTTCGTACCACCGTTCAAAGTGATCGAGATTGTCTTCGGTGGGCACGTCGAAAAGAATCCTGCGGAAGATCCCGATCCTGCGACCGACGCAGTGATGGCCGTCGTCCCTGGCTGCGCAGCGGTGATCACGTTGTTCGCGCTGTTCAACTCGGCGACCGACCCGGTACCCACCGAGTAGCTCAGCGTTCCGATGGCCGTCGAGCAGTTGGGAACCGATGTTACGCCCGGCGCCAGTCCGCCTGAGCAGGAGTATTGAGTCACAGAAGAAGGCGCGCAAAACTCATATTGCTTGCCGTTAGCCGCATAGCAGGCTTCGGAGTCCAGTTGCGTGCTGGCTCCCTGCGAAAAGCATTGCTGCGGCGCCGATAGAGCCAGGTTGATCGAACTCACCTGCGCGTGCACAAAGACCTGCACCGGATTTGAAGTCACTGAATTGGCAGAAGCGGATATATAAGCCGTCCCATAGGGCAAACCGCCCGTGTCTGGCAGAGGACTCGGAAAATTGCAGATCGTATAGTCAGCAATGCCGCCCCCGGAGTTCCGATTCCAGGTGCCGGCGCACATATTGCCTGACGGCGAGATGTCTATGAGCTGATTATTGGTAGTTCCGTAAGAATAGCCTGACACGCTGGCGTTCGTGCCTTTGCAGGTCTTGGCCGTTGGAGCACTGATCTGCCGCGTCTGCCCGAACGCAATCGAGACGCCCGTGGTCCTCGGTTCCAGGTCGATTGACTGTACATCTGTGTCCTTCAATCCATAGCCCAGACCATTGCAATATTCCCCGGCCGGATTGCGCGTGCAACCCGAAAAGGTTATTCCCGTTGGAACTGCCAGAATTACCAAAAAAACAAGCGTCAAATACCGCCGCATGAATCCTCCCCGCCCCGCATTCTCTAGCCGCGGAACGGTCTGTCCAAATCCGTTAGCAAATGGGTTAACAGTGAGTCGCGTCGAGATGCCCGGCATATAGCCGGATACCGGCACAATCCGCCCAGGCAACCGGCATTTGGCAATCGTTCTTCCAGGCAGCCGGTCGACGAAACACGCTTTAATTGCTCCAAAGAAAAGTGTATCAGGGCTGGATGGCCCCCGGGCATGGTCCCGCCGCCGTGCCATTCCCCTGCATTTCCATAGACTCTTACCGCCTGCGATGGCGAGCAGAGGGCCGCTTAGGGTGACGGTGGCATATAGCGCTCAAACCAGTCGATAGCCCGCTCCATTACGTCCCGTCGATGCGCTGGGTCCACGAATCCATGCCCCTCGTTGGGATAAACCACTAACTGCGTTGGAACGTGGTGGTCGCGCAATGCGTGCCAGAACTCATACGACTGAGGCGCGGGGCATTCTCCATCGCGGTCACCCACAACAACCAATGTCGGCGTACGCGCTTGCTTGATGAAGTTGATAGCCGAACTCTTCGCATAAACCGCTGCATCGTCGTAAACCGAAGCCCCGAAATACGGAATCATCCACTGGTCGATCGAGTTTTGACCGTAGTAGCTTTGCCAGTTCGAAATCCCCGCTCCCGCGACCGCTGCCTTGAATTTCCCCGTCTGCGTCACGGCAAACATGGTCATGAATCCGCCGTAACTCCAGCCGGTAATGCCTACACGCTCAGGATCGATCGGGTATTTCGCCTCCACCGCGTCGACCCCCGCCAATATGTCGCGCAGATCGCCGTAACCGAAATCCTTACGGTTTGCCTGGGTGAAGTCCTCGCCCTGCCCAAAGCTGCCCCGGGGGTTCGGCTCAAACACAAAGTACCCGAGCGTCGAAAGAGTCATCGCACTCACGCCCCCCTCTCCGCCCCAGTGAGCCACTTGCGCTGCGGCCGGTCCGCCATGCACCGCCACAATCATCGGATACTTCTTCGCCGGGTCGTAATCCTTGGGAAGAATCAGCCAGCCCTGGACGCGGAACGAATCGCTCTTCCAACTGAGTGAGACCGATTTACCCCAAGTCGGCACAATCCCATCATTGAAATGGGAAAGCTGAATCACGCCGTCCAGCCCCGAAGACATCACTGTTCCCGGCTTGGCTGCATAAATTTCCATCGGGTGCTCGAACGTGCTCGCCCTGAAAGCAAACATCGAGTGATCCGCCGTCGAAGAGAGACTCATCTCCATGCGACCATCGCCAACCGTGCCCGGAATACTGAAGATCGGGGATCCAAAACTGATTGCCCCGCCCGGGCTCACGCGATCTCCCTGAAGTCGATAACGAATCAGTTGGCTGTTGCCCCCGGCAAGTTCGCTCACATACAGGTACTCGTTGCCCGCCCATTCCATCCACGCCGCGGAAGTGGGTCGTCCCTGGCTCAGATTGCGCGGCTCTCCGCCGGCCGCCGGAATAATCCACACATCACCGCCCGTCGATCCCTGGTCACTCATCAGCCCGCCTATAAACGCGATCGCCTTTCCATCCGGTGACCAGCGCGGCACAGCTATCTGCAACCCGTGCAGCGGGCCCGAAACCTCACTCGGCGCAAGCACCATTACCGGCTGCGTCCCGATAACCTGCGTGAACAGTTTCGCCACCCACCAGTTGTTCTCGCCCGGAGGATTGCCCGCCACGTAGGCCAGCCCCTTCGAATCCGGCGACCAGCTGAACTCGTAAATATGCAGCTTGTCGGGCGTCACCTGCGTCGGAGCAGCCGCTGCGGCCACATCGACCCGCGCCACCGCAACCCGCTGAACCTCCAGCCCATCCTCTCCAATCACTCCTGCCGGCGGCTTCATGGCCGCCAGCGCACCGGCCGGCCGCGTCGCCCCTTCCACATATAGGAAGGCCAACCTGTTCCCGTCAGGAGAGAATTCTGCGGAATCCGCATAGCCACGGAGCGTCGTCAGTCGTCTAACCGGGCTCCCATCGAGCCGCGAAAGATACAGATCGGTTTGGCGGCCGTCCTGCGGATTCTGATCAGCGCAATCAGAAAAGAACGCAAATGCCTTCGAATCTGGCTCCCAAACAACTTCGCCCTCGCGGCAGCGCTGGTCAGCATTGGCCGCGGCCGTCACCCGCTCATTCTTTGCGAGATCGTTAGCCGGCGCGACACGTATCTCCGAGGCGTCGCGCATGCTGTGAACCCAGGCCAGCCGCTTCCCGTCGGGCGAAATCGCCACCTGGCCAATAGAAGTCCCACGGCTCATACCCTTCAATGCTTCATCAATCAGAGCCCTGCGGGATGCAGCCGTCGCGCTCGCATTCTGCCCGAGGGCGCAAGGCAGGTTCAAAACGACGCCCAAAACAACAGCACAAGCCAGCGAAGCCGTGCTCAGAGACTTACGAAAAGGGGATGAAAACATGAAGAAATGCTATCAGGCTAAGTTACCCTGAGCTGAACAGCTCACGACTGTCCCCAATCACATTCCTGCCGGGCACGGGATGGTATTCTGGCGCGTCGTCGGATTCGAACGAGGAGGATGACTTGAGAAGGAACATCATGCTGGCGGTCGGAGGATTGGCGCTGCTTGTCGGGTGCGGAAACCAGGCGGAGAAGGCTGCAAACGTCCCTGTTAAGCCCAAGTGGCAGGGGGCTCCCTACCATATCTCGTTTGACAAGCCGCCAGCCAAGCCGAATCCGTCCGGTGTCACCATTCCGGTCATCAAGTTCGTCGCCAATCCTGAAGAACTCGAGAATAGAGCCACCCTCGTGGTGCGCTTCGACTCATCGGGGGGCAAGAAAGATGAGCCGACCATGAACCAGATGATTTTGGGCCCGGTCGATATCCACGGCCAAGAAGGTGCCCTTCCCGCGGACTACATGGATTCTGCGAATAAGGGGCTGGCACAGTTTCTCGGGGCTTACTGCCTGAAGGGGAAAATCAAGTTGAACGTGGCGATTGCCAGGTCGTCGCTCTCGAACCGGGCCAGAGATGCAGAGATCGACTCGAAGCGCCTGTCAGACTGGCTTCCGATCGAGATCGACTTCAAAAACCCCCACCCGAAATGCTAGCTCTGGTCCGCGGCAGGGTGGGGTTGCACCGGTGCCTGCATCCGGAAATCTCTAGAACCAACGCTTCGTCTTGAAATAAGCCAGAATGGCAATTGTGGAGATCGCCATCAGAGCGACCGCGAAAGCGGCGCCATGAACATTCTCAGCCCATGGCAGCTTGAGATTCATACCGAAAAACCCGGTGATGATCACCAGCGGGAGAGCCACCGTGCCCCAGATCGTAAGCACCTTCATCACTTCGTTAGTGCGATTGGCGACGGCTGAGAGATAGATATCGAGTGCGCCCGACAGCAGGTCCCGATAGGTCTCGATCAATTCGACTGTTCGAATGATGTGGTCATAAACGTCGCGGAAGTAGACATCAAGATCGTCCCCCAGTAACCCTTTCTCCCGTCTCGTCAGACTGTTCACAACTTCTCTCATACCGGCGGCCACCCGGCGAAACTCCACCAGTTTGCGTTTGAGAGAAAATATCTCCGCCAGCGTCGCCGGATCGGGACGGTCGAGCACCACATCTTCGATGTCCGCAATGTCATCGGCGAGTTTGTCGAGCACCGGCTGATATCCATCGACGATCTGGTCAACCATCATGTAGAACAGCCGGTCGAGACGGTCTATGTGCTCCTGCTCGGCACGGGCACGCACGCTCTCGAATATCGCGGTGTCATTACTTCGAACGGAGATCAGGAAATCCGGGCCGAGGAAGAGATCGATGTCATCGAACTCCAGTTCTCCCTGATTGTGCATGTGCTTCAGCACTGTGAAGATATAACGATCGTGTTCCTCCGTCTTGGGCCGTTGCGGCCGATGCCGACAGTCCTCGATCTGCAAAGGGTGCAATTCGAAGCGGCGCGCAAGCTCGTCAAGCTCTGGCGAAGCCGGGTCGGCAATGTCATACCACGCAAGGTGCGAAAAGACTGGATTCATGCAACGCCAATTCTAGCGCCTGACGCACGCTGATCACTGCGGTGCAGGCCCAAGCGATACGATGTCGCATCCCGTCGCGATCTTCTGAAACTCTGCGAAAAACTCCGGCGTTCCCGGCTTCATCCGCTTCATCAGCGCATCAACTGCCGGAAAAAGCTTCTCGAAACCCGACGGCGCGCCCGATCCGATAAAGTGAACCGGCTTGTCGCTTCGGTTGCCCTGCGCGTGTGGTTTGCCACGTGGCAACACGCCTAAACTTCCCGGGCCAAGTTCGTGCCACTTCCCATCGCTATATACCGAGAGAACTCCGTCCAGGATATAGACCTGCTCGTCCGTGTTGGGATGGTAATGCAACTGGGTCATGAATCCGGGATCTTCGCGAAACCGTCCCATCCACCACGCTCCATCTGACCGCTCCCCGGTCATCATCAGGCGAGCCTCTCCGCCTCCCAGCATGCTGTAGACATGCGCATCCTCCGGCGGAATGATCATCGCCCCCGAGGCTGTTTTTTCCTGGATCGCAGGTTCCATCGCAAACGTCTCCGTGAGTGATACCCCCAATGCGGCTAGCGAAGATATTTCCATAAATCGTCTCCGGTTCATTTTCATTTTCCTTATTGCACATGTGTGCAATAACTGCACTGGTGTATAATCACAAAGGATGGTCCGGAATGTCAACAACAAATCGAGCGCGGCGCCCAAAGGCAATGGCTCTGGTCGCACCGCGCAGCGCAACCGGACGCGTAAGGCGATCGTCGACGCAACGATGCGGCTCGTGGCACAGGGCGGATCGCCCTCGATGGCTGACATTGCCGAAGCGGCCGAAGTATCCCGCCGCACGATCTATATGTATTTCCCAACTCTGGAGCACCTGTTAATCGACGCCACGCTTGGTGTTCTGAGCGCAAGCGCGATTGACCCCGTGGTCGCCGCTCCCGACTCCAACGATCCCGTGATTCGCGTCGAGCGGTTGAGTCGCGCCATCAATCAGCATGCTGGTGAAACGATGCACCTCGGCCGCGCGCTCATTCGACTCACCGTCGAAGCCGAAGAGCCGAAATCCGGCGGCCCCCGGCGCGGCTATCGACGCGTCCAGTGGATCGAGCAGGCCCTCGCACCCGCACGCGAAAATCTCTCCCGCCAGCAATTCCAGCGTCTTGTATCAGCGCTCTGCATTCTCATCGGCTGGGAGCCCCTCGTCATCCTCAAGGATGTTCGCGGTCTCAATCACAAGGAGGCGGATGTCATCCTCTCGTTCGCTGTCCGAGCCGTCGTCGAGAAAGCACTGGCCGAAGCCCAACCTTCCCCCAGGAATAACTAGTCCTGCTGGTGGCGTACGATTCGCCCGAACTGCAACTTGCCAGATTGGCGATTAGAGCGGACCAGCAGAAGCGGCTAGCTGAGATTGTGCTTTTTCATCGATACGAGAGGCGTCTCTGTCTGAATCGAGCCTGAGAAACTCAAATCCGCCGCCCGCTCAGACTCTTGCTGAGGTCGTGCTCGTTTCGAGGCGCCAATCCACTCGTTCAGATTCACAGCCAATGCCAGCAACAAAACGATGTACAACATGCTCAGATCGCGCACCTCGCCCGGACTACAGAAGAGAACATAAAGCGGAATGTTGATTGCCGCAGCGATTTGTCCATGACGCCTAATAAACAGTGGCAGATGTCTCCAACTGCGCACCATGATCCAGGAGAGCAAGGCCATCGGAATAAGAGAGAAAGCCTTCGGAACACGCATTCCGTAGGAAGGCTCGGTTGCGAAAAGCAGCAGCAGCGGATGCGTAAAGTAACGCAATTGGTCGAGCCATTGCACAATCACGGTTGAGCCGGGATTGTGCGCGAACCGGAGGCGGATTGGGAAATACACCGCCGCGCAAACCGAACACAGGACAGCAATGGCAAGCAATGCACCGAGGCGAGAAGTGCGTCGCCGGATAAGGGGATAGAGAGCCGGAATGAACAGCAGGAAGGATTCCTTGTTCCAGGTTCCGAGTGCAGCTACGGGAATCGCCCACCACCAGTCGAACTTGAGAGTCACCCAGACAGCCAGTGCCATAAAAGCAAGTTCCGAATAGTCGTAGTTGAACCCGCTATAGCTCGTGATGTAGGGAAGCAGGAGTATTACGATCACCGGAGCGAAAACCGCCGCAGGCGGCGACATGCCTATGCCCTTGCACACGAAATACATGGCGTAGACCGCGAGCAATGCGAACAGAAAGGTTGCAATGTATGTCACGAAATAGCGGAAAAAGTAGACGCGGTTGTTAGCGGTCGGCGAGGGCAAGGAATCCGGCCGGCTCACTTGCCGGTTAAACAGGCGAACCTGAATGGTCTGCGGCACGACCTGGCCGATCCAGTTGGCAGTATCCGGGAGCAACCGCCTGTAGACGTAAGGACGATCTGCTGTTCCCTCCAGCATCCGCTCAAAACTACCCTCTTCCCATCCGGCTGAAATCTCGTGGAAGTGACACGCCTCGTAGAATCCGTTAAACGACGCCGACGCCGCCACAAAGAACAACACGAAGCAACACACTCCGTGGTACAGCCTGGAATTCAGGATCTGCACGTACATTAGATTTCGTACCTTTTGTGTTGACGGAAGTGTACTCCTTGCCTGTCACTGCTGCGCCGGTGGAGCGGCTCAGCTCGCCAGGCTGAAGCGCTCCGAGTG
>Ga0207683_10002105_pt1 | contig 17534 bp, 12 predicted proteins | sample KBSM73metaG_FD_184333 | JGI IMG/M metagenome (GOLD analysis project Ga0207683, IMG submission 184333) | Miscanthus rhizosphere microbial communities from Kellogg Biological Station, Michigan, USA - KBS M7-3 metaG (SPAdes) (version 2) | ecosystem: Host-associated > Plants > Roots > Rhizosphere >... | reverse complement strand
GAGGAAGTAGCGCCGGTACGCATCGAGCATCTCGCCCAGCGCCGGCAGCACGCGGCCGCGCTCCCAGGTTGGCCAGACCGCATAGGCAAGCAGCGCCAGCGCGCTGCCGATGCTGGTGCCGAGCGCGCGTGCGCTCATCGTCTCGGCGGGCGCGATTCCCTCGAACGTCAGCAACACGACAATCAGCGCGGTCAGCAACGTGACTCCGATGCCGTAATGCACGGTGGTAAGTTCGCGGAAGCCGAAGCACAGCACGGCGATGAGCGCGATGCGTTCGATGTCGCTGCCGAACGCAAAATGCACGAGCCCCGTGGCCAGCGCCAGGCCGAGCAGCGTGCCGAGCACGCGCAACAAGCCGAAGCTGAAGGTGCCGGCGAAGTCGGGCTTGAGCACGATCGCCGTGGTCATCGGAATCCAGAACGCGTGCGATCCGCCCCACGTGCGCGCGCCCGCCACCGCGACCGCGAGGCAGATCCCGCAGCGCAACGCGTGCCGGTAGGCGATCGACGACAGGCGCAGGTTCGCGCGCAGGATCGCGAGCGGGCTGCGCTGGCGCAGCGCGCGCGGCAGGCGCGCGTCGACTGCCTCGAGGCGCTGTTCGCCGCGGCTGCCGGCGAAGTCCGCATTGCGGGCTGCCGCGCGCAGCTGCCCGCCGAGCGCCTGCGCGTGCGCATGCGCGATCGTCAGCGCACGGCGGGCGTTCGGGTCGAGGCCCGAAGGATCACGCCGGTCGAGAGCGGACATCGCCGACTCGTAACCCTCGATCGCCGCCGACGCTGCGAGCGGCGACACGCCTGCGTCGAGCGCCGCGGCAATGGCCTCGAGCGCGCGCGCCGCGTACTCGCGCAGGCGGCCGAGCGTAGTCTTGAGTTCGGCGTCGTCGATGTGCGCTTGCAGGTCGCCCAGCGCGATGAGTTCGAGGCGTATTCGCTCGACCAGTTCGGCGACGACGCGAAACGCCTCCATCGCGGACCCGCGCGCGCGATACGAGCCGTGTAAAAGGTTTTCGACATCGGTGAGGTTCTGGGAAACCGGTGGGGCCGTTGCCGGATCGTCCCTGCGGCGCGCGCTCGCGCCGAGTTGCCGGCACAGATGGGCGAGCGCCGCGCGCTCCGGCCGATAGCGTTGCAGCGGCCACGCGGCGATCGAGAACGCCAGTTGCAGCACGCCGCCGCCAAAAAACAGCAACGCCGGTCCGATCGCGTCGAGCGGGGCGCGCGGATCCGACGACGTGATCACGAGCAGGATCATGCTGATCAGGCCGATCCTCCCGGCTTCCGGCCCGAGAGCGACCAGCAAACCGCCGGCGAAGCCCCACACGAGTGCCGCGACGATGGTCGCGATCGTGCTGAAGCCCAGCGTGTAACCGATCAGCGCCGACACGCCCGCGGCGCATGCGGCGAACAGCATGCGTCTCAGGCGCAACCGATACGGCCCCGGCTGGTCCGAAAACATCGTGTTCAGCGCTCCGACCGCCACGCCGAGGCCGATGCCGGGATTGCCGCTCGTCACTCCGAGCGCGAGCGGCAGCACGACGGCAGCCGTGTTGCGCAACCCGACGACGAGCGGCACGTCGCGCGGCTTGAGCTCGATGAGTTTCTTCAGCATCGCAGCGATGATAACGGATCGGTGCCGCGTGGCCTTGGCTGCTTTGTTCCCTCGAGGCAGCGCAATTGCGCCGGCAGCATGAACCAGCAAGAGGCCGGACCGATTGGCTATGCAGCTCGCGACTTGCTACGCTCGTGCCGTACCGGATGGTTGCCCCAGGGGACGTCGTTTTGCCGCTCATTGCCGAACTCAAGCGCCGCAATGTATTCAAGGTCGGCGCGGCCTATCTTGCGCTCGGCTGGGTGGTGATCCAGATCACCGCCACGGTCGTGCCGGCGCTGAATCTGCCTGCCTCGATCGTTCCGATCGTGACCTGGGTCGGCGTGATAGGTTTTCCGTTCGTCATCTTGTTCTCGTGGATCTTCGAGCTGACGCCGGAGGGGCTGAAGCGCGAGCGCGAAGTCGATCGCACGTCGTCGATCACTCACGTCACCGGGCGACGGCTCGACTACACGATCATCGTTTTGCTGGTCCTGGCGATGAGTCTGTTCGTGTTCGACCGATTGAGTCCGCGCAGGACCGGATCAGCGGCGGCGCCTGCCACCGCGTCGTCGACTGCAACGCCTGAGAAAGCCGGCGAACCGACAACGCCGGGTGCGCTGCCAAGTGCGGCGGATACGAAAGTCTCCGATCAATCGATCGCGGTCCTGCCGTTCGTCAACATGTCCGACGACAAGAGCAACGAGTTCTTCTCCGACGGCATTTCCGAGGAACTCCTGAACCTGCTGGCGAAGATTCCGGCGTTGCAGGTCGCGGCGCGCACGTCGAGTTTTTCGTTCAAGGGCAAGGATGTCGAGATTCCGGAGATTGCACGCCAGCTGCATGTCGCTCACGTGCTCGAAGGCTCGGTGCGCAAGGCCGGCAATGCCGTGCGCATCACCGCGCAGCTGATCCACGCCGCGGACGGTTACCACGTCTGGTCGCAGACCTGGGACCGCAAGCTCGACGACATCTTCGCGATCCAGGACGAGATCGCCGCGGACGTCGTGAAACAGCTCAAGGTGACGCTTCTCGGCGCGGCGCCGACCGTACGCAAGACCGATCCGCAGGCTTATGCGTTGTACCTGCAAGCGGTCCAGCTCGGCCGCCAGCAGACGCTGGAATCGTTGAAGCAGTCCGACGCGCTGCTGCAACAGACCCTGGCCATCGACGCGCGCTACGCTCCCGCGTGGACCGAACTGTCGCGCAACCTGGTGCACGAGACCAGCGCCGGCGCGCTGTCCAACGATGAGGGCTATCGCAAGGCGCGCGAGGCGGTCGACAAGGCACTGGAGATCGATCCGGATTACGCGCGAGCCCATGCGTGGACCGGCTGGATCACGATGGGCGCGGGCGATCTGACCGATGCGGCACGGCACTTCAATCGCGCACTGGCGCTCGATCCGGCGGACTTGACGATCCTCGGAAACGCCACCGTCCTGCTGTCTAGCCTCGGCCGCCTGAAGGAGGCTACGGCGCTGCAGGAAGTCCTTCTCGCCCGTGATCCGGTCAATGTCGTGACGCTGTACAACCTGGGCTACTTCTACGTGATGGGTCGCCGCCTGGATGAGGCGATCGCGATGTTGCGCACGACGCTGAGTCTGAGCCCGGGCCGCGACGCGGCGCACTACCAGCTCGGCGTGGCGCTGCTGTTCAAGGGTCAACCCGAGGCGGCGCTGGCGGAGATGAAGCAGGAAAACGAGAGCTGGGGCCAGATCGGCCTGCCGATGGTGTATCACGCGCTCGGACGAAAGTCCGAGTCCGATGCCGCCATGGCGGCGCTGATCAAGGCGCAGGAAAAAGACGCGCCGTACAACATCGCTTATGTCCATGCCTTTTGCGGCGATGCCGACGGCGCCTTCGAATGGCTCGACAAAGCGGTGCAGTACACCGACCCGGGCCTGTCTTTCGTGGCGAGCGACAACCTGTTCGAAAACATCCACAAAGATCCGCGCTGGCTTCCGTTCCTGCGCAAGATCGGCAAGGCGCCGGAGCAACTCGCCAGGATCGAGTTCAAAGTAACTTTGCCGAACGCCGATACACCATCGCCGACGGGCGCGAATCACTGAAATATTTCTCCGCATCCGTTCGATCGAGGCGGAGGCGGTGACTCCCCTCGCGCAGGGCAATAGCCGCAGTTCCGGCAAATTCGTCGCTGCATTGCCGTGTTACATACGGGCCTCCGCATCGGGAGAATGCCGACAGCCATGAATTGGAGCGCCACGGGGGACAAGCCGTTTCGTATCGCGAGCGCCGGTCACGCAGTCTTCGCGATGACGATGATCGTTCTTGGAATCATCGGCTTCGGCAAGGGCGATTTCGCGGCGACATGGCAGCCGGTGCCGAAGGGTTTTCCCGCCCGCGAGGTGTTGATATACGTGTGCGCCATCATCTCGCTGGCCTGCGGCATCGGCCTGTTCTGGCGCGGCGCGGCCGCTCTCGCTGCGCGCGTGCTCTTTTTCTGGCTCGCGCTCTGGATGCTGGTTTTCAAAGTGCGCTTCATCATCCTCGCACCGACGGTGGAAGGTTCCTATCAGAGCTGCGGCGAGAACGCGGTAATCGTCGCCGCCGCCTGGGTTCTGTATGTCTGGTTCGCCAGCGACTGGGACCGCCGTCATCTGGGATTCGCTGTCGGCGACAGTGGACTGCGAATGGCGAGGGTGTTGTACGGCCTCGCGATGATCGCGTTCGGCCTCTCGCACTTTGTCTATCTCGAGATGACCGCACCGCTCGTGCCCGGCTGGTTGCCGGCGCACGTGTTCTGGGCGTACTTCACCGGTTGTACGTACCTTGCTGCCGGCGTGGCAGTGCTCGTCGGTGTCTATGCGCGCCTCGCAGCCGCAATGTCTGCGCTGCAGATATGCCTGTTCACCGTGCTGGTCTGGGTGCCGATGGTCATGGCAGGCAGCGCGAGCGCCTCCCAATTCGGTGAGTTCGTTGTCTCCTGCGCGCTGACTGCAGGCGCGTGGGTCGTCGCAGATTCCTACCGCGGCGTGTCGTGGCTCGCGGTGAACAAGCGCTGACATCGGCGATCTGCGCACCGTGTGAATGAACCAGCTGGCTGCGCGATAATCGCCCCACACTCCGCGGCACGCGCGATGACCACTGGGACAAGGTATTCAGGAGAACTGCCGATGACAAAGCTGCCCGCCACAGGCCGTGAAGAAACGGATCGAACCGTGCAGTCCTACGAAGAGTCCGCGCGCGAGTACGACGCGCTGGTCGACGCAGAGCGCCCGCCGCACATCAAGAACGCGCTGCAGCGCCTGGTCCAGTGCCTCCCGCCTGGCGGCTCCGTGCTGGAAGTCGGTTCCGGTACCGGCCGAGATGCGGATTTTCTGGAGTCGCTCGGCGCGGTAGTCCGGCGCACCGACGTAACGCGGGCGTTCCTTGATCTGATGGCCGAGCGCGGCAAGAAAGCCGACCTGCTGGACGTCGTGACCGACGATCTCGGTGGCCCCTACGACGGCGTCCTCGCCATGGGCGTGCTGATCCACGTCGATCGCGAACAGATCGACGCCGTGCTGCGCAAGATCCACGCTGCCCTGAAACCTGGCGGCGCTTTCCTGGCCGCGATGCGAAAAGGCGAAGGCGAGACGATCGGCGAGTATCACATCGTGTGCTGGACGCTCGAGCGCTTCGCCGCACGGCTCGGCGCAGCGGGCCTGTCGGTCGTATGGCACGCAGAGAGTGTGGGCCGCGACGGCAACGATTGGATCACGTTCCTGGTGCGGCGTGCCTGATGGAAGCCCTCGACGTCGCGCGCATTGGCCCTGTTGCAATTCAGTAGCCCTGCTGACAACTCCATCTCCACCTAAATCCTCCTCCCTTCGACAAAGCTCAGGACAGGCTTGAAGGGGAGGACTTCAAAGCGCCGTCATCTCAATGGCCTCCGCTTGAACGGGAGGACTCAAAGCGACACGCCCGGAACGTACAGATTCGCGACGTGCGTCGCGACGCGGTTGATCGCGTCGCCGCGGTCGATGTTGCATAGCGCGAACACCGTGAGCCGGTCGTCCGGAAAGTCGTAGAACACCGACGAGAAGCCGCCCGGTGTCGCGCCGTTGTGCACGAGCGCGCGATGGCCGTGGATATCGGCGACGAAGAAGCCGAGGCCGGAAGGCACGTCCTTGCCGTCGTTCGTGTGCTGCCGCGTCCACAGCGCATCGATGCTGGACTGCGTGAGCAAAACGCCGGCGTGGAACGAGCGTTCCCATTTCGCCAGTTCGCGAACGCTGGCGAGGATGCCGCCGTTCGGTTCGACGATGCGCGGACGCAGCAGTTCGCCCTTGCGCAGGCGGCCTTCGTCGTCGACATACCCGCCGGCGCGCTGCGCCACGATGTCCTCAGGCCGGCTGAAATGCGTCGCGCCCATGCCGAGTGGCTTGAAGATCTGTTCGCTGACGAACGCGTCGTACGGCTGTCCACTCGCTGCGGCGACGATCTGGCCGAGCAACGGGTAGGCCGTGTTCGTGTAGGCCCAGCGGTCGCCCGGGGCGAAGTCGGGCGGGTAGGGTGCGAGTGCGGCGATGAATTCGGCGAGTGTGTACTCGCGTCGGAACGACAGCAGGCCATCTCCCTCCCAGTCCTTCAGGCCCGAGGTATGCGTGAGCAACTGGCGGATCGTCACGGGCTGCCAGGCCGTGGGCAAGCCTCTGAGGTGCTTGTCGATCCGGTCATCGAGGCCGATCTTGCCGCGCTCGGCCAGCAGCATGATCGCCTGCGCGGTGAACGATTTCGTAATCGAGCCGATTTCGTAGACCGTATCTGCGATCGCTGGCGTTTTGGTCTCGAGGTTGGCGATGCCGTAGCCGGTAGCCTTTATCAGTTTGCCGTCGCGCATGACGGCGATCGACAGCCCGGGAATACGTTCCTTGGCGATGAACGCGGTTGCATAGCGATCGACCGCGTCAGACTCCGCCGTTGCGGTGATCGAATTGGCGAGCAGCAGGGTTGCCGCAAGGAGTGCGCGCACTTTCATGGTTTTCCTTTCTGGAAGTGAAAGGATCTGGGTCATCTCTAACAACATCCCCACCCAACCCTCCCCCCTTCGACAAAGCTCAGGACAGGCTTGAAGGGGAGGGCTTTCGCGGTACAGCGCTTTTGAAGTCCTCGCTTTCAAGGGGAGGATTCAGGAAGGGATGGTGTTGACTCAAAGTCGTCAGCGGTATTTTTCCGGCGCCGGGCTCACGTGTCCGCACGACTTGCACGTGCGCGCATCGAGCGATCGATAAAAACGATCGAACACGGCCGGGAAATCCTTCTCGATGTCGTGCAGTTCGAAAAACTGCTCATACAGCTTGTGATTGCAGTGCTCGCAGAACCATAGCAGGCCGTCGCGCTCGTGCGGAAGGCGCTTGCGCTCGATGACGAGCCCAATGGAGTTCGCCATGCGCTGAGGCGAGTGCGGCACGCGCGGCGGCAGGTAGAAGATCTCGCCGGCGCGGATCGGGATGTCGCGCGCCCGGCCGTCGTCCTGCACCTTGAGCACCATCTCGCCTTCGATCTGGTGGAAGAACTCAGGGCCTTCGTCCCAGTGATAGTCCGTGCGCGCGTTCGGACCGCCGACGATCATGACGATGAAATCGCCGTCGACGATGCACTTGTTGCCGACCGGCGGCTTGAGCAGATGCCGGTGTTCGTCGATCCACTTCCGGAAATCAATCGGTGGCGTCAGCATGGTGAGTTTGCGTTCCGGCGGGAAAGACTAGCAACGGCAAAGATTGAACCACGAAAGTACACGAAGAATAACAATACAGGCAGGATCAAAGGATAGAAACACGGGGAGCACGGAGAGCAAAGAAGACGACGTAGAACGCACTACTATGTCACTCGTTCTCCCTATTTCCCGGTGTAACTCCGTGCAAAAATCTTTTGCTCTCGGAGTGTCATGGTTCTCTTCTTGGCTCTTCTTCGTATTCTTCGTGTTCTTCGTGGTTCATTCTCTCAATCCTGTCATCCTGCCACACGCGTCAGGTCGCCAGCGTGGCGATGCATTTAAGTTCGATCGCGATCGGCGTCGGCAGCGCCGTGATGCCGACAGTCGTGCGGCATGGTTGCGCCGTCGTGAAGTACTCGGCGTAGACGCGATTGTAGGCGGCAAAATCGTGCGCCATGTCGGTCAGGTACACGGTCACGTCGACCAGGTCGTCCCAGCGCGCGCCGCTCGCTTCGAGGATCGTGCGCACGTTCGCGAACGTGGCACGGCACTGCGCGTCGATGTCGTAACTGATCAGCCGGCCGTTTGCGTCGTAGGTGTTGCCGATGATCGCGTTCGTCGCCGGGTCGCGCGGACCGATGCCGGACAGGAACAGCAGGTTGCCCACACGGCGCGCGTGCGGATAGGCGCCGACCGGTTTCGGTGCGTTGGGGGAGCGGATCGCGCTGCTCATGGTGCAGGATAGTGATTCATTGGTTCGGGGTCGATCAGGGTTTGTCGGCTGTCGCGGCGTCGACTTCGACTTCGCTCGCGGACAGGTTGTGTCCTTGCCGGTCCATCGCGGTGATGCGGTACTTCCCGGGTCTCAGGTACAGGCGGCCGGTCGCGGTGCCGTGGAACGAGACGAAGCGATTGGCAGTCGGCGCGTTCTCGTCGATGACGTTGAGGATCAGGCGATCGGCGGGGACAGAGTCGCTGCCTTCATCGAGGTAACGCGCCTCGATGAGGCACGGGAAGTGCGTGTTGCAATATTCGCCGCCGACGCCGTACGACACGCGCAGGCCGCCGAGGCGCAGCCAGTCGGGACGATTGTCGGTCTCGGTCTCCGCGGGAAACACGACGCTCATGTCGTACTCGGTCGGCTTCAGCGTCCATGCCTTGTCGCCGCTGACGAACACGGTCGGGACGCGCAGCTGCTGCGCCTGCATGATCGCGAGGTAGTACGGGTGGTCCTGATCCGGCCGCGCGTGCTGGATCATCATCGTCTGTTCGATCGTGAGCGGGTCGATGCCGGTGATCTTGTGGAAGAACTCGCCCATGCTGCTGCCGCCGAGATACTTGCCGGTCTTCTGCACGTGCGCAAAGCCGGCGTTCACGACGAGCCGCGCCTTCGGATCCTGCTTGAAGACCTGGTTGTACAGGTTTTCGGCGCCGGCCTTTTCGCGCGGATCGCCGACGCCGGCATTTTCGACGTCGTACGCTACGACCTTGTAGCCCAGGCGCAGCGCGGTCCGCACCATTTCGCCGTACAGCGGCTCGTTGACGTAGAACCCGCTCGCGGCGGTGGGATACTTGCGTTTGTTCAGATCCTTGTCCGTCTCGTACAAGGTCTCCGCAGCGAAGTGGGTGAAGCCCTGCTCGCGCAGTTTCGCGAGCAGCTGGATCGTCAGCGTGCGCGTGAGCGGCGCGCTGTGCGCCTCATTGAAGAACACCGCCTGGCGATCCTTCGCCATCTCGAGGATCACGTCGGCCGCGGGTCGCGCCTGCCAGGGACCGCTCAGCGGCGAGGGGCCGTCGTCGGCCTGCGTCGGCTGCGCAATCGAGAACGTCGAGCGCGCGCCGTTGTAGTTGCCGACATAGGTCTGGTACCAGCTCAGGTACTGGCCGAAGATCAGCTGGAACGCGCGATCGCGGTTCGAATCGTAGGCAATCTGCATGTGGCCGTATTGGGCGAGGAGGCCCTGTTGCTTCTGTGCGTCGCGCATGATCGCGTCGGATTTGTCCGCGGCGATGAGCTGTTGCGCGCGCCACTGCTGCTGGGTCAAATCCCTGCTCGACGGCGTGGTTTTTACGCTCGCGGCGTGAGCGTCAGAGCCGGCGCCCATGAACAGCAGAGCCAGAATGGTTGCCCTCATGCTGACCCGGATCAGGCGGCTGTGGATGTGTGTTGCCATGCAGATGTCCCCCGAAATTGTGCGTCATGCGGCGTGAAGCGCACGTTCGCAATTGCTGTGGCGTTCGTGAAAGTGGCGATAGTCATGTGCCGAGCTTGCCCAGTGCCTCGGCATAGCGGTCCTGCATTGTCGCGTCCTTGTCCATATCGAGCCCGAGGTCGCCGATCTGTCCATCCTGCAATCCGTATACCCATGCGTGCACGCTGACGTCCTGGCCGCGCTGCCAAGCATCCTGCACGATCGTCGTCTGGCACACGTTGACGGCCTGCTCGAGCACGTTCAATTCGCACAGGCGCGCATGGCGCGCCGATTCGCTGTCGAGAGCAGCCAACGCGTCGCGGTGCTTCTGCGCGACGTCGGCCACGTGCCGCAGCCAGTTGTCGATCAGCCCGAGTCGCGCACCGGTCAGCGCCGCATGCACGCCGCCGCAGCCGTAATGTCCGACGACCATGACATGCTCGACCTTCAGTACATCGACGGCGAACTGGATCGTGCTCAGGCAGTTCAGATCCGCATGCACGACGACGTTGGCAACGTTGCGATGCACGAATACCTCCCCCGGCGCCATGTCGATGATCTGGTTGGCCGGCACGCGTGAGTCGGAACAGCCGATCCACAGGTATTTTGGGGCCTGCTGCTGCGAAAGACGTTCGAAAAATTGCGCGTCGGTCTCGCGCACGCGCTGCGACCAGGCGCGGTTCCTTTCGATGAGCGGGGTCAGTTTGGTCATGCTGTCGTTGTTTGTCCGTGGAATCCTGGGACTGCGTCTTGGAACTGGACCGTTAGAGATTGAACCACGAAGAACACGAAGGACACGAAGGGAGCAGGAAAAAAGGTTACGCGCGAATTCATGGGCCTGCTTCTCTTCGTGTTCTTCGTGGTTCAGTCTTTATCATTGGCTGTCATGAACCCAGATCGACGCAGACATTCTTCGTCTCGGTGAAAAAGCGCAGCGCGTCGAAGCCGCCTTCGCGGCCGACGCCCGAGTTCTTCACGCCGCCGAACGGAGTACGCAGGTCGCGGCGCATCCAGCAGTTGATCCAGACGATTCCCGCCTCGAGCCGCGCAGCGACGCGATGCGCGCGCTTGAGGCTCGCGGTCCATACGGACGCGGCAAGGCCGTACTCCGTCGCATTCGCGATCGCGACGGCCTCGTCGTCGCCGTCGAACGGAATCAGCGTAGCGACCGGCCCGAAGATTTCTTCCTGGTTCGTTCGGCACGCAGCTGCCAGGCCGTCGATGACGGTCGGCTCGATGAACCAGCCATTCGCACAGCGGCCGCTGGGCGTCACGGCGTTGCCGCCCGTGAGAATCGTGCCGCCTTCCTCACGCGCGAGCGCGATGTGGCCGAGGATCTTGTCGAAATGCGCGCGCGAGACGACGGCACCGAGGTCGCTTTGCGGATCGAGCGGGTCGCCCACGCGCAGCGCGCGCACGCGAGCGACGAATTCATCCTTGAACGCGGAATAGATCGACCGTGCGACGAGCAGCCGCGAACCGCACAGGCAGATCTGCCCCTGGTTCGCGAACGCCGAGCGCACGAGCGTGTTCCAGTTGCCGTCGCTCGCCTCCCAGTCGGCGAACACGATGGTCGGATTCTTGCCGCCCATCTCGAGCGAGAGCTTCCTGAACTTCGGCGCAGCAACCGCGGCGATCGCCGCACCGGTGCGCGTCGAACCGGTGAACGAGATCGCCTTGATGCCGGCGTGCTCGACCAGCGCCTGGCCGGCACACGGCCCGCTGCCGTGCACGATGTTGAGCACACCGGCCGGCAGCCCCGCATCGATGCACGCCTGCGCGAACAGCGTTGCCGTCAGCGGCGTGATTTCGGAAGGTTTCGCGATGACGGTGTTGCCGGCGGCGAGCGCGGGCGCAATCTTCCACGTGAACAGGTACAGCGGCAGGTTCCACGGGGAAATGCAGCCGACGACGCCGAGCGGCTGGCGCAGCGTGTAGTTGAGCGCATCCGCACCCATCGCGTGGGCTTCGCTGGCGAATTGCGTGATCGCGGCCGCGAAGAAGCGCAGGTTTGCGATCGCGCGGGGGATATCCAGGCTGCGCGCGAGCGCGACCGGCTTGCCGGTGTCGCGCGATTCGGCCGCGGCGAATTCGTCGAGCCGCGCTTCGACGCGGTCGGCAATGCGGTTCAGATGCATCGCGCGTTCAGTGGCTGGCAGCGCAGACCAGGCCGGGAAGGCGCGCTCGGCTGCCGCAAACGCGGCTGCGACGTCGCTGCGGTCCGAGTCCGGGCACTGGGAATATGCCGCACCTGATGCCGGCTCGAATACTTCCAGGTAGCGCCCCGCGCGCGGCGCGCACAGGCGGCCGTCGATGTAGTTATCGAGAACAAGGGTCATTAGCGCAAGCTTAGCCGCTCGCGGGGAGCGAGGGAATGCGGATGCCGGTTGACTGCAACTCTCGGCGCGCGCGGCGGAGATGGCAGGCGGTCGGACTGCGGCTGGTGCGGCGCTCCTGAACGGATGGTGCGGCGCCGCAAGCTGCTGACGGGTGAGACGCGTATAAAACCATGGCGAAGCAGCATGCAGTTCGCGTTTGGCACTCGCAGGATGCGTGCGGCAGATGGCGGACAAAGTCCCAAGGGCGCGGGTGGCATCATGCATACCGACAGAAGGACCCTGAGGACCCGATGCGGATTTCGGCGTGCAGCAGAGCTGTGCGCCTCCTTTTGTATGCTGATAAACAGCGCGCCATTTGCAGTAGCCGCCGAACCGGTCGCGCAACTGCACCGCTTCGAACTGTCGGGCAACGCCGCGCTCAGACCAGACCCGCCGATCCTGCGCAGCGAGCGCTTGCGGCTGAAAGCGGTTCTGACGCCCGCTGCGATTCCGGCCGGCGCGCCACTGCTGCAATCCGACGGCCGCTTCGCGCTTCGTGCCACGCTCGGCGCGGCATCGCTGGTCTGCTACGCCGACACGATATTTCGCGACAACTTCGATGGCGACGGTTTCTAGCCGCCATTTGCGTGACCGTCGCTGTTTGGAATTGAGTCAAGGATCCCGGGAGCTACTGATGCAAAAGAACAAACGTACTCCGATCAGCGCTGTTCTCGCGCTCGTGATCGCCTGCCAGTGCGCCGCTCTGGATGCCGCGACGTTCACCTATCACGGCACCCTGCAGGATGCGGGCAAGGCGGCCGAGGGTAACTACGACTTGGAGCTGACACTGTACTCGGCACCGGACGGCGGCAGCGTGATCGCCGGACCGGTAACGATGTACAAGGTGCCGGTGCACGACAGCGCATTCAGCGCCGAAGCCGACTTTGGTCCGCTCGCGAACAGTACCCAACAGGCGTGGCTCGGCGTAAAAGTGCGCAATGCGGGCAGCGGAGAATTTGCGGCACTGTCCGCGCGTTCTCCGGTTTCGCCGGACGCGACGACGAGTGTCTGCCCGGGCGCGTGGACGTTGAGCGGGAATGCGGGCAACGTCGCAGGCATCAATTTTCTTGGCAATGTCGACAACGTGCCTCTCGATCTCCGGTCCAACAATCTGCGGGCGCTGCGCATAGAAACGCAGAGCAACGCTTCAGCCTACGGAGATACTGCTAACGTCACTGGCGGTTCGCCCGCAAATGCAACGGGAGCTGCAATCGGCGCGACGGTAGCTGGTGGCGGTTCGACCAGGGAAGCCGGGAACCTCTGCCCGGCTTGTGCCAATTCCGCAACCGCGAACTTCTCCGCGGTTTCGGGAGGTTTGAAAAATTCTGCTACCGGAGATTTGTCGAGCGTGGCTGGCGGACTCTTGAACGCCGCGCAAGGCAGCACTTCTTTCGTCGGCGGTGGAGTTGCTAATAGAGCCGGTGGCAGCGCATCGACGATCGGCGGCGGCGATGGCAATCGTGCCGGCGCCCTTGCGACGGTACCGGGCGGCGATACCAACTGTGCGGGTGGCGACTCGAGCTTCGCGGCCGGAAGTAATGCCAATGTTCGCCAACCTATGGGTTCCACGTTGTGCGGAGCTATCGCGACCTCAGGTGATGACAGCGGCGACGAAGGTACGTTTGTCTGGGCCGACCGGCAGGGGTCCAATTTTGTTTCGACCGGCCCGAACCAGTTCCTGATCCGTGCGGCAGGCAACGTCGGCATCAATACTAATCAGCCGCGTGCGCCACTGCACGTTCAGTACGGCACGACGAGTTTGGGTGTGGCGGCCGACCCTGCCGCCGTGCTGATGGTGGAAAAGGCCAGCGGTAACTCCTTCGTCTCGATCATGGGCGCCAATGGCGCGCAGCGTGGTCTCATATTTGGTGAGCCGGGCTCGATCGATGACGGCGGCATCTTTTACGACGGAGACGCCGGCAGCAATGCGATGGGGTTTCGCACCAATGGCAACGTCCAGCGGATGGTCCTGAGTTCGGTCGGCGATCTGACAATTACCGGCACCAACGCGACCAAGGCAACTGCCGGCAGCTGGCTCGGGTCTTCCGATGCGCGCATCAAGCGCGACATCCGGCCGGTCGAGCATGCGGTCGACACGTTGCTGCGTGTGCGGCCGGTGACGTTCCAGTACAACGCGGACTATCGCGCGGCGCATCCGGGCGTCGGCGATCAGCGCTATTACAACGTTGTCGCGCAGGAATTTGCCGAAGTGTTTCCAGACGCCGTGCAGAGCTCGCATGAGACCTTGCCCGGCGCGAAGGCGACGCGTGAAAACGAGATCCTGCAGGTCGACATCCATCCAGCATTGATCACGACGATCGCGGCGGTGCAGGAAGTCGCGGTCGCCGATCAGATGCGCGATGAGCACATCGCGGCGCTGGCGAGGGAAAACGCCGAGTTGCGAGCGCGCCTCGAGCGTATCGAGCGGATGCTCGCGGAGCGGCATGATTCGAGTAACTAGCGCGTCGTCGACGGAGCGCGCGTGGCAGCACTTGTTGCATCGACGTGCAGTCGCTGCGTGGTGATCACGTGAGCTGAAGCATTCGAGGCAGTGATGCGATAGTCGCCCGGACGCAGGAACAGCGCGATCTGGCCGCCGCCATGTTCGACCAGCAGCCGGTCGGCCGGAATCGCTGCGTCGCTTTCACCGGCGTAGCGCGCTTCGACGACGCACGGCAGCGACGTCGGCTGCAGGTCGATCGCGATCGCGACGGCGATGCGTTCGCCGCCGAGGTCGAGCCAATCCGGGCGACCCTCGACGCGGCGCGACGGCGGCAGCACGACGCTGATGTCGTACACGCCCGGCTCGAGGCTCCACGCTTCCTTGCCGTCGCGCGGCGCGAACAGCGTGGCCGACGTGATGCCGAAGCGCTGCACGAGCGTGCGGTAGTCGGCGTACTCGCGATCCGCCGGCCCGGGGCGCAGCACGGTCTGGTCGATCACGAGCGGATCGAAGCCGCTCTTGCGCCTGAGCCGCATCGCCATCGTGTCGGTCGCGAGATAGAACCCGCGCTTGTGCACGTGTGCGTAGCCGCCATGCACGAACAGTCGCGCGGCACTGTCCTGGCGAAACACGCGCTCGAGCAGATGCTGGGCCTGGCCTTCCTCGCGACGTTCGATCTCGTTCGCGTCCGCTTCGTACGGAACGACGACGAAGCCGAGTCGCAGGGCCGTGCGGACGATCTCGCCATACAGCGGCTCGCCGATGTACGGACCGGTGTCGCGCGTCGGATAGCCGCGCGCCGTGAGTTCGCGATCGAATTCGCTGATTCCCTCGGCGGCGAAATGCGTGAACCCCATGGCCCGCAGTCGCGGCAGCAGCGCGAGCGTCAGTACGCGCGTGTGCGCGTCGTGATGCGCTTCGTTGATCATGACGATGCGCCGGTCGCTTGCGAGGCGGGCGACTGCATCGGCAGCCTCGACCGCGCGGAATTCGAGCGGCTCCGGCAGCGGCGCGATCGTGCCGCGCAGGATCGGCGCGCTTTGCGGATATTGCAGCAGCGCCTGCTCGTACGCACCGAGTTCCGATTCGGTCGATGCGAGCACCTGGGCGACGAATCCGCGCACCAATCCCGCGCTGTGCTCGTAGTGGTCGCGATAGAAAAGATACTGCGCCAGCGGCGTCTTCAGCGCGCCGGCCTGTCGGCTCAGCGCATTGAGCTGCGCGAATGCTCCCGTGGAGCTCGTTGCGGATGGCGCCCCGCTGCCGCCAGGCTCGCGCTGCACGTTGGCCGGCCCGCAACCGGACGTGGCGAACGCCAGGGCGAAGAGGAAACGGACGGATCGAGTCACGGAAGCGACCTGCTTGCGCTGCCACGATCGGCAGATTGTGCCTGACTTGCCGGCGCCTCGTTCGAGGTTGGCTCTGGCCGCCGGCGCCGTCCGCGCCCGCTTTCCCCGGCAAATGTCGTACCTCGAGTCAACGCCGGCGCGTTGCGGCGGAAATCGGCTCGATGGAGGTCTCCGATGCGTTTGCGCACACTCGTCACCGCCTTGCTGCTCGCGGCATGCGCGCCAATGGTTTCCGCTGCGACGTTGAACTACCGCGGTACTTTGCAGGACGGCGGCAGGCCGGCCAATGGCAGCTACGATCTCCAGCTGACCCTGTACTCGCTGCCGCAGGGCGGCACTGTCGTCGGCGGGCCGCTGACGCTGTACGCCGTGCCGGTGCACGCCGGCGGCTTCAGCGCGCAGGCTGATTTTTCTAACGATGCACCCGCGGGGCAAGCGTGGCTCGCGGTTTCGGTGCGTGAGGCGGGCAAGGGCGAGTTCCGCGCGCTGCCGGTGCGCTCGGCGGTGACCGCCGAGGCGGCGAGTGTCTGCCCCGGCGCGTGGACTCTCGACGGCAATGCCGGCAACGCCGCCGGCGACTATCTCGGCACGGCCGATGCGCAGGCGCTCGTCGTCAAGACCGCAGGCCAGCCTGCGATAACGATCCAGCCGCCGGGCACGCACCCGGGCCAGTTAGGCCCGATCACGGGCACGACGATCGTCGCAGGCGACTATCGCAATTCCGCCGCGCAGGGCGTCGTCGGCGCCACGGTGCTCGGCGGCGGCGGTACCGACCAGACCGATTTCGTCCACGCGAACGCGGCAGGCGCCGATTTTTCGACGGTGGTCGGTGGCTTGGGCAATTCGGCAAACGGCGACAGCTCGATCGTCACCGGCGGAAGAACCAACGTCGCCAGCGGACTGGGATCGAGCGTCGCTGGCGGATTGACGAATGTCGCATCCGGCAAGGCGTCCATCGTCGGGGCCGGAGAGGAGAACCTCGCAGCCGGAAACCGCGCAGCGACCGCGGGTGGATTCATCAACACTGCCTCCGGAGCCGATGCATTCGTCGGCGGCGGTGTCGGCGCAACAGCGAGCGGGCAGGACTCCGCCGTCGTCGGTGGATTGAGCAGTACCGCTTCCGGTTATGGGGCGGCCGTCGTCGGCGGGTTCCTCAACGCGACGGGTGGCGATTTCAGTTTCGCGGCGGGCGCTTATGCAAAGGTGCGCGACAAGACCGAGGCGGGCAACCTCGGTTGCGACGTCGGCGGCTGCGGAGATTGGGGAAGCTTCGTCTGGTCGGACGGAAATGGCGCGTCATCGGGCTCCTACAACACGTTCCAGTCCACCGGCCCGCAGCAGTTCCTGATCCACGCGTCCGGCGGCGTCGGGATCAACACGCCGCCGCCGAACAACCAGGTCGAATTGACGGTCGAATCGACGCTCTATAGCGCCGATTACGCCAGCCTGTACCTGAAGCAGCGCACCTACGACACCGGAATCCTGATCAGTTCGGGGCTGGCGACATCGACCGTGGCAAACGACCCGACGTTCCTGATCGATGCGTACAACAACAACGTGTCGGCAATGCGCCACCTGCTGAAGATCGACGGCGCGGGCAACGCGTCGGTCAGCGGAGGCAGCTGGGCGAACCTCTCCGACGCGCGGCTCAAGCGCGATATCGCGCCGATCGACCATGCGCTCGACACGTTCCTCGGCCTGCAGGGACGCACGTTCGAGTACATCGATCCGCAGGCGGCGATGGTGAAGCCGGGGCGGCGCATCGGCTTCATCGCGCAGGACGTCGAGCAGGTCGTGCCGCAATGGGTCGTCGAGAACGATGCCGGCTACAAGATGCTGATACTGACCGGTTTCGAAGCGCTCAGCGTCGAGGCGCTGCGCGAGCTGCGCGTCGAGAAGGACGCCGAGATCGCCGAACTGCGCGAC